>JADMIO010987872.1_pt1 | contig 101183 bp, 72 predicted proteins | sample 8958161 | NCBI WGS metagenome assembly JADMIO01 (sample SAMN16585339, study PRJNA669376) | soil metagenome | isolation source: Crop rotation soil | place: USA: Cullars Rotation, Alabama | collected 2011 | reverse complement strand
GCCGCGACTTCAAGTCACGTGAATTCCAAGCTTCGGATCCCACTGTGCTGGAAAGGACTTCTGCGGTCGGATACGTGGGCGTCAGAATGATCTCCGAATACAGATCGAGAATCTGATCGAGATTTTCAGTCAGTCCACCCGCAGTGATATTCGTCGTGAAGGACGACACGCCCGTATTTGCGTTGAAGTTCGCGCCAATGGTGTCGAACGCTTCCGAGATTTCGCGGCTCGTGTGTTTGGCGGTCCCCTCACGCATCAGGAAGGCGGTCATGTTTGCGAGCCCGCGCATGTCCGCAGGATCGGAAAGGCCCCCGCTATTAATCACCATTTCCATTGAAAAGATCGGCAGTCGATGATTGCTTTCGAGCAAAACGACGTGCAGTCCGTTCTTCAAGGTGGCTTCCTGAGCAGCAGGCAGCTTCACTTGCAGCAACTGTTTATTGACGGGCGCTTTGCCTTTGACCACGGCGCCTTTGGTGCTGGTGGGGTTTTGGCCGGTGGTCTCCTGCGCAGAAACGGCCGCAGTAAACGCGGCGAGGAGGATGATTGAGAACGCGATTCTTATTTTCGTCATGATGTTTTCTCCCGGGTGCAAGCAGGATGCTCGCGAACGCCCGCACGGCTGGGGGCGCTCCTACTGCTGTCCTCCGAAGCTGCCGCCACCAGCTTTCGGAACTGTGATAACGACGGTGCGATTAGCCGGCACCAGATACTTGTTCGCGACGCGCATTACGTCATCCTTCGTCACGGCCATAACCTTGTCGAGACGGGTATTGATCAGATTTGGATCGTTGTAATAGACCGCGTACTGACCAATCGTGTTCGCCCGGCTGAGCGAACTTTGCAATGCCGTAATATAAGAGCGGCGCGCGCCACTCTTGGCTTTCTGCAATTCCCAATCAGCGATTGGTTCCTTTTGCAGGCGGGCGATCTCGTCGTAGATCGCTGCCTCGACATCTTTGGTGTCGACGCCGCGTCGCGGTGTGGCGTTGATATAGAAACCGCCGACGCCGCGCGCCTCACGAGCCGCGCTGCCGGCATTCGTAACCAGTTGCTTGTCGCGAGTCAGTTTCTGATTCAAGCGAGAACTACCGCCGCCGCCACCGCCGCCCAGCACGCTGGACAACACTTGCAGCGCGTAAAAGTCGGGGGTGTTGCCCGCCACGGTCTTGTAGGCAATCGCCACACGGTACGCGCGCGCCAGCACGTCGTCGACAGAGGCGCGCCGTTCAGCCTTTTGCTCCGGCTCAGTCGGATCGAAGGCGGGTGGATCCGGTTGGCGCGGAATCGATTCAAAAAGTTTCCTGACCAGAGCGAGCGTTTGCGGAGTTTTGAAGTCACCGACCACCGTCAAGGTGGCGTTGTTCGGCGCGTAATACATTTTGAAGAATGCCTTCACGTCTTCGACCGAAGCCGCGTTGAGATCGTCCATCGATCCCACCGTGTCGTGCTTGTAGCCGAAGTTGTCGTACATCAACTCCTGCTGCACTTCGCCGCTTTTTCCGTAAGCAGCATTGTCCAAACCGATGCGGCGCTCTTCCTGCACGGCGTTGCGCTGATTGTCCAGGTTCTCCTGGGTCACGGCGAGACTGCGCATGCGGTCGGCTTCGAGGAACAGAGCGAGTTCAAGTTGGTTCGCCGGCATCGCCTCGAAATAATTGGTGCGGTCCTCGTTGGTCGTGCCGTTCATAGTGCCGCCGTTATTCTGTACGAGGATGAAGTGTTCGGACTTGCCGATGTTCTCAGAGCCCTGAAACATCATGTGCTCGAACAGGTGCGCGAAGCCGGTGCGGCCGGGCTTTTCGTTCCGCGAGCCGACGTTATAAGTGACATTCACGGCGATGACCGGCGCGTTGTGATCCTCGACCGTGATCACGCGCAGTCCGTTGGTGAGCCGCATCTCCTTCAAATCGACGTGCGGATTCTTGCTTTGGGCCAGGGTGCTGCCGGCGAAAGCCAGAAGCAGGGTCGCGCCCAGAATTTTTATGTGCAGTCTCATACCGAAAACTCCTGAATGGATTTGTGCGACAGGACCTTGATTGTTTAGGTTAGAGCGGCCGTTTCCAGATCAGCTCATCACGACGGCCCAATTGGACGGCAGTGAATCTATGCTCGCGTTGGGCCTAAGTCAAGCGCGGACTCAGCAGATTGCGTGGTGATTTTTCGTAGGAAATCAGCCAACCGCGTGACCGCTCGGGCCATCCAAGAGCACGCCCAAGGTTGCTCAAGGTCGCTCGGCGGCGCCGTTCGGAGGCGACGGCAAAAGCCGGGCACCCAACGCCGCGACGCCTCTCCGGCTGGCTGTCCAACGACAAGGCGAAATATACTGTTGTTCAATATCACTATGCTGACATCAAGATCGCTCTCTCTTAGTATCGCCACTCTGTTTCTGATTGCTCTTGGCGGGTCCTCGGCGTTTGCCCAACCGGCCGCCGGATCGAAATTCGACGTCACCAATTATCGAATCGAAACACAACTAAATCCCGACGAGCACACGCTGCGCGCCGGGGCGGACATTACCTTTGTGCCGCAGGAAGCCACGCGTTCGATCGTATTTGAGTTGAATGGCTCGTTGAAGGTTGAGAGTGTCGAGAAAGACGGCAAGGCGCTCACGGGTTTCGTGCAGGATGCGGTCGGAGCCGGAGCGACTGGGCCGAATGTCAGAATCGATTTGGGCCAGGTTATTCCCGCAAATCAGCCGGCCACGATTCGCATTCGCTGGGGCGGCGCGCTGACTTCGCCGGAAGGTGGACCGCTGGCGAACAAGCGGCTGGCTTACGTGGGCCCCGAAGGTTCTTACCTGATGTACGCTTCGCGCTGGTTTCCTTTCCACGACTATGCCGCGGACCGCGCCACTTCGGATATCACGATTATTGTGCCGACCGGAATAACCGTCGGCGGGATCAGTGACGAGCCGGTCAACCCACAGGTCGACAAGGCCGGGGTCACGCGCTTTCGTTTCGTCAATAAACAGCCGGTGCTGGTCGGCAACTTCGTCGCGGGCCAGTACGTGACCAAGTCGCTGCGCATGGGCAAATATGAATTACAGTTTTTCGTGAAGCCCGGGAGCGAAACTCGCATCGCGAACTTTGGCGAATTGATGGGCCGCGCGCTCGAGTTCTACACCGCAGAGTACGGCGATCCTGCTTTCGGAACGCGTCTCGTCGTCGCGCAGACTGACGACGAAACCATGGAGACTTATTCCGGCCCGGGAATGATTTTCCTCGCTTCAAAGTTTTTCGATTCGACGCATGGAGCGACTGCCGAACGTCTGCAACGCGAAGTTGCTTACCAATGGTGGGGCGAGACTGTCGGTCTGAAATCATTCGATGACGCGTGGATTTCTCAGGGCTTGGCTGAGTGGAGCGCGTTTGCTTTGCGCGAAGCCACTTTGAATGGCGCCGCGCTCGACTCGGCTCAACGCGAAGAGCAGGAACGCGCGCTCACTTTCGAACAGACGTCTTCGATCGTCCGCGCGCCCTCGGCACTCGACGATCAGTCCGCGGCGTATCAATCGATCGTCTACTACAAAGGCGCGATGGTATTTCGCATGTTGCGCGAGACCATGGGCAAGCAGCAGTTCACGCAACTGATGCGAAAATTTCTCGAGCAGTATCGCAACAAGAACGCGTCGATCGACGATTTCGAACGGCTGGCAAACCAGGTCGCCGGCCGGAACCTGCGTTACTTTTTCGCGCAATGGGTCGAAGGCACCGGCGTCCCGGAATTCACCGTCGACTATCAAATCATTCGCACGCGCGCCGGAAAGTTTCGCACGCGTGGGACGGTGCGGCAGAATTTTGACAACCTGAAGATGCCGGTCGATATCACGCTGCATTCCGAGGGTGACTCACAAACGAAGATCATTTATCTCGACGGTCGCAGTGAAGATTTCGACTTCGAATCGCAAGGGCAACCGATCAGCGCGGAAGTAGATCAGAGCGACAAAATCCTGCGCATGTCCGACGATTTGAAAATTTCAATCGTCGCGCGACGCGGCATCGAGCTCTTCAAAGAAGGTCAATACGCGGAGGCCCAGCAGCAACTCGAAGGCGCGCTGAAGCTCGATCGCAACAACGCGTGGATTTATTACAACCTTGGGCTGGTCTATTTCGAGCAGAAGAACTGGCAGATGGCGCTGGATCAATTCCAGGCGGCGCTCGACGCGGCCAGCAGCAAACCCGCGTGGATTGACACGTGGGCCCGCATCAAGCGTGGCCAGGCGTATGACGCGCGCGGCGATCGCGCGAAAGCCGTTAATGAATATCAAAAAGCGGTGCAGGCCGGCAGCGACTATGACAACGCCCAGTCCGTCGCCAAGAAATACATTGCCACGCCGTTCGATCCGAAAGCTCCGGAACAAGCTCAGAATGCTCCGGGCGGCGATTCCAACTAATCGCATGGTCCAACTGAACGCCCGGTGATCCTCACCGCGTTTGCCGCTGGTTGAGCGTGACGATAAAATTCGCTCGTCCCTTCGGTAGTTGAAAAATTGCTCCCTCTCCCTCTGGGAGAGGGTAGGGTGAGGGTCTGAGCGTCCCTGCAAAATATTCCCAATGAACTGCGAGAGATGAAGCCGCTGACCGAGCGAGTTGATCTCTCGCATACTCTTATTGTCGCAGGGACCGTGAGACCCTCATCCCCAACCCTTCTCCCAGCGGGAGAAGGGGGAAAGACACCTGATTGATCACCGTCTCTGAATTAACCAAGGCTTTCGAAAAACTGTACAGCGCTCAGCCGCGCATTTATCGCGCGCCCGGTCGCGTCAATCTGATCGGCGAGCACACCGACTACAACGAAGGCTTCGTCATGCCGGTCGCGATCAACTTCTCCACGTTTGTCGCCATCGGGAAGCGCGACGATCATCTTCTCAAAATCCACTCTGACACTTTCAAAGAAGACGCCACCGCCGACTTGTCGCGACCGCCGGCGCGCAGACGGAAGCATTGGAGTGACTATCCGTTGGGCGTGGCGATCAAACTTCAGGAAGCCGGATATGCGATCTCCGGCGCGGACGTGCTGGTGCATGGCGAAGTGCCGTTGGGTTCCGGGCTGAGCTCGTCAGCCGCTCTCGAAGTCTCGACCGGATTGGGGCTGCTGGATATTTCCGGACAGGAAATTGATCGGCTGGAGCTGGCTAAGATTTGCCAGCGTGCTGAAAACGAATTTGTCGGCGCGCGCACGGGCCTTATGGATCAATTCATCAGCTGCTTCGGTAAAGCGGGGAGTGCGGTCATGCTCGACTGTCGTTCGTTGGAGTCAGAGGCATTGCCGATTCCGAAAAGCGTCAAGCTGGTTGTCTGCAACACCATGGTCAAGCATGAACTGGCGTCAAATGAATACAATGCGCGCCGCGAAGAATGTGAGGCGGCGGTGCGTATCCTCGCGCGTCACTTGCCCAGGGTGAATTCGTTGCGGGATGTTTCCGTTGATGACGTTACCAGGTTCAAGGGTGAATTGGGCGAGGTTGTTTTCAAACGCTGCCGTCACGTCGTTACCGAAAACGAACGCGTCCGCGCGGCCGCCGACGCTCTCAGGCGAAGTGACTTGCAGACCTTTGGCGAACTTATGTACAAGTCGCATGACAGTCTTCGTGATGATTACGAAGTCAGCTGCCGCGAACTGGACGCGCTGGTGAAACTCGCAGCGCAGATCGACGGAGTGTTTGGCGCGCGAATGACGGGCGGCGGTTTCGGCGGGTGCACAATAAATTTGGTCGCCGCTAACGCAGTGGATGAATTCACGTGGGCCATCAAAGAGGGCTACGCTCTTGCGACGCAACGAAATCCCGAAGTCTATGTCTGTACTTCGGCTGACGGCGCCGAGCGCTTGCAATAGAGTACCTTATTGGAGCGCGGGCATCCTGCCCGCAAAGCGTGCGCCGTGCGCTCAAGACGCTGGTTCGCGCTTCGCGCTCATGCGGGCAGGATGCCCGCGCTCCGTTTACGAGCTGGGCTGCGGCTTGGAGGGCCATCTCTGGTAACATGCCCTTCCTGACGGTCCGGCTTCCCGACACGATACCCCTTATGAAACTTTGCCAATTCAAAACCAAAGACTCAGAACGACAAAGACTTGGTCTGGCCCTCAGCGACGAACTTGTGGCTGATGTTGCGGAGCTTGCGCGTGCGGCTAAGACGGCTGGTGGCGTCGCGGCCGAATGGTTGCTCAATGCCGACAGCAGCCTGGATGTAATTCGTCGCGGATCATCGGCGACGCAGGATATTGCTGCGCTGCTCGCGGGAGATTCACGCTCGGACGAGTGGACTGCTTACCCGCTGGATTCGATCGATTTTTTACCGGCAACTTTTCCGAGCAAGATCATGGCGATCGGGCGAAACTATGCCGAACACGCCTCGGAAGGCGGCGCCGATTTGCCGAAAGCACCCTTGCTCTTCAATAAACTGCCGAATGCTTTGAGCGCGCACGGGGCGCCGATCATCCTGCCGAAAATCAGTGAACAAGTTGATTTCGAAGCGGAACTCGCAGTCGTGATCGGAAAGACCGCGAAGCGAGTCGACGAAGCCGATGCACTCAGCCATATCTTCGGTTATTCGCTCATCAACGATGTCAGCGCCCGCGACCTGCAATTCGGCGACGGCCAATGGACGCGCGGCAAGAGTCTCGACACGTTCGCGCCGCTGGGCCCTTTCATCACCACGCGCGATGAGATTGAGGACGTGCAGTCATTGAAAATAGAAGGTGTGCTGAATGATCAGGTCATGCAGTCTTCAAATACTTCGAAGATGATCTTCCAAGTGGCGCATTTGGTTTCTTATCTCTCACAGGGCATCACGCTTGAACCCGGAGACGTAATCGCCACCGGCACACCCGACGGAGTAGGCATATTTCGCAAGCCACCGGTGCTGCTGAAGCCGGGCGATGTTTTCGAAGTGAAGATTGAGAAGTTGGGCACCCTGCGAAATCCGGTGGTCGCCGAATAGGATCAGCCACAGATGAACACAGATCGACACAGATAGATTTCTCTCTTCATCTGTGTAATCTGTGTTCATCTGTGGCTTATTCCTTTCGCAGTTCAAAGCACCTGATGCGCATCTGGATCGATCTCGCCAATTCCCCGCACGTTCCATTCTTTCATGCGCTGATTCCGAAATTTATTGAACGCGGCCATTCGGTTGAAATCACGGCGCGCGATTTTGCCCAGACCGTCGAGCTGGCCGCCCAAGCCGGCATGTTGGCCCATGTCATCGGCGGTCATGGCGGCGGATCGATTGCCGGTAAAGCCGGAAATCTTTTGGGCCGCGCGTCGGCTTTACGCAAATGGGCGCGCGCTCGCGGCATCGATCTGGCCGTGAGTCATAACTCGTACGCGCAGATCGCCGCCGCCGCCGCTCTGGGAATTAAGTCTGTGACCTTGATGGATTACGAGCACCAGCCCGCCAACCATTTCGCTTTTCGCACCGCGTCGCAGGTGATTGTGCCGCGCGCTTTTCCCGCCGCCGAACTGTTGAAATTCGGCGCGGCCACCCGCAAAGTGAAGCGTTATCACGGCACCAAGGAAGATGTGTATCTGGCCGACTTCGTCCCCGACCCGGCCTTCCCCGAGGCATTGCGCAAACTAAATATTGCGAGCGATGATGTGCTGGTGGTGGCTCGTCCGCCGGCGCGCGAAGCTTTGTATCACCGGTTTGAAAATGAATTGTTCGATCAGTTGATTGGACATTTGAATTCGCAGCGGGCGGTTAAAATTTTGATGTTGCCGAGATCAGCAGCGCAACGTGAAGACTATGCAACTCGCGCGCTGAGCAACTTGGTAATTCCGTCCGCGGCGCTCGACGGCGCGAACCTGATTGCGGCCGCCGACCTGGTAGTCAGCGCCGGCGGCACGATGAATCGCGAAGCTGCCGCGCTGGGCGTTCCCGCGATTAGCATCTATGCCGGCAAGTGGGCGGCGATTGATGAAGAGTTGATGCGCGAAGGACGTTTGCAGCGAATTACTTCACGCGCAGAGATCGAAAAATTGAACGTCGCCAAGAAATCAGGACTTAACGCGCGCCGCGCGACGGGTGTGCGCGAAGAAATAGTTGATCTGATTCTCGGGTAGAGCAACGACGGCCCCGATTTGGTAGTCCTAAGTTGAGGGTCTTCACCGTGTCTCTGTGCGAACTCAGTGTCTCTGTGGTGAATCTGTCTCGAGAAAGTCTAACCACAGAGACACAGAGTTCGCACAGAGGCACCGAGAAAAATGAAATTAGGGCACCGCTTCCGATTTTATGAAAGCTGAAACCTTCGTTCCGGATCTAACCACGGCGAGTGCGGTGCGAGTTCCCGCGCGCGCTCCGCGTTGGGTCGTGCCGTTGGTGAAGCTTGGTCTGGTATTGGGCGATGCGACTCTGGTGCTGACCTGTTTCGTCGTGGCGTTCTACGTTCGTCACTTCCAATCCCTCACGCAACGCGGCCCGGGCGGTTCGCTCAGTTTGACGCGTGAGTTTGCGCCGTACATGGTGCTGCTGCCTCTGATCATTCCCATTCGTCTGCTGCTGCTTCGTTATTACGGTCTTTATCGGGTGCGCGGGGAATTTTCTTTTGTTGATGATATCGCGCGAGTGTTCAAAGCGACGGCCATCAGCTCATTGCTGATTGTGGCCGCGGCGTTCATGTATCGCGGCGGCGTCGCCTTCCGAACTTTTTCGTATTCGCGCGGTATCTTTCTCCTGGATTTTCTGCTGGCGTTCGCCAGCCTCAGCGTCGTCCGCATGATCTTTCGCAGCGGCCAGATCATGATCCGGCGCCGCGGAATAAATTTGATTCCCACCTTGATTGTCGGTCGCGGGGCTGAAGCGGCGATGTGCATTCGCGAGATGCGCGCGCGCCCGGAGCTTGGCTATCGAGTCATCGGCATCGTCGACAACGAACGGCCGGACGTTCTGGCGGCAGCGAGTTTTGAAGGCGTTCCCGTGATCGGCACTCTCGAGAATTTGCCGCAAGCGATCCGCGAGTCGCGCGCCAACGAAGTCATCATCTCGGATCCGAATGTGCCGGGCGAAAAACTTTTCGACGTCATGATTCAAACCGGCCGCCGACGCGGCGTCGAGTTTCGCATCGCACCGACCTTGCTGAACTGCCTGCCGAGCAAGACGGAGATCGATCAGGTCGGCTCGCTGCCGATGGTGACGTTGTTCCGGTCTCCGTTATCGAGCGGGGCGCGCGTCGTCAAACGCGCGTCGGACCTGTTCATCGCGACCCTGGCCCTGGTCATTCTGTCACCGCTTTGGTTGTTGATTGCGCTGCTCATCAAGTTGGATTCACGTGGCCCGGTCTTCTACAAACAGGAACGTGTCGGCATGGATGGCCGTGTCTTCCTCTTCTACAAGTTTCGTTCGATGCAGGTTGGTTCGGACGACGCCACACACCGGGAGTATCAACGGGCGTACATCAGCGGCCGCGCCGATTCTAATCTTGGTGATGATGAGCGCCCGGTTTTCAAACTACGGAGCGACAGCCGCATCACGCGCGTCGGCCGGCTGTTGCGCAAGACGAGCCTCGACGAGCTGCCGCAACTTTTCAACGTGATGCGTGGCGACATGAGCGTAGTCGGTCCGCGCCCGCCGATTCCTTATGAAGTTGAGAATTATCAACTGTGGCATCGCAAGCGGCTCGACCTGAAGCCCGGCATCACTGGATTATGGCAAGTCTCCGGGCGCAATCGTCTGCCGTTCGACGAGATGGTCAGGATGGATTTGTATTACATCGAGAACTGGTCACTGCTGCTCGACATCAAGATCATTCTGCAAACATTGCCGGTGATGTGGCGCGGCGAGGACGCTTACTAGTTTGATATGATTTTCAATCCCGCGTCCGTGAATGAAAGGTAAAATCTTGGATAATTCAGATCCCAAGCGCGAACTACTACGACACACGCTCGCAACTTTGGCTTATCGTGGCGGCAAGACCGTGCGTGAGACGGACGAATCTTTTGCTTCGTTCAAAGCTTCAGAGACCACGCGCACGCCGGCGCAGATCCTCGCGCACATCGGCGACCTGCTTGATTGGGCCTTGTCGATCGTGAAAGGGAATGAGAGCTGGAACAATTCCGAGCCGCTCGAGTGGAGCAGAGAGATCGAACGATTCCATGCGGCGCTGAAGAGCTTCGACGATTATCTGGCTTCTGACGCTGAGCTGGCAGCGAGCTGTGAGCGAATATTTCAAGGACCTATTGCCGATGCACTGACCCACGTCGGACAGTTGGCGATGCTGCGGCGGCTTGCCGGCGAGCCGATGAAAGGTGAGAACTATTCGCGCGCGAACATCGAAGCCGGCCGCGTCGGCGCCGATCAGGAAAAACCGAAACGCGAGTTTGATTGATTTCTAATTCGACTCGTTTAGAAGCCGCACTTGTGCGGCCCGGCGCGCCGGACAAGTCCGGCGTCTAAACGAGTGGCCACACCACACGCTTCAGACATTGCTCAATTTCCATGTCGGCGTTAGCATCTCTGCGATTCAACGAGAGGTTCCCGACGTCTCGTCAGCAACAAACAAAGGGAGACTTCGGACATGAATAAACTGCGCTTCATCACAGCGGTGTCCTCGCTGCTGGTTCTTAGCGGCGCGGCGCTCGCACAGAAAAAGCCCGCAACGGCAGAGCCGGACGTAGAAGTCCTGCGCATCAATACGAACCTCGTGACGGTGCCCGTCAGCGTGGCTGATCGGCAAGGCCGGTTTATTCCCGGGCTCAAGGAATCGCAGTTTCACCTTTACGAAAACGGCGTGCAGCAGAAGATCGCGTTCTTTGATAATGCCGAGAGTCCCTTCACTGTCGCTCTGATGTTGGACATCAGCGATTCGACGAAAGCGCGGCTCGGCGAGATTCAACAGGCGGCCTTGGCTTTTCTCGATCAACTGCGCGAGAACGATCGAGTCCTGGTCGTTTGCTTTGACCGCCAGATACGCGAGGCCAGTGAGATTACGTCTGATCGTCAGAAGTTGCGGGACGTAATTCTGCGGGCGAACACCGGCGGCGGCACGGCGCTCTACAACACCGTTGAGGAAGTCGTGAATCAGCGACTGAAAAAGGTTTCGGGCCGCAAAGCTGTCGTGCTGTTCACTGACGGCGTCGATACATCCAGCACCAGTGCGACCTACGAAAGCACTCTGTATACGGCGCAGGAACTCGATGCGATGGTCTTTCCGATTCAGTACAACACCTACGCGGATTTGACTACGGCCGCGAACGGGGAAAACAGCCCGCAACTCGTGACCACGAAAGGTGAACGCCTGAGTGTTGCCTACGAACGCGCCAACCGCTACCTGCGTTCGCTGAGCGAGAAAAGCGGCGGCCGTTTCTATGGCGCCGAGAACGTGACCCGGCTCAAAGAAATCTTTTCGGCCATCGCGGAAGAACTGCGACACCAATATAGTATCGGTTACTATCCCACGGACGGTAGCAAGACAGAACGGACGATCAAGGTAAAAGTGGACGCGGCGGATGTTACGGTCCGGGCGCGCAAGGCGTTTCGCTACAGGTCGGCGAATGAGCGCATCGACAAACAATACTCTTTGTTGAGTCAAACCCGCGTGCGACGTCCAGCGCGTTAACGCACAACACTTTGGAAGGAGAATCTATGCGATCACTTCAGATTATCACGGTCGCCGGCATCATCATCTGTTTGTTCGCAGGTATGACCATGGGCCAGGAACAGGAGACGCAGGAAGTTACCAATCGAACAATGCGCCCCGTGGTGCGCGGGCAGCACTTCGCGGTGGCATCGATGAAAGCCGAAGCTACGCGCGCGGCCGAGCGAATTCTGGAAAAGGGCGGTAATGCTTTCGACGCGATCGTCGCCGGCCAGGCTGTGCTGGGATTAGTCGACGGCGCGATGAATGGCATCGGCGCGGACGCGACCCTGCTCGTCTATGACGCCAAGACCAGAAAGGTCTATTCGATCAATGCCGAAGGCACGGCGCCGAAGCTCGCTACGATCCAATGGTACAAAGAACACAACAACGGCAAGCTCCCGATCAGTGATTCATTGCTGTCGGGCACCGTGCCTGGCTGCATCGACGCCTGGTACATTTTGCTGGATCGCTGGGGCACGATGAATTTCGGTGAGGTCCTGAAAGAAGCGATCGACCTTGCTGAGAATGGATTCCCCGCCGGCGATTCATTTGCCCGCGCCGCGGCCACGTCGCAGAAAATTCGCAAGTACCCGACCAGCGCCAAGGTTTACCTGCCGAATGGAGTGGCCCCGAAAGCCGGCGAGATCTTTCGTAATCCTGATCTCGCGCGAACCTTGAGGCGATTGGTTGAAGCGGAGGCGCAAGCAAAGAGCAAAGGCCGTCACGAAGGGCTGAAGGCCGCCCGCGATCGCTTTTACAAGGGCGACATCGCGCGCGAGATGGCTGCCTTCTCAGAAGCCAACAACGGACTCTTTCGTTATGAGGACTTTGCCAACTACACCGCGAAAGTAGAAGACCCGGTCTCGATCGATTATCACGGCTACCAGATTTATAAGAACGCTTCGGCCAGTCAGGGTCCCGCGGAATTGTTCGCGCTGCGCATCCTCGAAGGCTTTGACCTGAAGGCGATGGGCCATAACAGTGCCGACTACATTCACGCCAGCGTCGAGGCCACGAAGCTGGCGATGGCGGATCGTGAAAAATATTTGGCTGATATGGATTTCGTCAAGATTCCTTACGAGGGTTTGCTCTCGAAGGAATACGCTGCTGATCGGCGAGCGCTGATCGATAAGAGCTCAGCCTCCGCCGCGTTTCGCCCCGGCACCGCAGAAAAGTTTGCGGGTGACAAGACTCCGCTTGATCGTCCAGTGAAGGTGACTATGTCGGGCCAGGCGGACCACGAAGGCGACACCAGTTACATCGCAGTGGTCGACGGCTCTCGCAACATGATCAGTTTCACACCCAGTCTCCACAGCGCTTTCGGCACCGGTGTCGTCATGGGCAACCTCGGATTCATCTTCAACTGCCGTGGCGATTACTACACGCTGAACGAGGGTGAGGCCAACGCGCTGGCCCCCGGCAAACGCCCGCGGAGCACTCTGCAAGGTACGCTCGTCATGAAAGAGGGCCAACCGTACATGGTGATGGGGACGCCGGGAGCCGATAACCAGGTGCTGCTGACGATGCAGACATTGCTGAACATCATCGACTTCGGGATGAATGTGCAACAGGCGATCGAATCTCCGAAATGGCTGACGCGTGCGTTCCCGGCTTCACCTTTTCCACACACAATGTATCCCGGCGATCTGTCGGTCGAAGCGCGCATACCTGAAGACGTGCGCAAACAATTGCAGGCGCGCGGCCATAAGCTACGGGTTACCGGCGCATGGTCGGACGGATCGCTCGCGGCCATCGTCGTAGATCTGAAAACCGGAGTGCTTAACGCGGGCACAGATCCAAGAACTGAGGCCTATGCATGGGCATGGTAGCAAGTTCGTCTTCCAACAATTGTCAAGAGTGATCATCCAAAACGAAGATGAGGTCATGACATGAACAAAGGATGGTTGGAGCAAGAAATTGAAACTCTTAAACAAGATATAGAGAAGCTTCCAGATCACGAACGTGAAGAGGGGTGGGAGCAATTGGCCGGTCTCTTTAAAGCTCTGGGTGCAAAGGATGATGCTATAAACGCATTCAAAAAGATCGCAGAACCTACACCGCCGACTCCTTTTGCTGCCAAAATAAGACAGCTTGAAAAGCTGGACGCCGAATACAGCAGCGCAAAGGCTAAACATTCCAATGATCCACTGCGTCTCGACGAATTGAAACAGATGTACGACAGGGAACGCGCGAAGATCACGGCTGAATAGCAAGCACAGAAGCGTACGTCTGGGCCTGGTGACGTACTGATTCGCACCGCCGAACTATGAATCCCGACCCATTCGGGCGCAGCCAGCCCCACGGCTCTGCCTTTTTTCCATCCGTTCCATCCAATCTCGTGGTGGAACGGCGCTTGCTCACATCTTCACCTTCTACGGAGAGCAACCCCGGACGGAAGACCCTGAAATGCAAATCAACAAACACAATGGAGGCAAGATGAAGACAAAGTTAGCTAGAGTTAGTGAAGTCGCCATTCTCTCTCTCCTGCTCATCGGAATTGGCGTGGCCGCGAGCACGAATGCCGCGGCGCAGAGACGAAATCGTTGGGACAGCTATCCGAATTGGGGCGGTTCGTACCAGTTGCGCGAGACGGCGCTCAACGCCGGATACAACGAAGGCTCGAAGCAGGGCCGCGATGATCGTTCGCACAATCGATATCGCAACCCGTCGGAATTCAGCGCGTACCAGAATGCCAACCATGATTACAGCTCGCGCCTGGGCGATCGCGATCTGTATCGCCGCTATTATCAGGCAGCGTTCGAGAACGGTTACAACACCGAGAATCCGAACAACTACAACAATCGCAACGACCGTTACGGCCGCGACAATCGCGACCGCGATCGGAACGACCGCAATGATCGTTGGGGAAGAGACTGGAATCGCTATGGCAGTTGGGGCGGATCTTATGAGTTGCGCCAGACAGCTTTGAATGCCGGTTATAACGCCGGCGAGAAGGAAGGCCGCAACGATTCGCGTCGCGGTCGTCACCGCAACTATTCAGACTTCAGCGAGTATCGCAACGCGACCACGGACTACAAATCGAGTTACGGCGATCGGAGTTTGTATCAGCGCTACTTCCGCCAGGGATTTGAGAATGGTTACGAGGACGGTTATCGCGGCTACTAAGCGTCCGAAGCCCGACCGTAAATGAGGGCCAGCTGGATAATACACTCTTCGGATTGTGAGATGAGCCCGATCGCAAGATCGGGCTCTTCCTTTTCTTGCAAGAAACCCATCATTGACAAGAGACCAAGTCAGGAGAAGAATGCCTCAACAAAAGATGGGACGAGAGAAATCAATCAAAGAGCTTAAGATCGAGCGACCGCCACGAGCGGTGATTACCGAGAAGGAAGCGCTCAAGAGAATGAAAGAATTCTCGAAACGAAAGGAGCAATTCCTTGCCACTGCTCGAACGGGCAAGGGTCGAAGTGTACGTCCCTGATCTGCCCGTACCTCCCTACCGTAGCCTGCTTCTTTCTTTTGAAGAAGAGTTCACCTATGCATTCGGCGGCTGCACAATTGTGCGTGGACTTGACGGTAGTTACTTGTCGCGATCGGGTGTGAAGACATCAGATCGGATTAATCTCATCTACACAGATCTGCCGGTCGCACTATCGATAAACTTTGATAGAGCAGCCCGATACGCTGACGAACTGAAACAAGCGGCGTTTGATGTACTGAGTGAGGAGACTGTGTTCGTAACGCTCGGGCAGCTGTTCCACGCCGTTTGAGGGCCAAGACACTGTCGTCGACTGAATCAAAGCTTCATTGCGCTTCTCCCGCCAGCGCCACCTCCAACAACATCACCTTCTTAATCCCTTTATAAAGCGGCTCAATTTCACAGTTCTCGGCCAAACTGTGCGAGCCATCGCAGGGGCCGGCGCCGGTTGAAATCGCGGAGATGCCGGCCAGCAGGGCGACGTTCCCATTGTTTGAGCCGGCGTTTCCGATTTGCGGATCGAAGCCCATCACGCGGTGCACGGCTTCGGACAGGCGGACGAGATATGACTCGCGGTGACCGGGGATTGAGGCCGCCGGAGTTCTCGAAATCACGTCTGTCTTCACCGTCATGCCGGCCTTTGCAGCTTCTTCATCGAGGATAGTTTTGATCTTCGATTCGAGATCGGCGAGCACATCATTTGATGTTGAGCGCAGATCGACAGTGAACCAGGCATCGGCGGCTTTAGCATTTACGACTTCCGAGCCGCCGAGCATGCCGATGTTAAGATTCGACGATGGATTGGCCGGCACTGTCAGTTGATAGATGCGTTCGACGGCGCGGGCGAGCGGCAGCGTCGCGGAATACGGCGGCGTGCGGGAACGCGTGTGTCCGCCGGGACCGATGAAGTGATGCCGGTACCAGTTAATGCCGATGCCGGCGTAGGTGAAACTGTCGTACCCGCCGTCGAGCGCCACGTAATGATCGATCTTTCCTTTGTTCTCTTTCACGTAATTGTTGACGCCTTTGAAAGTCGTCTCTTCTTCGACCGTGAAGACGAAAATCAGATCGCCCTGCGTCTTGATCTTCGCTTCATTCAGAGCGCGAATAGTTGCCAGCAGCGCTTCGACGTTGCGCGTGTCGTCGCCGATTCCGGGCGCGTAGACCTTGCCGTCGCGGACCGTTGCCTTGATTTGCAGGCCGGGCTGGAAAACGGTGTCCAGGTGCGCGTCGAAAACGATCACGGGACCGCCGCCCGTTCCTTTGCGCACGGCGATCAGGTTACCGGCGGAATCGTAATGAACATCGTTGAGATGATAAGCGCGCAAAAGTCTCTCGATATATTTGGCGCGCTCCTGCTCGTGACCTGAAGGCGCGTTGATTTCGGTAATCGCGATCCATTCCCGCAGAATCTCGGCGTGATTTCGATCGATGTAATCGTTCGCGGTTTTCAGATCGGCGCGGTTTGAAATCGCCTGCACTTGCTCGATGTATTCAGCAACCGTTTTGACCTGGGCGTGCGTGAATCCGCCTGTGATCAGGACCAGACTTAGGAGGAGAATTGTTCGTCGCATGTGTTTCCGATAAAGAGTCGATATAATTCGAGCTTCGAGATTCTAAGCATTTCCGTGAGTTTGTAAACGGCAGGTGTCAGTACCGGGAGCGGTAGCGACCGGATCAAGGACGAACCTTCAATTTGAAAAGCATTCGATTTGATTATTCCCGAGAGTACGCTTGATCCGGTCGCTACCGTTCCCGGTTCTGACACTGTGCAGCCTTGAACCCAAACCTTCGCACGCATTCAAAGGAACCTCAGTCCGGCCCGCTCGGCATTTGGTTGGAGCGCGCCATCCTTGGGACGATTTTCCTTCTGGTCGCGGCTGCGCCGAATTCAATCGCCGCCACGCAAACGGCATGGCTGCTGGGAATGTTGTTTTGGGTGCTGCGGTTCTTCGTCTGGCCGCGGCCAAAATTTTATCGTACCCCGATCGATTACCCTCTCTTCGCGTTCTTTCTGCTCACCGGCTTGTCGGCCTTCCTTTCGTATGAGCCATCGGTCTCAATAGGAAAACTGCGCGCGGCCTCGTTGTTCCTGATTGTTTACCTGGTGGCTGAGAATGTTGTTTCAGCGAGAATTCTTAGTCTGCTGATAATCGTCCTCATCGCCGCGACGATGGTGAATGTACTTTTTGTGTTCGGACAATTGGTCGTGGGCCGCGGCATTACCGTATACGGCGTCAGCGAACAGAGCCCGCTGCGCGACGCGCGCATGATTTCACGAACGCACAATCAACCAATTCCTATCGTCGATGGGGACACGATTGAAAAGGTCGATGGTCGCAAGATTCGCAGCGCCGACGAATTGATCGCCGCGCTCGAAAAGTCTGAAATCAAAGAGCCCGTCGAAGTACAGATTTACCGAGTCGAATGGATCGGGATGCTCAAAATTCCGCGCGGGCATCTGCTTTCCGGCAATGCGCCGGAAGAGCGTCTGGGAATCAGGCGTTGGTCGACCGGGCGCGACCGGCGCGCGACCGGATTCTATGATCACTGGACGACTTATGCCGAAAGTCTGCAGTTGATCGGCTCGGTCGCGCTGGGTTTGTTCGTTGCCCTACCACGAAAGAGAAGTCGCAATGCGATCATGCTCGCCGCGGCAACGGTCGGCATCGGCGGCGCCCTGCTGCTGACCGTGACGCGGGCGTCATGGCTCTCGTTTCTGCTATCCGCAATTCTGATCGCCGCGCTTGGTCTCAGCCGGCGCGCTTTGATTGTGATCGCCGCGTGCGCAATTCCAATCGTGCTCGCCGGCTTGTTCGTCCTGCATCACAAGCGAAATGTCGGCTTCTTCGATCAAAAGGATGATTCGATTGCCTGGCGGCAGAAGATTTGGCGTGAAGGATTTCAGCTGCTGACCAGCAACCCGCGTCACCTCGCCGTCGGCGTCGGCATGGATTCCATCAAGTCGCACTGGCGCGAGTGGGACCTGTTCGAAGGCGGGAAACTGCCGATGGGCCACATGCATTCGGATTATTTGCAGCTGGCCCTGGAGCGTGGCGTCCCGACCTTGATCGCCTGGCTCGTATTGTTGGGAATGTATGCGTGGACGCTCTGGAAGACGCAGCGAAGGACGTCGAAGGAGAATTGGATTGAACGAGGAATTGTTCTCGGCGCGTTGGGTGGATTGCTCGGCTTCATGACCAGCGGCGTCGTGCACTACAACTGGGGCGACTCGGAAGTAGTGATGATCTTTTATTTGATCATGGGATTGAGCTTAGTGGTGGAAAGGTCGACCTCGTTGCTGGGAGCGCGGGCACCCCGCGGGCTATGACTTCTAAGTCGCAAGTTCCTTCATGAAGCACCTGTCTAACGGATGCGGGCGGGGGCGCCCGCGTTCCCGGCATAAGCGCAGGTTTTCTGCAGCGGACATTTTTCACACATCGGCCGATTGGTCTTGCATAACTCTTTTCCGTGTTGTCGCAACAGCAGGTACGCGTCAATCAACCAATCGTAGTTATCATCCAACTGATCCTTGATCGCCTCCTGAACCGAGCGATATGACGCCGCGTAATTTTTTTTCTCTTCGCCGAACCCCAGACGTAAAAGCACGCGCAGGCCATTTGATTCGAGACCGAGAACCGGATAGGTGCGGGTAAACAGCAGAATCTTTTCCGCGCTGGGTTCGCCAATACCGGGAAATTTCTGCAGGGCTTTCTTTGCTTTCGGCAAGGGCAACTTCAAAGCTGAACGAACGTCGCCGTCGAATTCATTCATGGCGATGAACGCCAGCTCGCGCAGACGGGCCGCGCGCCTTTCCGTCTGCACGCCGCTGAACTTTGCCACTCGCAGCAGCGCTCCATTCGGCGCGGCCAGAATTTCATGCGGCTTGGCGCCGGCGGTTTTGCGCAATAAACGAAATGCTTCGGCGCGACGTTCGTCGCTGACGAGATAGGCGACGTTCTCCCAAAGAATCAATTCAAACGGATCGCTGGTGGTTGGCGGCGCCGGCCGGCCGTAGAACCGCGCGAGTGTCTTGACGGCCTTTCGCAGATCCTTACGCCTTGGCATCGCCATGCGCTCAAGCGACTTCGCGCGGAACTTCGCTCATCAAAGCCACGAAGTTTCCTTCTGAATCTTTAAAATCCGCGAGCCATAGATCATACGTCGGCATCGGCGCGACGAGGTGAGGCTTGACAACGAACTCAACGCCGCGCGCTTTGAATATTTCATAGACGCGTTCGATGTCGTCGACTTTGTAGTAGATGATTGACGAGGGGTGATCGAGCTCGGGCCGGTCCGCAACTCCCAGCAGCAGACGTATTCCGCCGCAGTCGAAGAAGGCCATGTTCGGCGGCGCCTGGAATAAGAACGTCATGCCGAGAATGTCCCGGTAGAACGCAATCGCGCGGTCGAGGTCTTTGACATTGACGGAAATCTGACCGATTTGATTTAAGGTCGGCCCAATCGGGATAGGTGCGGTCAAGGTTAATCTCCTTCAGCGTTTCAGAAACCCGACCGTCAGGGAGGGTGCAAGAGCGAGTCAGACGGCACCCTCCCTGACGGTCGGGTTTCTGCAATTGCGCTACGGCAGCGGCTTTCGTATAGCACGCTGAGTAACGTATTATCAACACTCTTTCTTAAAACCGATCAGATGAAAAACTTTGTTCGCAGCTCGCTAATTCTTATTACGCTGTTGCTCGTTTCTGGTTTCACGGAATGCTACAAGCCGGTGACCAAAAGCCAGTTGCCGGAGCATATCAAGACCGTGGCGGTGCCGGCCTTTCAGAACAATGCGCTGCGCTACAAGATCGAGCACCGTTTCACGCGCGCAGTGATGGACGAGTTGATTCATCGCGGTCACGGTATCCGCGTGCAGAGCGACCGCGAGGGCGCTGATGCGGTGATCGACGGTGTGGTCAAGACTTTCGGATTCTCCGGCGTACTGCTTGACGACAAAGGTCGCGCGCGAATCTTTGAAGTGACGATTACCGCTGCGGTCACCGTGCGCGATCAGCATGATAACCGCGTGCTTTACGATAACCAGAATTTTATTTTCCGCGGCGAGTTCGAGTTTGCCAACGACCCGCGCAATTTCTTTAATGAAGAGGACCCGGCCGTGTTGCGCATTGCGCGCAGCTTTGCCGAATCGATCGTCTCGACACTGATCAATGGATTTGGCGTAAAGAACGACAAATAAATAGACCCTCTCCCTTTGGGAGAGGGCCGGGGTGAGGGTCTAAGCGAAATCGGAATAAGTATTTCATTTAGCTCTTCTCGCTAATCCCTCACCCTAACCCTCTCCCAGAGGGAGAAGGAATAAAATCATGCCCACGGCGCGTAAAGACCTCGAACAATCGCTGAAGAAAGGACAGATCGAACCGGTCTATTTTCTCTATGGCGAGGAGACCTATCTGCGCGACGCCGCGAAAGACAAAATCGTCGAAGCTGCTTTGACCGGCACCTTGTTGCGCGAATTCAACGACTCGTCTTTCGATCTCCTCACCGGTGATATACGCGATGCGATTGCGGCGGCGGAACAATTGCCGCTCATGTCGGAGCGGCGCGTCGTCGTCGTCAAAAATCTCAACAAGCTCGAAGGTCGAAAGAAATTCGACGAAGACGAAGATGCGGACGCGAGCCTGGCGGCGCAGGTCCTCATGGCTTACCTGCAACGACCCGTCGCTACCTCGGTGGTGATCTTCACGAGCGATGACGTCGACAAACGACGAAAGTACGCCAAGCTGCTCCTGGCCGGCGCGGCTTATGAGTTCAAGCCGCTGCAGCAGAGAGAATTGCCGGCCTGGATTCGTGAATACCTGCGCACTCTGGATACCGAGATCGATTCGGCGGCAGTCAGTGTCCTCGCCGATGCGCTCACCAGCGATCTGGTCACCGTAAAGAATGAATTGAATAAGCTGGCCGCAGCCGCTCTTCCCTCCCGCCGCGTAACAGTCGATCTCGTCGATCAATTATCGAGGCGATCGCGCGAACACATGAACTGGGATCTGACCGACAGCATCGTGTCACGAAATCGGCGGCAGGCGGTGCGCGTGCTGCGCAATTTGTTGGATGACGGCGCCGAGCCGGTCCTGCTGACAGCCGTCATCGCGGGGACGTTCCGGCGCATGGGGCTGGCGAAAGAGTTGTTGGTGCGGGGCGCTTCGTCCGGCGAAATTTTCAGTGAAGTTCGGGTGCCCTCGTTCAAACAACGCGACTATCTGGCGATGCTGAATCGCATCGATTCCCACAAACTCTCGCAAATGATTCAACGCATCGCGGAAACCGACCTCGCAATTAAGACCTCGAAAGCCACGCCGCGCATGCAGATGGAAATGCTGGTGTGCGAATTGATGATTTAGCCCGCTACCAGTAAACTATCTTCATCCCTCGAACTAAATTTACCCCTTGAATTGTTTGGCTTGGTCGTGGTTTGCCCCGGCCTTATTCCCCTTAAGACGTCGCAACTGAATCGTCCCTGGATTTGGCGGCCGCGCGAATCGTTCACTTATGAGTCTGGCCAAATCCGCCTCGACAATCATTCTGGTTTTGCTGTTCGCGCTCACGACATCTGCGCAGTTGACGCGCACTCGAGCCCCTAACAACGAACCGTCAACCCAGACGCCCGACAATCGATCTAAGACTTCGACCACGCGACCGGCGCCGTCCTCGCCGATTATGAGCGCCCAACAAGTCCCTGGCGCGGCGAAGACGAGCCCTGCAGTTTCCAGTCTCAGTTTGGAGCAGGCGATTGCCCTGGCGTTGGATAACAATCTGGCGACGTTGCTGGCGAAAGAGCGTGAGAATGAAGCCCGTGGCTTTAAGAAAGAGTCGCTCTCAGGTCTTTTGCCGAACATCTCGGGAACTGCTTATCAAGCAAACCTGACTGAGAATCTCGCCGCGCTGGGATTTACCGGGGCAAAGTTTCCCGGGTTCACTTCAACCTTCATCGGTCCCTTCAACAATTTCGACGCGCGGGCTCGCTTCCAACAGACGATCTTCAACCTGAGTACGCTGCGAAGCTTTCAGGCGGGACGCGCGAGTGTGCGCGCGGCGCAATTTGAAGAAGCGATCGCGCGCGAGCAAGTGGCGACGGCGACGGCCCTGGCATATCTGGAAACAATGCGCGCCGATCGATCGGTCGCGGCGGCCGAAGCGAATCTCACACTGGCGCAGACTCTTTTGAAACTGGCGCAAGACCAACGCGATGCGGGCATTGCTACCGGCGTCGATGTCACCCGCGCGCAGACGCGTCTGGCGCAGGAGCAGGTGCGTGTGTCGCGCGCGCAAACCGATGACGAAGAAGCGCGTCTGCAACTGCAAAGAATTGTGGGACTGCCGCTGGGAAGCGCGTTTTCGCTGAGCGATCCGCTGCGATTTGAAGTGGACGCGCTTCCCGGAATCGAAACTGCAGTGGCCACGGCTGAGGATACGCGCGCCGAAATCCGCGCCGCCGCAGCTCAACTAAACGTGAATCAACTCGAGGCCCGCGCCGCGCGCGCGGAGCAATTGCCGTCGCTCGAGTTTCTCGGAGACTACGGCATCAGCGGCGTGACGCCGGTGACGTCGGCATTGCCGACGCGCCGTTACGCGATCCAACTCGATGTTCCGATATTCAACGGCGGCTTAACGCGTGGGCGAATTCAGGTGGCAACTGCGCGCGAGCGCGAAGCGCAGCTGCAATTGGACACGGTGCGCGGCCAGGTTGCCGAAGATGTGCGACTCGCGTATGCCGCGCTGCGGACGACGGCCGACACCGTGCGGGCTGCTGATCAAGCGGCGACACTGGCTGAGCGCGAATTGCAGATGGCCCAGGATCGCTATCGCGCCGGCGTGGGTGACAGCATTGAATTGGTGACCGCGCAAACCACTCTGGCAAACGCGCGGCTGGATCAAGTTACAGCCTTGGCAGCTTACAACGGCGCGCGGCTGAATCTGGCGGCTGCGCTGGGACGCGCGCAGAGCTTTAGATGGTGAGTGAGCGTTGATTTGGAGTGCGGCGGCAGAGTCCCGATTTATCGGGACGGCGACGCCGCTTTGGACCGCCAGCATCGCGATGTCGCTTCCAAGGTCTTAAGTTGATTTGATCATGAAGCGATCCAAAGCGCCGTCGCAGCTTCGCTCTGCCGGCGAACTCCAAAGAACTGACACGTATGGCAGACGAACCAAACAATCAAACTAGCGAGGCGCCGCACGAACCGGATGCGCCGGAACCCGCGCCCGCAATCGTCGATGAGTACGGCGAGCCGCTGGCTGATGAGCATGAACATGTTCGCCCACGTCCGCTCTACAAGCGGCCGGCATTCTTGATTACCGCAGCTGTAATCCTGCTGCTGGCCATCGTTTTTGGTGTGCGTTATTGGGCGTATGCTCGTTCGCATGAATCGACCGACGATGCTTTCGTCGACGGTCACATCATCCAGGTAAGTCCGAAAGTGCCGGGTTATGTGCTTAAGGTTTACGTCAGTGATAATCAGAACGTAAACGCCGGGGACCTGGTTGCCGAACTCGATGCGCGCGACCTGCAGGCGAAGGTCGATCAAGCCAGGGCGGCCTTGACTGCTGGTCTATCGCAACAAAAACAAGCACAGACGCAAGTCACACTCACGCGCGTCACCGCGCGCGCGAACGTACGGCAGGCGGCCGCCGGCGTGCAGCAGGCGCGTTCGGGCGTCAACGGCGCGCGAGCCGGCGCCGCTTCGGAGCGCAGCCGCACCGCTCAATCATCGGCAGGCATAAACACCGCCGAAGCCAACCTGCAGCAAGCACGCGCGCAGCTTACCGCCGCCCAGGCCGAAAGCGCGCGCGCGAACGCGGACGTGCAGCGCTACCAGGCATTGTTTGATAAAGATGAAGTTTCGCGTCAACGACTCGATCAGGCCATCGCGACGGCGCGCACGGCCAACGCACAGGTCGAAGCGGCGAACGAAAAAGTCGCTGCCGAAGAAGCGCGGATCAGCGAAGCGCGCGCCGCCACCTCGGCGCAGGCCGCCAATGCCCAGCGAGCGGAATCGCAGGTAGGCGCGGCCCGCGCGCAGGTGAACGAAGCCCTGGGCCGGCTGGCGCAGGCGAATACGGCGCCGCAACAAGTCGCCGTTAGCGAGGCACAGGCCGCGTCAGCCGGCGCGAACCTCGAGCAGTTGCAGGCAGCTGTCGACGAAGCGGAACTACAACTTTCGTACGCGAAGATCTACGCGCCGGAATCCGGCCGGGTCACGCGCAAGTCAATCGAACCTGGCGCTTTGGTGCAGGTGGGCCAGCCGCTCATGGCGATTGTGCCGGGTGACGTTTGGGTGACGGCAAACTTTAAAGAGAACCAGATTGGCAGCATTCGACCCGGGGCGCCGGTGGACGTCACCGTCGACGCTTATCCCGGCAAAGTCTTCAAGGCGCACGTCGACAGCATTCAGGCCGGCACCGGCGCGCGCTTCAGTTTGATTCCCCCGGAGAATGCGACGGGCAGCTACGTCAAAGTTGTGCAACGCGTCCCGGTGAAGATCGTCTTCGAACCGAACCAGATTGATTCGCAGCATCTGCTGGCGCCGGGAATGTCGGCGGTGCCGGAGGTGAAAATCAAATAATTTGAGATTTGATATTTGAGATTTGATATTTGTTAATGCCGGGTAGTGCTGATGTTGTCGCGTGGTTAAGTCAGACCCAAATCTCAAATCTCAAATCTCAAATAGTCTTTTCGAATCATGAGCACTCGCCCACCACCAACCTGGACCCCGACCTTTAACCCGTGGCTAATCGCCGCCTCGGTAATGCTGGCGACGTTCATGGAGGTCCTAGATACTTCGGTCGCCAACGTGGCGCTGCCGCATATCGCCGGCAACTTGTCGGCGACGCCGGAAGAGGCGACGTGGGTGCTGACCAGTTACCTCGTCTCAAACGCGATCATTCTGCCGGCCGCGAACTGGCTGGGCCGCTTCTTTGGGCGTAAACGCTTTCTCATCGTCTGCATCATCCTGTTCACTGCGTCGTCGGCAGTGTGCGGCGCCGCGGCAAGTCTGGGGATGCTGATCGTCGCGCGCATCGCGCAGGGCGCGGGCGGCGGGGCACTGCAACCAATTGCCCAGGCCGTGCTGATGGAAAGTTTTCCGCGAGAGAAACGCGGTTCGGCGATGGCGGTGTTCGGTCTGGGTGTAGTGGTGGCGCCGATCATCGGGCCCACACTCGGCGGGTGGATTACGGACAACTACTCGTGGCGGTGGATTTTTTATATCAACATTCCGGTCGGGGTGCTGGCCATAGTCATGGCCAACATGTTCGTCGAAGATCCGCCGTACATCCGCGAGCAAAGGCCGGGACGAATCGATTATTTCGGTTTCGGACTAATGGCCCTGGCGCTCGGTGCGATGCAGCTGGTGCTCGACAAAGGGCAGGAAGAAGAATGGTTCGCGTCGAATTTCATCACCGGGGTTGCCATTCTGTCGTTCATCGCGGCCGTTACCTTTGTCATCTGGGAATTGAGATCAAAAGAGCCAATCGTCGATCTGCGCGTGCTGGCCAATCGCAATTTTGCCGTCGGTACTTCGCTCATGATCGCCATGGGCATCGTGCTCTACGGAACGATCGCCATGCTGCCCTTGTTCTTGCAGACACTGATGGGCTATCCGGCGGTGGAGAGCGGGATGGCCGTCAGCCCGCGCGGTTTCGGGGCGATTACTTCGATGCTGATCGTGGGCCGGCTAATCAATCGCATCCGCGGCCGCTACCTCGTCATGTTTGGATTCAGCGTGCTTGCCTATTCAATTTATCTGTTCAGCAAGATCAATCTCGAAATTTCGATTAGCAGCATTGTCTGGCCCAACATCATCAGCGGTTTCGCCATGGGTTTCATCTTTGTGCCCCTGACGACGATGGCCCTCGGCACCTTGAGCAACGAACAGATGGGCAACGCTTCCGGCGTTTTCAATCTCATGCGAAACACCGGCGGCAGCGTCGGCATTGCTGCCGTCACGACGATGCTGGCTCGCGGCGCGCAGGTCCATCAGGCGATGATGGTTTCGCACTTGACGCCGTACGATCCTGCGTTTCAGCAACGCCTGGGCCAATTGGCCGCGCGTGGCGCGACCGGCGTGGCGACTCAACAGGCGTATGCCGGGATCTACGGCACCCTGGTGCGTCAGGCGACCTTGCTGTCGTATATTGATATTTTCCGGGTGCTGTCGTTCCTCTGTCTGTTATGCGTTCCGGCGACCCTGTTGTTCGAGCGAGTGAAGAGGAAGTCAGGCTCCGTGGCTATGCACTAGGGCCTCGATCGCGGCGAGGGCGAATCATGAAACATTTCGCAGCGAATCGTTCAATTTGCGTGGGTGTGATCGTCGGCGTGGTGATTTGCGTGTTTTCAGCCTCCGCAGCAGCGCAAAAGAAAAAGCCGAAGACATCTCCCGCGAAGCCGAGCGCACCGGCTGAACCTCAATCCGATCTCGCCAAATTGCGCGACCAGTACGTCAAGACAACCCAGGAGTACAAGGCGAGTCTGCAAAGATTGCTGGCGCTGTATGAAGCCTCGTTGAAAAAAACCGAAGAGAAACGCGATCAGGCAAAGAAACTTTTCGCCGACGGCCTGATGTCCCGGCGCGAAGTTGAAAAGACTGAAGAAGACGTCACTTCGGCGCGTCTGAAGGTCACCGAAACGCAAACTCAAATCACCGGCGCAGACACCCAGATTGCGCAGGCGCTGATTGAAGTCGAAGGCGAAAAGGAGATTGCGAAACTCGGGCCGGTGCGTCCTGGCACATTGATTCGCACGACGTCCTTCATTCGGTACAACGGCGTGGGCGCGTGGGCGCTCGCGCAGGCGCCGAAGATCGAAACTTTCTTTCAGCAGACATTCAAGCGACCGTTGCCCATCGCAGTTTTCGGCCAAGGCGCGATTCACAATCAGTGGCGTTTGGACCATCGGAACGCGATGGATATCTCATTGAACCCCGACGGCGCCGAAGGACAGGCGCTGATCAATTTTCTCCAGCAAAACGGCATTCCGTTCTCGGCCTTTCGCACGGCGATTCCCGGCGTGGCCACGGGACCGCACATTCACATCGGCCGGCCGTCTCACCGGTATTGAATCATCAAAGAGCAGCCACAAAAAAGCACAAAAGGCGCAAACGAATATGGGATATCTTTTGTGCATCTTGTGCCTTTTTGTGGCCCAGCCTTCATCGCTATGCCTTGAATCTCCGCGCGCTTTCCCTATATCCTCGCGTTAGGTTATGCCTTCCAGACCCAATCTTTTAGCGGTAATTCTCGGCGGTGGTGCGGGCAGCCGTCTGTTTCCGCTGACGTCGCTGCGCTCGAAGCCGGCCGTTCCTCTGGGCGGAAAATATCGTCTGGTCGATGTGCCGATCTCGAATTGCATTAACTCGGATGTCATTAGAATGTTCGTGTTGACGCAATTCAATTCGGCCTCGCTCAACCGGCACATTGCCACCACGTATCGCTTCTCGCCCTTCGCCGATGGCTTTGTCGAGATCCTGGCGGCTGAGCAAACACCGGAGCGGCCCGACTGGTTTCAGGGTACCGCCGATGCTGTGCGACAGGTCCTGCCGCACATTCGCGATTGGCGCATCGACACGCTGCTGATTCTCTCCGGCGATCATCTCTACCGGATGGATTATCGAAAGTTCCTCAAGCGGCACTTCGAAACGGAAGCCGACATCACCGTGTCGGTAATTCCGATTCCACCCGATTCGGCGAGTGAGTTCGGTTTGGTGAAGATCGACAACGCCGGCCGCATCGTGGAGTTTCGCGAGAAGCCGAAGGGCGACGCGTTGGAAGAGATGCGGGTCGATACAACCTCGCTGGGCTTGTCGGCGGAAGACGCCGGCAGACGCCCATACCTCGCGTCGATGGGCATTTATGTTTTCAAATATGATCGGCTCGAGGAAGTTTTGGCCGAGGATAACGCCCGTCTTGATTTCGGGAAGGAAGTCATTCCCGGCAGCATCCACAAGTACAACGTGCAGGCTTACCTGTTCAACGACTATTGGGAAGACATCGGAACGATTGCCGCTTTTTACAAAGCCAATCTCGACATGACGTCGGCAATCCCGCCGTTCAACCTGTTCGATGCGGAAGCGCCGCTGTTTACGCGCGCGCGCTACCTGCCGCCGTCGAAGATCGATAATTGTGAGATTCGCGATTCGATCATCAGCGACGGCTGCATCATCAACGGTGCGAAGATCAACCGCTCAGTGATCGGATTGCGCAGCCGGATCGCCGATGGCTCGCAAATCGACGCAGCTTACATGATGGGCGCTGACTACTATCAAACTTTGGAAGACATGGTGGCGGACCGCGAAGCCGGACGCCCGCGGGTCGGTGTCGGCGAGAACACCATCATCCGGCGCGCGCTCATCGACAAGAATGCGCGTATCGGCAAGGACGTTCGCTTGTTGAATGAAGCGGGGGTTGAAAAAGCCGATGGGCCAGACGGCACTTACTACATTCGCGATCGCATCATCATCGTGCCGAAGAATGCCTTGATCGCGGATGGAACGGTCGTGTAGGTATTTCTCCCTTCTCCCCTTTGGGAGAAGGGTTGGGGATGAGGGCTTGCGGACAACGGGGCCTTCGAAAAGTTTAGAGAGGTGATTTCGCTCCAATGAGCGAAATCACCTCTCTAATTTTTTAAGAGTGAAGACCCAGTGTCGTTAAGCCCTCACCCCAACCCTCTCCCAGCGGGGAGAGGGCGTATCTTAGTGCCACTGCGTGCCCGCATAATCCTTCTTTAAAACTGGCGGTTTGGCCGGCTGCTGCTGTGGTTGTGTGCCGCCTTGCGCGGTCTGATTTGCGCCCGGCTGGAACACGTAACTGTCGCGCGTGCGCACCACCAACTCCGGCCGGTTCACCCGCACCCTGATGTTGCGTCGTTCGCCGGCGTGCGGCGCGTTCTTTGGATAATAACCGATGCTGTATTGACGCCGCAGTTCTTCGGCCACCGACTGGAAGGCAGCCGACAAGTTCGTCTGCTCCGAATCGTAAAGCCGCGCACCACTCACGCGCGCGAGATCGTGCAGGTACTGATCAGCAATCTCATATTCTGCGCTAGTAGTGCCTGCGCCGCCGCCACCGGGCCAGCCACCGCGGTTGCGCCCGCCGCCGCCCCCGTTGGGATACGTGCCGCCATTTAGAATGGCGCCGAGAATATCGAAGATGCTGCCGCCCCCGCCGTTATTGTTCGGAGTGTTTCTGCCGTTGCCGTTCGGATAGTTTCCGCCACCGTTTCCATTCGGATAGTTGCCACCGTTCGGATAGTTCCGGCCGGTCTGCGGATAATTTCCGCCGTTCGGATAATTCTGTCCGTTGGGATAATTCCCGCCACCCGGATAATTTCCCCGGCGTGACCGGTGGCCCCCCGGCCAACCACCGCCCGGAAACAAAATCCCCATGTCGCTGGAAGTGTCGTATTCGACCGGATAGATCAACGCGTCATTCTCTTCGGCATCTCGCAGTGTGCTTTGGTAGTCGGCGTTCTTGCTGGTCGTGTCGACGCCGTCGGTAAAGAGGACGATGGCTTTGCGTCCGTCGATGTGACTGAAGACGTTGTTGATGACCTGGTCCACGGCATCGTACAACCGCGTACCTGAGCCGATTTTGGTGTCCAGGATCCAATTGCGCAGAGTGGCGCGATCGTTGGTCGGTCTGCGATCCACTCCCTTAATCCGATCGTCAAAGGAAACGACGACGACCTTGTCATCCGGACGGAGCTGATTCACGAAAGCGATTGCCGCGTCCTGTATTTCCTCGATCTTGTATCTGGTCGAGGCGCTCGTGTCGATCACCAGCGCGACGGTGAACGGCTTTTCAGTGGAAGCAAAGTACGCGACCTTCTGCTCGGTATCGTTCTCCCAAATCCGAAAGTTGTCTTTGGTGAGATCGGGGATGTACTTGCCGTCCCGATCCATCACCGCGACCGGAATGCTGACGAGTGTGGTCTCGACTTTCACCACGTCGCCTTCGCCAACTTCTTCAGGACCGGCATCCTTCTGGGGCGCGGCCGGCTTCTGCTCGTTGGGGTCGCGATTGGCGCCGCGCAAAACCGGCGGCGCCGGCGGCAGGCCGACCTTTGACGTTGCCGGGCCGGGCTGCGGCGCCGAGGTCTGCGTTTGGGTCTGGCCGTTCTGTGGCTCGGAGGGCGGATTCGGGTTGACCCGTCGCGGCCGCGTCTGCGAATTGGCCACCGGCACTAACAACAACGTAAGGACGAACGCTAAGGCGAGGGCAGTGAACTTCTTCATGATTAACTCCTCGGAGAGACCGATTACCGCTTCCGTGCGAAGAATGAAACCTTCATTGACGGGGTTTGATGCGTTTCATCCGGACCGAGGTTGTTACGCAACTGAGTTTCAGTCGCAAACATCCCGTATTTGATTAGAGGAGAGACTTAGTTGGGGAGAGAAAGCTGGCGACGAAGAGAAGATAGCACCAGCGGACGGCGGCGGCAAATGAAAACGGGGCATTAGCCCGACCGTCAGAAAGGGCTCGAAACCTATTGCCTGGGAGCCCTCTCTCACGTTCGGGCTAATGCCCGGCTTATTGCGCTGCGCTTAAATTAATCGCGTTCCAAATGAATGGAAAAGTTCCCCACGTCTGACCGCGATGCTGTGGTCGAAAAGCAAACAGGACCACGTGGCCCTTCCCGACAGCCATTTCCGCCAGGGCGATCTTGTCCTTGATCTTGTCTTCACCGCGCAACCATCCGGAACGGAGGACGTCATCCTTTGCGTAACGCGCCACGACTTGCACCTTGTTATCGGTGGTTTCAAACGCCGAGCTGCTGATGAAATAGGCGTCCGTGTCTTTGGACATCGTGCGGGCGATGGGATTTGCGGTATCTACGTTAATTCGGAGGATCGATCCCGGACAATAAAAATCTGACGAGCGCACTCCGGCGAGAACATTCCGCAGCGGTAATTTCATCTGTCGAATAACGTTCGCGCAGGAGCCGTCGAAGCAAATCAGCGTGCCGCCGCCTTCGACAAACTTCGCCAGGTTTGCGTAGCCCTTGTCGCTGAGACCCCGGGTACTTTCACCCTGGGTGGGCGCGTCACTATCGGGATTGGCGCGCGTCTGTTCCGACGGCAGCACGATCGCGTCAAAGTTCGCACTCGGGTCCGCATCGTTGAGCGTCGTCTCGTTCACGGATTTATAAGGCACGTTGAAGGTGTCGAAGACATAACGGGTCCAGCCTTCGTCCATATTTCCGTTGCGCGAGTTTTGATAAACCGCAACACGAATTCCCGGTTTGATGGGATTTGCAATCGGCGATTTGTCGCTGGTCCATAAGGGCAGGCCGAAATCTTTGCGCACCTCATTCTCTGATTTGATCAGCGTCAGCTTTCTTTGCGTGTCGGGCTCGCTAATGGACACTACCGCCGGAGCATCAACTCCCATCGACATCGGCAAGGTCCAACCCGCGACGTCGTATGGCCGTTCAGCTTCACCAGTGGCTGTGGTGCGATCGGGATAAATTTGCGGCTCGAAGAGCGCGAGCACGTTTTGGCGATAGGGCTGATTGATGAAAATCAGATAGCTGCCTGCGGGGATCTCTCCGCCTCCCGTCGACGATGGCAGAGTCACCGCAATGCTTTGAATCTTCTTTCCGCGAGCGTCGGTTGAGTTGACGATCCGTTGCGGACCCGTGACGCCGTGCAGTTCTTTGTCCAGCCGGAATACATCTACTCCTTGCTCGACCAGCGTCCCAATCATCTTCGCCACGTTTTCATCGCGGCCCTGCCCGGCCGGAATCAAGTAGGCAATCGGGTCTGCGCTCGTCGGTGGCGCCAGCCCGGCTTTCCCCAATTCATAAAAGTTGCGCAGGTAGTCGGCGCGGTAATTCGCAGCCAAAGACAGAACCGAATGACAAGCGATCAACTCCATCCCCATGATGTCGCTCGGCCGCCAGGCGCCGCCGGCCCAGGGGTTCGGAAAATTGGTGCTGACTTCCATCGCACTATTCATGCCGCGCGTGCCTGAGCGCGCCAGCTGTTCGCGCGTGACGTTGCTCGGTGTCATCAGCCGCGCGCTGGCAGCCTCGGTCAGAATGCCGACGGAATTATGAAAGTACGGCGCGGTGCGAAAACCGCCATGCCACCAGGTATCGTAAAGCGCGTTGGTGAGGATGCCTTTGTAACCGGCGGCCGTTACGTCAGCCGCCATCTTGTGCCCGATCAGCCCGACCTGTCTGAGCAACAGCGCATTGATGTGCGGATTCGGCGGATCGTAAAACGGGGGCACGAAGAAACGGGAACCGTTTGAGCCCTGCTGATGAATATCGTAGACAATTTGCGGGAACCATTCTTTCCAAAACAGCCGCGTGATGTTCTTCGTCTCTTTCAGATCAAGCATGAACCAGTCGCGATTGTCGTCGTGACCGGCGTAGTAATGATAAAGCTCCGGCGGACTGCTGCCTTCAGTGTTCGTGCCCAGGGTCTTACGATAATGATTGGCGACGATATCCACGCCGTCAGGGTTGGGTGAGGGAATCAGAATCAGAATCGTGTTCTGCAGGATCGCCAGCGTGTCCGGCTGGTTGTCGCTAGCCAGCTCGTAGGCGAGTCGCGTCGACATTTGCGAAGCCACAATTTCGGTCGAGTGAATCGAGCACGAAATGGCGACCACCGTCTTGCCATCGCGAATGAGTTCATCACGTTCCGTGTCGCTGATGATTTTGCGCGGATCGGCCAGCTTTGCCTGGATTGCTTTGTACTTATCGAGATTGCGTATATTCTCGGGCGCGCTGATGAAGGCGGCGATCATCTGGCGACCAAGGGTTGAGGTGCCGATGTTGGTGACCTGGACGCGGTCACTGGCTTTGTCGAGACGCGCGAAGTAATCGGTGATTTGTTTCCAATCGATGATGGTGCGGTCCTGGCCGGGATCGAATCCGAAAACTGATTTCGGCGAAGGGATCGCGGTTGTCGCGGCAGGTCCGGCGGCTCGGCGTTGAGCGTGAACAGCGCCGGTGAAAACGGTTAACGCAACGAATATGATGGTCAGTGCGACAGTCGAATCGATTGTCCTTCGGTTGATAAGGCGACGATGCATCCCGATATTACCTCTCAAGAATTAGGTGGGCAGACCCAGATCGCGGCGAAGTCTAGCACAAGACGCGGCCCGCACATCATCGGGGTCTTACGCTTCGCCTGGTCCTGGTTTGTCGCCGCCATGCTGCTGCTGCTTTTCGCGCCGCAGGCAATTCTGATCGCCATTCTTTTCAAGCGACAAGGTTGGATTTACTGGTGGTCCGAATGGGGCGCGCGTAGCTGGTTGAAGTTGTCGGGCGTGAAGGTCAAGGTCAGAGGTCGAGAGCATCTGAAGCCCGACCAGCCTTATGTCTTCGTCTCGAACCATTCCTCTTATCTCGACGCGGCGCCGCTCTTTGCTTTCACCGGCCGGCGCATGGGAGCGATTGCCAAGAAAGAACTTTTGAAGGCGCCGATACTCGGTTACGGAATGGGGTTTGTGAACGTCATGGCGATCGATCGATCAAATCGTGAGCGAGCCGTGGAGACGATTCAGACTGCGACTGAGCGTCTGCGTTCCGGCGTGTCCATAATGGTTTGCCCGGAAGGCACGCGCGCGCAACCGGGCGAGATGCTGCCGTTCAAGAAAGGCGCGTTTCATATGGCGGTTGAAGCTGGTGTGCCGATCGTGCCCATAGCTTTGAAGAATTCAGATGTGTTAATGGGCAAGGGAACCGGCGAGGCCTGGCCCGGCACTATTGAGATGGTAATGATGCCGCCCGTCGAAACCTCCTGGGTCAAGACCGATGAAGATTTGGACGCTCTGGTGCGACAGGTTCAGGCCGTTATCATGAATGAGTTGGGCATCGCGAAATTGTCGCCGCGAAGAAAGTAGTGAGCTACGTAACGTCTGAATCGTTAGTTGCTCAGAGCAGATTTCTCTAGCCCAGCCGTTTACGGCTGGGGCAGCAAGGATGCAAAAAGCAAAGCCCCATTAATGGGGCTTTTCTGTGAAAAAAGATCACGATTCAACCATGACCTGGGACATGAAACGCGAGCGCGTGAGTCGCTACTGCGCGACGAAGTCGTAAGTAAGAATTCCCTTAACCTTCACCGGCACGCCGTTCACAATCAGCGGTTTGAATTTCGCGCGCTGTGCAGCTTTGACGGCCGCATCCCGCAACTCCTCCGGCCCAAAGAGTGCTGTCGCAGAAATGACTTTTCCGGCTTCATCAACCAGCACCTGCACCTGGACTGTTCCCGCTGCGTGAGTCTTGCGCGCTTCTTCAGGATAGACAGCCTTTGGTAAATCGACAGCCTTGCCATTCATGAAACCACCTTCGGCGGGCGCCTTCTCTTCAGTGGTCGCGTCAGTGTTGGTTGGCGGCTGAGTGGCCGGCGAAGTCGAAGCCTTGTCCGGTTTGGTCTGCGCCGGCGTCTGGTTCTGAGGCGATGTCTGCGAGTCTGGTTTCGCAGCGCTCTCAGGAGCTTCGCCAACTTCCGTGATCGTGACGCGGCCGCGACCGACGATGAAGTCGGTGTACTTCACGCGCATGCGGATGCGCAGATCGGCGCCGTTATCGAAGACGAGGTCGTCGTCGGCATAGGCGTAAGTTGGGAACCAATACTTACCGTCGATCTGCTCGCGGTAAGTCTCGACGACCGGGAACTTGTTGTTTTTTGTCTCCGGACCGGCTTTACCCTTGGCCTTCACAATCTGCAGATCGTGATCGTCAACCCAGATGCGTCCTACAAAAACTCGCTCCTTTGATTTCGGACTCGGCATGACTTTGGGCGAGACATCGAACACGTAAAGATCGAGCTCGTCGATTCTTTCTTTGCCGGCGTACTTGAAGTTGTAGTTCGCCGCCTTTGAGCCTTCGAGCGCAAAGGGATTAACGCCGCCAAGGTCTTCCAGGTCTTCGTTCGTGATCTGCGCGCCCTGCAAACTGGGCATGGGAAAGTAATTTATCTTCTCGAATCGAGTGCCCTTGTTGTCAAAGGTGAAGTCAGAAACCCGGTGATATTCTCCGATGACCTGTCCGCCCATGCCGAGTTCCTGGATCAACGCGTCGCGTTTGAATGCATATTCATTCAACGCCTGGCGAAACTGAGTTTCCTTGGCAGTGAACTTACGTACGATTTCGTCGATTTGGGCCTGGCTCAGACTGGCTGAGCCCGCCAGCGTTGGGCCCTTGCCGTCCGCGGCGGGTTGTTGCGCGAAGGCCAATTGCGTCAGGCCTGAAAGTACGACCGCGCCCAGCACAAATTTGAGAAAATTATTACCAATAAACTTCATCTTCGAATCCCTTCCGAGAGGCAGGAGGCTTCCTGAATTGAGCGATTATATCAGCAGAAATCGGCTTAACAATCTTCTCAGATGAGCAAAAGCGCGTCACCTGTTGCCAAACAAAAATCGTCCTCAATGAGACTCGCGTTGGCTGCGGGTTTCGCGTAAGATGTATGGTTTGCGGAAACCGCCAAATTGCTCACTGTAGGGCCCGCAACGAACCAGCAATGACCCAGGAAGCTATCGAAGTACGGGGCGCACGCGTCAACAACCTCAAGAACATTTCGTTCTCAATCCCGATTAACCAATTGACCGTGGTCACGGGCGTCAGCGGTTCCGGCAAGTCTTCGCTGGCCTTCGATACCGTCTATGCCGAAGGTCAGCGGCGCTATGTTGAGTCGCTCTCCGCTTACGCGCGCCAGTTCCTCGAGCGGATGGACAAGCCCGACGTCGACGAAGTCCGCGGCATCTCTCCGGCCATTGCGATTCGGCAGAAGAATTCTACGCGAAATCCTCGTTCAACCGTTTCCACGCAAACCGAGATTTACGATTACCTGCGTCTGCTTTATGCGCGCACCGGCATCACGATTTGCCGGGTGTGCGGGCGCGAAGTCCAACGCGACTCGCCTGAGTCGGCCGCCGATGAAGTCCTGAAGCAGCTTCCGGAAGGTACGCGGTTTTATGTGCTCTTCCCGGCCAGCGCCGGTTTGAACGTGTCAGAAGCCCAATCGCCCGCGCGGTCAGGCAACGGAAATGGAACGCGTGGTAAGCGGTCGAACAGCGCGAAGACAAAATCTGATCGTCATCTGATTACGGCCCACTTGATGAGCCTGATGCAACGCGGCTTCACGCGTTTGCAGTTCGAGGGGAAACAGATTGATCTGAGTTCACCAGATGATTTTCAGCTTGACGATTTTGAAAACGTCTACGTCCTGGTCGATCGACTGGTCTCGCGCGAAGACGTGCGACAGCGGCTGGTCGATTCTTTGGAAACCTGTTTCCGTGAAGGTCACGGCCAGGCAATGATTGAAGTGGGCCTTCCAGCGGGAGAGAGCGAGGGGCAGCCACGCGCCTTAAAATTCTCCGAGCGTTTCGAATGCAAATACGACGGCACGGTTTACGCAACGCCGGAACCGCGACTCTTCAGTTTCAATAATCCCTACGGCGCGTGCCCGACGTGCCAGGGCTTTGGCAACACGATCGGGCTGGACCTCGATTTAGTGATCCCGAATCCCGGGCTGAGCCTGAGCGAGGGCGCGATCGAACCATGGACCAAACCGCAATACGAATGGGCGCAAGCCGAACTGAAGAAGTTCTGCAAATCCGAACGCATCCCCATGAATGTCGCGTTCAATCAACTAACGCGTCCGCAACAGCGGGCCGTTATTAACGGCAAGAACGGATGGGGCGGAGTGCGCGGTTTCTTCGATTGGCTCGATACCAAAAAATATAAACTGCACGTGCGCGTGTTTCTGTCGAAGTATCGCGGCTACACGCGCTGTCCCGATTGTGACGGCAGCCGTCTGCGCCAGGAAGCGCGTGACGTGCGTGTCGGCGGCCGCGCCCTGCCCGAGGTTTCGGCGCTGTCAATCAAGGACGCCGCGGCGTTTTTTGACGGCCTCGAACTGTCGCCGGAGCAAGCCGCCATCGCCGATCGCGTACTCTTTGAAGTTCGTCGCCGCCTGAAATTCCTGGTTGAGGTTGGTTTGGATTATTTGACGCTCGATCGTCTGGCGTCGACTTTGTCCGGCGGCGAGGCCCAGCGAATTCAGTTGGCCACGAATCTCGGATCGTCGCTCGTGGGGGCTTTGTATGTTTTGGACGAACCGTCGATTGGTTTGCACCCGCGGGACAACGACCGGCTGATTCGTCTGCTGCAAAACCTGCGCGACATCGGCAACACGGTGCTGGTGGTTGAGCACGACGCCGAGATGATGCGTTCGGCCGATCACATTCTCGATATCGGGCCGGCCGCAGGTGAGTTGGGCGGTAGATTGATTTATGAAGGCGACTTTTCAGGTTTGTATGGCGCGTCGCAATCGCTCACCGGCCGCTACCTGCGTGGCGAAGCGGAAATCAAAGAGCCGAAGCATCGGCGCGCGCTGCAACTGAAGCAACTCAAGGTTCGCGGCGCGAGCGAACATAATCTCAAAGCGATTAATGTTGATATCCCGCTCAACATGCTCGTGTGCGTGAGCGGCGTGAGCGGCTCCGGCAAATCGACGCTGATTCACGATTGCATTTACGCGGGATTGAAAAAAGAAGCGGGCGAATGGCAGGGTCACGTCGGCGCCTTTCAAAAGATCGAAGGCACGCAACACGTCGATGAAGTGATTCTCGTCGATCAATCGCCGATTGGCCGCACGCCGCGCTCGAACCCGGTCACCTACATCAAGGTTTACGACGGCATCCGCGAAGCGTTTGCGAATACTCGCGAGGCGAAGACGCACGGCCTCGACCCGTCGCACTTTTCCTTCAACGTGCCCGGCGGCCGCTGCGAAGTCTGCCAGGGTGACGGCACGGTCACGGTTGAGATGCAGTTCCTCGCCGACGTGGAACTGGTCTGCGAAGAATGTAAGGGCACGCGTTTCAAGCAGCAGATTCTCGATGTCCGTTATCGCGGGAAAAACATTCACGACGTGCTGAACATGACGGTGCGCGAAGCGATTACATTTTTCCGCGACGTCAACAAGATCACAAACCGTTTGCGTTTGCTGGACGACGTCGGCCTCGGATACTTGCGTCTGGGACAATCGGCCACGACCCTTTCGGGCGGAGAGGCGCAGCGCGTGAAACTGGCCGCGCATTTGTCGAAACGCGCGGGCGCGAAGACGCTGTATATTTTTGACGAGCCGACCACCGGATTGCACTTCGACGACATCAACAAGTTGCTGGCCGCGTTTCGCGCGCTGATCGACGCGGGCGGCTCGCTTTTAGTTATTGAACACAATCTCGATGTGATCAAGACGGCCGATTATTTGATCGATCTTGGCCCCGAGGGCGGCGAAGCCGGCGGGTACGTGGTGGCGACCGGCACACCGGAAGAGATCATGCAGTCGCAGCAGTCTTACACCGGGAAATACCTGCGCGAATATCTGGCGAGATCGAATGGCGGGATGCGGCTCGCCTCGTGAGTAGCGCAAGTTGTTAACTTGCGTGCAAATCCGGATTCGCAAGTTAACAACTTGCGCTACGATAAATCTATGGCACTCAAAGACAAAATCATTTCCGATATGACGGCCGCGATGAAGGCGAAGGATGCCGCGCGCACTTCGACGTTGCGGATGGTGAAAGCTGCCATCATGAATCGCGAAAAAGAAGGTGGTGGGGCGCTCACCGATGAGGATGTGATGAAGCTTCTGCGTTCGCAGGTAAAACAGCGGCGCGACTCGGTGGATCAGTATCAAAAAGCCGGACGGCAGGAATTGGTCGACAAGGAAACTGCTGAAATTGCGGTGATCGAGGAATACCTTCCGCAAGCTGCGTCCGCAGCCGAGATCGAACAAGCCGTCATCGACGCTATTGCCGAAACGGGCGCGTCCTCAATGAAAGACATGGGCGCAGTCATGAAAGCATCCATGGCCAAGCTCACCGGCAAGAATGCCGACGGGAAGGTCATCAGCGAGACAGTCAAAAAGAAGCTCGCGGGGTAAGGAGCGCAAGTTGTTAACTTGTGCGTGCCGATACGAATCGCAAGTTAACAACTTGCGCTACTAAATCAATCTCATGAACCCGTTCATCAACTGGTTCGATCAGGAATTTACACGGCTTGAGCGTGAATGGCGCGATTCGATCATCGAACTCGATTCGTCCAGCCTTTATTCAGAAGCGCACCAGCAGTTGTCTCCTCCCGCCGAACAAATCCTGCGCAGCGCACGTATTGTCGAACAGGTCTCCGGCGGGATCACCGCAAATCTCTGGGACGATCCGTTCGAATGGACGCTGCCTGAGACTTTAAGAACCAAGGACAAATTGATTGGGTACGTTGAAGAGGTCCGCGCGGCGCGGGCGCGCGCATTTCAGGTATTCGCACATGACGCCGACCTGCTGAAGATTGTGATGGCGCCCGGCGGACCGACTCAGCTGATGTCTTTGTTGCTCGACGCGCTGGTCCGGGCTAAGTATCATCAGTTGCAGGCGAAAGTTATTTAGAGCACCAGACGCGAATTTAGCTTTCTCATACGGACAATCTTCGTTCATAATTCGCCATCGATTGACCCCTGAGGCTTCTCGTATGTATTGCCCAAGATGCGGCCAACTACAAGCAACTGACTCGATGCGCTTCTGCTCGCGTTGCGGGTTGCCGATGGAAGGCACGATGCACGTGTTGGCCCATAACGGCATGCTGCCGGTGTTTCAGCCACCGGAGGGTGAGAAGACGATCTCGCCGCGACGCAAAGGCGTGAAACAAGGCACGCTCATAATACTGCTTGGCGTTTTACTGGTGCCCATTCTCGGGACTTTCGCGAGTTTTGCCTCGGGCGGGGTCTCGAACATGTTCCAGTTCTTTACCGTCATATCTGCGCTGCTTTGTTTTATAGGTGGGCCGCTGCGAATGCTTTTCGCCGCTATCTTCGAAGAGGGTGCGCCGAAGTATCCCCAATTCACGCAGACAAGTTTTCCGCCGCCGGCAATTCAACCAGCACGTCCTTCAGCGCTGCCCCCTGCCGCGGTGAACCCCGCAAGTCAATGGCGTCGGCCTGAGACTGGCGAGATTCAAACGCCGGCCAGCGTTACCGACAGCACCACGCGATTGCTCGATCGCGAACCCAAGCGAGATTGAGACCCTCCGATCAGACTTTAGCCAATCGATTAAGCGACCGAATCAAGCGTCATGGTCCAATCACGTTTCATGATTGGATGCAGGCCGCGCTTTACGACGAGCGTGACGGTTACTATCGACGTGCCGGACGCATTCGACAGGGACGAGTGGGTGACTATCGCACTGCGCCTGAGACGAGCCCGCTTTTCGGCGCAACCTTCGCCAAATATTTCGCGAAGAGCTATTTCGATCTCGGCCGGCCCACCAGTTGGAATATTTTCGAAATAGGCGCGGGGCGTGGAGATTTTGCGCTCGCGACGCTTCATGCCCTGCAAGCTGGTTTCCCCGATGTTTTCAATGCCACGCGTTATTGGATTGATGAGATTGGCGATGAGACGCGGCACGCTGCCGCGCAAAAGGTCGACGGCTTTTCCGATCGCGTCGAATTTCGATCTTTGGCTGAGCTCGTCTCACCATTCGTCGGGATCATTTTCTCAAACGAATTGCTCGATGCATTTCCGGTTCATCGCGTCACCGGCAGCCAGGGCAAGTTGAGAGAGTTGTACGTGGACGTGAACCAGGCGGGTGACTTCGTTTGGACGCCGGGCGAAATGGATTCCCGCGTGGCTGTTTACTGTGAGCGGATCGATCTGCAACTCGACGAGGGACAAGTTTATGAAGTTAATCTCGCCGCGGAAGATTTTGTGGCTCGAGCTGCGTCGCTCATCGATCGGGGCTTATTGATTACTGTCGATTACGGGGCCGAGCGCGCGAACTTGCTCAACGCGCCTCATCGCCACGCCGGCACGCTGCGAGCTTTTCACCGGCACCGCATCATGGACGACGTGCTGTCACATCCAGGCGAGCAGGATCTCACAACTACCGTTGATTGGACGTTGGTGGAAGAAGCGGGAGCGCGTCACGGTCTTGAAGTCTTGCGCCTGCAGCCGCTGGATCAATTTCTTCTCGGCGAAGATTTGCTGGGTCAGCTTATGAACAGGACCGCGCAGGCCGCAGACACCGCTGAGATGTTGCAATTGAACGCGGGCGCGCGCGATTTGATCATGCCGGATGGCATGGCCGCTCATTTTCAGGTGATGGTCCAACGCAAAGCATCAGAAACCCGACCGTAAGGGAGGGTGCGCTGTTTGTTTTTCACTCGAGCGTCAACTCGACTCCAGCACCCTCCCTCACGGTCGGGTTTCCGCCAACTCCTAAAAAATTAGTTGACAAAGCAATTCGCCGGGCGTATAAGTCCTAAACGCTTAGGAGACAACCCTGGATGGCGCGAACCAAAAGTGAAAATCTGACGCCCTTGGAATTGGAGATCATGCACGTGTTGTGGGCCGAAGGACCGGCCAACGTGCAGACGGTGCAGCAGCATTTGCCGCGCGAACTCGCGTATACCACGGTGCAAACCATGCTCAATATTCTGCACCGCAAGGGCAAAGTGAAGCGCAGCCTGAAAGACCGCGCCTATCTTTATCAACCAGTCGTCAGCCGCAGTCAGGTTGTCGGCCAGCATATGAGCGATATTGTCGATCGTTTGTTTGGCGGATCAGCTGAGAGCCTGGTGATGAGTCTGCTCGAAACGAAACATCTCACCCCCAGGAAGCTCGCGCGGTTGCAGAAGCTGCTCGAGGAAAACCGCGAGGAGAAGCAATGAAGACCGTCATGCAACTACTCCTGACCTTTGTGCTCAACGCGTTATGGCAAGGGACGCTGATCGTCGCGTTTGCGGCCGCCGGTGATTGGCTGCTGCGCGGAGTTGCGCCTCGCTTTCGGCATTACCTTTGGGTGGTCACGCTGCTTGCTTGCCTGATCATTCCCGCACTGAGTTGCTTGCCGCCGGTTCGCTCGACGACGCCCACGAGAGTGGCCGGCACCACGCTTGGGCCAATCCCCGTTGTCACCAGCAGGATTACTACGCCAGGCATCGAGGACGTTAGTGGTCGCGCGGCCACCAGTGAGGTGTCAGTTCGAACTCCTTTCCCTGTGTCGCGGGCCGTCTTCGTACCGGCATCGATGGCGCTGACATTGATTGGCTTTTATTTGCTGATGGTGCTTTGGCGGTTGGTGGCTTTGCTGCGCGCGTGGCGCCGCACGAATCACATCGTCGCTGGTTCGTTCGCATGTGACTTGCCGGTTTGGGTGCAGAATCGAATCAGCCAATGTCAGAGCGAACTCGGGATTAAGTCGTGCCGGGTGCTTTGCTCGAACGATATTGCGGTTCCGATTACGGTCGGCGTGTTCGATCGCATCGTGATGCTACCGCAGCGTTTCATCTGTGAAGTAAGCGTCGACGTGCTGACCTCGGCCCTGGGTCACGAATTTCAGCACATCGCCCGTCACGATTATCTGTTGAATCTCGTCTACGAATTCATCTACTTGCCGTTGTCTTTTCATCCCGCGGTGGCCTTCGCCCGCCGGCGGATCAAACACACACGCGAGCTCTGCTGCGATGCGGCAGTCACGACCAAGCTGGTGCCGGCGGAAGTCTATGCGCGTTCGCTGGTGAAGTTGATCGGTGCGGCGCCGCTCCTGCCCTTAGCCCCGGACACAACTATTGGAATGAACGAGTCGGATATTCTGGAGGTACGGATCATGGCTTTGCTTAAAAAATCAAATTTGTCATCGCGCAGCCGAGTGTTGTTGTTGGCGGCGGCTGCTTCGCTGCTCATCACCCCGTGTGTCGCGGCCGCGCGTTTCGCGCTGAGCTTCGACACCAGCAGGCAAACCCCGCAGGGTGAGTCCAGCTCGCAATTGCCGCGCAAGGTTGAGCGCGCGCAGGTCGAAAAGTTGGTCGTCGCTCTCGAAGCGCAGGCCAAAGAGCTCAAACAACGCCTGGCACAGACGCCGCAGGCCAGGCAGGATGAGCGCTCAGCAATTGAAGCCAGCCTCAATGAAATAGCGCGCACTCTGGAAGAGCAACGCAAGGCGCTAAACGGCTCGCAGTCCATCTCGGCAGATGCTGAGCAAAAGCTGAAACAGCTGCTGGAAGAGTGGCAAAAAAACCAACCGGGCAGTGATGCAAAGCTGAGACCGGAGGTGGAGCGGTTGCTGGCGGAGGTGCAGAAGAATTTGGAATCTCCGGAGGCTCGATTACTTAACGAGTTGCGGGGCAAGGAAGCCGCGGAGCAGGCTGCGGCCCAGGGTGATCGCAAAGCGCGGGTGATTTATCACGTTGAGCCGCGCTATCCCGACGGGGCCCGCGCCAAGGGTATCGTAGGAAAAGTGGTGCTCAGGTTCACGGTCAATCATGAAGGCCATACGGAAGCCATTCAGGTCAAACAGTCGCTGGATCCTTCTTTGGATCAAGCAGCAATCGAGGCCGTGCGCGAGTGGCGTTTTGAACCGGCCATGAAGAACGGCCAGGTGGTTTCGATGTCGATGGAAGCGGAAGTTAATTTCAATCTCTATCAAGATCCAAAGAAAGAGGACCGCGAAGCCCAGGAACGCCGCGAAAAAGAATTGGTGTTGAAGGCAATGGCCGAAAAAGGCAACGGCGAATACGGTGGTCAGGAGATGAGGGTCCGGGTGGGCAACGAAGCCGCGCGCCGGGCGGAACGTGAAGCCGAAGAAAAACGGAACGCGATTCTCGCCGGCATGGCCAGGATTACCATGGACCACGCCATTCAAATCGCCACCGGCAAGGCTCCCGGAAAAGTCATCGAATGCAGCCTGGTGGGCGAGCATTGGGAGGGCGCGGCGGAACTCGCAAAACCATCGCTGGTTCTCTATCACGTCGTGATTCTTTCTGAAGACGCAACTCCGATCAGAACTCATGTTCAGGTCAACGCGCAGGATGGCAGCGTCTTTCGCGTAAGTAAGGAAGAGAAGCGCCAGGAAGAAGAAATGACCGGTTACGCGACCTACACCTCTGAAGGCGCAACCAGGCGCGCTATCAACGGAGGCGTGCTGAATGGAAAGGCAACCAGCTTGCCCGCGCCGCAATACCCTGCTGTTGCTCGCGCAGCGCATGCGAGCGGGACCGTGAACGTGCAGATATTAATCGACGAGGGCGGCAACGTCATCGAAGCCACGCCGGTCTCAGGGCATCCGCTTCTGCGAGCGGCGGCACAGGCTGCGGCCAAAGAAGCAAAGTTCACCGCTACCCGGGTGAAGGGTGAACCGACCCGGGTGACTGGCGTGCTGGTTTTCAACTTTGTCGAGCAATGAAGCGTGGTCCGTCGGAGAAACAACGGTCGAGTTTAGACGCCGTCACTCCGATATCTACAAGGGGCCGCGGCGCTCTAAACCTGGGGATGGGCTCCTCCAGGGGAAGAAAGGCGGTCGCCACGGCCGCCTTTCTGTTTTGCGCGAAGCCGATAGGTGTTAGAGTACCCGCCGTCTGAGAATGATGTCTCTCCGTTTGCGTTAGCGCGTTAGTTCATTCGGGCCGGCAAACATGAATCATTTCCGCTCTGCGTTTTCAATCCTCCTGCTGATCTGCGTTGTGACGAGTGCACAGACGCCTGGACCCAATTCGCAATTGAAGAAAAATGGGTCGTCAGTCCCCATAGAGGATCCCGAACTCCAACAACGGCGCTCGATAGCTTTATCAGCGCTGCAAGCACTGGCCGTCGAAGCACGTAGTTATCGCGATGAGACTTTGCGTGCACGCGTGCAGGCGCGCGTCGCGGATGCCCTTTGGGATCAAGATCAGGACGGCGCCCGCGCACTCTTTCGGCGCGCGTGGGACGTCGCCGAGACCTTGGAAACAGGCGCGTCATCATCGACCCCGGCAATGCCGGGGCGCATGCCGGCCGGCCGCACGCCGCCGCGACCACGCGCGAATTTGCGACGCGAGATTCTGCAACTGGCCGCCAGGCGTGACCGTCGACTCGGTGAAGAATTTCTTAAGCGCATGACGCCGAAAGACGAGGCGGCGAAGACAGTCGATGCTTCCACGCGTTCGTCGAATCTGTCATCGGCCGAAATCGCAGAACGCTTGCGATTGGCCCAAAATTTTCTGGCAGACGGCAATGTGCAACGCGCGCTCGAATTCGCGGACCCCGCACTCACTCAGGCGAACACCGGCACGATCAGTTTCTTGATTGCGCTATACGAGAAAAATCCGGCCGCGGCCGATCAGCGGTTCGCCTCGTTGCTGGCTATGGCCGCGATCGATCCGTACGCGGATGCCAACACCGTTTCATTGCTGACAACCTACGCCTTTACCCCGTCGATCATTTTGGTGGTTTCACCGGAGGGCAGTCCGTCGAGCATGGCGTATGTTTCGCATCCGGCGCCGGCGCTGTCTCCTCAATTGCGCCAGGCTTACTTTCAAACATCCGCAAATATTCTTTTGCGGCCCATCGCGCAGCTCGAGCAATCGTCTGCGGGTCGCGGCGGGACCTATTTCATCATCACCCGGCTGCTCCCTTTATTTCAGCAGTTCGCTCCTGATCTCGCTCCTGCTTTGAGCGCGCAACTCGCGGCGCTGGGCCCCGAGGCCGGACGCAGGACCACGGAGTCCGGTGAACGCGCCGTGAATCGCGGCATGAACGATAACGGTAAGCCAGGATCTTTCGAAGACGATTGGAAGGACCGCCTGGACCGCGCCCGGACTTCGGATGAGCGAGACAAAGCCTACGCCCATGCCGCGATGACCGCCGCCGACCAGGGCGATCCGCGCGCTAGTGACTTCGTGGATAAGATCGAAGATACAGACACGCGCAACGGCGTGCGCCAGTTCGTCGATTACAACTTCATTCGCAGTCTGCTGCAAAAGAAGCGCGCCGACGAAGCGCTCACTCTGATCCGCAAGGCGGACTTGTCTCACACCCTGCGCGCGCATTTTCTGACTCAGGCCGGCGGTCTGATCAGCGAAAAGGATCTCGTGCGGGCGAACGAGCTGCTGGAAGAGGCGTTGGCCGAAACCCGTCGCATCGATGCCGGCACCTCAGATCGTGCCTATTGTCTGATCGCGTTGCTGTCGCAGCTCTCGAAAACAAACAAAGCTCGCGTCTGGGAGTTGCTGAGCGAAACCGTCAAAGCCGCCAACGCCGTGCCGGATTTCACCGGCGAGAACGGCCAAACTTCGTTGACGCTGGAAGGCAAGTTCAGTATTCGCATGGGCACGGAACTCGCGGCGCCGACCGATCTGGCGAAGGTGTTTGAGAATCTGGCGAAGGAAAATTTCTATCAGGCGCTCGACGCCGCGCGAGGATTTACGGGGGAAGCGCCAAAAGCTTTGGCGATGATTTCGGGTGGGCGCGCGATATTCCTGAAGAAACCAGACCAACCGGCGAAGCGAGATAATCAATAAAAGTTTCTTGAGACGCGTAGCGTCGTAATGACTTTAGCCGTGGCTTTCAAGCCACGGTTACGCGATGGTGTTGCGACGTCGTCGCGTTCGCGACGACTGAACCTTCAGCCATAGCTACGCCACGGCGATCGCAACGGCCGGCTTCCCCCTTGAAAGACCGGGCGAGATTCAACCGTCGCTCCGCGACGCCTCATTCTGATCGTCACGATAGGCCAGACAAGCAAGAATGTCTTCTTCCGTCAGTTCAGGATAGTCGATGATGATTTCCTCGTGAGTCATTCCCGCAGCCAGCCAACCGAGCACATCTGAAACTGCGATTCGCATTCCGCGAATCGTAAGCCGACCTCCACGTTTGCCCTGTTCGATGGTAACGATGTTTGAAAGTGTTCTAATTTGAATCCTCGCGTTCCTCGCTTTCGGATTGACCTCTCCATCTACTAATTCGGTTCCACGCGTACAGTACAAATCCAAAAACGATCAATACAGAGGAAGTACTGTTGTAGTGAGCAATCATGTATACGTCCCAGCGAGTTATGGGCGTTGTTTTAGTAAGGTAGTAGACAGTTATTGCCAAGGACGCAAACCAGAGAAAGCCAATCCACACAAATACCCCATATTCGTAGTTCTTACTTTCCATTTACTGGTTGCGCCCTCGCTAAACACTCGCCGGTCATGGTGTATCGGACGGTTATAACGGTCGTGATAATTGTGATAACGGCGGTTACGAAGAGGATTAATATTGTTTGGTACATGTACTTTACCCTCGTAGCATCACACGAGGAATGTCTGCAGGAGTGTTCCGCAATGTTCTGTCGCCCGCTTCGCGGGCTCGTAATGCCCAATAAGCAGTAACCCCGGGCTCACGCCTGGGGCTACATTCTGCCGCCATCTTCGATGGCTGGTTTACCTTCCCGGATCAAGATCCGCCACGCGATACTTCTCCTTCTCTTTCTCCTTTTGCAGATATGGAATGCCTTTCTCCATCCATTCCGGCGCCGGCGCGCCTTTCAGGAAATGGTCGAAGAATTCCTGCATGCGGCGCGTGTAGTCTTTCTGGTTGATGCGCCGGCGCAGGCCGTGCTTCTCGCCGTTGTAGCTGAACATGTAGGCCTCTTTGTTCATGCGGCGCAGGCCGAGATAGAACTCGATGCCCTGGTACCAGGGCACCGCGTCGTCTTCGTCGTTATTGATGAGCAGCAGAGGCGTCTGCACTTTGTCGACATGAAAGATGGGCGAGTTCTCGAGATATCGCATGGGATATTCCCAGAGCGAGCCGCCGATGCGCGACTGAGTGTGCTCGTATTGAAACTGTCGTGGCAGACCCGTGCCCCAGCGAATGCCGCTGTAGGCGCTCGTCATGTTCGCCACGGCCGCGCCGGCTTCGGCGGCTTTGAAGCGATTGGTTTGGGTCACCATGTAAGCGATTTGATAACCGCCCCAACTGTGCCCCTGAATGCCGATGTTGTTTTCATCGACAAAGCCTTTGTCGACCACTGCCTGCAGCGCCGGGAGGACGCACTGCAGCGCGTCACGGCCCGGATACCCGGTCTTGTAAACAATGTCGGGCATGAAGATCAGATAGCCGTTGCTGACATAGTAGGCCGCATTGATTGAAGTGCCCGGGCCCGGCGCGCGGAATTGATGAATGCCCTGAGACAGACGCTCGTAGATATAAACGATCATCGGATACTTCTTCTTCGGATCGAAGTTGTCCGGTTTCAGCAGCATCCCTTTCAAAGGCACGCCGTCGGTATTTCTAAAATTGACCATTTCCGCGGTGCCCCAGTTGAACTGCGCGCGCTGCGCGTCGCCGTTACTGATTTTCTTCGGCGCTTTGAAGTTGGAATCAGTAACCCAAATGTCGGGGAACTCGTCGAAGCGTGAGGCAGTGAACATCAGAACGTCCGCGTCCTTGGCCTTCGTCGGATTGTTGTAATCCTTCGCGCCCATGATCAATTTCTCGGGCAGGCCGCCGTTGATGCGATCGCGATAGAAACCGGAATCGCGCGTCTCGAGGTTCTCTGCGTGCAGCAGCAGCGGCGTCGCCGGATCGATGGTCCGCTCACGTGGTTCCAGCCTCACATAACGAAACTGAATCTTGTCTCTGCGGCCGACGCCGTCAGTCAGGTTCTTCGCGCCGCTGCCGTCCGGCGAGACCTGCCACACGTCGAAGCGATCGTAAATCAGCACTGACGCGTCGTCTTTCGTCCAGCCGGCCACGCCGTACGCATTAGGCAATTCCGGTGTGTCGTTTTCCTCGTTGAAGAAAGCGACGCCGAGGTTCTTTGTCAAATTTACTTTGGCGCCGGTGGCGACTGAATAGCTGGTCCAATCTTTGCCGTCGAAATAGAGCGCATACTTACCGCCCGGCGACAGAGAGACATTGAAACGTTGCTTCTGAGTGACTGGTTTACGCGAGCCGTCTTCGGCGTTCACCAGGTAGTAATCGGTCAGGCCCGGATCGTAATCGCTGGCCACTCGATAAGCGCGATTGTCGCTGCCGACTGCCATGCGTCCGTCAGTTGAAGGCTGGAGATTTTCCATCTTCTCATCGGCGAGCTGCACAAACTTCTTGCCTTTGACGTCGTAGACCGCGCGATAAGATCGGTTGCGGTCCTGTTCGGCGCGCACTTTTTGGATCGGTTGAATGTAGTCGTCCTTCCAGTGCCACAGATCGACCATGACCTTCTCGTCAGCGGGAATGTCATCGTCGGCGTTCTTCTCAGGTTCGGGCGGCGGCGCGGCGCCGAGGTAGAGATGGCTGCCGTCCAGAGAGAAGCTGAGGTTTGCCTGGCTGCTCACGACGAAGTCTTTGCGGAAGCCGGGCGAGGAAGTTGAAACGACCTCGCTGGCGACGGGTGCGGGCAAAGCAGCCGCGTGATTATCCTTAACTGCCGAGCCCTCCTTAACAGTGCCGCGATCGGCGACGGGCGTCGTGCTGCCACGCTCCCACAGATAGATTTTGAATTTCGCCTGCTTCGAGGCGGCATCGTCGCGGTCGCTGATGAAGGCGAGTTCAGTCTGATCGTCATCCCAGGTCAGCTTCTGATATTTGCCTTTGCCCGACAGCAGCGCCGTCGGGGCCGCATCGCTCTGCGGCGAGAGCACGTACACACCGTTTGTCTCTTCGTTCTTTGACGCGACGGTATAAGCCAGCGTCTTCGCGTCTTTGCTGAAACTGTAGTCGAGCACGTCGGCGATCGTTCGCTCGGCTCCGGTGGTCATGTTGCGAATGATCAAATCGGTTCCGTACTCATTCTTTGGCGCGCGTCCGGCCGGCCGCTGGCCGCCACCACCACCCTGGGGTCTCTGCGGGGCATCTTCATCTTCCAATTCTTCCGGTGAGGTGGGCATCTCTTTTGGCGCGGCGTTATCACGATTCGGTGCTGCGCCGGGCTTCGCTTCCATTGAATAAGCGATGAACCCGCCGGCATCTTCGGGCACCTGAAAATTCTTCACACGTTCCACCCGAGCCACCTGGCCGTTCGCGAGATCCATGATGCCGAGCGCATTCTTCGGCATATCATCCGGCCGCTTCTTCTCCTTCTTCGCCTTATTCAATTCCGCCTTGGTCGGCTCGATTGTGAAGACGAGAGACTTCGTGTCGGCAGTAAAAACTGGTCGAGCCAAGCGACCCTGATTTGCCTGAAACTCGCCGGGCGCCGCGCCGGGATCGTCGGGCGGCGGCGTCGGAGGCCGATAGCCGCGCGCCGCGCGCCACTCGGTCCCACCCGCAAGATTCCGTACGACTATTTCACTATCTGAATCCTGGCCCATGTAGGCGTACGCGACGAATTTTCCGTCGCGCGAAATCGTCGGGCTCTGGATTGAATGCCAGCTGTCGTAATCCTTATGAGTAATCGGACGCTTGGTGGCCGCCGGCTGTTGCGCGAAGGCCTGGGCCAAAGACGTGACGATCAAAGCGATTGCACAAACGAGCGAGACATATCGCCGGGCGAAATGATTAACGGATTTCATTGGTGGTTTGCTCCCTTTCAGGCTTCCAGAAGGAAAGATGACGCGACAGTCTATCGCTCCGACGATTGAAGTCAAGTCCGTCTGCGGCCTGTCCCTCTGGGAGAGGTAGGGGTGAGGGCTTGCCGCGCGGTAGACCCTCACGCTTTGTCACTCTCCCAGAGGGAGATGGATTTGCGGCGCTCCGTTCTTAACGATTTTGTTGCGCCTGAAGCTACTGTAACCGTTGTCTTTGCGGGAGCGTTGATACTTGTGCGACCATAAATCAATCTCGGCAGATTAACCTTCGATTTTTGAGGCGCTACGGACACACCCCCACAGCCTCGGTTGCAGGTCTCCGACGAATCGTAATGGAAGAACAGATATCGACAGAGTTTCCAAGGCAAACAGGTAATTACGAAGTGGCCGCTGAGACGCAACCGGCAAGACCGGTGGCCGTCAGCGATGCTCCACGGCCGCGCAAAACACGCGCGCGCATCATTCAGATTGTCAGCATCCTGCTGCTGGTGGTGTTGCTGGTGGTGCTGTGGCGGTTCCTCGGTGACCGCGCGGCGGCGCCGGGAACGGGTGGCCGCGGCGGACGCGGTGGTGGCGAAGCCGTCCCGGTAGAAGTCGCCCTGGTAACGCAGCAGGACGTGCCGATTCAAATCAAAGGCATCGGCAACGTCGAAGCCCAATCGACAGTGGCCGTTCGCTCGCAGGTCGAAGGCACGCTAATGACTGTCGGATTCGTGCCGGGGCAGGAAGTACAGAAGGGCGCTGTCCTGTTCACTATCGATCCGCGGCCGTTACAGGCGCAGCTCAGCCAGGCCGAAGCAAATCTCTTGAAATCCATGGCCGCGGTGCGACAGGGCAATGACATCGTGGCGCGGGATGAAGCGACGCTGGCCAACGATCGAGTGATCACTAACCGCGATTTGAAATTGGTCGAGGCGGGCGTAATCCCGCGCGAGCAATATGACAACGACATGGCCAAGATGAAATCGAGCGAAGCGACCGTGCGCGCCGATCAATCAGCCGTGGCGAATTTGCAGGCCGCGCAGAAAGCCGAACAAGCCAATGTCGAAAACGCGCGCGTGCAGCTGAGCTATACGACCATTCGCGCACCCATCTCGGGTAAGACGGGCAACCTGGCGGTGACCGCTGGGAATCTCGTACGCGCAAACGACACGACGGCGATGGTCACCATTACGACCTCATCTCCAATCTACGTCACCTTTTCAGTCCCGGAACGCGATCTGGTGCGCATTCGACAGGCTGTCGGCAAGGAAGGTTTGGATGTTGAGGGCCAGATTCCCGGTGATGAATCGAACCCGGTCAAAGGAAGATTGTCGCTGGTCGATAACACGGTCGATCCGGCAACCGGAACTGTTCGTCTGAAGGCGACTTTCATCAACGAAGATCGGCGTTTGTATCCGGGTCAATTCGTCAACGTGCAACTGACGCTGGGGACCGCCACGCAGGCCACCGTGGTTCCTTCGCAAGCTGTGCAAATTGGTCAGGACAAAACTTTCGTCTACGTCGTCAAGGCTGACAACACAGCCGAGATGCGCACGGTCAAGACGGGCACGACCGTGGAATCGATGACTGTGATTGACGACGGTCTGAAGCCCGGCGAAAAGGTGGTGACCGACGGCCAACTGCGAATCGTGCCGGGAGCTAAGGTGCAAGAGAAAGGACAGGGCGGCCGTGGGCAGCGTGGCGATCAAGGACAGAATCAGGGACAGGGTGGCGCACAAGGTGGTCCACCGTCTGCGAACAATCCGAACGAAGCGGCGCAGCCGGGGCAAGCTGGACAAGGACAAGGTGGGGGGCGACGTGGGGGTGTTGGACAGAATCCCAATCCTTAACGGTCGGGCCGCTATCGCGGTCGGACCACAGCAAGGCTATTTGACATTTGTCATTTGACATTTCTCATTTGTTGATTTGAGTGGCGTGAGCGATGTTGTGATCTGGGTCGGCACCATCTGCGTAAGCGGATGGATCAAGTGAATGTGAAGTGCGTGATTGATCCATCCGCTCACGCGGATGGTACTGACTCGATGTCGCTCAACGCTGGGTAACTCGCAGCGCGGCTCATAAATGTCCAAATGAAAAATGTCAGATGACAAATGTCAAATAGTCTTTTATAGAGGACAGAATCCAAATCCTTAAGGGTCGGGCCGCTATCGCGGTCGGACCACAGCAAGGCTATTTGACATTTGTCATTTGACATTTCTCATTTGTTGATTTGAGTGGCGTGAGCGATGTTGTGATCTGGGTCGGCACCATCTGCGTAAGCGGATGGATCAAGTGAATGTGAAGTGCGTGATTGATCCATCCGCTCACGCGGATGGTACTGACTCGATGTCGCTCAACGCTGGGTAACTCGCAGCGCGGCTCATAAATGTCCAAATGAAAAATGTCAGATGACAAATGTCAAATAGTCTTTTATAGAGAATGTCTGAGCTCTTCATCCAGCGCCCCATCACCACGACCCTAATCATGGCCGGCATCGTTTTGTTCGGCTTCATCGGGTATCGCGCGCTGCCGGTAAGCGACCTTCCCAACGTCGACTATCCTACTATTCAAGTCACGGCCGAACTGCCGGGCGCCAGTCCCGAGACGATGGCTTCGTCCGTCGCGACGCCGCTCGAAAGACAGTTCTCAACCATCGCCGGCCTGAACACCGTTAGTTCAACCAGCACGCTCGGCAATACTCAAGTTACGCTGCAGTTCGATCTCACGCGCAACATCGACGCGGCGGCGCAGGATGTACAGACGGCGATTGCGCAATCGTCGCGGCAGTTGCCGACGGGCATGCCGAATCAGCCGACGCTGAAGAAAGTAAATCCCGCCGATCAGCCGATCGTCTATCTGATGGTCAGTTCGCCGACGCTGCCGCTTTCAAAGGTGAATGAATACGCCGATACGACGCTGGCCCAAAGACTCTCGACGATCGGCGGCGTCGCGCAGGTCCTGGTAACTGGTGAGCAGAAGTATGCGGTGCGCGTGCAGGTTAATCCTTCAGCGCTCGCTTCAAAAGGGATTGGTATTGACGATGTCGCAACCGCCTTGCAGCGCGGCAATACGAACCTTCCCGTGGGGACGCTTTACGGAATTCATCAGAACCTGACGGTGCAGGCGAATGGGCAACTCACCAACGCGGAAGAGTACCGGCAACTGATCGTGGCTTATCGCAACGGCGCGGCGGTGACGCTCGGCAATCTCGGCGACGTGGTCGACAGCGTTGAGAATAGCCGGCTGGCGACGCGTTACAACGGGCAACAGGTCGTGACGCTGACGATTCAAAGACAGCCAGGCACGAACACGGTCGCGGTGGTTGATGCGATTCGAAATCTTTTGCCGGCGTTTCGCCAACAACTGCCGGCGTCAATCAAGCTGGACGTGCTTTACGATCGCTCTGAGTCGATTCGCGAGTCGGTCAACGACGTGCAGTTCTCGTTGCTGCTGGCGATCGGCCTGGTGGTGCTGGTCATTTTTCTCTTCCTGCGCAACGTGCGCGCGACCTTCATTCCGACGCTGGCCTTGCCGACCTCGATCGTTTTCACGTTTGCGATCATGTATCTGCTGGGATTCAGTCTCGACAACCTTTCATTGATGGCTTTAACGCTGTCGGTGGGATTCGTCGTGGATGATGCGGTGGTGATGCTCGAGAACATCGTGCGCCGCATGGAAGAAGGCGAAGGCGCGATGGAAGCGGCACTGAAAGGTTCGCGCGAAATCGGATTTACCATCGTGTCGATGACCGTCTCGCTGGTGGCTGTGTTTATTCCCGTGCTGTTTCTGAGCGGAATTCTCGGACGGCTGTTTCGTGAGTTTGCGATCACGATTAGCGTGGCGATTCTGGTTTCCGGTTTCGTGTCGTTGAGTTTGACGCCGATGCTGTGCAGCCGTTTGCTGAAGGCGTTCAAGCATAGAAGCCATTTGCATGAGGGTGAGAATGAAAGTGCCGGCGGTCCGCAGGCAGGGATGCCTGCGCTCCAGGAGCACGGCAAGTTGTACCAGGTTACTGAGCGCGCATACGACTGGTTGCTCGGTGGTTACCGGCGGACCTTGCAGATCGCGCTCGAGTTTCGCGCGCTGACGCTGGCGATTTGCGGCGTGCTGTTTCTGATCACCATTGCGCTGTTCTACATCATCCCGAAGGGCTTTATTCCCAACGACGATACGGCGCAGATCGTGGGATACACCGAAGCCGCCGAGGGCATCTCGTTTGAAGAGATGTCGCGGCACCAGGAACAGATCGTCGATCTAATCCGCAAAGATCCGAACGTCACCGGCGTGCTGTCGACGGTGGGAGAGAGCGACATCAGCGCCGCCAGCAACACCGGAAACATTCTGGTGCTGCTGAAGCCGGTCCACGATCGCAAGAAAACAGTCGAGGCGGTCATCGATGATTTGCGGCCCAGGCTCGCAACCGTGCCGGGTGTGCGCATCTACCTGCAGAACCCGCCACTCGTCCAGGTCGGCGGACAAGTGACGAAGAGTCCTTATCAATTGACTTTGCAAGGCCCGGATCGCGACGAGCTTTATGCGAAAGCTAATGAGTTGATGCAAAAGATGGCCCAGATGCCGCAGTTGCTCGACGTCACCAGCGATATTCAAACCAAGAATCCGCAACTCAACGTCGATATCGATCGCGATAAGGCCGCGGCGGTCGGCGTGACGGCGCAGCAGATCGAAGACGCGCTTAACAACGCCTACGGGACGCGACAGATTTCGACCATCTATGCCACGTCGAACGAGTACCAGGTCATTCTCGAAGTGAAGCCGGAATATCAACGCGACCCTTCGGCGTTGGGCCAGCTTTACATTCACTCGACCGCGACACCGGCCACAGCCAGTCAAGTCTCGCAGGTGCAGAGCGCGATCGCGCAGCCTTCGCCGACCTATGTCAATTCAGCGCAGACTCCGGTGGGATTGACGGCCCCCGGACAATCGACCGTCTCGCGCCTGGTGCCGCTCAGCACGGTCGCGACCTTTTCGCGCGGCATTGGACCACTGCTGGTGAATCACTTGAGCCAGCTTCCCTCGGCGACGATTTCGTTCAACCTCCGCGACGGCGTTTCTTTGAGCGCGGCGACCGACGATGTGCAGGCGCTGGCGAAGAAGACTTTGCCGGGAACCATTACGACCGGGTTTCAGGGCACGGCGCAGATCTTCCAATCGAGTTTGCAGAATCTGACCTTGTTGCTGTTGGTCGCGGTGCTGGTGATTTATCTGGTGCTGGGAATTCTCTACGAGAGTTTCATTCATCCGTTCACGATTCTTTCCGGATTGCCGTCAGCCGGTTTGGGCGCCTTGCTGACGCTGCTGGTGTTCGGGCGCGAACTGGATGTTTACGCCTTCGTCGGTCTGATCATGTTGATTGGAATCGTCGAGAAGAACGCGATCATGATGATCGACTTTGCGCTCACGTCGCAGCGCGAAGAAGGAAAGCCCGCGGAGGAAGCGATTTTCCAGGCGTGCCTGATCCGTTTTCGGCCAATCATGATGACGACGATGGCGGCGTTGATGGGCACTCTGCCGATTGCGCTTGGTTGGGGCGCCGGCGCGGCGTCGCGACGCGGTTTGGGACTGGCGGTGGTCGGCGGTCTGTGCGTTTCGCAGGTGGTGACGCTGTATCTGACGCCCGTGGTTTATCTGTATTTCGAGAATGCGCAGGCATGGTTCGCACGCCGGCGCAGAGAGCGCAAGCCGGTGGTGGCTTGAAAGGATCATTTATCATTTGTCATTGGACATTTGTCATTTGCTGATTTGCGAGCCGCGTTGCGAGTTATCCGGCGAGGTAGGTGATATGGAGTCAGTACCATCCGCGTGAGCGGATGGATCAACCACGCATCGCACATTCACGTGTCACTTGATCCATCCGCTTACTGATGGTACTGACTACATCGCTCACGCCACGCAAATGACAAGTGTCCAATGACAAATGACAAATGATTTTTTGCGTGGCGCGAGACAGGTGATCAGTACCATCTGCGTAAGCAGATGGATCAAGTGACACGGTGAATGTGAGGGTCGTCGTTGATCCATCCGCTCACGCGGATGGTACTGACTACATCGCTCACGCCACGCAAATGACAAATGTCCAATGTCCAATGACAAATGACAAATGATTTTTTGATTTCGTGAAGAAACAAGACTCACACCGGCGCGGCATTTCCGAGCTCTTCATCCAGCGTCCCATCACCACGACGCTGGTGATGGTCGGCATTGTCCTGTTCGGCATGATTGGTTATGCCGCCCTGCCCGTCAGCGATTTGCCGACCGTTGACTACCCAACCATCAACGTCAACGCCAGTCTCCCCGGCGCGAATCCTGAGACGATGGCGGCGTCGGTGGCGACTCCGCTCGAAAGACAATTCTCAGGCATCGCGGGCATCGATTCGATCAACTCTTCAAACTCGCAGGGCTCGACCTCGATCACTCTGCAGTTCAATCTGAGCCGCAATATCGACGCCGCCGCACAGGATGTGCAAACGGCGATCTCGGCCGCCCTGCCGCAACTGCCGCCGGGAATGCCGAACCCGCCGAGTTTGCGCAAATCAAATCCTTCGGACAGTCCGATTCTATTTTTCGCGCTCAATTCGGACGTCTTGTCTTTGCCGCAGATCGATGAATACGCCGAGACTTTGATCGCCCAGCGCATCTCGATGGTTGACGGCGTTTCACAGGTACAGGTTTATGGCGCGATGAAGTACGCCGTGCGCGCGCAGATGGACCCGAACGCCCTGGCCGACCGCGGTATCGGCGTGGACGACATCGACACGGCGATCCGCAACGCCAATCCGAACACGCCCACCGGCACGCTGTACGGCAAGTACAGCAACATGACGGTGCAGACCAACGTGCAGCTCGATAACGCCGCGCAGTTTCGCAACCTGATCGTCGCCTATCGCAATGGTTCGCCCGTGCGTCTCGAAGAGGTCGCGAACGTCATCGACAGCGTCGAGAACAACAGGGTCGCGAGCTGGTTCAACGGCCGGCGCAGCGTGACCATGGCCGTGCAAAGACAGCCGGGCACCAACACCGTCAAGGTCGTCGACGATATCAAGGCATTGATTCCGCAGTTCAAGCAGCAACTGCCGGCGTCGATAAATCTCGACACGCTCAACGATCGCTCCATCTCGATTCGCCAATCGGTCGACGACGTCCAGTTCTCGCTGGTGCTGGCGATGGGCCTGGTGGTAATGGTGATCTTTCTCTTCCTGCGCAACGTGCGCGCGACGATCATTCCTACGCTGGCGCTGCCGACTTCGATCGTGGGCACGTTCGCGGTGATGTACCTTCTGAATTTCAGCCTCGATAATCTTTCACTGATGGCGCTGACGCTGTCGGTAGGGTTCGTGGTCGATGATGCGGTGGTAATGCTCGAGAACATCGTGCGCCGCATTGAGCAGGGCGACAGCGTGAAGGAGGCCGCGCTCAACGGCTCGCGCGAAATCGGCTTCACGATCGTGTCGATGACCGTTTCGCTGGTCGCCGTGTTTATTCCGGTCTTGTTTATGGGTGGCATTCTCGGCCGGCTGTTTCGTGAATTCGCGATCACGATCAGCGTCGCGATTCTGGTTTCGGGAATCGTTTCGCTGACCCTCACGCCCATGCTCGCCAGTAAGCTCCTGAAAGCTTCCGCGATTCGCGAAAGCGCGCTGCATGAAGAAGCCGGCAAGACGGCGCGTCGCGGTTGGTGGGGATTCACCGAAGGCATCTACAACCGCGTCCTGCAATTTTACGAATGGACCTTGCGCGGCGTCCTCGCGCATCCGCTTTACACGATCACGATCAGTCTGATTCTCGCCGTCTTCACCTTTTATTTGTTCCAGGTGGTGCCCAAGGGTTTCATTCCCAGCGGCGACACGGGCCTGCTGTTTGGCAACACCGAAGGCGCACAGGGTGTTTCGTTCGACGACATGATCAAGCACACCAACGTGATCGCCGACATCATCAAGAACGATCCGAACGTGCAGTCATATGCTTCATCGGTCGGCGCGGGCGGGCGCAACAGCGGCGGCAACAGCGGCACCATCTTCATCGGCTTGAAGCCATTGAACCAGCGCAAGAGTGCTGACGATGTGGTCGAGGCCCTGCGGCCGAAAGTTTCGCGCGAGCCCGGCATCCGGGTGACCCTGCAAAATCCACCGAGCTTGAACATCGGCGGCGGCTTTGGCCGCAGCAACTACCAGGTGACTATGCAGGCTTCCACTAATGCCGAGTTGATCGACAACGCGCCGATCCTGGAAAGGAAGATGCGCGAGATGCCGACGTTGCAGGACGTGAACAGCAACCTGCAAGTCAACACGCCGCAAATCAACGTCGAGATTGATCGCGCCCAGGCAGCTTCGCACAACGTCACCATCTCGCAGATCCAAACTGCTCTGGGCGATGCCTTTGGCTCGCGACAGGTGTCCACGATCTATACGCCGACGAACGAGTACCAGGTGATTCTCGAAGCCAAACCGGAATTTCAAAGCGACCCGACGGCGTTGGGCCGGCTCTACATTCACGCGTCGAACGGCCGTCTCGTGCCTTTGAGCGCAGTCGCCAGCTTTTCGAAGAGCGTGGGCCCGGCTCAAGTGAATCACTTCGGCGAGATGCCGGCCACCACCATTTCATTCAATACCAAGCCGGGAGTTTCGCTCAGCCAGGCCACCCAACAGATTCAACAAGTCGCCAAGCAATCCCTGCCCGCGACAATCACCACCAGCTTCCAGGGATCGGCCCAGGTGTTTCAATCATCGCTGCAGAATTTGACCTTGCTGCTGCTGGTCGCAGTGCTGGTGATCTATTTAGTGCTGGGGATTCTCTACGAGAGCTTCATCCACCCGTTGACGATTCTTTCCGGTTTGCCTTCCGCCGGCCTGGGTGCACTTTTGACGCTAATGATCTTCCGCCGTGAACTCGACATCTACGCCTTCGTCGGATTGATCATGCTAATCGGCATCGTGAAGAAAAACGCGATCATGATGATCGACTTCGCGCTCGACAAACAGCGAAGAGAAGGCGAAGACGCGCGCCGGGCCATCTACGAAGCCTGCGTCATCCGCTTCCGCCCAATTATGATGACGACAATGTCCGCGTTGATGGGCACGCTGCCGATTGCGCTTGGTTGGGGTGCCGGCGCCTCCGCGCGTCGTGGGCTTGGTCTCGCAGTAGTTGGTGGTTTAATCGTCTCGCAGGTGTTGACGCTTTATCTCACGCCGGTTGTCTATTTGTATTTTGAGAGATTTCAGGAATGGATGAGCGGCACGAAGCATTCACCGGCAACCGATCGCGGTCCGAGCGGGGGTGCAGTAGCCCGACCATGAGGGAGGGCGTTCACTCATGAATCTCATTCACACCTCGCTTCAGCGAGGTGATCCAGTTGCGGCCTTCACGGGAAACCTTTTCAAACGGTTTTCAAATCAGGCGAGTCTCGCGATACCTGGCTGAAGCCAGGTGTGAATAAACAGGAGAGCTTCCATCAGTTTTCTGTCGCCGGCTGAAGCCGGCTCCGGAATTCATAACGGGCATTGTTCCGGGGGTGGCGCGCTGCGCGCTTACCCCCGGCTACTTTCTTGCAGCCTTTCAGGCTGCTGAGTTTCCCCTCCCACTGGGAGAGGGATTAAGGGTGAGGGCCTGGCGCGCGTCCGTAATAAGCCCTCACTCCAACCCTCTCCCAGATGGAGAGGGAGAATTCGCGGCCACTACCACTGACCACTGACCACTGACCACCGCCGCCGATTCACTGCCCACTTGTCGTTGTTGCCGGCGGCACCGTCTTCTTCCTCCGCGGCGGACGTTCCACATGACTCGCTCTGGTCCATTCGGCCAGAACTTCGGCGTTGTTGGCGAACTTGTTGCGCATGAAGCCGTCGAGATCTCTTTGCAGTTCGGTGCCTTCGTCGAATAGGTCGTCGAGGACTTCGCCGGCGGCGACGTGGTTGCCGACGGTTTCGCTCTGTTTGGCGATTGCGGCTTCAAAGGCGGCGGTGTCGGCAGCCAGGTCTTCGAGAAAATCTTCGGGTAGCTCGTGCGCGATGAATTGCTCCTTCAGCGGCAGCGCGTTTCGCGCGAAGGCGCGCGCTGCATTCAAGAGTTCCTTGTCGTTACCTTCCGGCGGCATCGGAAATTCATTTTCCAAACCCATGATGCGGGCGGCGCGATTGATAGTCGCCAGATCCAGGCGCACCTCGATGCGCGCCTGTTTGCGGCCGACGGTGTTTTGGCGCGCTTCGCCGATGCCGCCTTCGTGTTCGGCGGCCTTGGTTTGTATCTCGGTAATTACCGCTCCGAAGCGAGCGGCCTTTTGTTGAGCCACGCCGTTGGGCGCGAACTGGTTGGTGACCTGCGCGAAGTAATCGCGCGTCGTAATGAAGGATGCGAGTCTGCGATTTTGATTGTCGTCCATTTCGAAAACCTCCTTTTGAGAACGAGCGGTTAAAGGTTTTCACGTCGCGATCGTGGAAGATCGTGGGTGATGAATTGCCGGCTTGAGCGGGGCTGGGGCTCCAGCCGGCTTTAGAAGCTGAGACCCCTTGACGGGCGCGAATTCTAGCACACGAAAGTCTGGTTGGTAAGAAAAGTTGCGGTTGAGTAGATAAAGCTGTGGCGTGCCAGAACCCGGAGCGGTAGCGACGGGATCAAGTGATTCTCAAGCGTCCATTGACCCGGTCGCTACCGCTCCCGGTACTGACACCTCCGGGTCAATTCCGCGTTTTTGGGCGCAAAATGGAAGGTTTGCACGGAAAAATGGCGAGTTTGCACGGCAGAATGGAAGGTTTGCACGACAAAATGGAGTGTTTGCACCACAAAATGGTGAGTTTGCACGGGAAAATGGTGAGTTTGTACGGGAAAATGGTGAGTTTGCACGTCAGGATGGAGAGTTTGCACCCCGGAACGGCTGGTTTGCATCGCAAGGGGACAGTTTGCACGTCAGGTTCGAGGTTTTGACAGCCGGGATTGAGAGTTTGCGAGGCGGGATGGATGGTTGCCGTCGATGATCGAGAGGCCCTGTCACCAACTTCGCGGCGACAGCCCGCTGCTAAATCTATTTACTAGACACGGCTGCTAATCTACTTCGAAGTGCGCCAAAGGCGCGGGATGTAACAGCCTGGGCCAACGGCCCAGGGGTGGTGATGAATTGCCAATCCAAAGCGCTGAAAGCGCGGCATATCAATCTCAGAAAGAGACTCTATGCCTCAATCGTTATCTTCCATCCTCGTTCACCTCGTCTTTAGCACTAAGCATCGCGAACCGCTCATCACGCCGCAAATCGAATTAGAATTGTATCCATATCTGGCCGCCGTTTTCCGCGAGCACAACTCGCCGTCGCTCTCCATCGGCGGCTCAGCGGATCACCTTCACGCGCTTTTCGCCCTCGGCCGATCAATTGCGGTTGCTGGACTCGTCGAACAAATCAAGACGGGTTCATCGAAGTGGATTAAGACAAAGGGGAATGAATTCAGAAATTTTCATTGGCAGCGAGGCTACGGGGCATTCTCGATTGGTCAATCCAACGTATCGGCGGTGAAAAAGTATATTCGCAACCAGAAGACGCATCATCGTCGGGTAACATTTCAAGATGAATACCGCAAGCTTCTTAATCGTTATGAGATTGATTTTGACGAAAGATACTTGTGGGATTGATTTATCTCGCGCTTTCAGCGCTCGGTCGATCTAAATGGCACCGAACCCAGGGCGTTGCCCTGGGCTTTTGCATGTCGCGCCGGTTGGCGCTTTCGTTCGAACCCAGGGCGTTGCCCTGAACCCAGGGCGTTGCCCTGGGCTTTTGCATGTCGCGCCGTTGGCGCTTCGTTCGAACCCAGGGCGTTGCCGTCGCTAACATGCTTTCGCCGATCGCTTCGCGGCAGGTATGGAGACCGAAACCGGTTATAAAAGCGATCAATTGAGCCACGTTCATCACCGTGAAGCCATGTACGGTAGCAACGGAAGGTGATGAGATAGGCTAGCGGGAGATCCGTATCGTTCCACATTGCGGGCCACTTGATCCCATCTGCTGACGCAGATGGTACTGACTCAATCACTTCAACTTCTCGTACTCTTTTTTCGCTTCGATCATGATGGGCAGATCGGCGTCGGCGTCTTTCCACAGGGTGAAGAAATCTTCGTAAGCCTTTTGCGCTTTGGCCGCGTCGCCTTGCAGGGCGGCGGCCCGGGCCAGGCCCAAGTGAGACAAAGGCCACAGAGGCGAGAGAATGTCCCAGCCACGATGATCGATGATTCGCTGAAACTCTGCGGACGCGGCCGCGCCGTTCCGGGCCTGTAAAAAAGCCAGGCCGCGGATCCACGTCGGGCGGAAGCTCATGGCGGCCTCATATTGTTTCGACGGCGGCAAGAGCGCCACCGCGCGATCCGTTGATTCACCACGTTTCAGCTCGACGGTCGCATGGATAATCGGCAACCAGACGGCGTTATGAATCGTGTCGAGCGGGAACTTGCGGCTGAAGTCTTCGGTGATCGATTGCGCGCGCCTGGCATCACCCGCCAAAGCGAACGTCCAGGCCAGCGGTTGGGAATCCAACTGCCCGATCAGCGAAGCCTGCAACTCCTCCGCGTTGATGCTTTCCTTTTGCAGAAGATTCAATAGCTGATCGGATTGCTTAACGGCCAACTGGTTCATGCCGAAAGTGGCGCTCAGATTGAAATCGTTCGCGAGAATGCGGGCGCGCTCAGCGGGCAGCCCGCGCGCCTGTGCCAAAGCAGCGGCCAGGGCGAGATTCGCGCTGGCTTCACGCCGACGTCCGGCGAAGGCCAGTGCGCGCGCCTGGAGTTCGCGAATCTGATATTCCTCGGGCTTTCCTGAAAACCATTCGACCTGGCGCTGCATTAACTGCGCATCTTGTTTCAGAAACCCGATGATGAAAAGGCGGTTGTGAAAACTGTTCGAGTCGAGGCCGCGCTGCAGGCCCTCCTGAATAATCTGCTGCGCCTCGTCGAACCGGTCCAGGCCGATTAAGGCGAGCGCCAGATTGGCGCGCGAGAGAGAATAATCGGGATCGAGCTGGAGCACGGTGCGATAAGCTGCGGCCGCCTGTTCAAACTCTCCGGCGATCATCATGGTGTTCCCGTGCAAGTGAAATCCGTCCGGCTCGCGCGGGTAGGTCTGTGTCAGCAGCGACGTCATTTCGATGCGCTTGTCGAGCTCGCCGGTGATGTGACGGAAGTAGGTCGCGGCAATCTCGATGCGTTCGCGTTCGGTGACCCGGTCACGCAGCTCATAGGCGCGCTTGATGTGTTCGTTCCCCGGCTCAAGGTTCCGCAGATCACGATAAGAAGTCCCCAGCATCAAGTGGGCCAGCGCAAATTCCGGATCGAGATCGATTGCCCTTTTGAATTGCGTTACCGATTCCGCGTATTTGGCTTTTCGTCTTAACTCGACCCCGGCGATGAAATTTTTGAAAGCTGCGAGCGATGCCGTCGTCGCGGTTTCAATCGGCACATTGAACTTGCTGATCGACGCCAGCGATTCGCCCAACTTTTCGCGCATGGCGGTGGTGGCCCGGCCCAGCGCTTTCAGCACCTGCTCTTTGCCTTCGGCTTCGGTTTGCTGGTGCGCGACGGTTTCACCGCTCTGACTGTTGATGCCCTCGAGAGTGATTACGTAGTTACGGCCCAGACTCGCAATCGATCCAATCATCAGCACTTTGATTCCGCGACGCTGGCAAATCTCGCGTCCGATTTCGCGGGTGATCTTTTCTTCGCGTGGGCGCTCCATCAGTTTGAGCGTGTCGCGGGCCCGCTCTTCCGGAAAGATGTTGATGTAGGGCGATTGCTCAAGCTGCACCGTCAGGCCTTGCTTCAAGGTGCCTTCAAAATCGGGATCACCCGTAGTGTTGACGAAGTCGGCCAGCAAGATTGTGTCTTTCTCAGTCAGCGCCGGGGCGGGCGCGTTAAATCCGCGCAGCCGGTAAAAGTAGATACCGCCGATGACGAGAGCTGCGATTACTGTCAGGAGCGAAAGCCAACGCCACTTCTGTGACTCGGGGATGAACGAGGGCACGGTGCGGCGTCTTTTGGCCGTGGTAGCCGTGAGCACCCCAGACGCTTCCGACATCAGCGGCGTGGCGTGTTCGCCAAGCTTGATTGATTCGGTCGAGTCGGGTTGCGCCACGTCAACTCGCGCATGGGCCACCAGTTCGCTTTGCAGCTCTTCGAGATCTGAGATCAGCTCGGCCGCAGTTTGGTAGCGCTCATCGGGATTCTTAGCCAGTACCTGATTTATGATCTCCTGGAATCTCGTCGGCGCGCGGGGCACGAGGTGGCCAATCGGTGTCGGTTCGTGGTCGGTAATCGCCACCATCGTGTGATGAACGGTCTCGCCGCGAAACGGCCGCTGGCCGCCGACGAGTTCATAGAGCACGACGCCGAGGCTAAATAGATCGCTGCGTCCATCGAGTTTCTGACCGCGAACCTGCTCAGGCGACATGTAACTGGTGGTGCCGAGCAGAATTCCAGTCCGCGTCTTGAAACCGGCAGTCACGCGCGGATCGCTCGTATTGTCGTCCGCAAACTCTTTTTCCGTCAGCTTGGCCAGGCCGAAGTCGAGGACTTTGGCGTAACCATCCGGCCGCAGCATGATGTTTTCCGGCTTGATGTCGCGGTGAATTATTCCGGCCGAATGCGCGGTGCCGAGTGCACTCGCGACTTGAATGGCGAGTTCGAGAATCTGTTGCAGCCTCAGGTCGTTCGCGTTGATGTGTTCGCGCAGGGTGCGGCCCTCGACAAATTCGGAAGCGATGAAGTCACGCCCATTCTGTTGGCCGAAATCATAGATGGTCAGAATGTGCGGATGATTTAGCGCGCTCGCAGCTTTGGCTTCGCGCTCCAGCCGGAGTACGCGTTCCGGACTGTGAAAACGGGAAGGCAGAAATTTCAGGGCCGCGTAACGACCGAGCCGCGTGTCGTAGGCGAGGTAGACCGTACCCATTCCGCCCTGCCCTAGTTCTCTGACCAGGCGGTAGTCGCCGATCATTTCACCGCTGAAACTCTGTGAATCAGCCTGGGTGGTCAGGGTGGGAACAAAGGTGCCGACGGCGTTGTAGGCGGGTCGATCGATGAAAAGATTTTGGCGCGCATCGGCGGCGAGCATCTCTTCGACGCGGCGCCTCACCTCCTCATCGCCCTCACAGCCGGCCTGGAGAAAAGCGGCGCGGGCATCAGTTGGACATTCCAATGCCGCTTCAAACAGTTCGGTGATTTTTCGCCACTTCGCAGATTCCATTTCGCGACAGTTCTATCCCAACTCGGTCTGCAACCAGGCGCGGGCCGCGCGCCAGCCGCGTTCGACGGTCGGCGTCGAGACGCGCATGACTTGCGCTGCTTCTTCGATCGTCAGTCCGCCGAAGAAACGCAGCTCGACGATCTGGCTGCGCAGCGGATCAACCCGGGCCAGCGTCTCGAGTGCTTCATTCAATGCCAGTAGATCTCGATTCGGTTCGCTTTCATGTTCGGCGGCGGTCAAAGAAATCTGAAACTGATCACCGCCGCGTTTCAGTCGCTGCCGGGCGCGCGCATGGTCAACCAGGATTTGCCGCATCAACCGCGCAGCGATGCCGAAAAAATGATTCCGGTTCTGCCACGAAACCGACTGGTCCACCAGCTTCAAGTACGCTTCATTGATCAGCGCAGAAGTTTGCAGCGTGTGTCCGTCGCGCTCACCGCGAAGATGATGACGCGCAATGCGGCGCAAATGATCGTAAACCACAGGAATCAGCGCGTCGCGTGCAGCCTCGTCACCGTCACCCCAGGCCATCAACATCTGCGTCAGGTTTTGTTGGTTAGGGGATGAAGTCATGTCTCGTGCGCAAGCTGATTGACGCCGTCACGCGAACGGGTCAGTACCATCCGCGTAAGCGGATGGATCAGGCAAACAACCTCGCTAGCGCTCTAACCCACCTGCTTAAGCAAGCGGTACTAACCCGCTCCGCCAGTCGAATTATTGAGCAAATCATACACCGGCCTCCTCAAATCGAAAAAAGTTTTGCCCGCCTGATGGAATCCGCCGCGGGACGACGCACCTTTAAGTGACGGCGAACAGTTGAATCGAAAACGTTCGCCGGGCAGCGGCCGGTGGCGCCGGAACTGAGCGCGAATTGACCGGTCGCTAAAGGTTTGAATTTTCAAGGAGACACCCATGCACAACATGAAAGTTAAAGGAATCATAGCGACTCTCGCACTGCTGATGGTCGCTTCGCTCACGAACGCGGCGCCGACCAAGGACAAGAACGGTCCCGACTTGCCGTCGCCGCTTTGCGACCGTCTGCGCGTCGGCGAGGGAAACAAATTGCACTCGCAGGTTTACGCCGAGGGCGTGCAGGTTTACCGGTGGGACGGCCTCAGCTGGGTTTTCGTCGAACCGGAAGCGACTTTGTTCGCGAATGCAAACTACAACGGCAAAGTCGGCAAGCACTATGTCGGCCCGACCTGGGAAAGCAATAGCGGCAGCAAAGTCGTCGGCGCGCGCATGTATGGATGCACGCCGGACGCGACGGCCATTCCCTGGTTACTGCTCGAAGCAGTCTCGACCGGCGGCCCGGGCATTTACAGCAACGTGACGTTTATCCAGCGGGTGAACACCAAAGGCGGCTTGGCGCCGGCGGGTCCCGGCTCGTTCATCGGAGAAATCGTTAAGGTCCCTTATACGGCCGAATACTACTTCTACCGCGAACAGTAAAGTTCTTGATTCAGGCTGAACACGTGCGCAGACAGCGAACTGTTCAGCCGCTGGGGGAGCGGATGATTGTTCTCGCCGTCCGCTCTCCGAGAACAAAACAGCGAGAACCTTGAAAGCTAAGGAGACAAGATGAATCACGGTTACACATATCAATCAACTTTGGCCGCCGGACAGACGACGCCATGGCGCGTCGAAGACATCATCGGCGGCGACAAGCAGCTCGACTTTTCCAAGCCGTTCATGCCGGAAGCGCTGGCCTGGATGGATCAACTGACGTTCCTGTCGGCGGACGAGAAGCGAATTCTCAATCAGATTCGCGGCAACACTTACCTGTCGATCTTCGAATTGGTCGAAGAGTTCATTCTGCCATTCGCTCTGGACGAGGCGCGTCCACACCTGCTGGACGGCGACTATCGCCTGCGCGCGTTGTTACAGCTCGCCAGTGAAGAGGCCAAGCACATTCAGCTTTTCAAAACCTTCAAGAAAGAATTCAAGGAAGGATTTGGTACTGAGTGCGCAGGAATTGGCCCGGCGGAAGACGTCGCGGCCGCAGTGCTCGCGCATCAACCTTTGGCGGTGGCCATTACCATTCTGACCATCGAGTGGATGTCGCAACGCCATTACCTGGAAAGCATCAAGGACAATCAGGAACTCGATCCGCAGTTCAAGAGCCTTTTGAAGCATCACTGGGTGGAAGAGGCACAGCACGCGAAGACCGACACGCTGGTGGTCGAATGGCTGGCCGAAGGCAAGACCGAGGCAGAGATCATGGAAGCAGTCGAAGAGTTTTTGGAAATCGGCGGTTTCCTCGATAACGGTCTGACGCAACAGGTCGAATTCGACATGGACGCGTTCATCCGAGCCACCGGACGCCAGCTGACCGATGACGAGAAGGAAGAGTTTCGTCGGGTGCAGAAGCAGGCGAATCGCTGGACTTATCTCGGCAGCGGCATGACGCACGAAAAGGTGCTGGGGACGCTCGAGGGTCTGACGCCGAAAGCGCGTCAACGAATTGAGAGCGTTGCGCCGGCTTTTTGTTAACGAGTGGTAAGTGGCACGCGCAGCTTGCGCGTGACGTCACGGCGGCTCTGCCGCTCTCCAGTGCGGAAAGGCTTGCCTTTCCGAGAGTTGAAGAAAGATTTTCGAAGCGCCTCGAAAGCAGGCGTAGCCTTAGAAAAAGAAAAGGCATCCGCGGTAAGGCGAGCCTTACCGCACTGGAGAGCGGCAGAGCCGCAAAATTTCACGAACACCGATTTGAACCAGATTAATTTCGCATCATCAACCAACGTGCGGCCGGTCCGTGGACCGCCGGACTTAGACGCGTGACCGAACGTCACGCAAGGAGAAAGCAATGTCCCGTCTACTCACACTCATTCTTGCGCTGGCGTTAACGACACTTGTCTTTGTCAGCTTTTCAGCTTCGGCCACCACCAGCACGATCACGATCGGAGCCAACGACAACAATAGTCGATATCCGATTGGCTTAGATCCTTCGGCCAACGGCACTTCATTTCCTAATTTTCAGACCGGCGGTACTTACCAGCAGGTTTACGCCAAGAGCGCCTTCTCTGGTCCGGTGACGATTACCCAGATTGCATTTGCGTCACACGAATTGACGTCGAATCCAGGAACCGCGACTTACAACTTTACTGTGGCGCTGGGCTCGACGGCGGCTGCGCCCAATGCCCTCAGCACTAATTTGGCCGCGAACCGCGGAGCGCAACTGGCGCCGGTCTTCTCAGGTCCCTTGACCGCAAACATAACGGACGGGGCTCAGTTTGATGTCGTCATCGACATCACGCCGTTCACATATGATCCGGCGAGCGGCAACCTGCTGATGGAGATCAACTTCAATGCGCCCGTGCAATTCTCGGGCGGCTCGCTGCTTTATTTCCGCGCGGGCGCCAACTCGTTCACCAGTCGCGCAGCCAACCCCTCAGGTGTGGCAGGCGGAGCATTCACCGACAATTTCGGCCTGCTCACTCGTTTCACCACCCAGTCCAACACCGCGCCCGACGCGCACGACGACGCGGCCACCATTAACGAAGACAGCAGCGCCAATGCGATCAGCGTGCTGGCAAACGACACAGACCCTGACAACGATACGCTGACAATCACCGCGGTAACCCAGGGCGGACACGGCGTGACGGCAATCACTGGCGGGGGCTCGGGCCTGACCTACACGCCGGAAGCGGATTTTTCCGGAGCGGACGCTTTTACCTACACGATCAGCGACGGTCACGGTGGTACAGATACGGCCAACGTCAACGTAACTATTAACGCAGTCAACGATTCGCCCTCGTTCACCAAAGGCGCCGACCAGACGATCAATGAAGACGCAGCCGCTCAGACGATCAACGGCTGGGCGACTAACATTTCCGCAGGGCAAGGCGAGTCGGGCCAGACGGTCGACTTCATTGTCACCAACGACAACAACCAGCTCTTCTCCGCTCAGCCGGCAATCGCAGCCAATGGGACGTTGACCTACAAATCAGCCCCGAACGCTTTCGGCGGAGCCACGGTTAGCGTCAAGCTTCACGACAATGGCGGCGGAGATGACACGTCAGCGACGCAGACCTTTAAGATCACAGTTAAGCCGGTCGCTGATTTACCCAACGTGACGCCCGCGAACACGGTCGTTAATACGCAAACTACTTCCGGACTGGTAATCACTCGTAATGCGGTCGACGGCCCGGAAGTAACTCACTTCAAATTTTTCAGCATCACCAACGGGCGGCTGTTTAAGAACGATGGCGTTACAGAGATTCCAGGTGGCGGAGTCATTACGGCGGCCGACGGCCAGGCCGGATTGAAATTCACCCCGGATCCGGGTCTCTACAGTCCGCAATCGTTTTTCTTTTTCACCGTGCGCGCCGGTGTGGGACCTAATCCCGAAGACTTTACTAATTCTGATTTGACGGTTGGCATCGGTGTCACTTGCACCGAAGCCCAGGTGTTCATAGTCAGTAACAGCAACGACAGCGGCCCGGGCAGCTTGCGTGATGTGTTGAGTAACGCCTGCTCCGGCGGTAAGGTCACCTTCGATATGTCACCCGGACATGTCACCAGCCCGATTACCTTGACCAGCGGCGAAATAGCTATTGGTCAGGAGCAAACAATCGCCGGCCCTACTGATACGAGTCTGGTCATTAGCGGTAACGATAATAGTCGCGTCTTCAACGTCAACTGGTGGCAAGCGAATCTGAAAATCTCCGACCTGACCATCACCGGCGGAAAGGCGAACACAGGCGCAGGCATCCGCAGCGAAGGAAGCTTAACCATCAGGAACAGCACGCTTACCGGTAACAATGCCGTCGGCGCCGACGGCAGCGGCGGCGCAATCGATACGACCTTCAACAGTCATCTGACGATCATCAACAGCACGATCAGCGGAAACACTGCCCAGGGTTACGGCGGCGGATTGCGTAATCTGGCGAACGACGCAACCTTGATAAATGTCACTATCACTAATAACCGCGCAGATAGTAACGGCGATGGACTGGAATATGACGGCGGCATCATCCAACTCGCCAGCCGAATGGACCTGCGAAATAGCCTGGTCGCCGGCAACTTCAAAGGGACCGGCAACACCGCCAGCGATTTGACCGGCAACGCAACCGATCCGTTTGCCGCAACCAGCCGTAACAATCTGATTGGAGTTAACGACGATTCGACTGGACTCGACGCGGCCACCAATCTGTTAGGTACGCCGGCGAGCCCAATTAACCCGCTGCTGGGTTTGTTGGAAAACAACGGCGGACCGACAAAGACGCATTTGCTCTTACCGGGAAGCCCCGCGATCAAAGCCGGTGTCAACGCTCTGGCCGACGCGAATACGACCGACCAACGCGGCCTTAGTCGTGTTGCTTCAGGCCCCATCGACATCGGCGCCGTGGAGGTCGGTTACGCGATTAGTGCCACCGCCGGCACACCACAATCAGCAACTGTCGGCAATGTCTTCGCAGCGCCTTTGAAGGCAACCGTGACAGAGTCCGGCATTCCCAGGAGCGGAGTCCTGGTCACCTTTGCCGCTCCTGCGAACGGGGCCAGCGGTTCATTCTCAGGCAACGCGACCATCGCGACAGATTCCAATGGTGTCGCGACTGCGCCGGCATTTACTGCGAACTCGATTGTCGGTGGACCATACAACGTCACCGCGACTGAAGCAGTTGGATCGACTTCAGCGGTCTTTGCGCTCACGAACACCGCTGGCACGGCGCAGGTCACGCTTGGCAATCTTATCCAGACGTTTGATGGCAATCCGAAAAGCGTCTCGGTGACCAGCAATCCGGCCGGCCTTAACATAGCGGTGACCTACAACGGATCCGCGACGGCGCCAACGAATGCCGGCAACTATGCCGTGATAGCGACTGTCAATGATCCGAGCTTCGTTGGCCAGGCCAACGGCAATCTGATCATCCAGCCTGCAAATCAACAGATCAACTTCGGAGCTTTGGCGAACAAGAAGTTTCACGATGCTGACTTCAATGTTACGGCCACGGCGTCGTCCAACCTGGCGGTTGGTTTCTCCGCCGGCGGTAACTGCACAATAAACGTCACGCAGGTTCATCTGACTGGCGCCGGCGCGTGCACAATTACGGCCGTGCAGGACGGCAGCGCCAATTTCAATCCGGCTGCTCCAGTAGTCCGGACTTTTTCAGTCGGCAAAGCGGATCAGCAGATCACGTTTGCAGCTCTGGTGGATAAGAAGGTCGGTGATCCTGATTTCAATCTCGACGCCACCGCTTCTTCGAATTTGACGGTTGGATTGACGGCGGCTGGCAACTGCACGCTGAACGGATCGAAGGTCCATTTAACTGGGGCCGGTCAATGCACCGTCACTGCTTCTCAGGACGGCAATGTTGATTTCAACGCGGCGACTCCGGTTGCCCGCACCTTCGCCATTGCCAAAGCCAATCAGCAGATCACTTTCGCAGCCTTGACGAACAAGACGGTGGGAGATGCCGACTTCAACGTCACAGCCACAGCTTCATCGCAGCTCGCAGTTGCATTCGCCGCGGCCGGCAATTGCTCTGTCACCGGTACGTTGGTCCATCTCAACGGCGCCGGCCAGTGTTCAATCACTGCGTCGCAGGATGGGAACGCTGATTACAATTCAGCGAATCCGGTTGTCCGCGCATTCGCAATCGGCAAGGCCAATCAGCAGATCGATTTTGCCGCGCCGGCGGATAAGAAGTTCGGTGACGCGGACTTTGAGATCAGCGCTACAGCTTCGTCGAAATTAACGGTGGGGCTGACCGCGACCGGCAACTGCGCGGTGAGCGGAACGCGAGTTCATCTCAACGGCGCCGGCAGTTGCATCATCACGGCTTCGCAGAACGGCAATTCAGATTACAACCCGGCGACGCCAGTGGCGCGCACAATCGCAGTAGCCAAGGCTGATCAACTGATCACTTTCGACGCCCTGGCCAACAAGACTTTCGGTGATGCCGACTTCAACGTAACTGCAACGGCTTCGTCAGGTTTGACTGTCACCATGGCGGCCACCGGCAATTGCACTTTAACTGGCGCGCAGGTTCACTTGACGGGCGCCGGCCCGTGCACCATCACGGCTTCACAGAATGGCAACGCTGATTACAGCCCGGCGACTTCGGTCGCGCGCGCGTTCGCCATCGCGAAAGCCGATCAGCAGATCAGCTTCGATGTTTTGCCTAACAAGTCGTTTGGCGATGCTGATTTTGATGTGAGCGCCAATGCTTCATCCAAATTGCCTTTGGCGTTTTCTGCCAGTGGGAATTGTGCGATGGCGGGCACGCAGGTCCATCTAACGGGCGCGGGCCAGTGCACGATCACAGCTTCACAGGATGGCGACGACAAATATAATCCGGCAATTGCAGTGGCCCGGACGTTCACGATCGCCAAGGCAGCTCAACAAATCACTTTCGATGTGCTGCCGGATAAAACGATTGGCGATGCTGATTTCAGCGTCAACGCCAAGTCTTCATCAAGTCTGCCGGTAGCTTTCGTTGCCGAGGGCAACTGTTCGCTGAGCGGGACGCAGGTCCATCTGACTGCTGCGGGCCAATGCACGATCACAGCAGCTCAGGATGGTAATTCGGATTACGAACCGGCTACTGCGGTCAGCCGTACCTTTACCATCGCCGACCAGCCGAATAATCAAACTCGGTTTAGCTTTAGCGCGGAGGTCTATCACGTAACTGAAAAGTCAGGCGTCCTGCGGGTCGCGGTCATTCGGAGCGGAGACATGTCCGGTTCCTCGACTGTCGATTACGCAACTGATGACACCGGAGCTGCGGTCGACTGTGCGAAGCTCACCGGAATGGCTTCTTCTCGCTGCGATTTCAACACCGCGATTGGCACCTTGACCTTCGCGCCGGGCGAGACCGAGAAGACCTTTGACGTACTCATCAACCAGGACAGTTATCTGGAATCGCCCTTCGAGACGTTTACCGTGAAGCTGTCCAATCCGACTGGCGGCGCGGCCCTGGGCGCGACTTCAAGTGCCACGGTGCAAATCATCGACGTCAGCGGTGGGTTGACTCCGAATTTCAACGTCGTCGATGACACGCGTGCTTTTGTCCGGCAGCAGTATCACGATTTTCTGAATCGTGAACCTGATGCAGCCGGCCTCCAGTTCTGGGTTGACAACATCGACCAGTGCGCCGATCCGGCGCGTCGGCCCGCAGGTTTGACCGTGGACCAATGCAAAGAGGTCATGCGCATCAACACTTCGGCCGCGTTTTTCCTGTCGATCGAGTTTGCGCAGACAGGCGGCCTGGTCCAGTCCTTCTATGCCGCCGCTTTCGATAGACCGAAGAGCTTACCGAGTTACCTGGAGTTCATTCGCGACACGCAGGCGGTTGGTCGCGGTGTGGTTGTAGGTGAAGGCGACTGGCAGCAGAAACTCAACGCCAACCGGGACGCCTTCATGAAAGACTTTGTCATGCGACCGGAGCTGGTGGGGCTCTATCCCACAGTCGATTCGCCCGCGGCGTATACAGACAAGCTTTATCTGCATGCCGTCGGTCGTCAGCCCACGGCAAATGAACTCGAACAGGCTGTCAATGAATTCGGCGGCAGCGCCGCTGCTGACGATGCGGGAGCGCGAGCGCGAGTTCTGCTGCGCGTGACCAAAGCCCAGGACTTCGCCGGCGAGGTCCATCGTCGTTCGTTCGTGCAGATGCAGTACATCGGTTATCTGCGGCGCAACGCGAACGAACTGCCCGACACAAACTTTGACGGCTATGACTTCTGGTTGGAGAAGCTGACTCGCTTCAACGGCAATTTCATCGAAGCGGAGATGGTGAAAGCTTTCATCGAGTCGGGTGAGTATCGGGCTCGGTTTGGGCCGTGAGGTGCCTGAACCGCGCGACTCGACTACGTAGGGGCGTAGGTCGAGTCAACACGCCGGTCCGATCGATTCGTCGAACGGGCCGGCGATTTGTTTGAGGTTGGTACCGTCCGCGTGGGCAGGTGAATTAGGGAGTGTCACGTGATCCATCTGCTCACGCAGATGGTACTGACTGACGGCCGGCTTTTTCATCCGCGTGAGCGGGTGGATCGTGCGACATCTAGTGGGAGCACATTATCCATCTGCTGACGACAGATGGTACTGAGACGCTCTTCCTAGAACAGCTGGAATTTGATCGTCAGGTACTTCTTCGGGTTCTGGCGAAAGTCGTAGATCATCTTCACGCCTTCGGATGAAAGGTTGTTGACGTTGTTGTAGAGCGATTCGTCCGTCAGCAGTTTGCCGACGGTGCCTTCGCCACGCTGGGCGTTGGCGACGACGTTGTCGATGCGTGCGGCCGTCGTGTTGAAGCGGGCGATCGCGGTGCGCGCGTCGTTATAGATCGCTTCGTCCTTGATCAGTTTGCCGAGCGTGCCCTGACCCTGATTGACTCCGGCGATGATCGAATCGATTTGATCCATCGAGTGGTTCACGCGGTCGGCGATGCGATTGATCTTGTTGTACATCTCATCGCTGCTGAGCAGCTTGCCTGCGGTGCCGCGGCCGTTGCGAAGGTCGGTCGAGAGCGCCTTCAAATTCGCAGCGATATCGTTCGCGTTGTTGTAGAGCTGCTCGTCGTAGATGAATCTGCCCGCCGAGCCTTTACCGCTCTTGATTTGCGCCGCGAGCTGTTCCGCGTCGCTGATGGTCGCATTCAGGTTGTTGTAGAGCGACTCGTCATTGAACAGCCGGCCCACGGTGCCTTTACCTTCGCGGACGTTCTTCACCACTTCATTCAATTGATCGGAAAGCTTGCCCAGCTTCTGCGCCAGCTCGGTACCCTGGTTCGCGAGGTCGCTCATCGTGTTGCCCTGGGTTGACGGTAACAGAAAATTCTCGGTCACCGGTTGCCCCAGCGGCGTGCCGGGCGTGATGTTGACGATCATGTCGTTGCCGAGAATGCTGGGTGCGGCCTGCTGCGCGGTGGAATCGCTGCGAATGCGATCGGTGGCGGGAACTCCGTCAATTCTCGTGTCAATTGTCAGGAACACTTCAATCTTTTGCGGATTTGGACCAGTGCCGACTTCGGTGGGACTGAGCAGTCGAATGCGATCGACCTTGCCGATCTTCACGCCGGCGAGTTTCACGTCCGAACCCTCGCGCAACCCGTTCGCGTCGGCGAAGCGCGCGCGCAGGTGCAGGTGACTCTTGAAGGGATTGAGCTCGCCCGAGGCGTTAAGGATAAGGACAACGAGCACGGTGAGAGCAATGAACACGAGCAGCCCAACGCGCAACTCGCTCAGTCCGATGTTCCTGGTTGATTTTGGCATTGAAATGCAAGGATGAAGGATGAAGGATGAAGGATGAAAGAAATCAGTTCATCGCTTCGACTTCATCGTTTCGATCCATGTCCTTTCTGATTTGGCAGGACTCGGGACCCTTTCGATGAAGGTTTTCATCCTTCATCCTTCATCCTTCATCCTTGCTCTTCAGTGTCCGCGCAGAAATTTGTGAATGTACGGGTCTTCGGCCTTGCGCAAGGTTTCGTCCGTGCCGCTGAAGATGATCTTGCCTTCGCGCATCATCAGGACCTTGCTGTTGATGAGACAAAGCTTCTCGCCTTCTTTTTCAAACACGACCTGACCGGCTTCGTCGACGACGGCGTATTCCGAGGTCAGATATTCGAGATTATTCATCTCGTGCGTCACGAAGATCGACGAGACGTCTTCGAGATCGCGCAGCTTCATCGCCAGTTCGCAAATTGTGCGGGCGGTCGGCGGATCGAGTCCCGCGGTCGGCTCGTCGAACATCACGATCTTCGGGTCGCCAACCAGCGCGCGGGCGATCCCGACGCGCCGGCGCATGCCGCCCGAGAGCTCCGCCGGCATCTTTTCGATCGCGTCTTCGAGATTGACGAACCTGAGCATGCGGCGCACTTCCTGTTCTACTTCTTCCTCCGGGACGCCCTGCTCGTGCAGCTTGAAAGCGACGTTCTCATAAACTGAAAGCGAATCGAAGAGCGCGCCTTCCTGAAAGATCATCCCGATCTTCTTGCGCACCTTCATCATCTTCGTTTCGTTGTAATCGGTGATGTCTTCGCCGTCGACGAGTATCTGGCCGCTGTCCGGTTTGACCAGGCCGAGGACCAGCTTAATGGTCGTCGATTTGCCACAACCCGAGCCGCCCAGGATGATCTTGGTCTCACCCTTCATTACTTTGAAACTGAGTTCATCGAGGATCTTCCGGCCATCGTAAATCATCGTGACGTCGCGGAACTCAATGGCGGGAATTGCGCGATCGGAATCGTCGATTTCGCGAAAGGTAGACTCGGCGGCTTGTTCGCTGACGCGATTGTCGATGGTCCGATCGATTGACTGTTGCGTCATCATACTTGTGTACCCAGGATCAGTTGCAGAGCGCGGGCCAAAACGAAATCAGCGATGATCACGATGATCGAAGCCATCACCACGGCGGAAGTTGTCGCGCGCCCGACGCCGACGGTGCCGCCTTCAGTCTTCAGGCCCTTGTGACACGCGATTGTACCCATCAGAAAAGCGAAGAACAAAGGCTTGATGATGCCGCCGATGATGTCGTCACTCGTGATGCCGTCCCTGACCGAATTAACGAACATTGATGAAGGCAGGCCAAACAGGAACGTCGACACGGTCCAGCCCCCGACCATGCCCATGACGTCAGTAATCAAGGTTAACAACGGCAGGGTGATAATCAACGCCATCAGGCGCGGCGCGACGAGCTTGCGAATGGGATCAGTGCCCAGCGCCCGCATGGCGGCGATCTGCTCTGAGACCACCATCGAGCCGAGTTCGGCAGAAATCGCTGAGACGACGCGGCCCGTGACCATCAGCGCCGACAGCACCGGGCCGAGTTCGCGCACTAAAGAAATCGAAACCAGATATCCGAGTTGATCAACGGCGCCGTAGGACGCGAGCGTTTGATAAGTCTGTAGCGTCAGGACACCGCCGGTGAAGAACCCAGTCAGTACGATGATCGTCAGCGAGCCGACGCCGATGTAATCCATCTGCGCGACGGTTTCGGGTAGATAGCGAGGTTTGCGGAAAGGTCCGGTCGCTGCTCGCGCCGCCAGCAGGGACATTTCCTGAAGCTCAAATAAGAACCGAAAGATGAAGTTCATTCGAGACTCAAATGACTCCGAAACGCTGCCGCCGACATCCTGGGAGACTTGCGTGCAGCCTTAAAGGTACGCCCCGGCGCCTCGGGATTGCTCATGTGCGGCTGAATTAACAAAAGAGCGGCCTATGATGCGCAGAACGATAGGTTTACGTCAAGGATGGGTTAGAGATGAGAGGTCAGAGATTAGAGGTTAGAGGTTAGAGGCTAGAGATAAGAGGTTAGAATTCAGAAATAGCCGCTCCTAAACTCTCGGAGCATTGGTCTCTAACCTCTGCTCACCAACCTCTGCTTTCTAAACTCTGTTTCGAAACTCTCTAACCTCGGCAACAATGGGTTAGAGGTTAGAGATTAGAGGTCAGAGGTCGAGGAAGAATTGAACCGCTATTCCGAAGTTGCCGCTCCTAAACTCTCTGAGCGTTGATCTCTAACCTCAGACCTTCCCAACCTCTGACCCCTGACCCTGACCCTGACCTCTGACCTCTAAGCTCTAACCTCTAACGCGAAAAAAGAACCGGCCAAGTAAGATAGCCGGTTCGCGGATTACTGCTTGGGGTGACGGACTAGGTGACTAAGGCTTTTGTTTCTTTTGCTGTTGGCGCAGAGCTTTGCGCTGTTCCGGAGTCAACAAGGCGGGATTGGCATTGCGCCGCATTTGTTGACGCGGAGCCAATGCGTTCGCATCGCGTCGCTGCTTGATGGCCTGGGCGGCGTGGTCTTTGATCTCCTTCAGTTTGACGCGTTGCTCCGGAGTTAGCATTTGCATCACTCGCGCCTGACGCAAGGCCTGCAACTGCGTGACGGCTGATTGAGCATCTGCAACGTCTTTGGCGCGCAGCTTGATTACTTCTTCATTGGTCGGCTGCGATTCCATCGCTTCGTTGAGCGCCAGGCGTGCTTGCCGCAACTTGAAGGTCGCGCTCATTTCCTGATTGCGAAATTCGCGATTGATTTCGCGCCACTGCTGGATCTGTTGCGGCGTGAAGCCTAACTGGTCCGGCAGAGTTTGGGCCGGCGGCGGCTGAGTGGCGACGTTGTTTTGCGACGCCGGCTGCGTACCTGGATTTGTCGAGGTCGTTTGGGCGCGTATCGAAACACACGAGGCGAGCAACAGCGCTGCTGCCAGCCAGACGAATTGGGGCTTGATTTTTTCGTATTTCATGATTGGTACCCTCGATGCTTAAATCATCGATTCGGAATCTCCTGCTGAGGCATTGCCATCAGCGACTCATCTTCATCCATTGACGGCGTGAGACGAAGATCCGCTGCCAGCTGTTGGCGCTCTTGCCGGTTCAAACCGCGGACCATCTTTGGTTGATTGACGGCCACTTGAGTTTGCCTCGGAGACTTGCGCCGATCTTCTGGAGAATTGACTTTAACGGGCGACGAATCCTGGTGCGACGCAGCCTGTGCTGCCAAATCGGCCCGCGTTTCCGCTACGGCTTTGTTGATTTCATCCTGTAGCTGGTTTTGCGTGTAGAGTTTTGCTGGTTCTCCATTGCCGGCCACGCTAATTGGTTTCTGCGGCACGCGCAGGAACAACATCGCCGCCAGCACGAACAGTGATAAAGCGGCAAAGGCGGTCGCCCCACGCAACCAAAGCGGCGCTACGGTGAAGAATTCACGTAATGCCGCGAGCGCTGAAAGTTTACGCTCATGACGAACGGCCGGCAGGGCCGCGATTGCCGGTTCAACGATTGGTGCTGGATCAAATGAAGCGCCGAGCGCGTCGTTACGCCAAACTTGAATTGATTCGTGCACCTGGTTGAAAACCGCAAACTCACTGCGACAGGCATCGCAATTCTGCAAGTGATCACGAAAATCGAACGCGTCACTCGCGCTGGCTTCGCCGTATAGATAACTGACCATGTCTTCGGCTCGATGACAAACTGGTCGTTCCGTTATGTCTCTCATGACCATTCCTTCTCGACTCTAGGCGACCTCACCATCGCCGAACTTCTGCAAACGCAGCTGCAGCTGCCTGAGCGCGGTGTACAGACGACTCTTAACTGTGCTCAGGGGAATTTCGAGCGCGTCGGCGATCTGTTGAAAAGTCAATTCCTCGAATTCCTTCATCACCACTACCTGCCGCAAATCTGGCGGCAAGGAAACCACCGCTTTCCGGACTGCCCGGTTGCGTTCAATCGCTTCCGCCGAGCGAGCCGGCGAAGCATCAATCGGCAACGCAAAGACCGAAGCATTTTTTTCGGCTTCGTCTTCGAGCGCGGTTTCGCCGCGCACCTTCGCCCGGCGCTGCCGCGTAATGCACTGGTTCACCGCAATGCGATGCAGCCACGACGAAACCCTGGCGTCACCGCGAAAGCCGCGCAGGTTACGAAACGCTGCGAGAAACGTCTCCTGCGTGGCGTCGCGCGCGTCCTCTTCGCGTCCGAGCATGCCGTACGCGAGCGCAAAGATGCGCCGTTCCCAGCGGCGCACAATTTCGCCGAAAGCCTCCGGGTCGCCCGAGAGCGCCCGCTCAACCATCTGCTCGTCGTTAGTGACCGTCTCCATCTGGCCTGTGCCGCATCCGGCCGCGGCTTCCAAATGTTCGGCGCAAAAACCTGCGCCGTCAACTCTTTAGACGCGGAGTCCGGTGGCGCAGTCTGCAAAAGATGCAGTCACCTTTCGGACGACGCGCGACCCCCCATTCCCTCAAAAGGAGCCCAAGGCCTAACCTACTCCCAATTCATGAACAACGACCGGATTCGTCAACCCGTCTCCCGGCTGATTCCATAAACGACACTATTTCAGCAGTTAAATTCCGGCCAAAATCGTTGACACCGAGGGCCGTGACCCTTTAATCTGAAAAAGACACTGATCCGTCTGCATCGGTGTGCATCTCCTGATCCTGCTTAGACTGATCCTCCAGTGATCGAACGCCTGAAAAAAATTCGTCTGATTTATGTCGTGCTCGCCGTGTTGCTGCTCGTCGGCTTGTTGCCGCTGAGCGTCGCGGGAGTGCTGTTGTCACGCCGCAGCGCCGACGAGTTGCGGGCTATTGAAGGCCGCTATCAAGCCCAACTCGTGCGGGACAAGGCCCGTCAAATCGAACTGTACGGCCAACGTTACCGCGAGGTCGTCATCGGATTGGCCCGCGCGTTTGAGATTACCGGCGGCAATCAGGTGGCGGCTGATTCAGGTTACGACGCGCGGCTTCAGAAAAGTTTGCAGGACGATCCTAACCTAATCGCGTTGGCGATCTGTCCGGTCAAAGGTGAGGTTCATCGCGCCTTTCAATTTGATTTGATTAAGCGAGAAGAAGTCGATCAACGCATCAATGATGTGCTCGCGCACATGAATGGCCGCGGAGTAATCATCGGTCGCCCGCAAGTCATCCGTTCGGGGCAGGAGATGGGTTTGACGATCGCTGCGCCGGTCATGAATGGTGACGAAATCACCGCGGCGGTCGTTGCGGTGGTCTCCTTTCAGGAAGTCTTCAAGGCAGTCCAGCAGTCATCTTCGAAGAGTGCGCGCGAATTGTTGGACGCGGGACAGCCGGTCGTCTTTGTCGTCGATCAGAATGGCCGCGCGGTGGCTCATCCCGACGCGGCTGTAGCATTCTCGGAACGGCCGATGACTGATTTGAAGGTCGTGCAGGATTGGCTCGAGACGGGCGTGCAGGTGCAATCGGCTTTGGAGCCTTTCTCGTTGGAGCATGACGGTAAATCGACGCCGATGCTCGGATCGTATGCGACGGTCGAGCTGGATGAGAATTCAATGCTGGGCGTGATCGCCATTCAGGACGAGGCCGCAGCGCTCGCGTCCGTTACCGACATGCGCAATCAGACTTTGTTTGTGAGTCTGTTGGCGGCCGTGCTGGCGCTGGTGTTCGGATTCTTCTTTGCGCAGATGTTGACACGACCGGTGAGGGAACTCGCCGCCGGCGCGCAACGCATCGCGGCCGGAGATTTCTCGCAGCGCGTGATGGTGCTCGGACGCACGGAACTCGGCGAACTCGGAACATCATTCAATCAGATGACCGATCAGGTTGAGCGGTACATCGGCGACCTGCAACGTTCGGCCGAAGAGAATCGCGAACTGTTTTTGGGAACCGTTAAGGCGCTGGCGGCCGCGATTGACGGTAAGGATCCTTACACCCGGGGTCATTCGGAGCGGGTCTCCCGTTTTTCGGTAGCCACTGCTCAAGCCCTCGGGTTTACCGAAATTGAGATTGAGAAGGTTCGCATCAGCTCGCTATTGCACGACGTCGGCAAGATCGGCATTGATGACAGCGTGCTGAAGAAACCTTCGGCGTTAACGGATGAAGAATTCGAGATCATGAAGTCGCATCCGCAGAAGGGTTACAAGATCATGTCGCAGATTCCAGCGATGCGCGACTTTTTGCCGGGCATGTACATGCATCACGAAATGATCAATGGCCAGGGCTACCCGCAGGGCTTGCAAGGTGATCAGATCCCGATGCAAGCGCGCGTCGTCTCAGTCGCGGACACGTTCGATGCGATGACCACCGAGCGTCCTTACCAACGCGCGATGGAGTTGGAGGCTGCGCTGACGCGCCTCAAGAGTTTCGTCGGCACGCGCTATGATGGCCGCGTGGTTGCCGCCTTTATCGCCGCTTGTGAGGCCGGCAAGATTCGGCCGGGCGTGACGCGCGTAATTCGCAAGCAGAGCGACTTCCGTAACCTGCAACGGCTGCCGCTGGCGCCGACGCCCGATTCAGTCATCGCTGTCAGTTAATCAGAAACCCGCCCGTCAGGAGAGGGTGCAACTCGAGGAAGAAATAGGCCGCGGATGAACGCGGATTACGCGGATAGAAGAATTGATTTGTGGTCTTATCGGCGCAAATCTGCGTTCATTCGTAGCCGATTTCTTTCTGCGCCTTTGCCCAGCCTCGAGCGGCGGGCGAACTCTCAGCGACCCGACCGTAAGAGACGGTGCCACGCACGCGGAACTCGACCAACGCGCACCCTCCCTTACGGTCGGGTTTCTGAAACCTCGCCGCTTCTGCTTATAATCGGCCTTAATCCGCTTTCATCATTCTGGAGTCATTGCATGCCGTTTTGGCGAAGAAAAAAGGATCAGTTTGTCTCGCTCGGACTTAATCGCGAGGTGGCCGAGCAGCCGTTGGGCGAAACCCCGAAGCCTGCCGATGCCGAAACTGCGGCGCTCGCAACCGAGCCGCAGAAGATCGAACCAGCTGCGCCCACCACGTCCGCGCCGTGGCAGACTTCCGTGCTTGGTCTCGATCTTTCGATTGAACAACTACAAGCGCGCGAAGCAGCGCTCGAACAGGAATTGTCGGCTCGATTTCGGCGCGCCGTGGCCGCGACGCGCGAATCACTCTCAGAAAGAATCGATACGGTTTTTGCCGGCGCGAAGCGGATTGATGCAGAACTGCTTGATGAGCTTGAAGAAGTGCTGATCGCCGCCGACATCGGAGTGCCGACGACGATGCACATTCTCGAAACCGTGCGTCGCGGCATCAGTCGCAAAGAAATCGACGACATTGAAAAGCTGAAAGCCTCGATCAAATTTGAATTGCTTTCCATTCTGCAAGCCTCGGAAAAGCAGGGCGTGGCGTCCGAGAGCACTGTGCCCGACAACATCGCTCCTTACGTGATGATGATTGTGGGTGTTAACGGAGTTGGTAAGACGACGACGATTGGCAAACTCGCACAGCGCATCAAAGCCGAAGGAAATGACGTTTTGATTTGCGCCGCGGACACGTTTCGCGCGGCGGCGTCCGACCAGTTAGCCATCTGGGCAGAGCGAACCGGTGTGCCTTTGATTCAGCAGAAACAGGGCACCGATCCAGCCGCGGTGTTGTTTGATTCGATGAAGGCCGCGAAAGCGCGTGGCTCGGACGTGCTGATTGTCGACACGGCCGGCCGTCTGCACAACAAGTCGAACCTGATGGCGGAACTCGAGAAGATGAAGCGGGTGGCCGGTCGCGAAGTCGACGGCGCGCCACACGAAACTCTGCTGGTCGTCGATGCCGTGACCGGTCAGAACGGTCTGGAGCAGGCGCGGCAGTTCTTGAAAGTCGCGGGCGTAACAGGCATCGTGTTGACTAAGCTCGATGGCACCGCCAAAGGCGGAATTGCAGTAGCCATCGCGAAGGAACTGGGCTTACCGATTCGATATGCCGGTATCGGCGAAAAAGTCGACGATCTCGTCGTCTTTGATTCCGAGCAATACGTGAACAGCTTGTTCAATTGATTCTCCGGTCGTGGAACGTCGCCGAATTCGTGCCGTAGGCACGACATGTTTATAGAACGCGAGACCAGCGTTTATGATTGCGCTCCAATAGGAGCGCAATTGCGTTTATCGCAGAGGGTGCTATAAACATTCCGCCGCTCTGCGGCGTTACTGACTCGTGACTGACAACTTGCAACTCGATCGACTAATGATGCGGCGCGCGCTCGAACTCGCCGCGCAGGGCTTGGGCCAGGTCACTCCGGGACCATTGGTAGGTACCGTGATTGTCGATGCGCGCGGCGAGGTTATCGGCGAAGGCTTCTATCTTTATGACGAGATCAAACACGCAGAAACGATCGCGCTCGAACAAGCCGGCGACCAGGCGCGCGGGGCCACTGCTTATGTTTCGCTCGAGCCGCACGCGCACCAGGGTCGCACGTCTCCGTGCACCGATGCTTTGATCGCCGCCGGCATCAAACGCGTGGTGGCGCCAATTGAAGATCCGAATCCGAAAGTCTCGGGCCAGGGGTTTGCACATCTGCGCGAAGCCGGCATTGAAGTTTGTACCGGCATAATGGCTGACGAAGCCAGCCGGCTGAACGAACCTTACATCCATTTCATGCGCACGGGTCGACCGTTCGTGCATTTGAAAATGGCGGTCTCTCTGGATGGCAAGGTCGCGACCGCGACGGGTGATTCGCGTTGGATTACGAGCGAGGAATCGCGTGCGCGCGTCCACGAACTGCGTCACCAATACGACGCGATCATGGTTGGTGGGCGGACAGTGCGCGCAGACGATCCTTTGCTCACGGATCGTTCGGGCCGCAAGCGTCGCCGGCCGCTGGTGCGCGTGGTCGTCGAGCAGTATCTGCATCTCTCGCCGGAATCGCAGCTGGCCCAAACGTCTGACGCCGCGCCCGTAATCATCTTTGCGCACGAGGAACCTGATTCTGAAAATCTGTCTGCGTTGCAGTCCCGCGGAATCGAAGTAATTTGCCAGGAAAGTTCCGCGCTCGATCTCGCCGCCACGCTCGATGAATTAGGCAAGCGCTCGCTGCAGAGCGTGCTGGTCGAAGGTGGTCCATTGCTGGCGGGCTTGTTGCTGGAAGCCGGCCTGGTCGACAAAATCACGTTCTTTGTAGCGCCCATAATCATCGGCGGTCAGGACGCTCCGTCGGCGATTGGCGGTGGCGGCGTTGAGAAGGTGTCCGAAGCGCCGCAACTCGAACGGGTCGAGGTCAAAACCCACGGCCGCGACGTGGAAATCACGGGGTATCCGAAGAGCAAGGATGAAGGATGAAGGCAGAAGGATGAAAAAGGAACGAACATCTGAGAATGCCAAAGATCAGATTCATCCTTCATCCTTCGTCCTTCATTCTTCGATTCCAAAGCGCCGGTTCGGCCAGAACTTCCTCACTGATCGCAACGTGGTCGATCGAATCATCGCAGCCGTCAATCCTCAGTATCACGAGACGATTATTGAGATCGGACCTGGCCGGGGCGCGCTCACTTCAAAGTTGGTGACCCAGAGTGGACACGTGCTGGCAATCGAATTCGATCGCGAACTTGTTCCGCAACTGCAAGCGCAATTCTCAGACAACTCAAACCTTCAAGTGATTGAGGCTGACGCCTTGGCGGTGAGCTTCTGCGAAATTATAGCGCCCGCGAAGACTGCGCGGGTCGTCGCCAATCTTCCCTACAACATCGGCACCGCCATTCTGCAAAGATTGATCGAGCAACGACAGTGCATAAGTGACATGACCTTGATGCTGCAACGCGAAGTTGTCGATCGAATCAGGGCAGCGCCAGGATCATCTGAGCGCGGATATCTCTCTGTCTTCGTCGAAGCCTATTGCGAAACGGAAAAGCTCTTCGACGTTTCACCGCAGTCATTCCGTCCGGCGCCGAAAGTCTGGAGCACGGTCACGCGTCTAAGAGTGCGCGAAAAAATTGCCGCAGAGGTGAAAGACGAGAAGTCATTGTGGCAGATTGTCAGCGCCGGCTTCGCGCATCCGCGCAAGACAATCCTCAACAATCTACGCGAAGCGCCCGGGCCAATTCAGGAATTATTGAAAAAGCGCGGCGGCGCCAGCATCGTTCTGTGCGATGCGGGCATTACGCCTTTACGACGCGCGGAAACGTTTGCTTTGGAAGAGTGGGCGCTGTTGGTGAATGCAATGATTTGAACCAGACTAAGATCCGAACGGATCTTGGATAGGCCGTAACGCCTTTTGTGAGTCGAGCACTATTGGCATTTGCTAGCTAATCGTCTTCGCCTTTCAGGCCGCTGCTGGCGCAATCTCCCGTTTAATTCGCTTGGCGTTCCGAATCTCGGCTACGCGCAGGTCATACGCAGCCTGCAGGTTCAGCCACGAACGCGCGTCTCCACCAAAGTAGCGTGCCAGTCTCATCGCCGTATCAGCAGTAACACTTCGACGTTCCCTAATGATGTCATTGACGCGCGCGGATGGGACGTTGAGTGCTTTTGCGAGTGCGCTTCCACTCATTCCCAAAGGGATCAAAAAATCCTCACGAAGTATCTCTCCAGGATGCACCGGTCGCATGCGGTTCTTAAACATGTTTCTGGTCCTCAATGATAGTCAACGATTTCAACGTCTGCCGGGCGTGTTTGAGCGCTTCCAGGCGATTGCCTGGCGGCGACGACCTAAGAAACTCCAAAGTATGCGCAGCATCAAGTTGTGCCAGCTTCCTGGTTGCGACTTTTATGACCTGAGAAAATCGCCTGCTCTTACCCGTCTCAAACAACGCTCGCGTATCGGGACAGCGAAAGCTACTAATCACTCATTCATGTTAGACGGGGTTGCGAACCGGGGCAAGGTTAGTCTCGTCTATTCCGCACGACAACCTTCACGCCATGTTTCGGACGCAAGGACATCGCCGGGTACGTCTCGATCGGATGATCCGGAACGAGTTCCAGGCGGAATTTCTGTCCAATCGTCGCCAGCACCAGGATCATTTCCATCATCGCGAATGACGAGCCGACGCAGGCCCTCGGGCCGCCGCCGAAAGGGAAGTAGGCGTACTTCGGTAATTGCGCTTCAAACTCTTCGGTCCAGCGGTCAGGGTTGAAGGCAAGTGGCCCATCGAAGAACCGCGGGTCGCGTTGCGTGACCCACTGAAAGACGAAGACCTGCGTACCGGCGGGCACACGATAGCCGCCGATTTCGCAATCGGTGACCGCTTCGCGTCCCAGCCCATAAGCCGGCGGATAAAGTCGCATGGTCTCTTTCGCGATCTGTTCGGTGAATTTCAGACGCGGAAGGTCGTCGAAGACAGGATCACGGTCGCCGATCACTTCGTCCAGTTCCGCGTGAAACTTCTTTTCGACCTCGGGGTTACTTCCCAACAAATACCAGGCCCACGACAGCACCAGCGCGGTAGTCTCATGTCCGGCCAGAAACAGCGTCATGACTTCGTCACGCAGTTGCTGGTCGCTCATGCGGCTGCCGTCCTCGTCTTGTGCTTTCAGCAGCATCGACAGCAGGTCGCCCTGGTCATCACCCTGCCGGCGCTCGGCAATAATCCGATAGACCACGTTATCGATTTTTCGGGCGAGCCGGTGAAACTTGATGTGCTGCGGTGTCGGCAAGCGATTATTCAAAATCCATTTCAAAGTCGCTTGCGCCGCAAACGGTTCGACGAGCCGGTTAAGCGTTTCCCCGACGTCATCGACATCGTTTGAAACGTCGGCGTTGAATAAACAGCGCACGACTATCTCCAGCGTGAGGCGCATCATGTCGCCGTGCATATCGCGCGTTTCGCCTTCGGCCCACATGGAAGTCAAGCGGCGGGTGTAATTGATCATGGTCTCGGCGTAGTTGGCGATCCGGTGGCGATGAAATGCGGGCGACGTCATGCGCCGCTGCCGCTTCCATTCCTCGCCTTCACTGGTGAGCAAACCGTTGCCGACCAGTCGCTGAAAAAAATTAGAACGCAACGTCATCGCCTTGACGAAGTTCCTGGCGTTCGTCGCCAACACATACTCGATCTCGTTCGGATGATAAAGAAAGAGCGCAGGCACATAGAGAAATCGCGACCAGACAATGTCGCCATAGTCGCGTTGCAGACGCTCGATGAAGCCGAGCGCGTCGCGATTGAACTCGCCCATCACGCCCATCACGCGCGTGCCTTTTGGGCCAGGGAGCTTCGTCCCGATTTCCAATTGTTTGCCGGCGGAGAATGCCCGGGCGAGCTCGCGGATGGAAGGGTTCGATTTCACGGCTTCAACAGGTCGGAATAGATGCCAGGTTCGCTGTTAGGAATCACGATCGCGCCGACCGCTTGCTGATAAAACTCGATTGGACCAGCGCCGCCGATGATGCCGTAAACATAACCAAGCTCGCGCAATCCCGACAGCGCTGCCAGCAGCAGCGCCTTCCCGATTCCGTGGCCACGTTCGTTTTCGGCGACGCCGGTGGGCCCGAAGAACGCCTTGCGCGTGCACTCAAAGGCTGCGAAGCCGATGACCCGGGCCTTCCGCGTGGCGATGAAAACGGTGACCGGCTGGTTGGAGAAACCGACGGATACTTCATCAGCCCACGCGACCGAGAAATTTGTTTCGATGAATTGACGCACGACAGTGATTTCAAAAGGTTGCGCGCGTCGAATGGTGACGTCCTTGTCCGATAAGTCCAGCAGCGACGGCAGCGCCAGCAAGTTAACGAGCAGGTCAGGCATGAAACAAGTTTAGCTGGAAACTCACACGCCGCGCACGCGTGAAGTGATTCGCTGGTTCGGACAGACGCTTCAAGTCTTAATCACAACGAGTGTGAGCCCGCCTTGAGCATCATCGGTGAAGCTGTTTTGGATTAAATGAAAGATGCAGACGTCGCCTTTCACCGTGCCCTTGAGATTTGCCAGAAAGGTCAGCGACGTGACGTGATTCGTATCCAGGACGACCCGGGCCTCAAAGCTGGGATTGGTGTTAGCTGGAAACGACGGAAAGGCTGTGGGATGCGAGTGGTCCACCACGTCTGAGGCGTGCAGGTTGGTCAGATCAAACTTGAAGCCAAATTCTAACGGCGTCGTGCGGAGATGGGCTCCGGAATGCGGCAGCCGGCTGCTGAGGGTATTCCTCACGAACTGGCTGGGATGTAAATCAAGGACCGCGCGCAACCTGGCGTTTGGTAAAGGATTGACGACCGTTTGCGGTTTGCCGCCACCAAAAGTGTTTACGTGGAAAGTCAGGTCGGCAGTTGCAGAAGTGACGACGCACAGGTTGCGTTGGGCCACGTGCTGATCGCCCGGAAGAAAAAAATTCGCGACGTTGGGAACACCGCTACTGGGATAAGCGCGAGCGACCAGACATTTTTGTCCCGGACTCTGTGGATCGCCCGCGGGAACTGTCCGCGGCACGCGCCAGTCGGTCTGATGAGTGCCGGTTTCTCCTTCTAGTGGCAGCGGAGCGCCGATGAGTTCCACTCGCGTGGCGCTTCCGGGAACCCTGGGCGAAATCGCCAGCGATGGATTTGCCACCCACACTTCAACATTGAGACTCTCGTCACCAGGAAAAGTGCAGTTGCTATTCGCCGGCTTGCGGTGAAAGGTCACGTTGATGGGATTGATTTGTCCGGCGTCGGCGCTATCTTTGCCCGATGACGGGCCAGACAGATTGATGTCGGGGCTCAACCACCAGGTGTCGGTTGAATTGTGGGCTCCCCCGTCGCCGGTAATCGCTTCAAGGAAAATGCAGGTGTCGTTCGAGAGTCCAGGATCGTTAGCCATTGCCGAGGTCCCTTTCGCAGAGATTAGAATTTCAGCTGGTCAAAATTTGGCGCAGAGTATGACCTTTAATGTTTGAGTAGTCCAGAAAATGTCGAGAGCGGCAAGCCGCCGCCATGGCAACACGAGTGTTAGCACCCCACCGATTTTTCAAGTTAAGATGTAAGCGCGTTCCGCGATTTGCATGGAAGATCAAGCCGACGTAAACGATCCTCTACAAACTCAACCTGCTACGAACCGCGATGAATCGATGATTGGTCGGCACGCGGGGCCGTACCGCATCTCACGCGAATTGGGCCGCGGGGGGATGGGCACGGTGTACGAAGCCTGGCGTGCCGACGGCGAGTTTCAGCATCGGGTCGCGATCAAGCTGGTGAACGCCGGGCTCGACAATAACTTCGTCATCAAACGCTTCCGCAACGAGCGGCAGATTCTGGCTGCACTCGATCATCCGAACATCGGCCGGCTACTGGGCGGCGGCACGACTGCGGCGGGCGATCCTTACTTCGTCATGGAGTACATTGAGGGAGAGCCGCTGTACAAATATGCCGAGACCCATCATCTAAATATCGCCGAGCGCTTGCGGCTGTTCATCGAGGTTTGCGATGCCGTGCATTACGCGCATGAGAAGCTGGTAATTCATCGCGACATCAAGCCGACCAATATCATGGTGTCGTCGACCGGCGTCCCCAAACTGCTGGACTTTGGAATTGCGAAGCTCTTGAATCCTCAACTGGTCTCCGAAACGACGCCGCAGACGACGCTCGGCGTGCGCTTGATGACTATTGAGTACGCCAGTCCGGAACAGGTGCAGGCACAACCGGTTACGTTTCGGAGTGACGTGTACAGCCTGGGTGTGATCCTGTATGAGTTGCTCACCAGTCAATCACCTTATCGCTTCCGCAATTTGCTGCCGCACGAAGTCGCCCGCGCGATCATCGAAGACGATCCCGAGTTGCCGAGCATCGCCGTCACGCGGGCCGGCTCGACCATCCCTCTGGCCTATATCGATCGCGAAGCAGACACGCTGTCTGACAACCGCGACACGCGACCGCAGCTGGCAGCGAAGTTGCGCGCACAACTCGAAGGCAATCTCGACAACATTATTCTCAAGGCGTTGCGCAAAGAGCCGGCGCAGCGATATGAATCAGTCGCCGCGTTTCGCGAGGACCTGCTGCGCCATCTGAGCGGTGGGGGAGTGCGCGCGCCCGCGTACGTGCCGGCGCCGAAGACTGACGCGAAATCGATCGCGATCCTGCCGTTGAAGATTCTCAATCTTGGTGAGTCGAATGATGCGGGCGATTCGTTTCTCGGCCTGGGTCTGGCGGATGCGATGATCACGCGTTTGAGCGGCGTGCGTTCGGTGGCCGTGCGTCCGACGAGCGCGGTCGCGCGGTACGGAGACGCGAACGCCGACCCGCTGCGCGCCGGCCGCGAATTGGGAGTCGATTATGTGCTCGACGGACGCGTCAAAAGGCTCGGCAATCGGGTTCGCGTATCTCTGCAGCTGCTCGACATTCGCCAGGCGGCGAATTCGTGGGCCCATCAATTCGATGAAGACTGTTCTGACGCGCTGGATCTGGAAGATTCGATTTCAAAAAAAGTTGCTGAGTCTTTGCTGCCGCAACTGACCGAAAGCGGCCGCCGCACGTTTCGCAAGCGCGGCACTGACAACGCGCAAGCCTTCTCGGCTTATTTGCGCGGCCGCTTTTTTTGGAATTCATTCACACCCGATTCGCTGCCGCGGGCCTTCCAGGCTTTCGAAGAAGCGACGAAGCTCGATCCCGGTTACGCGCTGGCGTACGTCGGCCTCGCGGATTTCTATAACTGGGCCGCCATCTATGGAATCTTGCCGGCCTCGCAAACTCATGCCGAGGCGCGACACGCGGCGCAACGTGCCATCGAATTGGACGACTCGCTGGGCGAAGCTTACGCGACGCTTGGTCTCACGGTTTCATGCGCCGAATGTAATTGGGCGGAAGCGGAGAAACTGTTTCTCCGCGCCCTCGAATTAAATCCGAACTATTCGCTGGCCCATGAATGGTACTCGAGCATGCTGATCGGCACCGGCCGTTATGAAGAAGGCGTGTTCGAGATCAAACGCGCGGAAGAACTCGATCCACTTTCGCTCAGGCAGATGACATTGACGAGCTGGTCGCTTTATCAGGTCCGCGACTATCAACAATCGATCGCCAAGGCGCAACAGATAATCGATCTGGATCGCGCAAACTTCCAGGGCCATCTGCAAATTGGCAACTCGCTGCTGGAAGTGGGTGAGACTGAGCGCGCCCTGGCCGAGTTGCGTGAGGCGGTTCGTTTGACCCCCGCGGCCATGCCTTTAAGTTACCTGTGTTTGGGATTGGGGGCGGCGGGTCTGCGCGACGAAGCGGAACGGGCGCGCGCCGAGATGATCGCGAAGGCCAGAAACAATTACGTCAAAGAATATTTCCTGGCCCTGGCCCACCTCGCGCTCGACGATTACGAAGAGGCCTTGAATTGTTTGGAAAAAACTGCTGCCGAACGCGACCCATGGCACGTGTGGTTCGGCACCGAACCGAAGTTGGATCCGCTGCGCGATCATCCGCGGTTCATCAAACTTTTCCGATCGACGAATAACCCTCTGGCGTTTCGGCAAACTAACTCGTCGATGAACACATAACTTTAATAAGGATTAACCCAAGTCCATCGCGGCCTTCAATCCGTCCTCGATTTTAATTAATTCACTTTGGGTGAGTTCGCCGATGCGCGTACCTAGCTTGCTGCGATCCAGCGTGGTCACCTGATGACAGATCGCGAAGCAGTCGCGCGGCAGGCTGGCGACGCCTTGAGGAATTGGCACCACCGATAGTCCGCGGGCAGCTTGTGCCGGAGAAGTGGAAAGCGGAACGACAATTACTGAACGCCAACCGTGAGTCAGATTGAAGCCGTCATGCGAGATAATAATCACAGGCCGGCGGCCCGTTTGTTCTGAACCAGATCGAGGTTCAAGGTCGCCCCAATAAACTTCCCCGCGTTTCATTCGTACGAGGTTTCGCGTAACAGAGACTCGATCCCGGCGGCTTCAAGCTCTTCGTCGAGATCCATCGACGTTCCGGCATACTTCGCCGCGTATTCAGAGATGCTTTGAAAGCGACGCTGTCGATCAGTATCCATTTCGTTACGGGTTAGAGTTTCAAGGAACCTTTCAACCTCTGCCAGGCGATCGGAAGGAAGTTGTTCGATTTTCTTAATTAGTTCCTGGCGTTCCATTACGGAAATTATAACCGTTGGTGCCGGTCAACTTAAAGGCCTACGATCACTCAGACAATTGCCAGAAACCAGAAGCAAACCCAGTATCCTCCCCCATCTTGAGTGGGAGTTTGTGCGTGAACGACCTACCATCGAGGTCCTCATAACAAATCTCGATCCCCAAACGGTCTGTGTTCCACGTGCATCGATCATGCGACACTATGCCAAAGCTATTCGAAACTTGTTTGCCGTTAGCAATTACAGGGATTAGTCCTTGCTCTGAGAAACATATCTCAACTTGACGTCGCAGCCCGTCGGACTCGTCTGCCGCAAACGCCGAAATCAGATGTTGTCGATTCGCCTTGAGCCTGATGTTCTTCGCCGGCCTGTTGCCGGTGTTCTCCACTACGATTGTCAAAGGGACTGCAGCGTTTCCGCCCATACCCAACGAAGTGATTCTTGCCGTGACCAGTGGGCGATTCGATTCGCTCCACGCTCTGCGAGCGTAGCAGAAGGAGATTATTGAAACCAGAAACGCTGCGGAAGAAATGGATATACTCCATACGCTCATATCGCACCCCACTCATTTTGCTCTGCTGATTAAGCAGTTCTGTTGCGAAGCCAGCATGATATACTGACGACTCCCGTCAAGAGAGTCGAGCTAAAACTAATCAGTGGCTAACGTTATCGAAATCATACCCCTCGGCGGTATCGGCGAGTTCGGGATGAACTGTACTCTGCTGCGCTTCGGCGATGAGATGCTGGTGCTTGACGCGGGCATGGGTTTTCCCGAAGAGAGCGTCTATGGCGTCGACGTTTGCATTCCTGATTTTGAAATCCTCGAACAGTACAAGCAGGACATCACGGCCGTCATTCTCACGCACGGGCATGAAGATCACATCGGCGCGCTGCCCTACGTCCTGAAGAAGATCAACGTTCCGGTTTACGCGTCGCACTTCACGCTCGGGTTGGCCGAGAGCAAGTTGGATGAGCACGGCATCCTGGGTGACGTGTTGCTCCATCGCGTCGAGCCGCGCGATGTGGTGACCATTGGATCGTTCACGATTGAGTTCATTCGCGCATCGCATTCGCTGATCGACTGTTTTCATCTGGCGATCAAGACGCCGGTCGGCACCATCATCCACACCGGCGATTATAAGGTTGACGAAACGCCGGTGATCGGCGAGCCGATCGATCTGCGGACGCTGCGCCGTTATGGACAGGAAGGCGTGTTGGCGTTGCTCTCTGATTCGACGAATGCGACGGTCCCCGGCCGCACTCCGTCCGAGCGCGCGGTGATCCCGGCTTTCGAAGAAATTTTCGCCGAAGCCAAGGGAAGGATCATCGTGGCGGCCTTTGCCTCATCGATCCATCGACTGCAAATTGTGTTTGATGTGGCGCAGCAATTCGATCGTAAGGTTTGCGTGCTGGGCCGCTCGATGCAGAAGAATGTCGAGATTGCCGATCGGCTGGGTTATCTCGATATTCACGACGGCATGCTGGTGAGCATCAACGATACGAAGTTGATGGCCGATCACGAAGTCGTTTTCCTGGTGACCGGTTCGCAGGCCGAGCCGCGGGCCGCCTTGTACCAGATGGCCACGCAGATCTACAAAGGTCTGACGATCGAAGAAGGCGACACGGTCGTGCTGTCCGCGCGCATCATTCCCGGCAATGAGCGCGCGATTTCGAAATTGATCGGGTTCATGTACAAGCGTGGCGCTAACATCATCGAAGAGAAGCGCCGGCTGATTCACGTCAGTGGCCACGCGTCGCAGGAAGACATTCGCATCATGACCGAAGCCGTGCGTCCGAAGTTCGTCGTGCCCATTCACGGCGAATATCGCATGCTGTTCCGGCACAAAGAATTCGTCAAGAACCATCTTGAGATCCCGGAAGAGCGCATCGTCCTGATCGAAAACGGCGATGTGCTGGAGCTGGACGGTGAGCGCGCGGCGATTGTCGATCACCGCGAAATCAAACGCACCTTTATTGATGAAAGCGGCTTTGAAGAGATCGAATACGATACCGTTCGTGAGCGAAAGAAGCTGGCCTACGAAGGCATCATCACCTTGATCGTGACTATCAACGCCGCCACCGGTGAATTGGAAACTCCGCCGCAGATCGTCGCCCAGGGCGTCCGCGGCCTTGAATTGGCCAACGGATCATCCAGGGAAGCGCAGCGGGTGGTGACAGCAGCGTTGGCGGGCGCGTCCCGCCAGATGATGGCCGATGAATCGCTGCTGAAAGAACATCTGCGCGTTGAGCTGAAACGATTCATCCAAAAAGAACTCGGTGTGAAACCTGTGATCGTGCCGGTGATTTCCCAAGTGCAGATGAACTGACAATGGTCGGTACCATCTGCGTCAGCAGATGGATCAATTGAGCCCCCCTCGGATTTTTGCTTGGACCATCCGCTTTCGCGAATGGTTTTGACTCTATCCTCATCAAATATGGATTGGACTGACAAAGTAGTTCTTATCACAGGAGCTTCTTCGGGAATCGGCCGGGCACTGGCTCTCGAGTTAGCGCGGCGGGGCGCGAAGCTCGGCTTGTTGGCCAGAGGCGTTGAGGCGCAGTCGGACACCAATTCGTCATCGCGCGACGGCAATCGAATCGCACCTTCGCCACGACTACTGACAATCGCCGATGAAGTCGAGCAGGAAGCTTCGGCTAAGGGTGAGACCCAGCGTTCGCAGGTTACGTTGTTGCCTGCCGACGTGCGCGATCATGCGGCAGTCAGGACCGCCGCCGATGAGTTGCGCAAAAAGTTCGGACACATCGATGTTTTGATTGCCAATGCAGGCATCACCGCAGTTACCGATGCGGCCGAACTTGATCCGGAACAGTTCGCCAATGTCATGGACGTGAATTTGATGGGCGCGGTCAACAGCGTCGCCGCCGTGTTACCGGAGATGATCGATCGCGGCCGTGGTCATTTGGTGGCGATTTCCAGTCTCGCGGCTTATCGCGGGCACCGAAAGGCGGCGGCCTATAGCGCCAGCAAAGCGTCTCTGTCGTCATTCTTTGAAAGCGTGCGCATCGATTTGATCGGACGCGGCGTGGACGTCACCATTATTCATCCGGGATTCATTAAGACGCCTTTGACTGACGGACGAAAGGCTTGGTTGCCATTCATCATGGAAGTCGATCACGCCGCCCGAAAGATCATCAACGCAATCGAAAAGCGGAAGAAGTTTTATGCGTTTCCCTGGCAGCTCGCCACCTATGTCCGCGCCGGAATTATCATGCCGAGTTTTCTGTACGACCTGCTCTCCCATCGAGAATCTTTCAAAGAGTGACCCCGGCGCCGGTCGTAAAAGAAGTTGCATGCCGACTTAACCTTCAAAGTTGCGCCAATTCGCTGATTTTCTGAGGAAAACTCGCCAACTTCGGGCCGGGTCTTTCCCACTGGAGAGGAACATTTTTGTAGCCAAGGCGCCGGCAATCCTTTATTATCGATGAGTCAGGGCGGCCCCGCCCGTAGTTGTTCAGCTAGCTTTCCAGCCTCACTCAGCTTGCGAAAGTGGCAATCATTTAAATCTGAGTCAAGCAAGAGCCGGGAAGTGCATACGGAAACGGAATTATTTCCAGTTTCCTCAAAAGAATTCCAGAGCTTTAGAAAACCTAACGAATCCCACTCATGAACTGGAAAAACAAAGTCGTATTAATTACCGGCGCCTCCAGCGGAATCGGCCGCGGGCTCGCGCTTGAACTCGCCCGTCGCGGTGCGGCGGTTGGGTTGTTCGCGCGGCGCATCGACATCCTGCGCGAAGTTGAAGCAGAAATTGTTCAGACGGGTGGACGCGCAATGTGTTTCGCGGGCGACGTGGTGCGCCCCGATACTCTGCGCGAGGCCGCCTGGAAGCTTGAGCGAGCGTTCGGACCGATTGACGTGATGATTGCCAATGCGGGCATCGGCGCGACGACTCGCGGCCATAATTTACCCCTCGATGATGTTTCGAGAATCATCAACGTAAATCTGATCGGCGCGGCCAACAGCGCCGCTGCGGTGATTCCGCAGATGGTTCGCAGAGGCAGCGGTCGCGTGGTGGCGATTGCAAGCCTCGCTGCGTATCGCGGTCTGCCAAATTCAGCGGCCTACTGCGCGAGCAAAGCGGGCGTATCCAAACTCTATGAAAGTCTGCGCGTCGATTTGCGCGGAACCGGCGTCGGTGTAACCGTCATCTTCCCGGGATTTGTGCGCACGAAACTGACTGCGAATCATTCGAACATGATGTTCTTAATGGACGTGGACACTGCCGTACGAAAGATTCTGAGCGCTATCGAACGCGGAAAGCAAAGTTATTCCTTCCCGTGGCAACTCGCGAGTTTTGTTCGTGCAGGTTTGTTCTTCCCCATCTGGCTTTATGATCGCGTCGCGTTGCATTACGCCTATCGACAATGACTGGTAGCGCAAGTTGTTAACTTGCGACCCGTATCGACAGCGCAAGTTACGAACTTGCGCGACTTCGATTCGAGTTTGCGATTTTCAATTGAGCCCGTGCATAATCCGAAGCTCATTCATCAGAAATCCGGAAAACGCAACGCTTAGAATCGAATGACGCTTCTTCAGGCTATCCTGCTCGGTATCGTCCAGGGCATCACTGAATTCATCCCGATTAGTTCGACTGCTCATCTGGTGCTCGCGAGTCGCGTCATGTCTTTGTCGCTGACGCCGCAGCAGCTGACGTCGTCGATTGCCGTAATTCAGTTGGGAACCCTGATCGCCGTATTGATCTATTTCGCCGGCGACATTTGGAATATTTCAATTGCCTTCGTGCGGGATCATCTGGCGCTGATCAGCGGCCGCAAGAATGGCAAAGGTTTATCGCACGAGGCCTGGCTGGGTTGGCTGGTCGTCATCGGGTCGCTGCCAGTGGCCGTCGTAGGCTTGCTTTTCAAGAAACAGATCGAAGGCACCTTTACCAAGAACCTTTGGGTGATCGCGACGATGATGGTCGTAATCGCTTTGTTGCTGGCCGTCGCTGAGTTCATCAGCAAGAAGACGCGTGAGATGGAGCAACTTGGATTGAAGGACGCTTTGGCGATGGGCTTTGCGCAGTGTCTGGCGTTGATTCCCGGATCGAGCCGATCCGGATCGACCATCATGGGCGGCTTGCTGGCCGGCGAGACGCGCGAAACCGCGGCGCGGTTTTCGTTTCTCCTTTCCATTCCGGCAATTGCCGCCAGCGGTCTGCTGGAGATGAAAGAGGCTCTTCATCGATTGCCTCAGGGCAGCCTTGCTACGCTGGCCGTCGGCACGATCGTGTCCGGAATTGTTGGCTACGCCTCGATTTGGTTCCTGTTGCGGTTTTTGAAAACTCACACGACGGGCGTCTTCATCGGCTATCGTTTGATTGTCGGCGGCGCGCTCCTGATCATGCTGTTCACCGGAAAAATCAGCGGTTTGTAAGACGGATCAGAACCGGGAGCGGTAGCGACCGGATCAAGGTCGTGCGCAGAATCCGAGCGAGCCGCTTGATCCGGTCGCTACCGCTCCCGGTTCTGACACGTGTAAACTCCCGCCATGACTGCCGCGCCTTCTCCCAAAAAAAAGAACAAGCGATGGATCGTGCGCGAACCTGATGAGGCTCGCGCGGCGCAGTTTGCTTCCGAGTTAGGTGTCTCGCGAATTGTCGCGTCTCTACTGCTCGCCCGCGGTTACGGCAACAAACAGTCGGCGCATGATTTCTTAAATCCATCCCTCGATCAGCTTCACGATCCTGCGCGCATGCTCGGCATGTCCGACGCCGTCGACCGTCTGCTGTACGCGATTGATCATCAGCAGCCGATTTTGATTTACGGTGATTACGACGTTGACGGCACCACGGGGACAGCGGTGCTTTTGCGGGCGCTGAACATGTTGGGGGCCACGACCGGATTTCATGTGCCGCACCGGTTCACTGAGGGCTACGGCATTCGTCAGGAGGCCCTGCAGAAAGCTGCGACCGATGGATACAAACTTGTCGTCAGCGTCGACTGCGGCATCACCGCGCACGAGCCTTTGCACTGGGCGCGCGCGAACGGCCTCGACATCATCATCACCGATCACCATTTGCCGGATAAAGAGGAAGGTTCGCCACCGGCGCGCGCAGTGCTGAATCCAAACCAGCACGGCTGTAACTATCCGGACAAAAATCTCGCGGGCGTCGGCGTCGCCTTCAAATTGATTCATGCGTTGTTTCGCGCGCGCGGCCGCGAAGCGTTGGTGCCGGGATTTCTGAAGATGGTGGCCATCGGCACGGTCGCCGACGTGGCGAAACTCGTCGGCGAGAATCGCGCCATCGTCGCGCTGGGTCTTTCTGATTTGCCACGCGCGCGGAATGCCGGGCTGCGAGCGCTCATCGAGATCGCCGGTTGTGGCGATGATGGCGAGATGACTGCGTACGATCTCGGCTTTCGCATCGGGCCGCGCATCAATGCGGCCGGCCGTATGGACGCGGCGCGGGCCGTGGTCGAATTATTCAGCGCGACGGAAACAGCTGAAGCGCGTCGTTTGGCTGAACATCTAGATACGCGCAACCGGGAACGCATGGAAGCGCAGCGTGAAATTTTCAATCGAGCAATCGAAGAATTTGAGAGCAGCGGCACCGACATGAGCCTCTGTTACGCCGCGGTGATTGCGGGTGACGGCTGGCATCGCGGCGTGATCGGTCTGGCCGCATCCAAAATCGCGGAGCGTCTCAACCGTCCCTGTGTGGTCATCTCTCTGGACGGTGACGTGGGCCATGGATCGGCCCGCAGCATTGCGGCCTATCATCTGTTTGACGGGATCACGTCCTGCCGCGATTTGCTGGAGAAATTTGGCGGCCATTCGCATGCGGCCGGGCTGTCGATCAAGCGAGATCAGATTGATGAATTCCGGCGACGCTTGAATCAGCATGCGGCCTCGTGTTTGACTGAAGATGATTTGATTCCGGCATTGGAAATAGATGCTGAAATCGACGCGCAACAGCTTGGTTTTCAGCTGTCACAGGAGCTGCGGGCGTTGGAACCGTTTGGCGCCGGCAATCCGCGGCCGGTGTTTATGACGCGCGGTTGGCGCGTGATGAGTGAGCCACAGATTATCAAAGAGCAGCATGTGAAGATGCGCGTCTGCGGCGACGACAATCGGCCGCTCGAAGCCATGTGGTGGCGCGGCTTGGAAGAAGTCGAAGCAACACCGCGGCCGAATCAGCGCATCGATCTGGCATACGAGTTCGAAGCGAACCGTTGGCAAGGCGACATCAGGTTGCAGTTGAATGTGCGGGACATGAGGATGAGTGAATCGTAAATCGTAAATAGCCGGCATTACGCTCTGGCTATTTACGATTCACTATTCACGATTCACTAACTATGCAGGCTGTCACCAGAAAAAAGCGAATCACCGCGGTTGATTTACGCGCGCGCGTGCCGGCGATTGCGCGCGGGCTCGCGCTGTTTCTGCTGATCGCCGGCGCGATCTTCGTGGGCGTGTCCTACTACAAGATGCGCAACTTCACGCGGTTTCGTCTGAAGTCTGAGGCGCCCGCGCTATCAAAGGAAATCGTGGCCGTCACGACGGGCTACGATCAAAAAGTAACGAAGAACGACAAGTTGTACCTCTGGTTGCGCGCGGCGCGAGACGTGACTTATGCCGACGGACATCATGAGCTCGAGCAGCTTGATGCACAGATTTTTCCACCGTCCAGCGACAAGCCTGACAAAATTGTCTCTGACCGCGCGATGTACGATCAGAAAACCAGCATCCTCCAGTGCAGCGGCAACGTGCAGATCGATACGCACGATGCTCTGAAGGTCAAGACCAATTCGCTCCAATTCAACACGGACAAGAAAGTCGGCGAGACGTCCGACGTGGTGACCTTCGAGCGCGAGAACGTCTCGGGCCAATCAACCGGCGCGTTGGTCGACAATGACAAGAAACGTTTGGAACTGAGGAACGCGGTGGCGATTACGGTGGCGCCCGAGGAGTTCAAGGAAAAAGATTCTAAAGAGCCGAAGGCTTTGAAAGGCGCGCGCGCGAAACCGGTAATCATTCATTCCGCCCAGGGTGTGTTTGAGCAATCGACCATGCGTCTGACATTCTCGGGCGGCGCCACGGCCGAGCAGGAACAGGACATCATGAGCGGCGACACGCTCACCGCGATTCTCAACGACAAGAAAAAGATCGAGAAGATTGAGGTGCGCGGCAATTCTTACGTGCGCGTGATGGACCCCGGGCACGCCGCCGAAGCCCATTCGGTGAACATGGATTTTTATTTGGACGCAGACCAGCGTCTGCAAAAAGCGTATGCGGCGAACGACGTGCGGGCCCAGAGTCTGAACACTGATTCGGATATGCAACTGACCGGCTCGAACGCATTGGTGCTCGACTTTCAAGCGCAGGGGAATGAAAGTGTGCTGAAGGAGATGCGCAGCGAAGGAGGTCGCGCGGTGGCCACGCTCTCCGCGCCCAAGTCGAAGGCGAACGATCCTTTCCAGCACATTGGGATCCTAAGCTTAGAATTCCACGTGGACAAGTTGTCGCGG
>JADMIO010792697.1_pt1 | contig 101227 bp, 72 predicted proteins | sample 8958161 | NCBI WGS metagenome assembly JADMIO01 (sample SAMN16585339, study PRJNA669376) | soil metagenome | isolation source: Crop rotation soil | place: USA: Cullars Rotation, Alabama | collected 2011 | reverse complement strand
CCGCGACTTCAAGTCACGTGAATTCCAAGCTTCGGATCCCACTGTGCTGGAAAGGCTCGATTATCATCGTGGCGTTGGGTCTGGCGTTTGGATGGAAACTCTATGGCGCGAAGCCGCTCCGTTCCAGCGATCCACTCGAAACCGCCCAGCCGCAGCTTTTCCGCTTATTGGCCAACAAACTTTATTTTGATGAGCTCTATGAGGCTACGGTTCTGGCGTTGACAAAGTTTCTCGCGGGAGCTTCGGCTTTGCTGGACCAGGGCCTGGTCCGCGGCGTAAGCGCTTGCGCGGCTAACGTCACGCTCGCTTTTGCGTGGATGAACCGGTTGCTCGATGAATATGGGATCAATGCCGGGTTTGATCGGGCCTGCCATCGGATTCGCCAGGCGGCCTCTGGAGCATCGCGGCTCCAAAATGGAAAGGTTCAGGCCTACCTCCAGGCCATTGGCGTCGCCTTTGCATTGCTGGTGCTGTTCCTCGCATGGGGTGTGGCTAAGCCATGAGCGTCTCCCTTACCATTTTAACTCTGCTGCCGTTCCTGGGGGGGTTGGTGGCGATGGTATTGCCCGCGCGAATGGCGCGAGCCTTCGCGCTGGCCGTGGCGGTTGCGCAAATGCTGCTCACATTCCTTTTGTGGACGCAATTTGATGCCATCGACAACCGCCTCCACTTCGTCGAGAAGCTTTCGTGGGTTCCTTCTCTGGGTGTGAATTATTTTGTGGGAGTGGATGGCATGGGTATGCTCATGCTCCTGCTGACGAGCTTCCTGATCCCATTCTCGATCCTCGCTTCGGAAAGCATCAGCGAGAAACAGCCTCTCTACTTCGGTCTAATTCTTCTTTTGGAAACCGGGCTTGTCGGCACTTTCACGGCTTTGAACTTTTTCCATTGGTTCATTTTCTGGGAGCTATCGCTCGTTCCCGCCTTCTTTCTGATCAAATTCTGGGGTGGAGTGCATCGCACGTTTGCGGCCACTCAATTTTTCATTTACACCATGGTCGGAAGCATTGCTTTGCTGATTGGATTTCTCAGCCTTTATTTCATTGCGGGGTCTTTCGATTTTCCAGCTTTGGCGGAGGCATCCCGGGAAGGACGGTTGCTAGCTGGGCTTTCGGTTAAGGTGGGATGGTACGATGTTTCGCCGCAAAACATCACTCGCCTCGTTTTTTTCTGCGTCCTGCTCGGTTTCGCGGTCAAGATTCCCATCATCCCATTCCACACCTGGCTGCCTGTCACCTATATTGAAGCTCCCACGCCCGTGACGATGCTGCTGACGGGCGCGATGTCCAAGATGGGACTGTACGGCCTGCTGCGAATCGTTTTGCCCATATTTCCGGACCAAATGCGATCCTCACTCAATTGGTTGATTGGGCTGGCCCTTCTGACGATTGTTTATTCTGCGTTTGTCGCGCTGGGACAAAAGGATTTGAAGAAAGTTTTCGCCTACTCCTCCATCAATCACCTCGGCTACTGCGTGTTGAGCATATTCGCAATTGTGAAATTTTTTCCTCACCCCCACGCCATTGCCATCGAAAAGGAGGCGGCTTTGAATGGGGCTCTCCTGCAAATGTTCAATCACGGTCTGACAGCATCGGCTCTATTTTGTTTGCTCGGTTTCCTTGAGCGCCGCAGCGGAGGCCTGCGAGGCGTCGATGATTTTGGCGGCTTGCGGCAGATCGCTCCCCAGTTTTGCGGAATCATGGGATTGTGCGTTTTCTCATCCCTCGGGCTGCCAGGCTTGAACGGATTTATTTCTGAGTTCCTCATTTTCAAAGGCGCCTTTTCTCTCGCGGCAGGAGCCACCGGCATCGCCTCCCTGGGCCTGCTCATCACGGCGGTTTTCCTGCTCAATTTATTTGGCAAAGTCTTCAATGGTCCTTTGGCGAAAAGATGGGAAAAAATGCCCGACCTCACTTCCTCCGAACGGGTTGCGATCATCCCCGCGGCCGCATTGATCATCATCCTTGGGATTTATCCACAGCTTTTGATTCACCTGTTTAATGGAACCGTCATGCAAATGGTGCATAACCTGAGTTCTTAACTTTGGAACCATGCGAAACTATGCTGCCTAAACCCGTCCTGACGATTTAGCATGCTGGCCTGGACCATTTACATTTCGTTCATTGGCGCGGCTCTCGCTCTGCTCATCCCGAAACGCCACGAACAAGCGGCGCGCGTTGTGGCGCTCGTGTCCGCCGTGATCGGCTTCATTTTGGCCCTCGGTCCCTTTTTCGGTGTTGGACCGCTCTCCGATGTAGTTACGATCACCCGGATTCCATGGATTCCGTCCTTGGGAATTTCCTATCATCTGGCTTACGACGGCATCAGCTCGGTGATGGTCCTGCTCACAGGCATTGCATCTGTCGCGGGAGTCCTGTTCTCCTGGAATGTGGAAAAGAGGCCGAAGGAATTCTTCGCTTTTTACCTCTCCCTGATCGCGGGGGTTTATGGTGTTTTTCTGAGCTTCGACCTTTTCCAAATGTTCGTGTTCTATGAGTTCGCGATCATTCCCAAGTATTTTCTGGTCGCGATCTGGGGATCCACACGGCGTGAATTCGGCGCCATGAAACTGGTGCTTTATTCGTTTGTCGGCAGCGCTTTCGTTTTCATAGGCATCATCGCCGCCTTTGTCGTGGCGGGAGGTCGCTCGATGGATTTGATGGACCTGGCTCAATTTCCTTTTCCCGAAGCCTTTCAGCACTGGGCGTTCCCCCTGGTTTTTGTCGGATTTGGAATCCTTGCCGGATTGTGGCCGTTCCACACCTGGGCGCCGACTGGCCACGTCGCCGCTCCCACCGGCGCTTCCATGCTGCTGGCGGGTGTGGTGATGAAGCTTGGCGCATACGGCGCCATGCGGGTCGCCATGGGACTGTTCCCGCTTGGGCTTAAAGCATGGCAAGTGGAGTTTGGCGTCCTGGCTGTGATTGGAATCATTTACGGCGCCTCAGTGGCCTTAACACAAAAGGATTTTAAATTTGTCATTGGCTACTCCAGCATCAGCCACATGGGCTTTGTCTTGCTCGGGTTGGTGACGTTAAACGAAATCGGACTAAGCGGCGGCATCCTGCAAATGTTCTCTCACGGCGTGATCTCAGGTCTGCTTTTCGCTGTGGTGGGGCGAATGATCTACGACCGGACTCACACACGCGACCTGACTGTTTTGGAAAACTTGCGACTGGGCCGCGTGCTGCCGTTCGCGGCCATCACCTTTCTGGCCGCTGGCCTCGCTTCAATGGGTTTACCGGGCTTCAGCGGATTTGTCGCGGAAATCTCCGTGATCATTGGGGCTTGGAACGCCTTTCCGAACCTCGCTCTCCTCTCGGGCATCGGGATTTTGATCGGTGTGGCTTATACATTTCGAGCTTTGCAAAAGGGCTTTTATCCAGACATCCAAGCCGCTTCAACGTCACCCACCGAGGGCATCACGCGCATCAGCCTTCCAGAAAAGATTGGGGCCGTGTTTTTACTTTGTTGGACGGTTCTGGTCGGGCTCTATCCGCGATTGCTGCTGGATGTAATCATCCCCAGTTTTAACTCGAACCTTTTCGAAGGGTTGCGGCGGGGAGGCGTATGGAAACTTTGATGAGATGGCCTCCCGCCAGTTAAGCCTATGGATTACCTGCGCATTCTCAAATTGGTCGCGCCCGAATGTATTCTGGCTCTGACGGCGTTGATCATTCTCGCGCTTGATTTGACGGTGTTACGTCAAAAGGCGCGGGAAGTTCGGCGGGGCATGGCAGCGGCTTTGACCGCCGTGGGTTGCCTGGCGGCAATGCTCTGGATATTTCAACAGGTGGACAGAGTCCACTTGCTGAACGACATGCTCGTGGTTGATTCGCTCACTCAGCTCGTCAAGCAGTGTCTCCTGGCCCTGGCGCTATTCACCGCCTTCATTGCTTTTGAATCGGATTTTACCGAACACATTGGAGAGTTTTTCGCTTTGGTTCTCTTCGCCACACTGGGGATGATGTTCATGGCCGGAGCCGAGGAGATTTTGATGATCTTCATCGCCTTGGAATTAACGAGCCTTTCGCTTTACATAATGACGGCCTTTCCCAAGGAAAGCGCGGCCTCGGCGGAAGCAGCGCTTAAATATTTTCTCTTCGGCGGCATCTCCGCGGCGGTTACCTTGTTTGGGTTAAGCCTGGTGTATGGACTGACCGGAATGACAAATCTGGACGGGATTGCGAACGCGCTCAGAAATCAGGCCTGGAGCCCTCTTTTGGCCGTCGCGGTGGTGATGACCATGATTGGATTTGCCTTTAAGGTCGCGGCTGCGCCACTTCACTTATGGGCTCCTGACACTTATCAGGCAGCCCCCATGCCCTCCGCCGCGCTCATTGCTTCAGGTTCGAAGCTTGCTGGTTTTTTCATTTTGGGGAAAGTGCTCTTGATCGCTTTGGTCGGGTCGCGAGGCAGCGCGGATTGGTGGGCGCCTTCATCAGGTTGGGCTCCCGCGGTCGCGGCTCTAGCCACCATGAGTTTGATCCTTGGCAACCTGGCTGCCATCGCGCAAAACAACGTCCGCCGATTGATGGCTTACTCCGCCGTCGCTCACGTCGGCTACGCGTTGATCGGACTCATCTCGGGCCGCTTGGAAGGTTTCTCCGCCCTCCTCTATTACGCCGTCACTTACGCCCTCACCGTGGTGGGAATTTTCGGTGTGCTGGCGGTTGTTGAAAACAACTCCGGAGCAACAGAAATGCATTCTTTCGCGGGCTTGAGTCGTCGTTCTCCCCTGCTTTCATTTTGTTTGCTCGTCTTCCTGCTTTCTCTGGCCGGCATTCCTCCTCTCGCTGGTTTTTTTGGGAAATTCTATCTTTTCCAGGCGGCGCTCCGATCCGAATCTCTGAATTTGGGAATGCTTTGGCTTGTAACACTCGCGATCATCATGAGCGCGGTGTCGCTCTACTATTACCTTCTTATCCTCAAGCAAGTTTTTGTGCTCGATCCGGACGAGGACGCGGAACCAGTTTACCCGTCCGGCATTGCTGCTTCAGCCATCGCGATTCTGGCTGGTTGTGTCATATTGCTGGGGATGATGCCCGAACTCCTCATTAAGAAAATCGCGCTCGGACTCCAAGTCGGAGCGCTTTGAAATCAGCTTCCCAAGTTCGTTGAAAAAGGTCATTCATTGGTTCCGGCGGGATTTGCGCGTGGCGGATAACACCGCTCTATCGGAGGCCCAAAGACTTGCCGAGACGGTCATCCCGGTTTTTATCCTGGAAGAAGCGCTTCAAACCGGCCCGGACGTCGGCGCCGCGCGACTGGCATTTCTGTTGCGATCCCTTGAATCGCTGCAAAAGAACCTGGCTCACCTCGGCCATTCTCTCGTAGTCCGCAAAGGCCGTTCGGAAATAGAAATCCCGAAACTATGTCAGGAATTGGGAGTGGAAGCGGTTTTTGCCAATAAGCGTTATGAGCCCTACGCCCAAGCGCGTGATAACCGCGTGTTCAACCAGCTCAATTCCGTGGGAGTGGGCTTTGAGTTGTTCAAGGATGCCGTGCTCTTTGAAGAACGTGAAATCCTCAATTTGCAGGGCGCTCCTTACACCGTTTTCACCCCCTATTCCAAAGCCTGGCTGGCTCGTAAGTTCCCAACGCCGCGCCGCCGGTTGGTGGCCCGGAATCCAATAGTACAGGCAACGGATGTGCCTGCGCTGCCTCTCGATCCTTCGCACTTCGGGCACCCGTTATCCCAGAACATTTTTCAAGCCGGAGAGCACGCCGCTCTCGAAGCGCTCAACCAGTTCCTCGCCGGGCCTATCTCCACGTACCAGACAAGCCGAGACTTTCCCGGCATCCCCGGAACCTCCCGGCTCTCGGCCCATCTGCGGGCTGGAACGATAGGCATTCGCACAGTAGTGGCAAAGGTCATTAGCGCGCGCGAGACTTCGTCAGATTCGCAAAAACCAAATTACGACGCATTTCTTAAAGAACTCATCTGGCGCGAGTTTTATTTGCAGATTCTCCACAATTTCCCGCATGTAACGAAGGGCTGCTTCCGGCCCGAATACGATCAACTCGCGTGGGAGAACAACGAACGGCTTTTTGAAGCCTGGCAGAGTGGTCAAACAGGGTACCCGATTGTCGACGCCGCGATGCGTTGCCTTGGGGCCACTGGCTGGATGCATAATCGCCTCCGAATGGTCGTTTCCATGTTTCTTACCAAGGATTTGCTTATTTCCTGGCAGTGGGGCGAACGATATTTCATGAAGCAACTTGTGGATGGTGACATGGCGGCCAATAACGGCGGCTGGCAATGGAGCGCCGGCACGGGAACCGACGCAGCTCCCTACTTCCGGATTTTCAACCCAAGCACACAAGGTCAGAAGTTTGATCCCAATGGAGGTTTCATCCGCCAGTGGGCGCCCGAATTGGCCCACCTGCCCAATGCATTACTGCATGAGCCCTGGAAAGCTGGAAGTCTTGCTCCGTTGAGCTATCCGCCGCGAATCGTCCTTCACGAACAGCAACGGCGCAAGTGCCTGGAGATGTTCGAAAAGGTGCGAAGTCGCAAAGCCCCCAAGGCAGCTGCTTAAAGTAATATCACCTCAGTTCCAGACCTCCGGGTCATTATGAGAATGGCGCGGAGGTCGCTGGAACATGGGGCTGGCTTCTTTGGCGCTCGGCGGCAGTTTAGCTGCGACCGCGCTCCTTGCTTTCGTATTTTTGAGGCCGGGACCGATCGTCGGATTTGCCGAGCCTGGACTCTGAAACCCCTTCCTTCTGGATTTCGATATCCTCCTTGCGAACGGTTTCAGACACGGTCTCAGTTTGACGTTCCTGCCGCTTGCCGACTCGCACCTCCTCGCGAACGTGCGCCTGCTTTTCGATCACTGCCTCTTCGCGCCGCAGGGGCACATAGATTTCCTCGTCGGTAAAATTGGCGTCGCCAGTCGCCGCCACTCCTGAAGCCGGAACTCGCTCGATCACCAATTCTTCGCGCGTGAGTTCAACGGGTTGCTGCACTGTTTCTGTGCGCACTATTTTACGCAGGCGGACTCCCCCATATTCAACTTCCCGCTTGCCAATTTTGACCTCCTCTTCCCTGAGTTGCACTCGTGCCTCATCCTTGGTTGCCCGGCCTTCTTTTTTGGTCAGCGGGCTTTCATTCTGGGACGGGGTTGATTGAGTCGAACTTTGATTTTTGTATCCGTACTTTTGGTAGTAAGAACAAATGCGTTCATTTGCGTCAGCGTCCAAATCAGCCGCGCTGTCGAAGGCTGGAGCGTTTTTAATCTGTTCCGCGGTGAACGGAAGTCGGACGCGCCGCAGTCTATCATTCGCCTCTGCTGACTGAGCAGGAACCACGTGTGTGTGGCCCATTCCCAACCAACCCGTGCGAATAGCAAGGTATCTTGGCTGGTTGGAGTCTTCCTGCCAGATGGCATCGACTGTCCCAACCTTTTCGTCATTCTTATCAACCACCGTATAGTCAATATAACGCACCAGATCCTCATTCCCTGAGGGATTTACCGCCTCGGCCCCCGCATGGCCCGCCGCGGCCCCAATTACAGCTCCCGCCGCCAAGCCGATCCCTGCTCCGATGGGACCCGCCCCTGCTCCCACAGCTGCTCCCGCGGCGGCTCCAGCCGCAGCCCCCGCAGTGCCGCCCGCCGCAGCTCCTACACCTGTCCCGACGGGATGTGATTTCGGAGCGCCCGTGATCGGATCACGATTTGCATCTTCTCTCTGTTTATTGCCATTCATGAATTAAACCTCCTGTTCGCCGCCCGGAAATGAGCGGACCGATCAAGTTACCCGTCGTGAAATGCGGGTCAAGGTAGGGCGGAAGCTTAATCGAGCCTAGCTTTTAACCCAAATGGAGCCATGCGGCTTCGGGTCTAATGCTCTTTGGCGTCAAAGTTGTAGGCGGCCAAAGCGATTATTCCGTACTTCCGTTCTTGGAAATGGAAGCCTCCCCGACATCACCCAGCCAGCCGCCTTGGGCATGGCGTTTGAAAAAATTAAAAGCCCGATCGCCAAGCACGGTGCGGGCGGCGCTCGCGGTTTGGTCGGCCACTGCGTCGAGGGCGATCTTCTTCTGGCGTTTGGAGAGCGACTCGTCGGTCACGATGCTTTCCTGTTCGGCCATGGCCGCTCTTTTCATTTCATAAACATCGGAAGCCATATGCGCGGGTAACTGGAATTGGGCAGCGGCAATGCTGAGCTGATGAAAATCAGGGTCCTGCGCGCGGACATACTCCGCGAAGCGTTTCGGCCCCAAAGCCGCTTCGATGCTTCGATTCAGCTCCGCTTCGGCCTCGTCACGGTCCAGCCTGGTTTGAGGATCGTTGAGGTCCACTTTGTCCTCCGACCAAGTCTCCGCATAAGTCTGCTGCAATTTGTAGAGCGAAAGGAATTCCCTTTCCGTGGCATTCATGCCAAACATCGACGAACGCACTCGCTGGGCAACCGGCGAATGCCAAAGCTGGTATTGCTCCATTTCGGCGGGAGTGAGGAGGCTGGCAATTTCGCTTGTCTGCTGATTTTGCAGCTCTCGAATCTTGGCCTGATCTTCCGTGGAAAGCGTCTCCCCTTCGAGCCACGATTTTTCCCGCAAAGCCACTTCCTCCTCCGAGTATCGCTCCATGATCATGCGGACTTTCGACTTCTTATCGTCCGAAAGAAAAGTCAGCCTTTGCCCGAGATGATCCTCCTCGCCCAGCGTGCGAGCGCGCTCGGCAGCCAGGTCCGTCCCCAATAACTCCTGCAAAAGTTCCCGCTTCTGAAAATCGATTTCCCTCTTTTGCCGCTTTTCATCCAGGAACGCGGACGGGGGAATGAGCTCTCGTTCATCATCCTGCCAGTATTTGGGCTCTCGTTTCGTGACGGAGGCGGAGGAAATTTGCGGGGCCATGAGTTTGTCCACGTCCGCTATAACAATATCCTTGATGGTTTGCTCCGGGCAACCAATAGCACGAAGACGCTGGATATAGGAGCGATAATCTTCTGATTCCAACTGTTCCCAGTGAAACTCGTTGGTCTGAACAGTGGTCACTTCCACCAACCGGGATTTGGGGCTTGGCGCGGCCCATTGCGCCACGGAGGCGGGGATTGCCGACGATGGGACCGGCTGTGTTGCTGGCCCCCTCCACCACAGCAGGATCCCGCCCAGCAGAACGAGATTGAACAGCGTTAAAAAGGTGGCGAAGCGCGGGCTTCTCATGTCTACAAAAGTGTAATCCAACCGCGCGTGAGGGCAATATGGCGAGCGTCGTGAATTCTTACGGCACAACAGTGACGTTGACGACTCGGAGTCGCCAATCGCCGAACGCGGCAGCCGTTTTTAAGATGCCAAACGCGTCGAAACCAAACCGGCAGTTCTCGCCGTAAATACTGTCGGGGCTGACGTTGAAGGTCCAGACGGATCCCGCCGGCACGGCTCTCTCTTCGCCGTGTTCCAGTTTGCTGGCAAGCTCCTCGACAGAAGCGTTGAGTAGTCCGGAGGAATCGGCGGCCTGCCAATGCCGGAAAACGCCGCGGCCTGCCACAAGCCGCCTCATCATGGGATTGATGGCCGAGGATTGTTGATGACCGCGAAACACGGCCCGCAATTTGCGCGAGGCGCCGCCACCATTCTCCAGCAGAAATTGAGTGGCCTTTTCGCCGTAGACGAATGCCCGGCCGGGGTCGACCGAGAATTGTGGCTCACTCCGGAGAATCGAAAAATCATTCCACATGAAGCCAATGACAGAGGGGGAAATGGGGTCTTCGGGCTGAAAATCATGCAGGGAATGAGAGACCGTTTCTCGCGAGCCTGCGTCGGCCCGAGCGAACCATTCGGGATGTTGTGACAAAAACTGTTCCTGACGAAGCTTGCCCAACAATTGAAAGCGAAGCGCCCCTTCGGCTTCGATCAATGCGCGCGGGTTGTAACCCGGTTCCATGCCACCGTGATTGCACTGGATAAAGTTATCACCGGAGCCAAGATAGGTGACAACAGGCAGGAAGTCATACGCCCGGAAGAGTTTTTGCGCGTCGAAAGCATTGCCGTATTTGGCCCGCCCCTCCGCCAGAAATCCGTACCGAGCCTGCAAGGACAGTTCCTCATGATTTCCCCGACCCAAGAAGACCTGGGCGGGGTTGGCGACCTTCAATCGCAAGAGAGTATAGAGAACTTCGATGCCGAAAGATCCCCGGTCCGTATAGTCGCCGAGGAAAATCATGTAGAATTTCGGCTGAGCCACTTTGAAGCCGCTTAAGAAACCGTTCTGATTAAGCCAGGTCAAATCAGTCAGCAAGGAATGGATATCCCCATGGAAATCGGCGTGCACGAACACCTGGCTGTCTGCGGGCACGTCAATTTTCTGCGCAAAGGGTTGGAAAGCGATGGGGCTGGCGGAGCTCCTCGTCTTGGCAAAATAAGCGGTGGAAGTGTTGAAAAAACCTCCCGGCCCCGGAAAGCTCCCCACCCAATTCGTGGGCGCGCTCATCGGCCCAGTCTTGGACATTTCCAGGAACGCGGTTAGGACTGTGTCAAAATCGCTGAATTGGGGCAAAGGAAGCAGCCGCTTGGCGGGAGGAGTGCCGTAAAGCGAGCGATTGGAAGGCAGCTTCGCGCAGGCCTCTTTCCATTCCTCAAAAGTCCATTCAAGCGCGGGACGGGACCGCGGCGCATTGGCGGCTGGTTGCGCTTGAGTAGCGCCCGGATAATTCACCAGGATAAGAAGCAAACCGGTGAAAACCGCTAAGAATGCGGCGCGAATGTGCATTCTGGGGGCGCGGACGGCTCCAGGCAGTTGACAGGTGCGGCTGGCGGGATACTTCACTTGGATTTTGGTTCAGGCACGCGTTTGACGCGCAACGATTGCAAGTCGAACCAGGCCTCGCCCTCCGCCCCGCGAAATTCGCACACGATCTGCGCCTGGCCCAGCGGTTCCTCCACGCTGAATTCATGTGTAAAGGCAGTCCAATCCTTGGTGCCCGCTATCGGCTTGGCATCACGTCTCCTTGCAAGGCCCAAGCCCGCTCCGCCGCGAGAATCGCCGATATCAGGGACGATGCCCCGTGTTTTCACTTTTCCCTCCACCACATACTTGCCCTTCTCCAGCCAGACCTTGGTCCGGAATGACCCAATACTGCTCCCCTTCTTAGTCGTCAGGTGTAACGTTTCCTTGCCATCCTCGCCTGGTTCGCGCGTCATTACTGGGTGGCCAAAGTCGGATTTTGATTGCCACGTCGCCAGGGATGCAAATCCGGCCTCATCGAATTTGATCGCCGCCGGAGGCGTTGCCAGTTGCTCATCGATGCTGCGGGCGCGTTCCACGATTGCGCGACAAAGTTTTGCCACCGCTTCCTCATGCTCCTTAAAATCCTTGGGGTCTCTCTCCTTAATCGTGGGAGCCACCCTAGCGGCAAGTTGACGCACCCGATTCGTCATAGCTTCGACCTGGAAAACCGTTGACCGTAGTTGCTTGATTCGCTCGAAATACCGATTGCGCAAGTCCGGACTCTGCAGAACAGCGCGCGCCACCATCCCCTGCATGGAAGGAAGCAGCGAGCCATCCGGCTTCCAGAACATTTGGTCAAGTCCATGGGGGATGAAGATCATTTTGCCCGTCTCGCGATCGTGAAAAAGCCGCCAATTATTCTTGTTCATCGGGTACCCGTCCCAATTCCAAAGCATGATATCCATGGCCAAATAGCTGAGGAAACGGTCGACATCGAGGATCTTCTCCAGCGCCGGGATTCCGTTAGTCCCGTTAACTTCCTTAGCCGCCTTGGCCAGGGCAATCCGGTCGGACTGGTCCTTGGGATTATCCCCTGAGTTCGTGGAGAGTTCGGCGTCTACATCTTTGACGAAGCCCCCATCGTAAAGGTTTCCATCCACGTTCTTGAAATGCCTTCTCAGAAATTGCTTATTGAACCCTTCCACTAAAACATAGGGCCCCAAGTTACGCTCGTTCAGTTCCACGTATACCTGGGTAGCCCTTGGCGTGGGGACTCCCGCTTTCAAAAACATTTCTCGAGAAAATTGTTCGCTCGCGTATGTGGGATCCTGCACGGAATTATTCAAACTCAGCTTCGTCAGCCCATGAAAACGCTGCCCATCAACGTGTTTGTCAAAATTCAGTGTTAAGGCGGGCCCATCGTTTGTGTCGCCAATGGAACGAAAGCTCCCTGCCGCTCCCTTTATATGAAGCGCTACATTGTTGTAGGTGTTCTCGCCTTCACGCACCGTGACTTTGACGCTTTCTCTATCCTGCTGCTGCCCCATCACCCATTGGTACTTGCCGAGGACAGCCATACCATCAGGCGGAATCTCAATCTTGATATGTAGCGGCGGCGAATCATCAAAAAGTTTGTCTGCTTCCAAAGCCTTTTTAACCGCTTCAGCCTTCGCCTTATTTTTTGATTTGGACTTTTTGCCGGAGTCCGCCGCGAAACCAACCGAAAGGCCGCTGACGCAAAGCGTCACGAAAAAGCGAGCAAGAAAGATACGAAATGATTGAGTATTCATGGCAGCAATTTCTAGGAGAACCGATTGGCGGCTGATCACTTCTTTTCCTCCACTTCAAACGTGGCGGTTCTTTCAAATTTAAGTGGATTGGAACCGGGGCCTTGTTCCCAGGTGCCTTCCATGAGTGTGCCTTCCTTATTCACATTTCCCTCGAATTTGCCCCGAATCCCTTTCCACTCAAATACCGCTTTGGGGGAATTAAAGGTGGCGGCGCTGGCGGGGAGCTCTCGAGCGCCTTGATCCAGGCTGGCCATCACCGCGCTGTAGTTCCCATCCGGCGCGCGCCCAATCTTGAGCACGAGCCTCAGTTTCCCATTGGGCACCTCCAAAGTCCCTTTCCAATAGCCTCGGACATCCTGAGGATTGGACTTATCAGGCTCGTAGGACAGGTCCTTGGGAACCAGGCTAAGCGGGCCGTCCAATCGTTGAAACTTGACGGAATTGGTTCGATTTCTTTGCACCCAACCTCCCGCCAGAGTCTTTCCGTCATCACTGAGCTTGGCGTTGAAGGAGCCCTGGAATAATTTCCATTCCAGTTGCGCCGTGTTATTTGAACTGGTGACAGAACTCGCCGGGATATCCTTGGCGCCTTGCTCTGGCAAATCGAGAGTGGCTTTAAACGTGCCGTCCGGAATCCGCCCAATGTTCAAACCGATGGTGGTGGCTGCTCCAGGAAAAAGCTCGAAGTTGCTCTTCCAATAGCCGCGAATATCCATTGGCTCCCCTTGTTCAAATGTAAAAAGCTGTTTGGGCTCAGGCAGGTCCGGAACGGTGGATTTCTTGAACACCACGTCAACTGGGCGCCCTCCTGGCCCTTCCTCAAATGCCCCTTTGATTTGGCTAAAATCCGATGAAAGCTCGCCGTTATAAGCAGTGCCAAAAGCATCAATTTCCAAACGAACGCTTGGATTATTAAAAAGAATGGACGGAATGGGCACGCCTTTCTGGCCTTGATCAGGAACATCCATCGTCACCGCAAGCCGCCCCTCGGGAGTCTTGGCGACTCTCAAAACAAGCTTGATGCTGAATTTTCCGAATTCAACAACCCCCTCCCATTTGCCCACCAAATCTAACGCGGTCGCTTCGGCAGCATTGGCCTGGAGAGGACTGCAAAGAGCCATAACGGTCAAAAACAGCAAGACTATCGATTTCATGATTATGTTACGAATTGATGTCGGTTCATTGCAGCGCTCCGCCCACAACAGATTTGAAAGTGTCCAATTATCAGCCCCTGTCCTTAGAAGCAACCCATTTCTGGCGCCCGCGCCATGGACAGAATGAGCTAATGGCTCCTAAATTCTTGCTGCCGGCGCCAATGTCATCTAATAGACACTGCACGGATCAAATTGTTTCCGAAATATTTCTGCCGCCTAAACCGGCGCCGCGCTCTGGCGCAGACCACCCGCAAGCGACCCGTCCCTCGACAAAGCAAAAAGCCCCGCATTCCTATAGAACGCGGGGCTTGCAGAAAAAGTTGGCTGAAATTACTGCTGGGTAAATTCCGCGAAACCTTGAATAGTGCCCAGCCCGCTTGGCACCGTAACCGTAAAGGTGGCAACACCTCCCACCAGCTTCACTTCGGGTTCACCTTCGGCGGGCTTGTTGATAACACCAGTGGCGGTTGTGACCCGCAGCCGCACTGGGGTGTTTTCCGGCAGACCCGTAGACTTAACTTCCACCGTGATTTGACCTGGAGCTGTAAAAATCACGTCCGGACTGGCGGAATTTCCGCTGGGAGGTTGAGGCACATTCGCTCCCGCCACTTTCGACACAACCAAGGAACTGCTGTTATCAAAAGTCCGGGTGGCGATCGGAGCGCTTAGAGAAGCCACTGGACTGGCATTGCCCGCCAAGGCGCGGTAAAAGCCTTCGATTCGGATGCGCCCTTCGGGCGTTGCGGACAAAGATCCGCCTCCGCTAACTCGATCCGCAACAAGACGGATGCCGCCGCCAGAACCCTGGCCGCCATACGTGCCGGGCCCGCCGCCATTGGCGGTAATACTGCCATTCACGGTGATATCCTTGGATGACGAAATTAGGATGGCGCCGCCTCCGCCGCCGCCATTGCCGTAAGTGGCGCTAAAGGCTGAACCCCCACCGCCGCCTCCTGAACCACCCAGCAGCGGTTGGAGATAGGCATTACCATAAGAGCTGCTGTAAGCTCCCTGTTTCCCATAAATCAAACCGTTATTCCAACCATCCTGCGCTCCAACGCCAGGAGCCCCGCCGCCAGGACCCTGACCGGGATTCCCAGTATAAGTGCTCGACTGATCGAACCGAATTGCGGCCAACCCGCCGGGATATCCGCCAGGCCCACCCTTCGATTCGTTGCCGGGATTGGCATTATTGTTCTGCCCCGGCTCTCCGTTTAAGTTGAGGAACCCGTTAATTGTAACATTTCCAGAGGCAAGCCACCTTACTGGCACATTAGCAGGATTGTTCCTGAAATATACATTCACGCCGGGCGGCACGTCGATCGTGGTGAAATTCCAAACTCCGGCTGGCCGGGTGGACATATCGAAGAATTGCGTGCTGGAGCTCCAATATTCCCAATTGCTCGCCCCAAGCAGCCAGGTGTCGTCACTGCCAGAATAGGCGCCTGTTAAAACGACCTTATTTCGCGTGGAGTCCCAAGCCATGCAGTGGCTATAGCGGCCGCCTGGTTGATCCGCAGGCGTAAGAAGTGTCCAAATCGTGCCATTCCAGAACCACGTTTGATTGTTTCCGCTGCCTCCGATCTGGTAGGGGTATCCTCCGTACAGGACAACCCCTTTTCTATTTCCGTCATAGGCCATGGCCGCGTACGCGAGGCCGGGAGGACTGGTCAGCGGAGTCCTGAGCGTCCAATCCTGACCATCCCAAATCCAGGTGTCGCCAAAGTTTTCACCGCCATAAAGCACAATTACCTGTTTATCTTCGTCGTAGGCCATCGCCATGCGAGGTCGCGCCGATGGAGATGTCGTGGGAGACGCCAAAGTCCAATTTGTGCCGTCCCAAAGCCAGGTCTCATTCGAATTCCCAACGCCAGGAACCGTGCCGCCAAACAGCACAACGCGTGAATTCTTTGCGTCATAAGCCATGGCGTGGCCATACCGCGCCGACGGAGAATTGGCAGGCGCAGCTTTATCCCAGGCTGTTCCGTCCCAAATCCAGGTGTCGGAATAGTTCACCGGCCCCGTGCCGCCGAACATAACCGTTTCCTTGTTGGCGGCATCATAGGCCATCGCATGGGAGTTGCGCGCTGGAGGCGTGGCCGGACTCGTCTTTGCCCGCCAGATAGTCCCATTCCAACTCCATGTGTCCCCATACGTGCCTTGAGGACCGCTGCCACCGAACAGGATCATCTCCTGCTTGTCGGCATGGAAAACCATGGTGTGGCTGTACCTTGCCGGGGTGTAAATGGTGCGGAAGGCAAGCGCCTGGTCAACCTCGGTTGAGCCGCTGCTGTAAGGCAGATCCTGGCTCAAACCCGCCAGAGGTAGCAGGAGGCTCCCCGCGAAGGTTAGGACGCTTTTGGGAATGCTGAATGGAGCTTTCATGATTTGTGCTGGTTCGTGTGCTTTTAAAATATTTCAGGTTGATTATTTGCCGGCCGCTGGCGCGGGAGGTTCGTAGGTGTTGGAGTAACTGACTACAGGAGTCGAGAAGAAGTAACCCAATCCAGCAGGAGTGGGCTCGACTATGGAGTTCAAATAACTGACCGGGGCGGTGAAAACCGAGAAGGTCGTTTGTGCGGGAGGATTCTCAGGAATCGCGTTCAAATAGCTCACCGGCGCCGTGAATACGGAGAACGTTGTTTCTGCGGGAGGATTCTCTGAAATCGCGTTGAGGTAAGCAACCATCGAAGTGGTGACGACCACTGAAACAGAAGTGGGAACAGGCTCAGTGATGGCGTTGAGATAACTCACTTCGCCAGTGCTGATGATAAGCTGAGCGCTGGAATTAGCACTGGTTGGGTTGGTGCCTTCGATTATCTCGGTCCCGTCGTCCCATCCATCCCCGTCAGTGTCAACTTTGAAAGGATTCGTGCCGTTTTGGAATTCCTTCAGGTTGTTCAAACCATCGAAATCTGGATCCTCAGCCCCATCATCCACTCCATTGCCATCCGTGTCACGCTTGCGTGGATCAAAACCGTACAAAAGCTCCCAGCGATTCGATAATCCATCCCCATCAAAATCCTCGTCGCCATCCAGCACACCGTTGCCGTTGGTGTCGGGATTATTGGGATCCAAGCCTAAAGGAGCTTCGATATCATCCGGGATGCCATCCTGATCACTATCCACGCCGCCTATCACCCAGAAGCGCCAGGTGAACGGTTTGACCTGGTTTCCAGCTTGATCGCTTAGCGGCGGCAGAATCTCGCCTTGATAGAGTCCGGGCTCTAGATCGGCTCCGAACGTCTGGAAGCTGGCGTAAATTTCACTGCGATAATCAAATTGCCCCGTTGCAACCAGAATGTCATCCAGATTGCCTGGCACACCATCGGGCCCGGCGTTCTTCAACCGGAACGTCGCTCCTTCCACACCGCTAATGGGCTCATTGAAGAAGGCCGCAATCACTCGTGTGGATCCAACAATGGAACCGTCAATCGGAATCGTTTGCACCACCCGCGGCTGCGTTGAATCCGGCACAAGTGTGACAGTGATCACTTCGGTGAAGGTGGCGTTTCCACCTGTGTCCGACGCCTTCGCGCTTAGAGTGAATGTGGTCTTGGTGTCCGACCGCAACGGAGTCGTGAAGCGATATTCAAACGGGAAGTTCAGATCGTCCGCCACCTTCGCTCCATCTATGAAGAACTCAACGTTTCGCACCTGCACATCGTCCGTCACCAATGCAATCACGGACACCGTTTTCCCTTCCTCTGCGTTCGCGGTGGTGGGCGTCACGAGCGGGAAGCTTGGTTGCAGCTCAATCGTCGGGGCAATGCCTTGATTGTCGAGATTAAGGTAATTGACAACCTGAAGCCCGGCCGTGCCATCCGCCACGAATGCCATGCCAGCGCCAAGTGTCACACTGTACGGCACGGCGGGCAGGGTGAACCGAGTCACGAAAGCTCCGGTGTTCGCGGGATCAGTGATGTTTACCAAATCCAAGGCGTCAATGGGCTGTCCCTGCGGCCCAAGAACATGTCCTACCAGCAAACCTAAGCGCGATCCGGTAGAGGCAAAGGCTGTGCCAACGAGATTCAAAGCGTCGACACCTTTGATGAGCGAAGGTTGGTCAGGGTTGGTAATATTGACGGTCGCGTAGCCGCCCTGATTCCCATTGCCAGCGCAAACATAAGCAATGTCAATGCCCGGATTGATTTTGCCTCCTGCAAGCGGCAAGTTAACAGAACCGCGCGCTTCCATGAAGGTCTGCTCAGTAATATCAACGACCTTGAACGTGTTGTTTGAATCCAATAGGTAAAGGAACACGCCTTCCGCCGCCAGGCTCTTAATCTGTCCGCCATTGAGTAGAAGCGTCTGGAGCAATGCGCCCGAGGCGAGATCATACGATTGAAGTTTTGTTCCAACCGCGACATAAGCGATGCCACGCACCACTTCGACTTGTGAAGCGGTGATGGCAATGGTGCGGACGACCTTCGGCACGATAGCATCGGAAACATCCACAATGTGCAACCCGCCCTCATTCGCGGCAACAACGGCCAGACCGAGCGGTATATCGACGGAGACGTCCGTCGCGTTTCCCGTCAACTGAATTTGAGACAACAGACTCGGTTTGCGGAATTGCGTCGCATTCACGATGGCCAAACCACCCTGCCCCATCGCCAAATAGGCGGTTTGCTGTCCCGCAATCGTGGGAGAACCCGCCAGCACCACCTCGGTGGCCACACCATCGAGTGGGAGCGTGGCAATCACGCCCGTGGGGAAACCAACTGAATCAAGAGGATTTAAGCCCTGTTCCACTTCCGCCAAATCGGTTAGACCATCGTCATCCGAATCCGACTTTGCCGGGTTCGTGCCAATGATCCACTCGACCAAATCTGATAATCCATCGCCATCTGTGTCTTTGGAACCGTCAGGCCCCATCATGATTACCGGCATATCGACATCCTGCCCAGAGTCAGGCGTGGTGAAATCACTCATGCCAACATTGCGATTTGCAACTTGAAACACCCACTGTCTGTAATGGGTGTTGGCCGCCAGGAAAACACCGTTGGGGCAGAGAGCCTGATCGGCGGTGATATTTCGCGAATCACGCAAAACGACGCCGGTTTGCAAGTCTTCAATCGCGAAGAAGAATAAACCTTCCAGAGCAATCGGGCCGCCATCTCCTCCAGTGGCAAAAATCCCTTCCGCCACCTGATTTACTGTCAGAGCGTTGAGGGGAACATCTCCCGTTGAAGTGAAACGGAGAGTGAGTTGGCCATCGGTCAGAACGACTCGAAAATCGGTGGTGTTGAATTTCCCTGCAGCCGAGCTGACTGTGGTTCGAAGAGCATCCTCGGCATAGACTTGGGCTTGGTTAACCGCCGCCGCGGCGCTCCCAATCGTAACCGCGACATCATAAATGCCGTTGGGCAAATCCACCGCGAAAGTCGCGTCCCGAGTCATGACAAAATCTTGAGTCAAGGCGGTCGTCCCGTCCACGGCTCCCGCGTCGAACGCATTCAGATTGTTTGGATTGGGCAGCCATCCGTACTTGCGCGCGGCGCTGTAAGTGGCAGCCGGTGTCACGCGAGTGTAACCATTTTCCACAGGCGAGGTTTCGGTGCCGAAATCGGCCATCAACCCAATCGGCGTAACTTCCACTGGCTCGTCGGGGGGGAGTTCCTCAAAGGGAATGTCCCCTTCCGCCGCGCGCTTTATGACCGCTGGTTTGGCAAAAGCGTCCGCAGCCGTCATGTCCACAGCATAACCAAGATCCTTCAGCCCTCCCACGGTAATGCGGCTGAGAGGATACGGCCCCTTGGCGTTCAGAACGCTGGTCATCAGTTCTGTTGCCAGCGTGGCTTCACGCCAGTGCGAATCCTTCGAGCCAGCCCCTCCCACGTTTTCCGCGGGAACATTCGCCGAGTTGATGCCGAAAATGGTGGAATACTCCTTTGCCGCGTTTGCACCTTTATACTGGGGATCAGCAGTTCCGGCCCCGTTGAGCAAATTCACTTTCTTCCAGTTGGTCCCAATCCCAAGCACATGCCCCATTTCGTGGAGAATGGTGGTGGTCAACTTTCCAGATTTTTCCAACTCGGCCAGATCGGCTTTGTCAAATCTCATGATTCCCCGGGCAGGCAGGAACGTCCCGGTGCGTAAGACAGTGGGAGCGGCTTTTCCAAGCACCTTGCCCGGACCATCTATATCCTCAGCCAAGGCATCGATTGCCAAATCGTCCACAATACCGATGTCAGTCTTAACATTGGGTGGATCGCTCGTAATCACCTTCTCCCAGCGACGTGCCGCTGTGTTAAAGGCAGCTTTTTGGGCTGGCGTGAGGCTATCATCGATGAATCGCACCAAAATTTGAAAACCTCGCTTGGGTCCATCGCCCCCTCCAGGAGCTCCACCCGGCGGAAGACCTCCGCCTGGACCCCCAGGAGGAAATGGCCAAATCACACCATCCGGCCCCCTTGGGGGCGGACCATACCCACCAACACCGCCAATACCTGGCCCTGGGCCGGGTCCAGGCCCCGGTCCTGGTCCGGGACCGGGTCCAGGCCCCGGCCCTGGTCCGCCTGGACGTCGCGGTTTATCTTTGCGAGCTGGATCCCCTGGTGGAGTGAGACCGTGCCAACCGGGGTGCGTTACACCTGTGCCTGGATCTGTTGAGACCGTCTTGCCATCTGCTGAAACGGTAGCGGTCCCTTCGATCACCAAACGGCCCGTGGTGTGGTCAAAACTTAGGAAATTCAGTTTCGTGCCAGGAGGAGCTCCAAAGACGTTCGGGAACGTCATCGGCGCCGGAGTGGAGAAAGTGCCCACGCCGGGCGCCTGCACCGTGATGTCAAAAGTGTGTTGCAAAAGGCCGTCCGGGAGCATGTCGCGCACCAGTTCGGGAGGGACCACCGTCAAGCCGACTTGGGCGTCCGTAAGCGGCAGGCCATCGGGCCCGATCAAGCTGTTTGGTTGAATTTGGATGGTCAGTTTGCTTCGATCCTCCAGCGGCAAATCAAACGCGGCTTCGTCCTTCAAACCCACATGCGTCGTGTCCGTGTTCTGCACCGTTTGCAAAATGGTTTTTGAAATGCGCGGCAAATAAATGGCCGGCGAATCGGACATTGCGAAATTCTCCATGCCCGCCACGAAGACGTTATCCAGCACCATTTCGGGGAAATAAATTCCTTCGGGCGCGTGCAGCGCAGTGCGGCCATCCACGACCACTTTAACGTCGCCCACCGGCACATTATCTATCCGAAACGTTCCATCCGCGGCGCTCAACACGGCTTTGTCCTCTTGCCCGATTAAAAACACGCGCACGCCCTCGATCGGAAATCGGAAAGTATCGTCCAGGGTAAATAGCTTGTTGTCCGGCCCTGCGTCATAGTCGTCGAAAGTCCAGGGGCGAAGATCTGGGCCAGGGTCAACCACCCGCCCCACCACGGAAGTGCCGGGAACCTCCGCAATGCTGACCGTCGTAAAATGGATCGTGACCACACCGCCCGGTTGCCCGTCCCCATCCGCGTCCAACGGAGCTCCCTCACTGGTTAAAATCGTCGAACCATCCAGCGTCACCTGGACTTCGGAAGAGTTGGGCATGGCATCCTGAAGAAACAGCCATGCGAAGGTGCCGTTATTGGAGGGGACGATGTTGGCCGTAAGTTTCTTCCCGCCGAATGTGGCGAAAAAGTTATTTGCGTTCAAACTTTCCCGTTTGATCGCCTTTGGAAACGTAGCTTTCGGCCTGACCGTCACCCCCACGTCCACCGCCCCTGAAATGGGCTCAAAGACCACGGGAGTTGAGGGCGCCTGTCCCAGACGATATTCCTCCAGGTTTGTCAGGCCGTTTCCATCGGGGTCCAAAGCCGCGTCGGCCGAATTGAGAGGATTTAACCCCGGTAGCCGGCGTAATTCATAAACGTCATCAATGCCATCAGCATCCGTGTCCAGCGGAGCTGTAAGAGACACGCGAAGCAAACGGTAAAAAACTGCGTTCAAATCCGCTGTTCCCGTCAAATCCGTCAATTTGCCCGGCGCATCCTGCCCAATAATCATCGCCACAGGCGCATTCACAGTCCCCACCGATGCCCCCTTCAGCAGAAGATAGTAAAACGCGCTGGAAGACTCATAGTTGATCAAGGCATGACCCGTCGGATCAATCTCAGCCGAGGTGATCTTAAAGTTTTGCGCCACGCCCGTAGCTCCGGACATGATGAGAAGGGCCGCTATTGAAAACAGTCGTCGGAGGGCAAATGGAGCGGTCATTGTTGCGTGCGTTTTAGAACGGCAAATGTGATAGTCCGTTTAAGAAAAAAAAGCAAGCAAAAAGACACGGAACGGTCCAAAAAATTTAATTAACGGTTTAAATTCTTGACATGGCCCATTTGGAACAATGCGCTGGCACCGTTCGATTTCTGCTTTACGTGACGCGCGTTTCAAGTATGGTGTCAGCCGATGAATTCGGCTCTGCCATCTCGAACTTCCAGCAGCCTCGGCCCGATTCTTATCGTGACAGTGAATTTTAGCGCTGATCGAATCGAAACTTCTTCGGCGGCCCAGACATTATACGGCATGGTTGGAGCCCTAACATCGTGATTCGTTGTCCCTCTGGATCACCTCAATGAACCCGGTCAAGCATATCAAATCCTTGACCGAGAATGTTTCTCGCGTCTTTCTGGGCAAGGAGGAAGTCGTGCGAAACGCCATCCTGGCTTTGGTGGCGGGTGGCCATGTGCTTTTGGAGGACGTTCCCGGCGTTGGAAAAACCCTGCTGGCAAAAGCCATTTCTCGTTCGCTTTCGGCTAATTTTAAGCGCATTCAGTTTACAGCGGACCTTCTGCCCTCTGATATCACGGGGGTCACGATCTTCTCGCCGGATAAGCACGAATTCACTTTTCGCGAAGGCCCCGTTTTTACCAACATTCTTCTCGGTGATGAGATTAACCGCGCCACACCCCGAACTCAGTCCAGCCTTCTGGAGGCCATGGAGGAGCGCACCGTGACCGTGGATGGAATGCTTTATCCACTGCCCTCGCCTTTCTTTGTCGTGGCCACTCAAAATCCGGTCGAGTTGGAAGGGACTTACCCCCTCCCTTTCGCGCAAATGGATCGTTTCATGGTGCGTTTGAGCGTGGGTTATCTGGAGCGAGCTTCGGAGATGAAAATGCTGCGACACCAGCAGGGATCCGATCCGCTTGGAGCGCTCCCGGCGGTGATGGATTGCGAAACGTTGAACGATTTGCAGCGGGCCGTTCAAGCCGTTACGCTCACTGACGGCCTCCTTGGATATATCGTGGATATTGTCCGCGCCACACGCGGAGCCGAATCGCTTGAGTATGGAGCCAGTCCTCGCGGCAGTCTCGATTTGCAACGGTTCAGCCAGGCTCATGCCTTGCTCGAGGGACGGGAGTACGTCCTGCCTGACGATATCAAGCATTCCGCGAGGCTCGTCCTGCCGCATCGGTTGATTGTTCGCAGAGGGCTAAAGTCCGCCTCGTTGAACACTCGCTCGATCATTGATCACCTCATCGAATCGGTTCCAGTGCCAGTGTAGGCGGCGTCATGAGCGAACCCGCGAATCGCAAAGCCGCCGAAATCCAGTTCCGGCTCACGGGTCCCGGCAGGTTGTTTTTGTGCATCGCGGCGTTCCTTTACTTCGCCTCCTTGACGTCCCAATCAGGCCTGCTGCTGCTACTCATTGGCGTGATGGTGGCCTGTTACCCAGTGAATCTCATTTACGCCCGCCGCTCGATTCATCAGTTGGAAATCGTTCCTCCCCCGAATGCATTCGCGCAGGCGGGTCAGCGCGTCGCGCAACCATGGCGACTCAAAAATCTGGCGCGAAGCCCCGTGGGCATGATCACCGCCGAAACCAGTGGGCAGCCGGTGCTGCGCGTGCCTTATTTGCTGAAAGATGAAGAAAAACATCTCGCGCCTGAACTGAATTACGCCCGGCGCGGCGTCTATCGGCATGCCGATGTTCGGTTTTCTTCACTCTTTCCCTTCGGCTTGCTTCGGGCTTCCCGCGCGTTCAATCTGCCGGGCGAAGTGGTGGTCTATCCCAAGCTTTTCCCAGTCGCGGCGCCTGACTTTGGCGGCTCGGCCCTTATGGTTGGCGGCAAACTCAAAGGCCACCGGTCTACCGCCACGGGCAGCCACTTTGCGGGGATCAGACCCTTTCGAGCGGGCGATGCGCTCAAGCAAATCCATTGGAAAAGCAGCGGAAAAGGGCGCGGCCTCATGGTCAAAACTTTCAACGAGGAGCTTGCGGGACGTGTTTCCATTTTTCTGAACACCAGTGGCGTGACGAATTCTGATCACTTTGAGCAGGCGGTCGAGGCTGCCGGCTCGCTCCTGTTCGCCGCCCTGGATGAAGGGCATCATGTTGAGTGGCTGGACGGTTCAATTGAGGAACCTCTCTTGATTCCTCCTTTCGCCGACAGCCAGCCCGTCCTGGAACGTCTGGCCCGCATCCAACAGGACTCGGGTGGCGCAACTTCAATTGAGCGGGCGTGCGAGCTGCTTTCGCGTAAGAGCGCGTTGCATCTCTTTCTCACCTCGTTGAATGAATCGATTGACCACCGCCTGCGAGAATCGATTCGGGAGCGTCGCCATGTCTCGATTTATTTGCCTGTGGGGACCAGCCGCCCATCGCTTCCAGAGGGCGCACGATTGTTTTTCTACAGACCAGGCGCGATAGCGGAGTCTTCTTCGCCGCAGAACGCATGAGGAATCCGCGAAACCAGTTTATCCTGCTGGGGTTTCTCTGCCAGGGCCTGTCCTGGGACAACTCTCTCCATCTGATTCTCTCCACGCTTCTCTGGATCACCTGTCTCCGCTTCGAAAGCCCCAAACCCCGCTTGAGCTCAACGGCGGAAGGCCTCCTACTCGGCCTGGGATGCGTGGCTTCCTATGGGATTGCCACTTTGATCGGCAAGAGCGCCCATTTCGCGCTCGGCGATGGACTCATGCTAATCCAGGCCGTGCGGCTAATGCGGCCGCTCCATTCGCGCGAGAAGATCATGTCGATTCTCATTGGTTGCTTCCATGTCGGGGTCGTCTGCACTCTCGCCCCTGATGTGCGTTTCGTGGTGTTGATTGCGGCCGCGGTTTATCTGCTTCCAAAGTCGCTCATGGCCTACCAAATCGAGCAATTCTCCGAAAACGCAAACGCGAACCCACCCCGCGCGCCTCTTGGTTTCAAACCTTACGCCGCGATGGCTCTCGGAGTGCTTGGGTTGTTTCTGGCGCTGCCTAGATTTTCTTTGGGATCCCCTTTGCTGCGGGGAGCGGCGGCTGGGGCGGAAGACGGATTGCTCGGTTCCATCATGGACCCTTCCCGAAGCGCGGGGGCCAATTCCGATCGCGTCGTGTTCCAGATCGACGGGCGCAACCTTGGCTATCTTCGCTGCCATGTCCTGACCGAATTCGACGGCGTGGTCTGGATGCCCAATGAAACCGTTTCCCTCCACAAAATCAACTATGTCGCGGACGCTGAGCTCGTCCATTACCAACGCCGCGAAGCTCGCGTGAAGGATATTTCCATGCTGGGCCGGATACTTCCCACGGATGGACGCGTCGTCGGCCTGTATGGCGATTTCTTCAATCGCACACTCGAGAACGCTTACGGCATTTTGGAATGCGGCGCCATGTGGAATTCGGCCGAGAACACTTACACTTATTGGATCGATCCCACGCCGCGCCCCGAACCGGTGCACCCCGCGCTCCTGGCGCAGTGCCTCGCCTTTCCGCCAACTTCCAAAGCCGTCTCAGCCTGGCTTGATAATAAAGTTCCAGCAACAGAGACCAACCAGATGACTGTCGCCAAAACCCTTGAACGGTACTTGGCGCGCAACTTCACTTATCGGCTTGGAGCCCCAGAGTTGAACCGCCTGACTCCGGTGGATGATTTTATCTTTGTGCAGAAGCAGGGGCATTGCGAACGCTTTGCTTCCACCCTGGCCTTGCTGCTTCGCATGCGACAGATTCCCAGCCGCGTTGTCATCGGCTACCTGCCCACCCGCAAGCACGGCGGCACCGGCTGGTATCAGATTCGCTTCAAGGACGCGCACGCCTGGACCGAGGCCTATATTGAAGGCCATGGTTGGATTACTCTCGACGCCACACCTTCTGTGGCGCGAACTGGCGCGGAACCTTTTTTCCAGGATTTGTGGGATAGCATGGAATTTGCCTGGTACTCGCGCGTGGTTAATTTCGATGGCTATTCCCAGAAGCAGCTTCTGATTTCCTCTGTCCAATCTTTGCAAAACCTTTCCGCCTGGTTCGCCAAAAGGGCGCCAGCAGCCCTCGGTTTGGGCGTTTTTCTGGTAGCGCTGGCGGCTTGGAAGTTGCGCTTCCGCCCGCGGATCTCGGACATTCCAGGATTGCGGCGGCTGCGCCCGGCGCGGCGTGAAGTCAAAACCTATTACGACCGCCTGCTCCAAATCCTGGAGCGTCGCGGCTTCCACCGCGATCTGCAGCAAACACCCTTGGAATTTCTCGAGCGCTTTAAATCCTGGAGCCTTTTTGCCGATATCGAGTTGATCACGCGCCGATTTTGCGAGAATTATTACGGTAACCGCGCGCTGTCAGCCAATGAAGCCCGCGAAATCGAGGAGGCCCTCGCCCGCGTCAAAAAAGCGGCTGGGCCGCCGCCAAATATTTTGCCTCATGAGCCCGATCACAAGCCTGAACGAAGCTGAACTCGAGGAATCTTTCGAACGTTCCTCCGGCCCCGGCGGCCAAAACGTTAACAAGGTTGCCACCAAAGTCATTCTTCGCCACCTCCCCACCAACATCACTGTCACCGTCCAGGACACTCGATCCCAGGCCCAAAACCGTGAACTGGCCCGCTCCCGCCTGATTGATACCCTCAACCGCCGCCACTCTGAAGCCGAAGCCCAAGCCAGACACGCCCGCGAAAAAATCCGCCGTCAAAAATCCAAACGTCCCGCCGCCGTAAAACGCCGAATAGTAGATGATAAAAAACGGCGCGGCTCGCTCAAGAAACTCCGGAAAGATTTTGGGGAATAAGTGAAGACCCGGTTGCAAGCAGAATTGAAATCCTGGCTATCGGCAAATTAAAAAGATCACGAAAGGCTTTTCACCCCGGCTTAAAGCCATGGATCATCCGTTGACAGGGATACAACTGGCTCCAGCCTTCCTCACAAGGAAGGCGCGATGCTCTGAAAACAGAAATTCGCAGGCTTATCCCCGACGCCGCACGCAGAGCCCCACAACTCCTAAGCCAGCAAGCGCTATGGTCGACGGCTCTGGAATAACAAATAACCCTTGAGGGAACCTGGCGGTGGGAACAGGAGGCGTTGGAGCCACGTTGACATTCGCGGTAAAATCTGGGGAAATGCCCCGAAAGCCGATCGAATTCTCAAAAGATGCACCTTTAAAAACCTTCGCTCGAAAAGTCGCAGGCCCGCTTTCATCTCCGAAATTGGGGATGGTGATCGTAGTATTTACAAAGTAACCAAATCCGGCTGCGGGCCCGGCTCGAAAGGGGATCGGTGATCCGACGGCCGTTTCACTTCCCCCAGTGACTCGGAAAAGCTGAACGGAATAAGCGTCGTTGAACCATTTCGGTTCGCCTACTCCATCTCTAATCCCCATTCGAGCATCATACCCTGCGCCCTTATTGCTCAGAATCAATTGTCCATCGAGCGCGAACGCCGCCCCCGACAACGAGCAAAATGCCAACAATGTAAAAATCTTTTTCATAATAGAGGTGTCGCTTGGTTGTGTCATCGTTGTCTCAAAAAAGCAATAAATTTTGCCGCGTAATTTTGGGTTCCGCATTCGACTAAACACGCAAACAGCCCGCCAGAATCTCAGAGCCTCCTCCGGTTCCCGGGGGGAAATCTCCGGGCATCGAGTGCAAGAAAAAACGCCGGCTTGCGCCGGCGTCACCCCTTTGCTCTTTTGTTCTTCCTATTGCTCTTATTTTATTTCGTCGTCTTTAAGATCGTGCCGTCGTCAGCTATTTGAATATGGCCGGACTTGCCGTCCCGACGTGTGTAATCGACTTCATAAACCGTCTTTCCCTTGCGCACGACGCGCTTGATTTGGCTGACAGTGCCAGCGGCAGCCTCGCTGGTGATGGCTTTCTGCACTTCGGATGGCGTTGCGTCGTAGCTCAATTTCACGGTGCCGTCCGTGGCGGGGACGCGCGCCGTTCCCTCTACGCGGGCGTCGCCCACATTGGCTTTCACTGACCCCTCACCTCGTGTGCCCGCGGCGGGAACACCCAACGCGCGGTCCACTGCATTGTTGCGGTTATCCTTCATGATGGTCCCGTCGTCCGCGATCTGGAGCACGACATTTCTGCCTTCGCGGCTGAACTCGACTTCGTAAACAGGTTTGCCATTCACCGTTTCGCGATGGATTTCCTTAATCGCCGAGGGGTTGGCCTCGCGCTTTACGGCTTTCTGCACCGCCGAGGGAAGCGCGCTGTATTTGTAGGCCTGCCGGTCCGTTGAGACATCGGCCTTGGCGTCCACATGTGCCCCTCGTTTATCAGTGTCAACTGTGACACTTGCATCCGCGCCCTTTGCCTTTGTATCCACATGGGCGGTGGCGGGAGCTTCCTTGCCCTCAATCCGATTAATTGCCTTGTTAATCGGATTGTCCCGGCTGTCTTTAATGACTGTGCCGTTGGCGGCAATCTCCATCTTCGTGTTCAAGCCTTTTTCTTCAAATTCCACCACGTAGACATTCCCGCTGGTGCGATTCTCTTTCTTAATTTGTTTGATGGTGGAGGCCGGCCCGTGAGCCTTAACAGTGCTTTGCACAACAGCGGGCAGCTCACTATAAGACAGCTGGCTATCCCCGAGAACGGGGGTCGTCACTGCGTTCTTGCTTTTATCTTCGTTGATATTGACGTTCACAGAAGCATCCGCGGCGCGGCTATTGGCAACGCCCGCCGTCAAAAATACCCCCAGAGCCGCCGTTGATAGTAAGTTTTTCATAGTCCTCAATTTCCTTTTTCCCAATAAACCGTTTTACGACGGGTAAAACCATCAAACATCCCCTCAAATCCACCCCGTGGATCACGCTGAAACTCTCTAAGGGGGAACCTTTACTAAAGCCGAAACCATGCAGTAGGAAAAACTGAAAGGGATTAGGGAGCGGCCCGGTGAGGGACCGGCGCGCGGCTTTTAAGCCGCTTCACGGTCCAAGCCAATTGATGCGTCAAAATGAATGCCCTCGTCCCCGAGTATTCGCACGTTGAAGCGGGCTAAAGCCCGCGCTCCTGCATCGCTTCTACTGCCCGATTACGGCTAAGAGCGACTGCTCTGTCGGAATGCTTTACAGAGACGCAACTTACCCAACCCCTTGCAAAGGGGCTCATAGACAGAGAGTTCTATTCGTCTTTCGCCTATCCAACCCTTCGCCAAGCGTCGGACTATCTTACACCTTTAAATCCGGTAGTATCAAAGCAAGGGGTTAAGCACTCGAAAGAAAAACCCTCAACCACCTTTGTTTCAACTATTTACAAATACACCCCAAGGTGCATTCCCGGCTGTTTAATCCATGGAACAAGAATTGCTTAAAAGTTCATCGAACCAGCCTGACCTTAAACTTGGTTCTTTTGTCGGCCATCAAGCCATGGTTCCGTAACATGAAACTAACTCTTTCTCCTCTTCGCCCGCTCGTTGCCACGGCGGCTCTGCTTGTGCCTGGTGTTGCCCTGGCCGTTAACAATCCTGTGACTCAATTTCCCATCGAGGAAGATGGACACTTTTCCGGCGGCGTCGTGGCCGGACATTTAGTGGGTGAGTGGTCAGATGTTACTCCCCTGGCTTTTATTAGCCCGGCGACATCCTCAGGCCCGCTCTTTTCCGTTCCGGTTGGAGACCCGCGCGCCAACAGTTTGCTCTATGGAGTCGTTGCGGTTGGATCAGTTTCGGAAGACCTCCCGGAACTGTACCTCATGTACGATTACTTGCCGCGCACGGACCCATCGTTCGAAGCAGGTGAACACGTGGCCGATATTGCCTTCCCCATGACCGTTGGCGCGCAAAAATTTAACAACGCGAAAGTCGTCATCCAAGGCGCCGGCGGTTCGCTCTTCAATGTACTCGTCGATCTGGGTGACGGAATCACAAAACCCTTTAGCGCAGACGCGCTGGGGATCGACGGGTCAGTTGGCTTTGGGCCTTCGACCCTTTCTGCTCAAGATCACATGTTGATCGAACTCGGGGTCCCTCTTCGGATTCCCCCGGGCTTTGGCGCCGTCCCGGGGCCTTTTCCGCCCGGCGGCCAGCCGGGCATTTATTCTCCTGAGCCTTCCTTTTGGGGAGCTGACATTGCCAATGATGATGTCGACCCCCCGGCCAGTTCGGCCATTTTCCAAATACTCCCAAATGGCAGCACAACTATCTTCCCCGCTGCCATTCAAGTGCCAGACGCAGGCAGCACCGCGCTTCTGTTAATGCCAACGCTCCTGGGTTTGAGTCTTTTAAGTCGGCGTTATTCCTTCGGTGCCATTTCAACGCGCTGATCTTCAAAACTCCGCATAGGCGTTCTTAACCGTTTCAACCACGGGTCGGGGCTTCGTCCCGAGTGACTTCCTACGCGGCTCTCAATCCCCGTTTCCTTGGATTTGACACGCTCCGCGAAATCAAGTCAGATAGCGCCGATTAGCTCAGGCGGAAACAGGTTATGACCACATTGAATGCACGATCGCGTCCTCGAACAATTGCGCCCTGGCTGGCAGTTGCTTTTCTGTTGTTAACACTTGCCTACCCTTGTCAGGCGCAGCGAGCCAGCCGCATGCTCGTTCCTAAACACAGCCGGTTTGAAAAGGATTTCCAGAGCAAAAAGGCTTACGCCAATCCCACTGCCGATGTGAAATTAGCCGTGGTCTTTACAGCCCCCTCAGGACAAAACCAAATCGTTTACGCTTTTTGGGACGGGGGCAATACGTGGCGAGTCCGCTTTTCGCCAAATGAATACGGTTCGTGGCTTTATGCCACGGTTTGCTCCGATTCGAAAAACTCCAATCTGGAAAATCAGAAGGGCTCCTTCGTCTGCACAGCCTCCAGAGGCCGAACTCGCTTCGATGAACATGGGCCCGTCACCCTCTCTCCCGATCGCTATTCCCTGGTTCATGAGGATGGGACTGCCTTCTTTTGGCTCGGCGACACCGCCTGGAACGGCCCCCTGCTCTCCTCCCGCGCGGATTGGGAGTACTACCTTCGCGAAAGAGCGCGCCAGCAATTTACCGCCGTGCAATGGGTCGCCACCCAATGGCGAGCCGCGCCAGAAGGCAATGCGTCACACGAACTTGCCTTCACCGGCAACGAAATCATCCGCATCAATCCCGGTTTCTTCCAAAAACTCGACGAAAAGATCGAAGCCATGAATCGAGCGGGCCTCCTTAGCGCGCCAGTATTGCTCTGGGCCATTGGAGGTGGCTCCCAACCTTCCGTCAATCCCGGTTTTTCTCTTCCAGAGGATCAAGCGATTCTTCTCGCGCGCTACATGGTTGCGCGCTGGAGCGCTTACAACGTGGTTTGGATTTTGGCTGGCGATGGTGATTATCGCGGCGCCAACGCTGAAAAATGGTTGCGCATCGGTAAAGCAGTTTTCGCCGAAACACCGCACGCGCCGGTGATGATGCACCCCGGCGGCATGCATTGGATTCTGAAGGAATTCAATAAGGAGCGGTGGCTTGACATCATGGGATATCAAAGCGGCCATGGGGATGATGACAAGACCCTGGCCTGGATTTTCTCAGGGCCCCCAGGCAGGGATTGGCAGAATGAGCCGCATCGTCCTTTCATCAATTTGGAGCCTCCGTACGAGAATCACATTGCCTATCAATCCAAAAGCCCGATCACCCCGGCAACCACGCGGCGCGCGGTCTATTGGAGCTTGCTCAACGCCCCCACCGCTGGCGTGAGCTACGGCGGCCATGGCGTATGGGGATGGGACGATGGGACCAAACCTCCCACGGATCACCCCACGACCGGCGTGCCACTGCCATGGAAGGAGGCGCTGCGCATGCCGGGAGCGGAGCAAATGACTGTCGTTGCGAAGACCTTCAATAGCATTGCCTTTAACAAGCTCCGGCCCGCTCCGGAATTGCTCGCCGCCCAGCCGGGCACGGCCGACCCAAAGAAATTCATTTCGGCCTCCAAATCAGGGTCAGGCGAGGAATTTGTCTTCTACACTCCCGAGGAGACCGCGGTGGAGGTGGTTGCCAGGTTCTTGCCCCAAAAGTTTACCCCCGCATGGATCGACGCCCGCACCGGCGCGCGAATAGAGAAGGCGCCGGTGCGCAAGGGCCCCAATTTTGAATTTGCTCCCCCCGGCGAAGGCGATTGGGTGCTGTTGCTAAAAAAGGTCGATTAGCAAGCAACGAAACGTCTACGCGCCAAAATCAGCGCCTTCGGGCGCTGATGTTGCGGCGGGCAGCTCAAACCAGAACCGGCTCCCCCTCCCCGTTTCAGATTCAACGCCCACATTGCCGCCCATGCGTTCCGCGGCTTTCTCAACTATCGCCAATCCGATTCCAGTGCCCGGATAGGACTCCCGGGCGTGAAGTCGCTGGAAGAGACCGAAAATCCGCTTTTGATGCTCCGGTGCGATGCCAATGCCGTTGTCCTGCACCGTCACTCGCACACGTCCGGCTTCTGACCCGGCGGTAATCCGCACTTCAGGCAGGCTCTCGGCGCCCACAAATTTCAACGAATTAGTCAATAGATTCGCCAATACCTGGCTCACGCCGGTCGCGTTCCCCATGACCGGTGGCAAGTCATGTTCTACTACCACTTTTGCCTGAAGCCGGTGAATTTCCGGTTCCAGCTGTGCCAGCACCCGCTTCATCTGCAAATTGAGATTCACCCTTTCGATGGGCAGATCGGTGTGGCTCAATCGGGCATACTCCAATAGGTCGGTCACGAGTTCATCCATCCGCAGCGCAGACCCGGAAATCCTTTGCAGGTACTCTACGCCCGTGGCGTCAAGCTTTTCGGCGTAGTCCTCTTGCAACAACATCGCGAAACCGTTCAAAGCACGCAAGGGAGCCCGCAAATCATGCGCAATCGTGTAGGCCACATCCTCCAGCGCGCGGATCGTTTGTTGCAAATCCTCCGTCCTTTGCTGCACTGCCATCTCCAGACGCTCATTGGATCGCGCCAGTTGGTCCTTGGCCTCCGCCAATGCTTCGCGAGCGATTCTATCCTCTGTCACGTCAGCCGTGATGCCGATCATTTTCACTGGAGTGTCGCCATCATGGAACAAAATCGAGCTCGTTGAAAGCCAGCGTATCTCCCCATTCGGGCGCAGGATGCGAAACTCGAGGTCGTAGGGTTTTCTGTTTTCCAAAGCCTCCTTCAACGCCCCGTGGACTTTTGGCAGATCTTCCGGATGCACCAATTTATCCAGGGCTTGTGTTGTGTTCTCAAATTCCGCGCGAGCCAGGCCGTGAATTTCGTATAAACGATCCGACCAAATCACGTTGTTGTGCGGAATGTCCCACTCCCACGCCCCCAGGCCGCCAGCGGCCAAGGCATGTCGCAGCCGGGCTTCGCTTCGTTCCAGCGCTTCAAGTATTCGTCGGCGTTCCGTCACATCTTGCGCCACACCCAGAATAACCCGCGCGCGGCCTCCTTCATCCCGGGAGAACACGACTGCCCGATCTCGATACCACCGATATTCTCCATTGGCGTGGCGCACGCGGCGTTCGTGCTCCAGGGTTTGGCCATCGGCGGCCGAAGCGAACTTTTTCAAAAACTCCTGACGCCTTACAGCGTCCTCTGGCGGAGCGAGCCGCCGGGTCACCTCCGAGCCGAAACTTCTGATCTGTTCGGGCGTATAGCCAAGCTGCGTCGTGATTTCCCGGTTGATGTAGAGGTTTTTGTTATCAATCAGGTCATGGAGATAAAGAATGTCTGGAGTGGCCTCAGTAATGCCCTCAAACAAAGCCCGGCTGCGCGCCAACTCAGCCTCCGCCATTCGCCGCTCCGTGATATCCTCGGAAATGGCCCAGAGCCCAATTATGGACCCATCGTGCTGGCGTTGTGGAAAAAGGCGCGAACGAAACACGCGCCCCCGGTGCTTTAATTCCACCTGCCGCTCGGCGCCGGTCGCAAGGGTTTCTCGCGCCACCGCCTCGAAATCCGCATAAAACTCTTCCGGCAATCCCAATTCGCGGCCAGTTTTTCCAATGAATCGTTCAGGAGCAATTCCCGAAAACGCTTCGATGTTGGGGCTCACAAATAGATGCCTCAAATCCTTGTCCACCTGGAAAACCAAATCCGGCAGATGCTGCACCAGTTGCTCCAGCTGGTTTTGCTTCTCCGCGGCCAACGACTCGGCCACCTTGGCGCGCCGCATCGAATTGCCAAACAGAATAACGATCAATGAGGCCAGACTAAAGGCAAAGGACCTGACTACTTCCGGCACCGTGAGGCTGAAGAGGGAGGAATGTGCTGCTGCGTAAATATAGTTGGCGATGAAGAGACTGAGAACGGCCGTCAATGTGCCCGGAACCCACCCGCCAAACCAGACCGCGAAAGCAACCGCGGGAAAAAAAGTAACAAACGAAAGCGACTCGCCAAGAATTGGATTCAGCAACCAACGGACGGCCAGCGCCACCGTGGTAACTAGGACAGCCACAAGACAGGCCATTGCCCCGCTCGCACGCGGATTGCCCGGCAATGGTTTAGGACTTCGAAACACAGCTAGCTCTCATCTTCTCAAATAGTCTGTCAAAATCGCCTTCGGGAAACGAGAAAAAACTGGCTTATGAGCGCGCGCATTCTCCTTTCCGCGTTTCTCAGCGAGGCAAAAAGACATTTATTTTTCGTTCCGGTTCTGAAGAAATGCGAAAAGGCGCTTCGCAGTCTTGGGACAGTGCCCTTACGATTTTATCAGGGGTTGTCCCGAAGCGGGGCAACGTTTTCTGGACATTGGCGCCCTCAGGGAATACCCTTTGCTGTTTTTAGGGCAATTTTTGATCCAATCCGCGGAAAATTTTAAAAAAGCGCCCTGATTTTCTAGGCAGGCAGGGGCTCCCGGTACGACCATTGCTTATTGCCCGCCATGATGAAACAACCGGCAAACAATTCCCCCTCGTGGTTGAACGCCACAGGCTTGCCGGAGGTCTATTCATCCGCCATCAGCGCTTCGGGAATACGGTTCGCACAGATTGGCTCAAAATCGGCTAGGCCTCCGATCAACCATAAACTCATATCGACAGACAGATCATACGTTTTGATTATTCAATTTTTTTTCACCGCTTTCCTGTTCCTTTTCTGTTCCGTCTCCATTGCTCAAGATGCTTTGCAGCTCTCAGATGGTAACCCTCTGGCCATGCCCTCCACTGGGTCTTATGGCTTGCGCATTCTTTCTCCGACCCTGCTTGAGCTGACCCTGATTAACACGAAGGCTTCCCAGACCAATCCCGTGCCGTCCTGGGATTTTGTGACTTCCACAAACACCCTAAGGCTTCCTTCGGCCAGCGACTTCGCTGTAACGGCGAGCGCTCAAAAAATCGCGGTCAAGTCCGTTGGCTTTAAGCGCCGCCCTCTTTACGCCCCCTTGCGGCAGCGCGATTTGAGGATTCAGAACTGTCTTTACCTTGAACTTGTCAGCCCGGTCGCTGCGAATGCAACGGTCGAGGTCAAAAACCCCGGCAATCAATTCTTCACCTCAGCCACTCCCTACAAGGCGACTGCTGATCCACTGCGGCTAAGCCCCGCTGTTCACGTTAACCAAGTTGGCTACACTCCTGGCTATCCCAAAAAAGGAATGGTGGGTTACTACGCCGGCAGTCTGGGAGAGATGAATGTACCAGCTACGGGAGGTTTTGATGTGATCGACGCCAGCACAGGCAGCCCAGTGTTTCACGGAATCCTTAAACAGCGTAAAGATGCTGGGTTCTCCTTTGAGCCTACGCCCTATCAGCAAGTTTACGAAGCGGATTTTAGCTCCTTTGAAACTCCGGGCGAGTATCGGTTACTCGTGCCCGGCCTCGGCGCGTCCTTCGCCTTCCTTATCAACGAAGGCACACCGGCTCTATTTGCCAGAACGTTCGCTCTTGGCCTCTATCATCAACGCTGCGGGACGAATAATGTCTATCCCTTCACCCGGCACACCCATGATGTTTGCCATTTTAATCCGGCGTCTGTGCCTTCGATGGTCAACACTCAAGTTCAGTCTGTGCTCTACTCAATGTCGCGCAATTACACAAACGAGCCACGGCATACTGCCCCGCAGCTGAAGGATGTGGACTCTAGTTTGTACCCCTTTGTCAACAAGGACCCCATCGATTTACAGGGAGGGCATCACGACGCCGGGGATTACAGCAAATACACAATCAACAGCGCCGAGCTGATTCACCACCTGGTTTTTGCGGCCGATTCATTCCCTGGCGCTGGCGATCTGGACAATTTGGGAATTCCAGAAAGCGGCGACGGCAAGAGCGACCTTCTGCAAGAAGCAAAATGGGAGGCCGACTTCCTTGCCAAAATGCAGGACGCCGACGGCGGGTTCTACTTCCTGGTCTATCCTCGTGATCGAGAATACGAGGACAATGTCACCCCTGACCACGGCGATCCTCAAGTCGTGTTTCCAAAAACCACGGCAGTGACAGCGGCCGCTGTGGCGGCTCTGGCGGAAGCAGGATCGTCTCCTCGTTTCAAACAACAGTTCCCGGTGGAAGCAGCCCTCTATCTTGAAAAGGCTGTTAAAGGCTGGGGGTTTCTGATGGCTGCCATTGCCGCGCACGGCAAGGATGGGGCCTATCAAAAGATCAGCCATTACGGCAACGAGTTCATGCATGATGATGAACTCGCCTGGGCCGCCGCCGCGCTCTATGCCGCCACCGGTAATCCTGTTTATCAAACGCAGCTCATCCAATGGTTCCCCAACCCAAACGCTGCCTCTACGCGGCGATGGACCTGGTGGAAAATGTTCGAAGGTTACGGTTGCGCGATACGCACCTATGCCTTTGCCGCTCGCTCCGGCCGTTTGCTGCCAACTCAACTGAACACAAATTATTTGGCCCAATGCGAGGCCGAAATCATTGCCACGGGCGATGACCAGGCTCGGTTCTCCCAGGAGAGCGCCTATGGCCTAAGTTTCCCTGACCCCAGCAAACAAGACAAAAGCGCTGGCTGGTTTTTCGCGAGCGAGCGCGCCTACGACATGACGGTCGCGTATCAGCTCTCTCCCAAGCCCGCGTATATCGAAGCCCTGGTGGCCAACTTCAACTATGAGGGCGGTTGCAACCCTGTGAACATGACATTTGTCACTGGGCTGGGCTGGAAACGCCAGCGCGATATTGTTCATCAGTATTCCCTGAACGATAGGCGCACGCTTCCTGCGTCCGGGTTGCCTTTGGGAAACCTCACGCTTGGTTTCGCTTATCTGTATCCCTATGGTAAGGAATTGGGATCGCTCCCCTATCCTCCGGACTCCGCCAGTACAAACGCATACCCTCTTTATGATCGCTGGGGTGACAGCTACAATACAACCGCCGAGTTTGTGATCATGGATCAAGCCCGTTCTCTTGCCAGCCTCTCCTTTTGGATGGCCCGAGGCGCTGCCAGGACACAACCCTGGAAGGCCGCAACCGGTCAAATAGTCGGTTTGCCTTCTCTGACGCCAGTCGACCAAAACATCAGCGCTGTGTTGGTCGCCCCTGGAATCGATCTTTCCAGAGCCCAGGTTGTGTGGGAAGTCCGTTATCTGGAGCCGAATTCTGGAAACCCGCTCACATTCGCCCCCAAGTATCCCGGGGAAACCTGGATTGAGGCGGAGGCCCTGTTGCCTGACGGCCGCAGGATTTTCGCCGCCACGAACTTCATCGCCACCACCTCCGCCAAAAGCACGCCGAACAGTTTTCAATCGGCCCCGGTTGCCTTGACCGCGGATACAATGGTTCTTTTCCATTGCGATGGCAGCGCCACCGACAACACAGGAAAGGGAGCAACTCTAACGCTTTCAGGCAATGCCCGCCTGGACGCCAGCAATTTGGGCTGGATGGCAAACAAATCCGGGGGCGCCCTGCGCTTCCTGGACTTGGGCGATCAAGCTGTCGTGAGCATTCCTACTGCTTCCGTGGTCAAGAGCCCCGTAGGCAGCGTTACTTTCGAAGCAATGGTCTATATCAACGAACTGAAGGCTTATGACCGGCGTCCCGCTCAAATCTTATCCCTCAATGAGAGCTATGTCGCCAATTTCGTTCTGGGTGAAGACACTTACCAGGGGTTGTTTACCGGCGGCGGATACAAACAATTCAAATTCAGCGGGCCTGAACTCACTGCCGTAATGCCAGCGAAGCAATGGCATCATCTCAGTTTCGTTTTGGATAAATCGGGCTACACTCTGCGGATCAACGGCCAGGCCGTCGCCTCTTTCGTCAGCAACGATATCACAAAATGGGGCCAGGCCGGTTCGGTCGCTCTGCAATTAGGCGATTTCGACGGCTGGATAGACGAAATCGTTGTTCGCAGCGAGGTGTTGGACGGTTCCATACCCAATGATCCACCGGATGACGATCCGGATGCGGTCGCCACGCCGGTCATCAGTTCTGGCGCCATCAATTCCTATGGGCCAACCACAGTGAGTTTGCAATGCGCCACTCTGGGAGCAACCATTCATTACACCGTCGACGGCACGGTTCCCAGCATGTACTCCCCGGTTTACGCCGGACCTTTGACCTTAACCCAAAGCGTTACAGTGCGTGCCAGAGGATTCATGGATGGTCTCGCGGAGAGTGAGATTGCCACTGCCAGTTTTACCATTCTTTCGGCGCCGAACGACGCAGCCTTTGTGAAACTCGACACCACTACTTCCGGCTCGTGGCGTGGAGTCTACGGGGGCGACGGATTTCATATCCTCGGAAGAGCCATCAGCTATCCAGCCCCTGCGCAGGTTACGTTTAGCGGCCAGTCCCAATACATTTGGACCGAGTCCACCGTGGATCCACGAGCCCTCCTGGATCCTACTGGCAACAATCGCTCTGTGATTGGCTGGTACGCTTCGGATAGTATTGACATCGATCTGCATTTCGCTGATAGCGAGCGCCGCCGAGTGGCCCTTTATTGCTTGGATTGGGATCGAACAGGCCGCGAGCAGACCATTGAAATCTTCGATGGCGAAACAAAGCGTCTGCTAAACACCCAAACCCTCTCTGACTTTGGAGACGGCGTCTACGCCGTTTGGGATATGCGAGGCCACATCATTATTCGCCTCTCAAACTGGGAAGGTCCCAACGCGGTTCTCATGGGCCTGTTTTTCAGCCAACCGCCCCCTGCTCAAAGCGCCCGGGTGACCCCGCTGGGTCGCACAGCCAATGGAAGCTTTGGCTTAAGGGTTGCAGGCGAGACGGGTCATACTTACCGAATCGAGGCTTCAAGCAATTTTAGAGACTGGACCCCTGTAAAGAACGTCCAAATTGGTTCTGACTATGTCGATATTACCGATCCAAACGCCTCAACCATGAGCCAGCGGTTTTATCGAGCCATCCTGGTGGAGTAAACTCTGGGGAGGCTTTTGAAGAGACACTGTCCCAGAGGGAGACAGGGATTCCCTGATTCTCATTTCCTAAAAACCATCTAGGTCTCAAAATTGATTCTTGAGCGAGGACTGTTGGCTGGCCGGTGAAAGGTTTTCGTGAGGGAATCCGTATACAAAAACATCGTAACACTCTGAAATCAAGCGACTTAAAAACGCATTTCACACCAAGGGAAGGAATGGACCAAATCGAGTCCACCTCGCTAAATTACTGTCCGATGAGAGTCCTTGCCTATTGGCATATCATCTGCTAAACACACGCTCGTCCGGCGAAAGCGTCCTATCGGGTAATCAGGGAATTCCCGAGGGGCGTCCTCTACAAGCCATTTTACCGGCGCTTAAAAGTGTGTGTGTTCGATGGGGTTAGCCCCTCATCTCCGAGACGCCTCCCGTGTCTCGTTAAATGGCGATTCCAGATGAAAAACTCGTCGGTTGCTAATTCGTTCCGCTGCTGTTTTGCGGCCTGCTTCCTTTTCGCTTTTGCTGCTTCCGCCTGGGCCACGGATCCCAAATTTTATGCCGTGGAAGTCAGCGCTACCGTCCAGGCATCTCCAGCGCAGGTCGTCCTCCATTGGCCCACAGATCCCAACGCCACTGGTTACACCGTTGCGCGCCGCCCCTCGAGCAGCGCGGCCTGGACCATACTTGCCAGCCTCCCTGGCACGGCTTCCTCCTATCTCGACGCCAATGTGGCCAATTTCAATTCTTACGAATACCAAATCACCAGCTCCACCACCTTGGCCTACCACGGGACAGGGTACATCAATGCGGGCATCAACGCCCCGCTTCAGGACTCCCTCGGAAAAGTGATCCTGCTGGTGGATACAACTTACGCGGAAGAACTCGCCCCGGAACTGGCCCGCTTGCAACAGGATTTGCGCGGCGATGGTTGGCAGATTCTGCGACACGATGTCGCCCGAACCGACAGTGTCACCGCCGTCAAAAGCATCATCAAAGCCGACTACGATGCAGATCCCACCCACGTTCGATCAGTCTTTATTTTTGGCCACGTGGCCGTTCCTTACTCCGGCAATTTTAATCCTGACGGGCATCCTGATCATCAAGGAGCCTGGCCCGCGGACGCGTATTACGGAGACATGAATGGTGTATGGACTGACACCTCGGTCAACACCAGCGCGGCCAGCCGGGCGGCCAACAGAAACGTCCCAGGCGACGGGAAATTTGATCAAATCGATTTGCCTTCGGACGTCGAATTGGAAGTCGGTCGCGTGGACCTCGCAAACATGACCTGCTTTTCCAACAAAACCTTCTCCCGCAACGAGCGCGACCTCCTGCGCCAATATCTCAACAAGGATCATAATTTCCGCCACCGGCTCTTCACCCTGCAACGCCGCGGAGCCGTTTGCGATAACTTTGGCGAGCGCGATGGCGAGGCCTTTGCCGCGAGCGGCTGGCGCAATTTTGCTCCCTTTTTCGGAGCCGCGAACACCGTAAAAATAGCCGGGGGCTCCTTCTTCAACACCCTTGCCTCGCAGGATTACCTCTGGTCCTACGGCACCGGCGGGGGCAGTTACTACACTTGCGCGGGCGTGGGAGGATCGGATGATTTCGCGCTGACGGACGTGAAAACCGTATTCACCATGTTCCTGGGCAGCTACTTTGGCGATTGGGACAATGAAAGCAATTTTCTGCGCGCCCCGCTTGGCTCCACCAGCTATTGTCTCACGGCTTCCTGGTCGGGCCGCCCTCACTGGTTCTATCACCACATGGCCTTGGGCCAAACCATTGGCTATAGCACGAAGTTGAGCCAGAACAACCGAAATGGCGGCGACTACCAAAACCAGAATTTTGGCACGCATCGAGTTCACATCGCTCTCATGGGCGATCCGACTTTGCGCATGTTTCCAGTGATTCCTCCTTCAAATTTGACCGCTGCAACCGTGGGCTCAGCCACCGTCTTGAGCTGGGCGCCTTCCACCGATTCCAATTTGCAAGGCTATCACGTTTACCGCGCCGCCAGTCCTGCTGGCCCATTTACCCGCCTCACTTCGGCTCCCACCCTCCTGAGCGCCTTCACCGACGCTGCCCCAGGCGATTACACCTACATGGTGCGGGCGATTAAACTCGAGCAGTCCGGCAGCGGAACCTTTTACAATCCGAGCCAGGGAGCGTTTGTCTCGGTCGGAACGATTCCGGGTGATCCTGGAGCCCCTTCGGCCCCCACGGGACTAACCTCCACGGTGATGAGCTCCTCTCAGATCAATGTTTTTTGGTCCGATAATTCCAATACCGAAACCGCTTTTCGCGTCTATCGTAAAACCGGCGCGACAGGAGCCTATTCAGCGATCGCCACCCTCGCGGCAAACACCACCGCCTATAGCAGCGTCGCCTTGAACTATGGAACGCAATATTATTATCGCGTCTCCGCCATCAACGGCGCTGGCGAATCGGCTTTCTCCAATGAAATCAACGCCACCACTCAACCCCAGACCGTCACTGACGCCGCCGCGACTTTCGTGAGCCTGGACAAGACGACGCGCGGCAATTGGAAAGGCGTTTACGGCGCTGATGGCTATAACATCGTTGCCGATGGCGGAACGTTCCCGGCTTATGCCACCATCACGACCACGGGCGCGTCGCAGTGGGTTTGGAACTACAGCACAACCGACCCCGCCGCCCTGGTCAAATCCGCCACCACGGACCGCATCGCTTCCTGCTGGTACGCCCCCACAAGCTATTCCATCAATGTCAATCTGACCGACGGCAAGCTCCACCGGCTCGCCCTTTACTGCCTCGATTGGGATAAGTTAGGCCGCCAACAAACTGTCGAAGTGGCCGATGGAGTTAGCGGTGCCGTATTGCACACCCAAACCCTCACCGCATTTGATGGCGGTTCGTGGCTCGTTTGGGACGTCAAAGGCAAGGTGACTATCACCTTAAAGGGTCTAGTCGGAAATGCAGTTGCGGCTGGCCTTTTCTTCAGCCCGGCTTCCGCCGCAATGCCACTGCCTGCGGCCACCCCAGTAATTACCCCAGCGGGCGGCAATTTCACCAGCCCGGCGTCCGTCGCGATCACCACCGCAACCCCTCTGGCTGCGATTCGCTACACGCTGGATGGATCGATACCCACAGCTTCTTCCCCTCTTTTCACTGCGCCGTTCACTGTCTCCTCCTCTACAACCGTCAAAGCCAAAGCCTTTTTAGTCGGCCTGCTGGACAGCGCCGTCGCCAGCGCCAGTTTCACCGTCACCCCTCAAGTGGCAGCCCCAGTCATCTCGCCGGCGGGGGGCTCCTACGCCTCGGCCAAACAAATTATCTTTAGCGGCGCTCCGTCTGGCGCGGTCATGCGCTACACCTTGGACGGCTCAGAACCCACGCTGTATTCTCTCTCCTATAGCGGCCCTATGATGATCACGGCGAGCGGCACTCTGAAGGCCAAAGCCTTTCTGCCAGGCAGCGCCCCCAGCGCCACTACCAGCGCCACCTTCACCATCAGCGGTTACCCCCCTGCCGCCAAGGCCGTCTTTTTTGGGGCGAACTCCACCACCCAAGGCTCCTGGAAGGGAATGTATGGGACAGATGGCTATCAGGTCGTCGGCGATACCGCGAACCCACCGGCCTTCGCTCACATCATCCCCAACGGTAAAACCGATCAGGTTTGGGCTTCCTCCACCACCGACTTGCGCGGCCTGCAAAAAGTTTTCAGCCCGGACCGAATCGCGGCTGGATGGTCCGCCTCCAACAGCTTTACCACTGACCTCAACTTGACCGATGGCAAAACCCACCGCGTCACTCTCTATTTCGTAGATTGGGACAGACTCGGACGAGCCCAAACGATCGATATCCTTGATGCCGTCACTGGCACGGTCCTCAACACTCGCACCATTAACTCATTCCAAAATGGCAGCTACCAGATGTATGAGATTATGGGTTCAGTAAAGATACGCATTACTCGCACGGGCGGCGGCAGCGCTGTGCTAAACGGCCTCTTTTTTAATACTCCCCTCTATTCACTTTAGTCTCCCCCTCCAATAAAGGGAGACACATCCCCAGGGATAACCAAGCCAGGCCTTTTCGAAAGAAAAGGCCTGTTTCTTTTACCACCACGGCCCCCAAACACACCGCCGCCGTGCTTGACTTTCGCGGTCCAAATCAGCGGAATAGCAGCGTGATCAGGACGTTTTTACCGACCCTTTTAATGCTTTGCTCCATGGCTTCTCTTCCTGCCGACTCCTTGCCCCCCTCTCCGCCGATCGCCAAAAGAATCCCAAAGGAAATCGTGCTCCACGGCGACAGGCGAGTGGACGATTATTTCTGGCTGCGGGAGAAAACCAACGCCGAAGTGATTGCCTACTTAAACGCCGAAAACGCTTACGCGGACGCGGTTACCAAATCTCTTCAACCCGCCCAGGAATCGCTTTACCAGGAGATGCTCGGGCACTTGAAGGAAACCGACTCCACCGCGCCTGTGCGTCGGGGGGAATACTTCTATTATTCCCGCACCGAGAAAGGAAAGAACTACTCGATTCAGTGTCGCAAGAAGGGAAGTCTTTCCGCACCGGAGGAGATTATTCTCGATCAAAACGCTCTGGCCGAGGGGCTGAAGTTTTTCAGCGTTGGAGCTTCAGTGCCCAGCGACGATAACAACTACCTCGCCTACACCACCGACACCACAGGTTATCGTCAATACACTCTTCGGATAAAGGATCTGCGCACGGGCCAGCTTTTGCCAGAAAAGTTCGAGAGAGTGGATGGCGTGGTTTGGTCGACCGACAACAAAACAATCTTCTTCGTCACCGAAAACGCCGTCACCAAACGGCAGGATGAATTCTACCGCCACGAACTCGGCGCCAACGGCCCAGATCGCCTTTACCATGAAGCCGACGAATTGTACGACATCTCCGTGGATCGCTCCCGCGACCGCGCCTTTATCTTCCTTAACTCTGAGAGCAAACTTTCCACCGAAGTCCGCTTCATGGAAGCGGATGGACGCAGACACTCGCTCCAAGTGGCTCAACCCCGCCAGCCCGACCATAAATACTTCCTGGAGCATCGCAAGGGGCTCTTCTACGTCCGCACCAACTTCAAAGCCAAAAATTACCGCGTCATGACGGCCCCGGTTGCTCAGCCCGCCCAGGAGAATTGGAAGGAATTTGTCGCCCATGATCCTGCCATTAAGCTCGAAGAGATTGACCTCTTCGAAAAGCATGCTGCCATCTCGGAACGTCAGAATGGCTTGGAGCAAATACGCGTCCTGAATTTCAAGAGCGGTGAATCGCGCTTGATCACTCTGCCCGAGCCGGCCTATGACCTTTCGGTGGCCGAGAATCCAGAGTTCGAAACGTCCACGCTGCGTTTCCGCTACCAATCGCTTATCACTCCCAATTCAACTTTCGATTACGACATGGATCGTCACGATCGAATCCTGGTGAAACAAACGGAGGTCCCCGGATTTGACGCTTCTCAATACCGATCCGAAAGGATTTTCGCCACGGCCGCTGACGGCGTGAAAATTCCGTGCTCCCTCGTTTACAAAAAAGGCCTCAAGCTCGATGGGAGGAACCCCCTGCTCCTGTATGGCTACGGTTCGTACGGCTATGCGGTGCCAGCCACCTTTTCCTATTCCCGGCTCGCGTTGCTGGATCGCGGCGTCATCTTCGCCATTGGCCACATCCGAGGGGGCGATGAGCTCGGGGAAACCTGGCGCGACCAGGGCCGAATGATGCTCAAGCGCAACACCTTCACCGACTTCATTGCCTGCGCCGAGCATTTGATCCACGAAAAATACACCTCTCCCAACCGCATAGCCATCATGGGCGGCAGCGCCGGCGGATTGCTGGTCGGAGCCGTGATCAACATGCGCCCTGATTTATTCAAGCTCGCCGTGGCTCATGTGCCCTTCGTGGACGTCCTCAACACCATGCTGGATGCTTCCCTTCCTCTCACCACCAGCGAATACATCGAATGGGGCAACCCGAACCAAAAAACCGCTTACGACTACATGAAAACGTACTCGCCCTACGACAACGTGAGCAAACAACCCTACCCCGCCATTTTGATTCGCGTCTCCCTGAACGACAGCCAGGTCCCGTATTGGGAGGGAGCCAAACTCGCCGCCAAACTTCGCGCCGCCAAGACCGACTCAAATCTTCTCCTCCTCAAATGTAACATGGGCGCGGGCCACGGCGGCGCCTCTGGCCGCTACGATTCCCTGAGAGACCTGGCGTTTGATTACGCGTTCCTTCTCCAGCAACTTGGGGTTGCAAACTAGCGCATCGGCATGAACAGTTTCCCCAACGAGAGTGAATCATGAGCAAAGCTTCCAAACATCGTTTCTGCCCTGCGGTGGCCAGGGAAATCACCTCCGCGGAATGCGGCTCCAACCGCATCACGCACTATCGATGTCCGTCCGATTGCCCCTTCAATCCCTTCGCTCCCATGAATTACTCCAAATTTTTGGAGCTTGAGTCCGAAGTCGACAAACTCATCAGCGACCGGGCGGCCAGTGAATCGCCAAACCGCTACCGAGTCGGCTCTCAACTGGCCAAGTCGTACGACACGGGCAACATGGGCGAATATCATCGACTGCTTCAATGGTATGCCTACTACGAGCGCGACGCCTCCGGCCTGACCTGCGGAGAGAAATGGGAGCGCGAAGGATTTACCGGCCTCAAGAATGACCAGAAAGTGATCGCTCGCGCCAGAACCAGGACCGTCATGCGACTGCTGGAGTTCCGTCGCATCCTGAGCTTGGAGCAGATCACCGCCGTTGATCTCTTGGAAAACGACGGACGCGAAATGCTCATACAAGATCGCCTCCTGGCCTCAAAGGCCAAAAGATTTCAAACCCTCCTGATCTGGACCTACGATTTGCCCCATTACACTCGCACTAGCGGCATCGCCTACCAGCTTCCGATCGTGGCGGATGTTTCGCCGCTCGAGGTGCTGCTCGAAACCGTCAAGCACATGGGCGGTCCGACGGAGAATCCCGAATTACAAAGATGGCTCACCCAAAATGTCATGCGCCTCGAGGAACGCGTCTTCGCCACGGCCAAACTTCGACGCAGGGCCGCGTTCAGCGCCCTGGACGCCGATTTTTCCAAATCCGTTTACCATCTGACGCGCCCTCTCGCCGAATGCCGTGAAGTCCTCGATTCGATTCCGGAGGTGGACGAAGAACCGTTGACTCGAAGCGAAAACCGCGAAGGCTTTTCCGAGGCCCGGGTCTGGCTTGAGTCCAACCCCTCCGAGCTGGCGGCCTCTCCCTCGCGCCCCCCCATCCTCGGCCGGGTCTTGATCGGCCAGACGTACTGGCGCCTGGAATCACTGGGCGTCGCCCGCACTTCCGCCCTGCGCGCCCGGTTCGAAAACGCTTTGGGCGACCGCGTCCGCTTCGAAACCGAACGCGTGGACAGGCTGGCCCAGAAGGTCGCCCAGGACGAACCCAATGTCGATGCCGCCCTCGCGGTGCCTTCCCTGTTGCAACGCCCCAGCTACCCCCTCCTCTCCTCTTCCCACGCGAACGATATGTTTCAGGGCATGCGCAAAGGGCAAACAGAGCGCGAACGCGACGAACGCTTTTTGGACGAAGCCATTCCCGCCCTCGATGACCACACCCCGCGCGAAGCGGCCAGAGACCCTGCCCTCCGCCCCGCGCTGATTCTGATGATGAAAAATCGCGTGCAGGCGGTGGATGAACTCAACCTCGAACGCGGAGAGGATTACGATATCAACTGGCTGCTCGAGGAACTCGGCCTCAGGGAACTAATCCTGCCGCCGCCTCCCCCTCGGCCGCGCGTCAAGAGTCCAACGGCCAATCCCGAAAAAAATGAGGACTATTTGGAAGACATGCCTCCTCCACCCCCTCTCCCGGACCGTCCCTTTACCGGGGAGGAAATTTTGGAGCGGCAAAAAGCCATGATGAAAGCCTATCCATACCCCGATGATGCCATCGAAGCGGTCATCGATAATGGAAGCGATCTCATGGACTTCTGCGACTCAATTTTCGGGAAACAATTCGATGAGGACGAAAAGGAAATTCTGAAAATGCTCGCCGCTCAAGCCTGGTTCTGCTTCGCCCCGCCCAACACCTTTGGCCCCGATCTGGAGCTGGAACGCATCGCCAATGACCTCGACCAGCGGGTTCAAGCTGTTAGCAGCGCCAACAAAGCCGGCTCCAAGGACCTGAGCCGCCTGATCGACACCTGCGTCCAGCCCGCCCTCGCGACAGGTCTATTCATGCAGGCCGCCGAACTTTTGAAAAAGTACGAAAAACACGAACGTGCAACCGTGAAAGCCCTCCTCATGGCTCTAGTCCTCCAAGCCGTCATCAACGAACTCGACCGCGCCATGCGCGAGCCATAATCCCACCCAATCCGCCCGCGCCTTGAAATTTCAAATCTGAAATTTTTCAGGAACGACTCAGGTGGGATCCTAATTACTGCGTAAACGAAAACAAGTTGCAAAGGTTGCGATGAGCGCCAGCTTCTCGCATGGCAAAAGGCAAAACTTGTTTTATCATTAGAACACCTGCAACATTTGAAGTCGCGGCTCTCGAAGCGAAAACTTCCCGCCAAGGTTTTTAAGCGGGCCACGGGGCTCCTGGAACTGCACCGGGGCAAAAGCCAGGTGGCCATCGCCCAAACCTTGAATGTCTCTCGCGCGGCGGTGGCCCAGTGGCGCAATCATTATCTCTAAACGGGGGCCCAGTGTCTGGAAGACCTGCCCCGTTCGGGACGGCCCATTAAGCTGGACGGCAAGGCCCGGGCCCAGATCACGACCTTAGCTTGCAGTCAGGCTCCCAAGAGCCACGCCCGGTGGAATCTAGCGCCTCTTGGCCTCCCAGGCGTTGGAACTGGGCTATTGCCCGGAAATCTCCCACACCCAGGTTGGCAAGATATTAAACAAATGGAGATGCGGCCGCATCTAAAGAAGATCTGGTCCCTCTCCAAGCTGGACGGCTTCTTCCTGGCCCGGATGGAGGACTTGCTTTGGCTTTACAGCCTTCTCCTGGACTTGCTCTTCCCCGTGGTTTGTTTTGGCCGCCATCAAGCCCATAACCGGGAAGCGGGTGGCTCTAAGTTTACCGCCAGCGCACCAAACGCGAATACGCCCTGTTTTGACGGGAGCTATCCCAGGCGTATCCGGACGCTTAAAAAGATTCGCCTGGTGCAGGACGACCTGAACACGCACGGGACGAGCGCCTTCTATGAAACCTTTAGTCCGGGGGAGGCCTTTGCCCTGGCCCAGCGGTTTGAATTTCACTACACGCCCAAGAAGGAGGCTAACTGAACATGATTGAGACCCGACCTCTAAGTCCTGGCCAGGGCTTGCCTGAACCGGCGCATCCCCACGCAGGAGGAATTGCGGCGGGAGGCGTTGGCCTGCATAAAGAAAAGATCGGAGAAGCGGATCAAAATCAATTGGCAATTCTCCCTGGAGAAAGGAAGAGAGAAATTCAACCCCATTATCCAAGTGGATCATTTGATCTCGATGCTCGAGCAGGTTCGCGGCCGCGCAGTGGCATAGCCGACCTAAGGCCTGTGAAAGCACTGCTCTGTCAATTGACGCCCTCCATTATTGTGGTATCCTTGGATTACCCTATATGAGCGCGAATAAATTCGACACCTCCGGGATTTTCCAGCCTTTTAAAGTTTTGTCGTCGGAAAAATGCCTGAGTCTCCCCTCCACCTCCGTCCGCATCCGCAAAAGCGGGATCGAGTTCAAGTCTTCCGACCCCATCACCCCATGGACCGAGATGACCGTTGATCTGCTTTGCAGCGCGGATATGAAGCGCGTTCACTGCACCGGCGTCGTCGTCGCCTGCAATGGGAACCGCCACACCGGTTACACTGTTTCCATGCTCTTTCTAAACCTCTCGCGCCAGGCGCGGGAACGCCTCGATTTTCTCGCATTCGCCCAGCAATCCTAAATTCCGCGCTGGAAAATTTTCGGAGCCCGGCATTATAGTGGGCGGATGGAAATTTTTCATCGCATTCTGAATATAGCCGTCCAAGGCGGAGCTTCCGATGTTCATATCAAAATCGGAGAGCCCGTCGTCTTCCGCATCAGCCGGCAGCTAGTCCCCATCGAGGCTCCCATCCCGACCACGGAATGGATGAACAATGTGGTCGAAAAAATCGTTCCCAAGCATGCCCAGAAGCGGCTTGAGTCGGATCGCGAAGTCGATTTTTCCTATTATGTGGAGGGCGTCGGGCGCTTCCGCACGAACCTCTTCCAGCAGCGCGGCCAGTTCTGCCTGGCCATGCGCTATGTCAAAACGAACATCCCCAGCTTCGAAGAACTCGGGCTCCTGCCCATCCTGAAAAAGATTGCCGAATCCCCCCGCGGCATCGTGCTTCTCGCGGGCTCCACCGGCTCCGGCAAATCCACCACGCTCGCCGCCATGCTCCAGCACATCAATGCCACGAGCAAGAAGCACGTCATCACCCTGGAAGACCCGATTGAGTTCGTGTTCGACGACGATAAATCGGTAATCGAGCAGCGCGAAATTGGTCTGGACACACAATCCTTCGAGTTCGGTCTGCGCAACATCTTGCGTCAGGATCCCGACATTATCATGATCGGCGAAATGCGCGACGCCATCAGCTTTCAGGCCGCCATGAGCGCCGCCGACACCGGCCACCTCGTCCTTTCCACGCTCCACACTACCAATGCCTCCCAATCCGTCGGCCGCATCCTCGACTTCTTCAAGGCCGACGAGCGCGAGCAGGTCCGCCGCCAGTTGGCGGGCACCTTGCAAGCCGTCATCTGCAGCGCATGGTGCAGACCTTGACTGGCGGGGTCACGCCCGCTCTGGAAATCCTGATCAACACCGGCACCGTGCGCAAGTTGATGGAGGAAAACCGTCTGGACAAACTGCCCGCCGCCATCGAGACCGGCGTGGAAGACGGCATGCAAAACTTCAATCAAGCCCTATTCCAACTGGTGAAGGATCGCAAAGTCAGCGAGAAGGAAGCTCTTACCAAGGCCACCAACGCGCAGGCGCTGGAAATGAATTTCAAGGGCATCTTCCTTGACGAAGGCCGCCGCATCCTGGGCTGATCTGGCTACTTACCGCTCGCGATGTACATTTCATCGTCGGGCAGATGCTTCACGATCATCTCCACAGTGCGGTCGATGGCGCCCTGATTTTCGCGCACCACCTGGAGCGCGTTGGCGCCAAGCCGTTGGCGTTTGGGCTCGTCTTGCAGCAATTGACGCAAGGCCCCCTCCAGCCCGGCTTCATCGCGCACCTGGATCGCCCCCTCATGCTGGACAAAACTGGCGGCAATGGGCAGGAAGTTCTGCATGTTCGGGCCGAACACCATCGCTTTGCCAAGCGCTCCGGGCTCGATCGGGTTCTGGCCGCCCTCCGCGCTTAAGCTTTTGCCCACAAATATGACAGTGGCCGCTTCATAGACATGCCGCAGCTCACCGGTAGTGTTGACCAGCAGACAGTTGATTTCTCCCGGCGCGAAAGAGGAAGTCGCAGCCAGCTCCGTGCGATAAACAAACGGAATTTTCTTTTCCTCCAACATCTTCCCGACCTCCCGCCCGCGCTCGAAATGCCGCGGCACCAAAATCAGGAAGAGCTTGGGGAATTGGCCGCGCAACTTCAGGAACTGGCTGGCTAGGATCGCCTCCTCGCCGGCATGCGTGCTGCCACCCACGATGATCAGCGCGTCCTCCCCCACCCCGATCTGGCGCAGCAGCGCGTGGATATTCACAGGCAACCGTTCACTCAGTCGAACGGCGTCAAATTTGAGATTGCCCACCACGCGCACCGCCTCGGGCCGGCAGCCCAGCTTCCGAAGCCGCTCGGCGTCCGCCTCATTCTGCGCGCCCACACCGGTAAATGACGCGAAAATATTGCGGAACAAAAGCCCAAACCGCTTGTAGCCGCGATAAGACCGCTCCGAGAGCCGCGCATTCACCAGGAAGAGCGGAATATTCTTGGCTTTGGCCTGCCACAGAAAATTCGGCCAGATTTCAGCCTCCACCAGCACGATCGCCTCGGGGGTGAGGATGCGCAGGGCGCGGTTCACATACCGCGGGCGGTCAATGGGATAATAAATCTTCTGGATGTGCGAAGGCAGCTTCTTCCGCAGCTCGCCCATGCCCGTGGAAGTTGTGGTCGAGACCAGGATCTTGATGTTCGGCACCCTTTGCTCCAGCGCGTGAATGAGCTGCGTGGCCACATTCACCTCGCCCACGCTCACGGCGTGAATCCAAAGCATGTGGCGATTCGTGATCGCCGTTTTTAACTTGGCGTCATACTTCGCGAAACGCTGTCCAAACCCTTTGCGCCAATCCCCCCGCCTCCACATCTTCCAAAAGTAGAAAGGCGTAGCCGCCCAAAAAAAGAGGGCGAACAAAACATTGTAAAAAAATCGCATTCAGAGTGGGCCCTGCCCCCCGTTTGTCAGAAATCAATCTCCATGCTAGAAACTTCCGTGCCATTCCCACACAACCGGACGCGATGGCGCCTTTCGCTAAAATTTGGAAACGTTCCGAGATTCCATCCCAGCGCCCTCTTGCTAAACAAAGCCCGCCCCCATCGCAAGCCAATTTAAGGGGCTGCAATTGAAACTAGCCGCGGTCAAATATCAATTGAGGCGCACCGAGCGCAGGGAATGGTGGCGCTTCGAAACAACGGAAGAAGGCGCGAAGGCGATTTCACGCAGTTGTTGCCGGGATTCGATCACTACGTGTGGGAGTGGTCGCCTCGGGTCTGCGACCCTTGAGGAAATAAGTTTTCAGTGAAGCTTCATTCTTGATGGAAAATTCGCCCCGGTCTTCAAATTGGTATTTGTCGCGCAGTTTCGCGTAAGTGCTTTGGTTCACCTGAATATAGCCAGGGGAGCCGTAGGTTTCCATGTGCCAGGCCGTATTGACGGTTTCACCCCAGACGTCGTAGCTGAATTTGATTCGGCCAATTACCCCGGCAACCACTGGGCCGGTATTGATGCCAATGCGGAGGCTAAATGTTTCGCCGTTCGGGGCATCGTGCAAGGCGATTTGTTCCTGGAGCGCCAGGGCGGCTTCAGCGATGGCTTCGGCGTGGTCGGGCCGCGCCACTGGAACACCAGCAGCGATCATGTAGGATTCCCCCATGACTTTGATTTTTTCGAGGCCAAGTTTCTCTGTGACCGCGTCGAAGCCGGAGTAGATGACGCTGAGCAGCGTGACCACAGCGGTGGCGGAAAGGCGCTCAGTGAGACGCGAGAAATCGTGGAGGCCAGCGAAGAGGATGGTCGCTTCAGGAAAGTTGTCCGCGATGATTTCCATGGAGCCATCGGCTCTTGGCGGTTGCGCTTTCAAGCGTTGCACAATGGCAGCCGGCAGCACATTGAGAAGAAGGCTTTCGGACGCCTTTTGCTCGGCTTCGACCCGGTTGAAGAGCCTCCTCGCCTCAAGATGTAGAAGCCGAACTTCGAGCAGGTTATAAACGCGCATCAGAACTTCGGCCAGTTCGAATGGTTTGCTGACAAAATCCTTGGCGCCGGCTTTGAGAGCGCGGAGTTTGAGATCGGGCTGCGCGGTCACTACGAGCACCGGCAGGTAGCCATCCGTCTCGATGGTTTTGAGTTCTGCCATCACTTCGAAGCCATCCATCCCCGGCATTTGCAAATCGAGGAGGATTAGGGAGTAATGATTCTCAAGATGGAGCTGGGCTACTTCTCGCGGGCGGCTGGTCGAACTGATGTGAGAATACCCAGCGCCTCGGAGCATTTGATCGAGGAGCGAAACATTCGCTGGCTTGTCATCGACGATGAGAATGCTGGCTTTGAGAATGTCTGCGACGCTGACCATAAATTTGGCTTGTTAGTGAGTAGTGGAGGCGGCCGTGGCAGCGAATTCGAGAGCGATGTTGAGGGTATCCATAAACTCTTTTACTTTGATGGGCTTGGTGAGATAACGGAAAAACCCGGCTTCGAGGCCTTTTTCGATATCCCGTGGCATGGCATTCGCGCTCAGAGCGACAATAGGAATGTGCGATGTGGCCGGGTCCTGACGCAAAATCTTCAATGCTTCCAAACCGCTAATGCCGGGAAGGTTAATGTCCATCAGGATCACTTCGGGCAGAGACTCACGAGCCAGTTCGATCCCCAGAAGGCCGGTGACGGCGGTGAGCAACCGTATGTCGGACCGGCGAGCGATGAGTTGCTCCACGAGACTGAGGTTGGCGGGATTGTCTTCCACATAAAGCAGCGTGCGGAGAGGCGCATTCGAGCTGGCCTGCGGGACGGAGGGAGTTTCGTGAACCAGGCTGTTGATCTCGAGTTGCGGAGCGATTGCGGCGGGAAGTTCGCACCAGAAGACGCTGCCTTGGCCGACCACGCTTTCGACGCCGAGAAACCCTTCCATCAGCTCGACGAGGCGTTTTGTCACGACGAGGCCGATGCCGGTGCCAGCCACTACACCCTCCTCCTGGCCCAGGCGATTGAACGGCTCAAAGAGTTGGGCGATTTTTTCAACCGGCAAACCCGCTCCAGTATCCTTCACGCTGATTCGGATTCGGCCTTTCTCAGCCAGGGCGCATTCGACAACAACACTTCCGCGCTCACTATTGTACTTAATGGCGTTCGAAAGGAGATTGATAATGATCTGTTTGAGACGCGTGCGATCGGCTAGCACGTACCATGGAGCCTCAAAATACGGAAAGGTCATGGCAATCCGGCGCTGTTGGGCCTCTGGTTCCATCATGTCGCGACATTCCGAAAGCACTTCCGCAAGCGAAACAGGTTCAGAAGACAGGGAAACTTTTCCTGATTCGATGACCGCGAGATCCAGGATTTCGTTGATGAGTTTCAGGAGATGCCATCCGGCCTGGAGGATTTGGGCGATGCTCTCTGCCTGCGCGCGTGTCGGAGCTGGACTTGCGGATTCCATCAGTTGCGCAAAACCGAGGATTGCGTTGAGCGGGCTCCGCAACTCGTGGCTCATGCTCGAAAGAAAATCGGATTTCGCGAGGTTGGCCATTTCCGCAATGGATTTGGCGCTTTCGAGTTCCAGCTCAAAACGTTTGCGGTCCGTGACGTCCCGAGCAGCGGCGAAGACGCCCTGCAGCTTGCGATCGCGGTTGTAAAAGGTGGTAAGATTGTAGGAGACGACTGTTTTTTTTCCGTCGCGCGCGCTCGCAGTGAGTTCGTAGTCAGTGAGTTTTTTGTCGCTCAGAACCAATTTGATGCCTGCTTCGGCGCGTTCCGGATCAGTGAAGAAATTTTTAAATGGCGCGCCGATAAGTTCGTCGCGCGTGCTGCCAGTAAGCGCTTCCATCTGTTTGTTTACGTCGGTGATGATGCCCAGTGGATCGGTGGTCATCAGCGCGTCAACATTCGATTCAATGAGGGAACGAGTGTAGAACTGCTGGTCCCGCAATCTTTGATCGAGTTTTTTCTGTTCCTCTTCAACTTGTTTGCGCGCGCTGTTATCGGTGCCGATCAGGAGGTAGCCGATGATGGCGTTCTCCGCGTCGCGAAGCGCGGTGACCGAGACTACGGCCGGGAAGCGGCTGCCATCCTTGCGGATGTAAGTGAGTTCGTAGATGTCCTCGATGCCCCGCGACGCTTTGAAGACAAGCGCTTCAAAACCTGGCGTGATGGGCGTGCCGAGTTCCACGCTCAACGCTTTTGCGCGAGCGATGACTTCACGTGGATCGGAAATATCCGCCGGGGTGATTTTATTCATCACGTCCGCGGCGGCGTAGCCCAGCATGCGCTCCGCGCCGACATTGAAGATTTGAATCACGCCTTTCGCGTCCGTGGCGATGCTGGAGAAATTCGCGCTGTTAAAGATCGCGCTCTGAAGCGCTCCGGCTTTAAGGAGCGCTTCCTCGGCGCGTTTGCGCGCGCTGTTGTCAGTGCCGATAAGCAGATAGCCAATGATAATGCTTTGCGCGTCACGTAGCGCCGTGACGGAAACAACAGCCGGAAAGCGGCTGCCGTCTTTGCGGATGTATGTAAGCTCGTAAATGTCCTCGATGCCGCGCGACGCTTTGAAGACAAGAGCTTCAAAGCCAGGCGTGATCGGTGTGGAAAGCTCGACGCTCAAGGCTTTGGCGCGAGCGATAAGTTCCTGCGGGTCTGAAATGTCAGCGGGAGTGATTTTGTTCACCACGTCTGCCGCCGTGTAACCGAGCATGCGTTCGGCGCCCACGTTGAAGATTTGGATCACGCCCTTCTCGTCAGTCGCAATGCTCGAAAAATTGGCGCTGTTAAAAATGGCGTCCTGCAACGCGCCGGCCTTCAGGAGCGATTCCTCCCTGCGACCTTCGGTGAATTTCTCGATCACCGGCTCGGCGTCGAGAACAGATGTTTCTGGCATAGGTGTGGTTATAGAAAATGTTTTGCGTCGACTACTCTCCCAAATGTTGCTTAACCATCGCCGCGACTTCACCCAGGTGAATGGGCTTGGCCATGAAAGGAAATCCTCCAATCTGCCCCCCAGCCGCGGCAACCGCCTCCCTGGTCGTCGCGGCGGTGAGAAACACAATTGGCACGGATTTCAACTTCGTGTTCGCCCTGAAAGCTCCAGCCAATTGAATTCCGTCCATGATTGGCATGAGTAAATCGAGGATAATCAAATCCGGCTCAAAAATCTCCGCCGCGGCCACGGCGGCTACCGGGTCATTTTCATCCCGAACGACATAACCATGGCAGTCCTGAAAGTAAGTCTTCAGTAGCGTGGTATCACTGGCCAGATCGTCCACCACCAAAATTCGCTTCTTTGGCTTTTTCATCGTCGGTTCAGTTCACGATTGCCGTCGCGCTCTTTGGAAGGTTTCGAGGAAATCTGGGTCTTTGGAGTTTTGTGTCCGGGCTGTTCTTGTGGAGAGCTCGATTTCATAGGCTCGGGACTGGTTTTCTTTACATACCTGCGCACTAGCCAATGCCGCTGCAACGCTTCAATCAACCGCTCCAATTCGGCCATTGAAACCTGCGTTTGGTGAACGAGTCCTGGCAAATCTTTCGTTTCGTTCGCGACGGCGTCCGCGATCTCGGGCAATCGGGACGCGCCCTTTTGAATGTTCGTTACCGCTGCATTAAGGTTGGTTGCCATCAATTGAAGCTGACTCATGGCCTGACCCGCGCGCGCGAGAAGTTCCTGGACTTCCCCGGCCAGCGCAGCGTCCGTCAATAGCATACCCGCGGTCCCTTTGCCTTGTTCAAGTCCCTCCGAGAGGCGATCCCACCGCGCCAGGAGTCCGCTTAGATCGCGGCTGGATTTTTCCAGGTCAGCTCCAAGTTTCGTCCACTGCTCGAGGCCAACTCCCGCTTTCTTCACGACTGGAATCAATTCCGCCTGCAGATCGCTAACCATCTTCTCAATGCGGCCGAGGGAATCTTCGGAAGGAACACAGATAATCGTCGGATTATCCGCAGGAAGCCGGACACCCGTGCCCGCGCTAATCTCCATGAAGGAATCCCCCGCCACCGCGAACGCTTTCTTGATGGAGGCGGTGGAATCGATGCGCACGAAACGCTCGAAGTCCCGGCGCATTTTCACGCGCGCCTTGACGCGGCCATCGTCCTTGACGATTACGTCGTCCACCAAACCCGCCGATACCCCGAGAATGAAAACCTCATCACCGCGCCGCAAACCAGAGGTTCCTGCCTGCGGGAGCAGAACGTCGAACGCGAATTTCCGCGCGAACCATCGTTGCGAATGGCCGCTAAAGATGACGCCGGCAATGACGAGCGCCACGACGGCGAGAACGAAGACACCGACTAATTCATTGACATGCCGGAGCTTAAAACGGGTTTGCATTACGCGTTCGCTCCCATCAATTGAAGTTCGGACCCGCGCATCCGAGCCCTGGATGTCGCGTGCATGGACACGCTTTTCCACGTTTGGGGATCGGTGGCCGTCCAGAGCACGGCTGCCGCGCGCCGGCGCGCCGATTGAACCGCATTGAGCAAAGGCGCCATGAAATCAGCGTAAACACCGCGAACCGGTTGTTCGATAATGATCAGAGTCGGCCTCCCGAGAAATGCGCGAATGCACGCCGCCTTGCGCAAATCCCAGCGTCGAACTTTATCTGGCCGCCCGCGAGGGAGCCCAGGCAACCCAAACACACGCGCCAGGGTCAGCGCTTCCTCCATGATCTCCGCTTCGCTCCGATTCGTGTGATGAAGCTGTGCCAGGAGAATGTTTTCGTCCACGTCCAGATCGCTGATCCACCCTTCGTCATCAAACAACCGTCCGATTTTGCCGCGCTGCGCCGCGGCCTGGTCAACCCCGAGTTGTTGCCAATCATCGCCAAGAAAGGAAACAGTTCCGCGATCCCCGTGGAGCAGCCCTTGCGCTGCGTCAGCCAGCGGGAGTCGCTCATTCTCCCGCTCAATTTGCACCAGCAACAAATCCCCTGGAGTCAGCGTGAACGATGCGTCGGAAAGCCCGGTTTCATATTGAGAGCTGGATGCAACCGTCAACCCCGCGAAATTCAAAATGGGCGCGCTCATCCTTAGCTGTACGTGAGAAACGACACGATAACCGACGTTAAGAACAGCGCGCCCAGCGATCTCGCCAACGCTCTCTTGACCACCGCTGGCACATTGGTCACCCCACCCTCCGCGCTCAATCCCTCCGTGCAACAGATCACCCCCGTCAGCAGCGCGGGGACGAGGCATTTCACGAGCAGGCCAATCGCGTCGAACGGGTGAACCGCTTTGAAGACACTGTTCAGGAACACCGAAGGGTCCGGATTCGTGTGCCCAAAGAGCGCGCCGAAACTGAAACCAGTTGCAAAGGCCGCCACGACAAAAATCACCGTCAAACAAAATGCCGACACCGCCATCGCGAGCGCCCGCGGCATCACCAGGAACGGCAATGGTTCGATGCCCTGCGCTTCAAGCACGCGCACTTCACCCCCCGCCTTCATGAACCCGAGTTCCGTGGCGATGGCGCTCCCTCCACGAACGATGAGGACGAAGTTCGCGAAGAGGGGCGCCAGCTCACGCGCCACAACCGCCACCAACAATGGCCCGAGCTTCTGCGACTGGCCAAGCTTTCCTGTCCAAACGTCCAGCTGAACGACGATGGAGATTCCAACCAGCGCCCCAAGGACCAGGATGAAGCGCACCGACTTCACGCCGAAGTCCAGAAGCTGCCGCGCAAAAACTTTTCGCACCGTGCGCCGCCATTGACGCGGCTGCGCTCCGAGGAGAAGTGTGATTCCGAGAACAGCGGCAACAAATCGCAATTCACCGAAGTGCCGCGTAACAATTCCGCCCAGGCCGGCCACGCTCATTCGCCAGGCACGTAGGGCTGGCTCAGTCAAGAGGATAAACTTGGAGGGAGAAGAATTCATTGAGAAGGCCAATAAGCTTCTTCAAACCAAATGGCCGAAGCATGACTGCCCCGGTGAGCGAGAAAATCACGCGACTGAGAGCCGCGATTTTGCAATGGAATTGGGGCGGTTAGGAGCATAGTTTGCTCGCCATGTCCTTAAGCATTGCGCGCAGTTCCTCCAATCGCCGCGGTTTAATCAATACGAAAACGGCGCCCCGCTCTCTCGCGGCCGAAATATCGGCTTCCGAAGTGGACCCAGTTAAAATGATAACCGGCAGACGGCGAAAATCCACGGAGCTTGTTAGCCAGGAGACGAACTCAACTCCCGATTCGCCATTGAGGTTCAAATCACAAATGACGGCATCGGGAAGAGGATGCATCGAGCGGTTGGCATACATGCCCGAGCCAAGCAAATAAGCCTTGGCTTCACCCAGGTTCCTACATACAAACGCCGTGCACGATTCAAGGGAGCCAAATGCGTGTCGAATTGAGGTCGCGTCCTGCGCGTTTTCTTCAATGACCAAAAACGTCTTAGTTTTTCTTTGAGTCAAACATTAAGCGTCGCCCGTCGGAGGAGCTGAGGCAATCGGGGAGAACCCGCGACACCTGATTTTGAAAGGCTTAAAAACCTATCCGACAAAGGTTGGGGCTTTAGAACGGAGTGTCACGGTAATACATAGGAGAATCCATCAGTGATCGGCTTGCGGCAGCCCCCGAAGCACAGCGTAGAATTTGGAATCCCAACCCCTCCCAAGCCACAACGTGGCTTCGTCTCTGGGAGTTTGTTGAAGAATTCTGGCCGTTCGGCTTGCGAGCGCGGCGGGCGCAGTGACAAGGCGCGGCGACTGAGGATATCCGCAGTGATCTCTGATGGAGCCGCAACGACGTCAGTGCGTCTGCCCCGCCGCAAAATGAATGATCGGTATTCTTCAACAGACTCCCATGCTAGAAACTTCCGTGCCATTCCCACAGAATCGGACGCGATCGCCCCTTTCGTTACAATCTGGAAACGTTTCCAAGGTTCCATCAGCGCCCTTTTCCTCAACAAAGCCCGCCGCCATCGCAAGCCAATTTACGGGCCGCCCATTCAGGCAGGACATGGGAAGGTAGCCGGTCGCAAAGTCCCGTCGATAAGACCATCCCCCACCACGTTCACCTCCGGATTCTCTTCGCTAGCCTCAAGGGGCGCCGGACACGGGGCGCCCCATCACGTCAGAGGATAAATTCCAAACTGAGGCTGAAGGCCTCATCCATACCAACTGCGGCCGGAGGGAGCGGCGCGATCGCAAGACCAGGTAACCATTCCCTTTACATAGGACGCTTTAGCGGATCTACTCCAGGCCGACGGTTGGATCTCAAATTATTCTCAGAGGAAAAGCCATCAAGCACCATTGTGTGTTCCCGCTCACATCCAACATCTGGGAGAGGATTTTGATGACAAATTTGTGGGGGACGTTAGATTTTTGCTCCGGAATGACCCATCGAAAGGCACCACAAAGCGTTGGCGAGGCGGCAGTGCCTAGTGTTTCTTCCAATCGCGAAACTCGCTGGACACTGGTGCTCAAAGCTTGCGCCGGATCGAGCGAAGCCATTGAAGAGTTGAGCAAAGCTTATTGGCCCGCCGTTTATGCTTTTCTTCGCCGCCGGGGCTTTGGCCCGGAGGATGCCGAAGACCTCACTCAGCAAACATTGGCACGGCTGGCGAGAGCGGAAGGGTTGGCCAGCGTGGATCCTTCTAAAGGCCGGTTTCGCACGTTTTTGTTCGCCTGCGCGGAGCATGAAGCCTCCCATTTCCACGAAAGAAACGGAGCGGCAAAACGAATCACTAAACTTCTCTCTTCCCTAGACGCCTTGGAAGCGGAACAATCCTACGCGCTTTTGCCGTTTACTGAGGCTCCTACAGAACAAGTGTTTGACCGTTCCTGGAGCAAAATTGTAGTCGCAAGGGCCCTGGCTGGATTGAAATCCGAATATGAGCGCCTGGGAAAAGATCGAATTTTCGAAGTTTTGCTTCCGCTGCTCAATACTGGAACCGAGCGCGGTGAATTCCGCCCGCTTGCGGAAAAACTAGAGATCACGGAAGTAAACAGTCGGGTGACCTGGATGCGGTTTAAGGCCTCATTTGTTGAACGCATGCGCCGTGAAGTCGCTGAAACCATGGCTGACCCTGGCGAAGTAGATGCGGAACTTCGTCACCTTATGAGCGCATGGCTATCAACCACGACTTGATTGTAGGCCGCATGCCCCACGCGGCGCAAAGCCCCAATTTCACATTCATTTGCAAAACGCTGTAATTCGCATTCGTGTAACAATTGGTCGTGGAGCCGTTTGATCATCAATGATCCACAATGGACCTTGGTACTAAAATATGCCCTGACTGCGGGGCTTTCGTTCCATCGGACGCCCCCGTTGGGCTCTGCATTGCCTGCCTGTTGAAGGCCGCTCAGGAAGACACAGGAATTTCTGGCGACGGCGGACTCACGATGCGGGAGGGCAAACGACGCCAGGTTGGCGATTACGAACTAATCCGCGAGATTGGCCGGGGCGGCATGGGTGTCGTGTTCGAGGCCCGCCAGCGCAGTCTAAATCGAATAGTGGCCGTTAAACTGATCCTTTCCTGGGAATTTGCCAGCGAAACGGCGGTGGCCCGCTTCAAAGAGGAGGCGGAACTCATTGCCAGCCTGGCCCATCCGAACATCGTCCCCATCTATGAAATTGGTGAAGACGACGGCTGCCACTTCTACAGCATGAAGCTGATCGAAGGCGAAAGTCTGGCGGGAGCGCTGAATCGCAACGCTGAAGCGGATTCCTACGCAGCTGCCGAATCGCCCCAAATAGACCCGAACGCCGAATACACGGTAGGGCGAGGCTCCCGCCGAGCCTTCCTTTCTCTATCTCACGGGAAGGCTCATCGAGAACTTCGCCCTACCCGCCCTGGACGATCATCCGCCTTCGCTCCTCGCGATTCCGCCTTGCTGCTCGCGAAGGTTGCGCGCGCGGTTCACTTCGCGCACCAGCGCGGCATCATTCACCGCGACCTTTCCCCCGAGAACATCCTCCTTGATGCGGAGCGCGAGCCGTGTGTCAGCGACTTTGGCATGGCCAGACTGATGAGCGCCGAGCGGCGATTAACGCAGACTCAGACCATCGCCGGTAAGCCCGATTATATGGCCCCCGAGCAAGTGAACCCTCAAGGGCCGCACGCCACCACTGCGAGCGATATCTTTAGCCTCGGAGCTATCTTCTACCAGTTGCTGACCGGGGAGCGTCCCTTTGCCGCAGATTCCTCCTTGGCGATTCTGGAGCTCATCCGCACTTCCGAGCCTCTGCCCCCTTCCCGCCTGAACCCCGCCGTGGACCGCGATCTCGAAACCATTTGCCTCAAGTGCCTGGCCAAAGACCCTGCGGGACGCTACGCAAGCGCCGCCGCCTTGGCTGATGACCTAGAAAGATGGCTCCGGAGTGAGCCTATACTGGCGCGGCCAGTAGGGGCGTTCGAAAGAACTTTTAAGTGGATCCGTCGCAATCCGCTCAAGGCCGCCCTCAGCGCCGTTTGTTTGTTTGCTATTCTAGGACCGCTCGTAATCACCTTTTATCTTTACTATTTCGTACTGCCCCTGCAAGCGCGGTCCCATCCCATCTTTGGTTGGGACCACACCATCAATGGTTTCAGACTCCCGTTTGAGCGAAACAATAGTGGCCGACTCACAATGAACTTCGACCTCACCACCGTGCTCCGAGAACATGTGGCACTTTTATATTTTACCAATATACCTTCAGCACACCGCGGCTTGGTCTCAGAACTGAAATGTCAGATCATGGCGGACATCCCAGGAGCGCCAGATGAACAGCGCAGTCCGAGCATTTGGCATTGCCAGAAGTTTACTCTTTCAAGACCCCACAGCCGAGACCGGGCCTACTATGTCGCTTCTGTGGGCTGGAATGCCGATGAATTGCTCCTGCTGGCCCCGGACGCCCAAGTTTGCGTCACCTTTCTCGACGGGCAAAAATAGTGAGGCTCCGCGCTGAGCGCCAAACTTCGGTCCTCCAAGCAAATACGATGTAACACTTCGTTGAGAATCCGTTTGCAGTGAGCGTAGGGTCGGAAGGGCCCTCTCAACCAACATATTGCCCATGAAACAATTCTTCTTCGTCGGACAACGGTTTAACCCGCCCAGAGTTTTCAGCTTGAGCCTGCTTTTGGCCAGTTTGCTAGGCGCTTGGCCTATTGGCTCTACGACTTACGCGCAATCCCTCAGCACGAGCAGCATCAGTTTTCAAGCCGCCCTGAATGGTCCAGACGGAAACCCCCTGCCAAACGGAAACCATAAACTAATATTTCAATTTTTCAGCGAGCTTACCGGCGGATTTCCAATAGGAGACGTCGCGGTGTTCGCCACAACAGCCAAAGATGGCATCGTCTCAACCAGTATTCCTGCGGATAAGGCGTGGTTCAGCGGCCAAACAACCTACATGGCTGTGACTGTGGATGGCAATGAACTTTCCCCGCGCATACTGGTAACCGCTGTGCCATACGCGATGAGCGCGAACTCCTTGAATGCTACAGTCATGCATTTGGTTGGGGAGGTTGTCGAGCTAAACGGGCAAAAATCACCAGATCCGATTGATGGAACGTGGACCCTACAGCCCAATGCGTGGGACCTCGGAACCTTTGGCATCGTCCGATACGCGCCGGCCGCGGATGTCTCAAAATCGTTGGTGATCACTCCGGCTGGCAACGCGGGGTTTGGACTCTCCAGCCCTGCCGCCAAATTTCACATCCGAGGCGCCAGTGACGGGGACATTCCAGCGCTGCGCTTAGACCAATACGGCAGCGGGATCAACTTTGGCTTGATGTTTACTGAACCCGGTGTGGCTGCCTCGGCTCGAATTTATATGGAAGAGGGAATGCTCACAGTAGCGGCAGGTCACGGTGAATACCCCGCCTTCCGCGTAGCGCAGCAAGGCGAAGGAGCAGAGGCCGGAATTCAAATGACTTCTCCACACTCTGAGCATTCTGGACGAATGTTCATGGAGGAAGGGGTGTTGTGGATTGGCCAGTCCACCAGTCCTCAGGCCCTCGCACTATTGCCCGATGGAACAGTAAAGGTGCGTGGCACAGCGCGATGCGAAGTGCTTCAAATCACCAGTGACCGGGCGAAAAAGGAAAGATTTGAGCCTGTGAATGCGCATCAAATCCTCCAAAAAGTCGCCTCGCTCCCAATCGGGACTTGGGCATACACCAATGCGCCAAATATCCGCCATCTCGGGCCAATGGCCCAAGACTTCCAAGCCAGTTTTTCGATTGGCGAGGACGACAAGCATATCGCAACGGTTGATGCGGACGGTGTGGCTCTGGCGTCCATTCAAGCTCTCTATCTACTCGCGCAGGAGAGGGATGCAAAAATTCACGATCTTGAGAAACGTCTTGAAGTGCTGGAACGTAAAATGGAAACTCATTTTGCTGACAGTGAAGGCCAACCTTAAACTTAATGCCAGCCCCTATTGTAGATTCCAGCAACACGGGGTTTGTTTTGCTGTTCTGAGCCAGGCCTTACGGAACTCTCGAAGAAGATCCTGATTGGTTGCGATTGCCGAGCGGGAAGCGATGATTAATACCAGTAGATCCCGACAAGAAATATTATGAGATCAATAATTCAAAGCGAATGGATTTTGGTGCTTGGCGCACTTTGCTGGTTCGCTGTTTTTTGTGGACAGGCCGCTGATTTAGATGAAGACGGCATTGAGGACTCTTTGGAGCAGATGTTGATTGATCGATACCGCCCATTCTTGAAATACGATGGAAACGAGCGGTTTTGGCCTTCATCAGTGACCTGGTATCTACAGCATTCAAGATTGTTCACTTATAACAATGGAGTTCAATTTGTGTACGGGCAAGAAACTCTGGCTGCTGACCCCCTAAAGCTTTTGGAGGCGGCGTGTGCTTCGCAAGTTAATGGTGCCTGTGTGGGGCGATCGTCCTCAATCATACAATATCCGCATACAGTTCAACAGTATGGTCTCTCTGTTCATCCAGACTTTGAGACAGGGGAGGGTCCTATTCCTGTCGGAACTTATGGTCATGTCGTGGCTTTGACAGGTCCGATTGTTTACTCGCATAGGGACCCCCTCCCGGTTGGTCCCAACGATATTCTGATCCAGTACTGGCAATTCTTTCCCAGGAGCGATAGCCAAGCTCCGGATAATCCCATCACGGGTAGCTACGACCACGATGGCGATTGGCTCTACTTAGACCTTTATGTCAAGCGTGCCGCGCTAAGCCACACCAGCCTCGAGTCAAATGATCTCAGATTCGTTGTGTACCACCACCACGGCGACGGGAATTGCTATCCAGATGTTCTGCCATGGGCAGACTCGTTCAAATTAACCGCTGACGGACACCCTATTTGCTATCTCGACGAAGGCTCGCATGAGTGGTGGCCGTGGGCATGTTCTGACGATGATTGCCACAATTGCTTTGGAAGCGATCCCCACGACGGAACTGGGCAAAATTACTTAACCGAAAATGTAATTAACCTGGGCGAGAGATACGCGCCAATGCCCGGATTGGAGCCTCAACTCATCTTGTTTTATAATGGGCTTTGGGGCTTCGGTGACGGACCGGAGCCGCCAGCATTCCAGTTTTACCCGTCGTCGCCGCTGCTCGTCGGATTTGTTGACAGAGGGGCAAGCGCATGGACAGAAGACGGGTTGGGGTCCAAATACCATCCCTTTCTAACACTGCTCCAGGCACAACCGAAAGTCGAAGAGGCGGTTGATCAGTTTCCAAACTCCGGAACTGTCGGGCGAATTTTGATGAAACCAGACAACTACTCTGGCGTGTATGAATTCTCCAAGCCAATAACTCTTGAGGCTTGGGGAACAGGCACCGTGACTATTGGGCAGTAGGTTTTCATTACTCCTACAATAAACATCATCAGCCATTTACTTTATCATATCACGCGCGCTCTGCCAGGAATCTCGTAAACTTAGCCACACCGCTGCTTGTCTCGGCTATCGCGTTAGCGGAGTCCCAGTCAAACGCGGGATCGGCTCACCGCTTCCAGAACCATTGGCCGCGCCATGCGGGAGTCCGATAATCCCAAGCTCCCGGCGCCGACATCGGCAAAGCGATGGCCGAACTGCCCGACGGCAAAGGCCTCCTCTTGGTGATCGTCAACCTGCAATGAAATAATTTCCCCTCCCATGAAAAAACTCCTCTTGTTATCTCTAACCCTCTCGGCACTCGCTGGTGCTCGAGGCGACTCCATCCAATTCGCCACCCTTTCGGCATGCGCGGCGACGCGGAACAACGGGTCAGTAGTCAATATCGGACAACCGTTTGTCGGCGTCATGTCGGCTCAGAGTGGAGAGTCCCTCAACATCGGTGTCATCCCCGCATCAGAGACTATTTTCGCTCCACCGCCTCCACGACCACCACCAAAGATCACAAAGGTGACCATAACTGACGGAGGCATCCAGGTCATTATCGATTCGGCTGAATCCGGCTCACGCTACATTCTGGAAGCCTCGACCGACTTGCAAAACTGGCTCGATGTTGACAGCCAAACCGGAGGCGACCTTCCGCTGACTTTGGACAATCCTCTGCAAATCGAATTTCCATACCGTTTTTATAGGGTCAGGGTTGAGTAGGTGGGCTCTGCGTATCCTGAGCCAAGCGCAAGTTGGTCAAGGGCTCAAGTGCATACGTCTGTTGAATGGATTTTTGGTATCGATTAGCCGGAGGCTGAGAGACTGAAGGAATCCTCCGACTTGTTGATTGCCAATGGAGCGTTTTTGATGATTGTGGAGGCCGCCTTCCACGCTTTGAGGACGGTCATGCTTGACATGTATCAAAAGTAAACTACAATGCATACATTATGAACCGAAGCATTGTCCTCGGTTCGCGGAGCCCTGCCCGAAGAGCGATCCTTAAAATCCTTCTTCAGACAAGACTCCCCCGCGAACCACCGGCCCGGACCGCCACCGGAATTTTCAAACGCGGCCACTCCCAGACGTATACTGCCCAAATGCCCTGCGGGACCGTGTCCCTTCCGTCCCTTCCCTCTGAAATTTCAAATTTGAAATTCCTACCCTCTCCAACTCCTGGAAACCGTTTCGCCCCGTTGGCGGAAAATCTTGTTCCGCCCGACAGCCGCCCCTCACTCTGCCCTCTGCGCTCAAAAACTCCGCACTTCCCTGTACCGCTGCTGTACCGCCAGGCAGAAACAATTATTAGCCCCAAAACCAAACCTTGCATCCACTCTGCGCTCAGCCACTCGAAACTGCAAAAGACCCCCCGTATTATCGCTTCCTGCTCACATACCATGGAAAAAAATCGAGGCAAAGCCCACCCTTTCCCATCGTCTCGCCCTCAATCGTCCTGCCAAATCATCGCTCACTGCGTCTTTGCGTTCCAAGGCGAGCCCGCCCAAACCCATCGCATTCCCCTCCTCTCGTGGCCAAGTGTACCGCCACTGTACCGCGAACCGGGAAAAACGTGTCCCCCCAAGCTCCTGGGCGCCGACAGGACGCGTAAGCTCGCTCGGGACGCGAGCTTGCGCTTGCCAGCGCGTTGCTACACCCTTTGAGGCACAACAATCCAACGCGGAGGGGAAAATGATCATTGGAGTTCCAAAGGAAATTAAAGAACAGGAGTTTCGGGTGGCGTTGCTGCCTTCGGCGGTTTACCAGCTTTTGAAACGCGGGCATCAGGTCCTGGTGGGCCGGAATGCCGGGCTTGGGGCCGGGTATCCTGACTCGGATTACGAGCAGGCGGGCGCCACGATGGTGGATGACCATGTAAAAATCTTTGAGCAGGCCGAGTTGATCGTGAAGGTGAAGGAACCTCAGCCTTCCGAATACGGGTTGTTACGGCGCGGGCAAATCCTTTTCACCTACCTGCATTTGGCTGCGAGCAGGACTCTTACGGATGCGCTGCTCAAGTCAGGCGTGACTGGCCTGGCGTATGAGACGATCGAGGTGAACCGGCGGCTGCCCTTGCTGGAGCCGATGAGCGAAATTGCAGGGCGTATGTCGGTGCTGGTGGGGGGCTATTTTTTGGCGAAACATTGCGGCGGCAGCGGCGTGCTGCTGGGCGGCGTGCCTGGAGTTCTGCCTGGACGGGTCGTTGTGCTGGGCGGCGGAGTGTCCGGGATTAACGCGGCTCGCATGGCCACAGGCCTTGGAGCAGACACAACCATTCTGGAAGTCGATCTGGAGCGGATGCGCTTTCTCGACATCACACTGCACACGGCCCACACCCTCTATTCCAGCGAGGCGCATCTCATGGAGTTGCTCCCGAACGTGGATTTGCTCATTGGGGCGGTATTGGTGCCCGGCGCGAAGGCGCCAAAGCTGATCAATCGACAGATGTTAAAAAGAATGCGCCCTGGCAGCTTGTTGGTAGACATCGCCATTGATCAAGGCGGCTGCGCCGAGACTTCGCGCCCCACGACGCACCACGACCCAATTTTCGTGGAAGAAGGCGTGATCCACTACTGCGTGGCGAACATGCCCGCCGCTTACGCGCGGACGGCCACGCAAGCGCTGACGAATGTGACCTACCGTTACGTCGAACTGCTGGCCGACAACGGCCTGGCGGACGCCTGCCAGCGTCAACCGGCACTGGCGCACGGCATTAACATTCAGGATGGAAAGGTAACGTATAAGCCGGTGGCCGAAGCCCACGGACTGGCATTCCATTCCTCCTGTAGTTAAGCCTTGTCCATCAACGTTTTAACGTGGGCTGCAGCCGCGCGGCCCAGCCCTTTGAGGTTGTAACCGCCTTCAAGGAGGGAGACCAGACGCCCGCCGCAATGTTCTTTTGCAATGTGGAGCATGACTTCGGTAAGCGCGGCGAAGTCCTCGTCCTCCAACCGGAACTGGCCGAGCGGATCGTCCACGCGGGAGTCAAAACCGGCTGAGATAAAGACCATATCCGGCTTAAAGGCTTGCGCGGCAGGGATTAGCTTGTCCTGAAAGGCTCCCAGGATTTCCTTGCGACCCGACCCGGCGGGGAAAGGGTTGTTAAAGATGCAGTTGTGACCTTTGCCAGTCCCCTTTTCATCCGCCGCTCCTGTCCCGGGATACCAGGGGTGCTGATGGGAATCGAAAAACAGCACTGACCCGTCCTCATAGAAGACGTCCTGAGTGCCGTTGCCATGATGCACATCCCAGTCCGCGATAAGGACTTTGCCAATCTTGTGTTTGGCCTGCGCATAGCGGACCCCGGTCGCAATGTTGTTGAACAGGCAGAAGCCCATCCCGCGTGAGGGGCAAGCATGATGGCCAGGTGGCCGGACAACACAGAAAGCGTTCTTGACCTTGCCTGCCATCACTTCGTCCACGGCGCTGACCACGCCCCCCGCCGCCAGCAGGGCAATATCAAAGGATTTGGCGCTGATCACCGTATCGCCAGTGCTCAAGTCGCTGCGTCCCTGGGCGACGTCACGACGGGCGGTTTCGAAATACGGGCGGGAATGGACGCGGAGAATATCCGCATCCGCCGCGGCTTTGGGAGGAATGCGGGTGAGCTTTGATTCCAAGTCAGCCGCTTGCAGCGCTTTAAAAACGGCCCCGGTGCGGGTCGGAGCTTCGGGATGGCCCGGACCTGTGAGATGTTGTTGGTACTCTTCCGAATAAACCAAACCTGTTGGGAGAGTGGAGTTCATGTTTTCATTCGCGACGTATCGGCGCGAGGCGGATTATACATGCGCCATAAAAAAATCAAAGCTCCCCGGTTGCAGCCAGGGAGCTTTGGCGTTTTCGCAGGTCCGTTGCCCTGCCTCCGTTGATAAGGCAGGGTCGGCTAAGTCAGCATCCGAAAGAAACGCACCAATACAACAAACCTTGGCTGAGATTAGGCCATAATCCACGCCTGCCAAGTGGGCGTTTGAGCGCACAGCCCCCTTTCCTTGAACGGGCAGGTTGACAAAGGCATGGAAGTTATTTAACACCAAGGCATGACAACATTTCACTTCCGACGGGCCACTCTCACTTTTTGCCTGCTGCTTTCCATGTTCAGCGCCGCCAGAGCCGCTGAAGATCCAGCCACTTTTAAGGTGGGCGAATTGACCTTCAAGCGGCCAGCCTCCTGGAAATGGGTGGCGGTGGGGCCGGGCATGCGGAAAGCGCAGTTGCAAGTCTCCGACGAAAAGTCGAAAGAGATTGGTGAAGTCGTCTTTTTCCAGTTCGGCGGCGGACAAGGCGGTGGAGCGCAAGCGAACATCGACCGCTGGCTAGGGCAATTTCGTGAGCCCAAGGATCAACTAAAATCGAAGGTGGAGAAGGTGACTGCGGGCAAGAGCGCAGTAACCTATGTCGAGGCGGAAGGCACTTACATGAGCGGCATGCCCGGCGGCCCCAAGACAGCCATGCCGAACCACAAGCTGTTGGGAGCGATCATTGAAGCGGAAGATGGCAACATCTTCGTCAAATACACCGCTCCTCAGGCGCTGGCTAAAACCTCCCGCAAAGATTTTCGAAAAATGGTGTCCAGCGCCCTCGAGAAATAACGCGAGCCAGCGGAGCCTCTGGCTTATGAGGCCGCCAAAGCTTCCCTGCGCTCAGGCAATACCGTTTCAAATCCAGTCGCCAGCGAATGCTCGAGGAAGCGGTTGATTTCCTTTTCCTGGGCTGGCGTCAGCTTAACGCGCGAGATAAAAGCCCAGTTCCCCTGCAGGATGCCACTCAGAATTTGCTGCATGCCTGGCGTAAGTTTAGCCGATTTAAAATCGGGCAGGAGTCCGGCCAGCGCGAGCAACTTGAGTTCGAAACCGTAGATCGCCGTGCCCTCTGTTTTGCCGGTGGCGACACTGTCCAGGAAAGCATCGAAAAGTTTGTAGTGTTCGGGGATGGGCGTTTCGGTCTCGGCGGAACGCTCAATCAGTTTCGCGCAGTAAGCCGCCTGGTATAGTCCCCGCACATTTTGTCTTAACTCGCGCCGCGAATTAACTATGGCGACTTCGCGCAAGCTGTGGAGGTCGGATCTTCGATGCCGCACGAAGGTAAAGTCAGCCTTGTAGTACAAATCCAGTTTTCCCAAAAAAGGTGATTTCGGGCGGCGAGCGCCTTTGGCAAGAGTCGTGATCAGACCGTGATCCTGGCTGAGCCAGTGAACGATCAAACTCGTCTCCGTCAAAGGATAGGTTCTGACAATAATGCCGACAGTGCGGTAATCCATGTTCTAATTTAAGCCTCCAGGGCGTTAAAACCAACTTTTTCCTCAAGCCTTGCCACCAACTCATTTTCCCTCCTTTTCATGACCCTGCGCGGCAGGCTGGAAAGATCATCATAGCCTAATAAATGCAAAACGCCATGCACTGCGTATCGGGCTAACTCCTCCTGCCAGGGACGATTGAAAAGGGCAGACTGCTCCAAGGCTCTATCAACACAGATCATAATGTCCCCGTCAACCCCACCCTCCCCTTTTTTCAGTTCCACTGCTCCGTAGCCAAAAGTAATGACATCGGTGGAGCCCTCATGCCCCAAATAGAGTTGGTTGGCTCTCGCCATTTCCTTGTCGTTCACCAAGAGAAAGCCGAGCCGAACGGATGGAAGCGCCAAAACGTCGCGAACCAGGACTTCCATCAGACGGCGAAACGCGCGGGCATTGATGCGGCGGGTCCGCTGGCGGCTGCGCACCTGAATTTCGAAGGTCACTTCTTGCCACGATGCTCTTCGTATGCGGCAATGATCCGCTGCACCAGAGGGTGGCGCACGACATCCCGCCTTTGAAATTCAATGAGCGATATACCCTCCACTCTGGCAAGGGCTCGCGCCGCTTCCACCAATCCGGACTGTTTGTGAGCCGGAAGATCAATCTGGGTGGGATCGCCTGTGATAACCGCTTTGGAACCGTGCCCGAGCCGGGTCAGAAACATGAACATTTGCTCAGCGGTGGAGTTTTGAGCCTCGTCCAGGATGATGAAGGCGCCGTTCAATGTGCGGCCGCGCATGTAAGCCAAAGGAGCGATCTCAATGGTGCTGCGCTCCATGTGCTTCACGATTTCCTCGGCTGGCAGCATATCGTGCAACGCATCGTGCAATGGGCGCAGGTAGGGAGCGATCTTTTCGTACAAATCACCTGGGAGGAATCCCAGCGCTTCGCCTGCTTCCACCGCTGGCCGGGTGAGAATAATCCTTGAAACAGACTCTTCCTTGAGGGCCGAAACCGCCATCGCGACAGCCAGGTAAGTTTTGCCTGTCCCGGCGGGCCCTATGCCAAAGGTAATGTCATGCTTCCGGATGGCTTCGACGTACTTCTTCTGCCCGACGGTTTTGGGAGTGACGGTCGATTTCTTGGATGAAGTATGAATTCGCTCGGCGGAAAGACTGTGCAAAGCGCTTGGGCCATCGTTTTTGACCACGTTCAAAGCATAGGCGAATTCGCGGTTTCGCACTGGAGAACCTTGCTTGATCGAGTTCTCGAGAAACTGGAAAACCTGTTTGGCCTTTTCCACACCCTCAGGCGGCCCCTCGAGTTTGATCCAGCCCTCGCGCGAAGTGGCCTTGATGGAAAGCTGCTCTTCCAGCGTGGCGAGGTTGCGGGGGTCGTTATTGAACAACTGCTGCGCCTGCCGCGCGTTTTCGTAATGTAATGTTTCTGATGCCATTCTATCTTCAATCACCGAGCCAGGGCTGCCCTGAGTTTGGCGGCCACATCCTTTAAAGCTTCGGGCAAAACCGTCGTATTTGCCAGCACGGGCATAAAATTGGTGTCTCCGTTCCAGCGGGGCACCACGTGCATATGGACATGCTCGGTGATGCCAGCGCCCGCCACACGGCCCAGATTAAGACCGATATTGAACCCATCCGGTTTCATGGTGGCGCTCAACGCCGATTGGCAACGACGGGTTAGGAGCATCATTTCGAGCAACTCCTCCTCGGTAAGTCCGTGCAAGTCGGGCACCGCCCGGTAAGGGATCACCATCAGGTGGCCGCCTGTGTAAGGATACGCGTTGAGAACCGCAAAACAAGACTTCCCTCGCGCGATAACGTAGTTTTCCTCATCCTCGTTAGATTGGGAGATCCGGACAAAAACAGAGGTTGTCGCCCCTGGCGTCTTGGGAGAAAGGATATACGGGATCCGCCAGGGGGCATGTAGTGTCTCCATAAAGGGGTTCGACTTACGTCTTCTGGCCCGAAATCCTGAATTTGATGACGTGCGTGAGGGCCTTCACGGCCAATTCCATATAAAGAAACGGTTTCGCTATTAAGTCGTTCCCTCCGCTCAAGGCCGATTTAGTCCGACTATCGAAATCGGACATGCCAGTGACGAAGACAATTGGGGTTTTCTTGTGCGCGGGCAAGGCTCGAATCTTCTGGCAAAGCTCAAACCCGTTCATTCCGGGCATATCAACATCGAGCACAACCAGATCGAACGTATTATTGGTCAGAAGGTCGTAGGCCGCGTCCGGCGCCGCGATGCTCACACATTTTAAGTCTGCCTTTTCCAAAGCGAAGGTGACGGCCTTCCGGGAAATGATCTCGTCATCAACTGCGATCACGGAAGTGTTTTCAATGCTGACCTGATTGTTAACACCGGTATGCCCAGCCAAAACTCCCAAAAAGTCCACGGTTTGAGCCAGAGTGCGCACAGTGGAGTTATTGATGTAGGAGGGCTTGTCGTGCAGCTCCTTGATGAGAGCTTCCAACGCTCCGGCCATGGTAGCCAACACCTTGAGGCCCGTGAGCCCGGCGTTGCTGCTGAACGAATGAACTTTGCGATAGAGGTCAAATAAGGCGCTCAGGCGCGTCTCGTCCCCCTCCTTCTTAATAAAAGTTTGCAGGTGGGCCCGGATGCCGGACAGATGTTCTGGAATTGTGTCGAGAAAAGCGCGGCGGAGCTCGAATTGAAACGTCGCGTCGGCGTTTTCGCCCACAGGCGCCATCAAGGAAACATAAGGAGCGGGTTGCTCAGCCGGACGCGCTGGCGGCGGAGCGGCCGCAGCGACCGCAGCTGCATTTCGAGCTCTGGCGAGAGCCTTTTTCACGACTTCGATAAGCTGAGAAGGAGAGCACGTAGTCTTGATCAGGCAACTGGTGGCGCCGGCTTTCCAAGCTCCCTGAACCAGATCGCTTAAGTAGGAGTTGGAGAAGACGATGATCGGCAATCCCTTGAGCGTTGGGTCGGCTCGCAAGGCTTTGATGACTTCCACGCCATTCAGCTTCGGCAACATGAGATCCAAAATGACCGCATCCGGCTTGAACTGAAAGGCCATGTTCAATCCCGATTGACCATCCACTGCCAGCTCGGTGGTGAATCCTTCGGATTGGAACTTGTTGCGATAAATTTCCGCGACGAGCTGGTCGTCCTCGATGATCAGTATCTTATTCACGGTTGAGCGCCCAATTCAGACTTAATTTTCACGAGATGCGACTCCAGCGCGGCCTTTACCCTTGCGAACTCCAGTTGCGCGTTAGGGAAAATGGCGGCGGCTTGAGCATGCTCACCTCCCATGGCCCACTGCTCCATCTCCCGCAGCAGTGAAGCCAGATCCTGGATGCCGCAGGTGCCGCTCGATCCCGCGGAATTATGAGCAATTTTCTGGACCGTGGCCGTGGCCCCTTGTTCGACGGCCTCCTTTAGGAGTTCCATCTGGCGGCCAGTCTGGTCCAAGTAAAGCTCAATGAGCTCAATCAAGCTCTGCGGAGTGCCATCAGTGAAATCCTTAAGCCTCTCTATATCAAACGGAGCGCCACCTGAGCTTGAAGCCCCAGGAGACGCGACAGAAGCGGGAGGTGGAAGCGGGACAGGAGTCAATTCAGGAGCGGGCCAGGGTCTTTCCCTCGTTTTGGAGGGGGCAGGCTCCATGCTGGCGGCCCATCTCTCCAGCACTGCTTGAAGAGCCTCTGGCTGCAAAGGCTTGGGAATGTAATCATCCATTCCAACAGCCAGACACTTCTCCCGGTCGCCGTGCAGCGCGTTGGCGGTGATTGCGATAATGATCGTGTGCCGAACGCCCGCCTCCGCCTGTTCCATTTGCCGAATGCGATAGGTGGCTTCAAAGCCATCCATCTCAGGCATTTGCACGTCCATCAGGATCATGTCGTAATTCGCCTCGCGGGTGGCGTTGACGGCCTCAACGCCGTTCGCAGCCACGTCAGCGTGATAGCCCATCTGTTGCAGAAGCCGCAACGCGACTTTTTGATTAATCACATTGTCATCCACCACCAGGAGCCTAAGGGGGCACCGCCTCGCGAGATTTGGATCCATCTTCTGTGAAACCGGGGCCTTGCGCGCCGACTTGCGTTTGGCGGCCTTGGCCTCCAGCAAAACGGATCGAAGCTGAGCCGGTTTCATTGGCTTATCGATACGGCAAATGAACGGGCCCAATTGCGAATTGGGTCCATCCTCCCCGAGCCCGGAAGACGTCAACAGGACCATCGGCATTCGGAGTTCGGGATACGAGCGTTTGACCTCGGCGCCAAGAGCCATTCCGTCCATCTCGGGCATTTGCATGTCAAAAATGGCCAGATCAAACGCGGGTCCTGTGGCCAGGAGTTGAAGGGCCTCGCGTCCCGTGGAGGCATCCGTGACATGAATACCCCATTTCTTCGCCTGAAGCGCGAGAATGCGCCGGTTCGTTTGATTATCATCCACGACCAAGATACGCATGCCAGCAAGTTCTTCTCCCGGAGCGGTGATTTCGGTGTCCGTTGGCGACGCGGCGTCCGCAATGATTGTAAAATGAAACGTGGACCCTTTGCCGGGCGCGCTTTCCAGCCACATTCGCCCGCCCATAAGTTCCACAAGCGACTTGCTGATGACCAGACCCAAGCCCGTGCCCCCAAAATTTCGAGTGGTGGAAGCGTCCGCCTGGCTGAAGGACTGAAAAAGCCGGCCGAATTTTTCCGGGGGAATACCTATGCCAGTGTCGCGCACCGCAAAATGGATGCAATAGCTCTTAACCGGACCTATTTGCTCGCCAACTGAGGAAGGACCACCTTGAACTGGGGACTGATCGACGGGGGCGGCTGCTACTTTTACGAATACTTCGCCGCTTTGCGTAAATTTCAAACCGTTGCTGACGAGATTGACGAGCACCTGCCGCAATCGGGTGACATCCCCCACAATGCGTGGGGGAGTGGTGGCTTCCAGATGGCATGAGAGATAAAGCCCTTTCTCCTCCGCCGTCTTGGCCAACAGGTCCAACACGTCATCAATGCATTGCCGCAAGTCGAAGGCCTGGCGCTCCAGCTCAAGCTTGCCCGACTCTATCTTCGAGAAATCGAGGATATTATTAATGACGGAAAGGAGGGCATCGCCACTGCTTTTGATGGTTTCGGCGGTCTCCCTCTGCAAATCTGTCAGATCGCTATCCAGCAGCAGGCTGGTCATCGCAATCACCCCGTTCATTGGGGTTCGAATTTCGTGGCTCATGTGAGCCAAGTATTCGGATTTTGCGCGAGTGGCGGCCTCGGCTTTTAGCCTGGCGACTTCCAGATCGCGGTTCATCGCCGCGAGTTCGTCGCAAAGTCTTTTAGTGCGGATGGACGCCTCCACTCTCGCCCTAAGTTCCAGGATTTCAAAGGGTTTTGTGACGTAATCCACCGCTCCCAGCTGAAAGCCCTTCAGCTTATCCTCCGTGGTGTTCCAAGCCGTCAAGATAATGATAGGGGCTTGCTGGATCGGCTCCTTACTTTTCCATTCGCTGAGCAGTTCGAATCCATGGATATCAGGCAGAGCCAGATCAAGAAGGATCAGGTCAACCTCCTGTTCCGCCAGCTTTTCCCGCGCTTCGCTTCCGGTCCGAGCTGAAATAAGGCGTATGTTGGGGGAACCGGCAAATACCGCTTCAATGACCCCGAACACAGCCGGATCATCATCCACCACCAACGCCTTTGCCAAGGTTGGTTCTGCCCCGTCCGCTTGTCGCATCTCGTTCAAAGCGATTTCGTCGTCTCTTGCTCCAGGACCTTCAGCACAGCCTGATGTTCCGTGCGGATATTCTCAAGCAGTTTTTCCGAATCTGGAAGCAGCTGTTTTCGGGCCAGCTTGCCCAATTCTTCACACATGCGCGCCAGATTGGCGGCTCCCAAATTACTGGCGCTCCCCTTCAGACTATGAGCCGCCGCTTCCACTGACCGAAAACTGCCGTCGCGCAGCCCGGATTCAATTTGTTGCAGTCTCTGCGGAGAGTCTTCTGAAAACATCTTCACAATTTCCTGGAGCGGAAAGGGATCTTCCTCGGTTCGCAATTCCCTCAATTGGGCGAGAACCGCCAAATCCACCGGGCCCGGGCCTCTTTGTCCTGGTGTGCCCGCCTCATTCTTAGCGGCGCGATCCAATGCGTCCTTTAATTCCTCAATGCGGACTGGTTTGCTCACATAATCATCCATACCTGCTTCCATGCATTTTTCCCGGTCGCCTGCCAGAGCGTTGGCCGTCATGGCGATAATCCATTTCGGAGAGGACCCACTTTGACGTTCCTGAGCGCGAATTTGCCGGGTGGCTTCGTAGCCATCCATCTCCGGCATTTGACAATCCATCAAAATGATATCGTAAGAAATTCGCTGCAGCGCGTAAAGCGCCTCCCGCCCGTTGCCCACAGCATCGGCAGGATATGCCAGCTTGCGAAGCTGCCGCAGAGCCACTTTTTGGTTCACGGAATTATCCTCCGCCACCAAGACTCGCCTGGTTTGAACTGGCTGAGAGGAATCTGAACCGGGGGCCGGAGTGGGCGCCTCTTGAACGGTGGATGATCCGGCGGCGGGGGCGGTTAAGATCGCCCGAAGTGTTTCCGCCAACCGGGCCTGTTTGACCGGCTTGACGAGGCACGCGGAAATTCCTGCTTCTCTCCAGGCCTTTTCCGTCGGAAAAGGGCCAAGGGATGTCAGCAACAGGAGCTTCAGGTTGGAGGAGGCGCGATCACCTTTGATGGCGCGAGCCAGCGCTAACCCATCCTGCTTTGGCATCTGCGCGTCGATGATAGCCAGATCAAAAGGGTCGCCTCGGGAGGCCGCCTCACGCAATGCATCCAATGCCTCCGAAGCGCTGGAAACAGCCTGTGGCCTCATCCGCCAGGAAGTGGTTTGGCTCACCAAAATCCTCCTGTGCGTGTTGTTATCTTCGGCGATCAAGACTTTTCGTCCAATCAGTTTCGCCTGGCCCGGGCGCTCAGGCCGGGATTGCGTGGCTTGTTTCACGAGAGAGAGCCGCACCCAAAAGGTTGAGCCTTTTCCTTCCTCGCTTTCAAAGCCCACGGTTCCGCCCATCAAGCCAACCAATTGCCTGGTAATAGCCAAACCGAGGCCGGTGCCGCCATATTTCCGGGTGGTGGAACCATCCGCTTGCGTAAAGGCTTCGAAAATCCGGGACTGAGCCTCGCGCGCAATTCCAATCCCAGTGTCTTGCACAGTGAAAACGACCACGACCTCCGAGGCGGTTTCCGACTCCCGCACCACTCGCAGCACCACCTCGCCGTTGGGCGTAAACTTGACCGCATTGCTGACCAGGTTGGTTAGGACCTGCCGCAGCCTGCCCGGGTCTCCTTTCAGGAATCGCGGGATATCCGGCTCGACCCAGCCCGCCAACTCCACAGCTTTGCCCTGAGCCTGTTCCGCGAGCAGATGCAAGGCTCCCTCCACCACTTCACTCAATTCGAAATCAATTTGCTCGATGGTAAGCTTCCCGGCTTCAATTTTCGAAAAATCCAGGATATCATTAATAACATTGAGCAGCGCTTCTGCGCTGACGCGGATGGTTTCGATAAAATCCTTCTGTTCATCCGTTAACGCCGTGTCCAAGGCCAGGCCCGTCATGCCGATGATGGCATTCATCGGAGTGCGAATTTCATGGCTCATGTTCGCCAAAAATTCCGATTTCAGCCGCGCTGATTCGAGCGCCGCGTCACGGGCGGCGGCGAGCTCCGCCTCAACTCGCTTTAGTTCGGTGATATCTCGAGAGATGCCGAATGTGCCAATGATGTCTCCCTTTGGATCGCGAAGAGGAACCTTCGTGGTTAAAACCCATCGCAGGTCGCCGCTTCTTGAAATCTCCTTCTCGGTTTTGGCGATAACCGGCCGGCCGGAGCGCATGATTTCGCGTTCATCTTCAAACGCTTCGTTGGCATGCTGCTTGTCAAACAGGTCAAAATCCGTCATGCCGATGGCCTCTTCGGGGGTTTCCAAACCCAGCCTTCCCGCGAGGGAGGCGCTGCAAAGGAGAAAACGCGAGGATGTGTCCTTGTAATAAATGTGGTCGGGAATCGTCTCCAACATGGCTCTCAGCAAATTGCGTTCGTGGCGAAGAGCTTCCTGAACTTTATAGCGTTCCGTCTCGTCCCAGAAAATGCCTTGGATTCCAACAATCTCACCATGAGCGTCGTAGATGGGGGTCTTGATCACCTGCACATAGAGCGAGCCCTGGTCCGCTGAAGGATGGGCTTCGAGCGTCTGCAAGGTTCTGCCCTGCTCTATCACCATCTGATCGTCTCGCTGATACTTCGCCGCGAGTTGAGGCGGAAAAAGGTCTTGATCCGTGAGACCAATAATATCCGCCAACGGCCGCTCCACGAGCCGGCAAAACCGGGAGTTCGCGAACGTGAACCTGCCCTTCAGATCCTTACGAAAAATATTTTGCGGAAGACTTTCCACAAGGGAGTGGTAAAAGGATTCGGAGCGTCGCAACGCCACGGTGGTTTCTTCGTGCTGCGCATGAAGTTCCTTGTAACTCCGCCTCATCTCAAGCTGCAAAGCGACCTGTTTGGCAAGGGTGCGCAGGCCTTGGGCCTGCTCAGGGGAAAGAGTTCTCGGTTTCCCGTCCATTACACAAAGTGTCCCAATCGCCATCGAACCCAAAACCAGGGGCACACCAGCGTAAAACCGCACGCCACGCTTCTCCCAAGCCGAGGCTATACACTTGAAACGACCATCTTCCGCAAGGTTTGGGATTATAATCAGGTCGAGTTGCTTCAGAACCCGCGCGCAAATGGATTCAGTGAGGGGAATCTCCCGAAGTGAAGTCCCAATGACCGATTTATTCCATTGCCTTTTGCCGTCCAGGAAAGCAATGAAAGCAATGGAAGCCTGACAGATCTGGCTCGCTAACAACGCCAGCTCGTCGAAAGCCTGCTCAGGGCTGGTGTCGAGGATCACATACTGGCGCAGAACGTTCAACCGCTCCGATTCGTGAAGTGGTTCAGGCACAATTCCAGGACGTTTCTCGGGTTCTCACTCCGCATATTTGGCGGAATTCCAGAGGCTTTTGCAAGCGCGGACTTGGCGTCAAACCGCAGTGAAACGGGCTCGGAAGTTAAGTCGATAAGTCATTGCATTTGACCTTCCATGAATAAATGGTGAAACTGTTTTCATTGGGCGCGTGGTGGAATTGGCAGACACGCGGGACTTAGGATCCCGTGGCGCAAGCCGTGCAGGTTCAAGTCCTGTCGCGCCCACCATTTCTTGTCTGCTTCCTTTTCCGCGTCAGTTCCATTCACAAAAAGAAACATTTGCGCCGATTCGGCAATCGCGTTTAATTCGGGCGTATGGTTTCGACTGTCCCAAAGGATGCCGCGACTGCCCAGGAACACTCCTCCCCCGAAGTGTTCCGCAATGCTTTCCGATGGATGCTGCTGGCCCGCGCCCTCGACGAGAAGCTGGCAAGCCTTTACCGCGCGGGCAAAATTCCTGGCGGCGGCGTTTATTTGGGCCGGGGGCAGGAAGCTTTGAGTGTATCGATTGGCCTGTCGCTTCTGCCAGGAGATGTTTTTGCTCCCTTAATCCGAGACGGGGCAGGCCGTCTTGCGTTCGGTGAGCAGGTGATTGACGCCGTCCGGACCTGCCTCGGTTCTCCGTTGGGCCCGATGCGAGCTCGTGACGGCAACGTGCATCGTGGCAAGCCAAAGGAAGGTTACCTTCCCATGATCAGTCATTTGGGAGCCATGATTTCGGTGGTCAACGGTGTCCTGATGGCAAAGCGTTTTAAAGGAATTCGAGGAGTCGTGGGAGCCACCAGCCTGGGCGAAGGAGGGACTTCCACTGGAGCTTTTCACGAAGCCATCAACCAGGCGGCTGTGGAAAACTTGCCTTTGGTGATGGTAGTCGCGGACAATCAATACGCCTATTCTACTCCCCGCTACCGCCAGTTCTCCTGCGAAAGCCTGGTGGATAAAGCCATTGGCTACGGCATAGAAGGATGGCGCGCGGATGGAACCAGCCTGGTCAATTGTCTGGAAGTGGTGGGCGCCGCTGTCCGGAATGCGCGCGCAGGGAACGGACCGCAATTGGTGGTGGCGACGTTGCTTCGGCTATGCGGGCACGGGGAACACGACGATGCGGCCTACGTGGATGCCAAGCTGAAACAATCGGCCCTGGGCCGGGATGCCCTAAAAGTGGCCGAAGATCACTTGTTTTCCAACCAGTGGACCGATCGCGAAACCATTGAGTCCTGGAAACGAGATTGCACTCATCAAATTGAAGAAGCCGTGGCCACTGTCCAGCGGGAGAACCCGCCCGACGCCAATCTGGAAAAATGGTGCGCGCTGGCCACCAGTCAACTCAGCGACGGATACGAGGAAATAATTTGATTACGCCTTTTCTCCCCAAGTAATTTTTAGCTAATGAGCATCACCTACCTGGAGGCCATTCGCGAAGCGCAAGCCCGAGCCTTGGAAACGGACCCGCGCGTGTTTATCTACGGCCAGGATATCGGGGCCTTTGGCGGAGCCTTCAAGGCCACGAAAAACCTCGCTCAAACCTATCCTGGGCGGGTTCTCGACGCTCCAATCAGCGAAGATGCCATGATTGGATCTGCCATAGGCGCGGCCATTGAAGGTATGAGGCCGATCATTGAAATCCAATTCGCGGATTTCTCCACGCCGGGCCTTAACCAGATCATAAACCAAGCCGCCACATTGTATTGGCGCACGCAGGTCCCCTGCCCCATCACGATTCGACTGCCATCGGGCGGCACTTCAGGAAGCGGCCCGTTCCACAGCCAGAGCATGGAAGCGCTCTACGCGCATTACCCAGGGTTGATCGTCATGACGCCGGCCACCGTTGAAGACGCCTACAGCATGCTGCTGGAGGCAGTAGCCATCGATGACCCCGTCATTTTCTGCGAACACAAATATCTCTACTATCATCTCAAGGCGGACAAGCTTCCCAGTGAAGCGATGCCTGCTGGCAAGGCCCGAATTGCGAGGCCAGGCCGTGACGTCACCATCGTGGCCTACAGCGCCATGCTGCATGAGGCCCTGGCTGTCGCGGCGGAACTAGCCACTGAGGGCACCGAGATCGAGGTTGTTGACCTCCGCACGGTCAAACCCCTGGATACAGACACGATCATGGCTTCTGTAGCCCGCACCGGCCGCCTGCTTTGTGTCGGAGAAGCCTTCCCCTGGGGAGGAGTCACCGCGGAAGTGATAGCCAGGGTGGCGACGGAAGGCTTTGCGCTGCTTGATGCGCCGCCCCAGCGACTCAACGCGAAAGATACACCCATCCCGTTCCACCCCAACCTCTGGGCGGCCCATCGCCCTACGGCCCGCTCGATAGCCGCCGCGGTCCGCAAACTTCTACGCCTTTGATCGTCCTGAGCCTTTCCACATATGTCTCAAATCCCCATTATCATGCCGCAGCTTGGCGAATCCATCGCCGAAGCCACGGTCATTAGTGTCTTCGTGAAAACCGGCGACATGGTCGAGGCTGATCAGGATGTCATGGAGGTGGAAACCAATAAGGCCACCACCACTGTCACTTCCCCCTGCAAGGGCCGGGTGGGGAAAATTCTGGTTCAAGAAAATCAAAGCTATGCCGTCGGTTCGGAATTAGCTCTGCTCGATGTGCCAGACGAAGTGGCCAGGAATGCTGGCCTGGCTTCAACGCCCGCCCCGGCGGCGGAACAATCCCATTTTTCTTCGCCTTTGGATTCAGCCATTCCCGTGTTCACACGCCATGAAGTGGAGCCGATCGTATCAGGCTTGCCGGTGCCGGCTCATGCTTCCGGGGCGAGCTACATGTCGCCGCGCATGAAGGCGCGCATGGCTGAACTTGGCCTGCACGCGTCGGACCTCTCGGGGATAGCGGGCAGTGGAGCGGGAGGGCGCGTCACGATCCAGGATTTCGAAAAATTTCTCGCCACACTGGAAAAGCATAAGCTGAGCAAGGCCTCCAGCATGCGCGTGGCCGTTGCCGATGCCATGCGCCGCAGTTGGACGCGGCCGTTGGCCACCGTGGCGCTTCCGATCATCCTTGATCCGTTGTTGAACCATCGCAAACGAGTGGACCCCAAACCGGGCCCAGCCTTGTACGCTTTGCGCGCTCTCGCCCTTGCGTTGTCAGAGAATAGCGCTCCAGCCGGGCGCCTTATCGGCAACCAAATCGTGCATCCGCCGGCCATTGACGTCGGGTTCGCAGTGGAGGCCGAAGATGGGGTGCTGGTGCCGGTGTTGCGCAACGCCGATCGCACACCGCTAAAGGATTTGGTGGCCCGTTATAATGAACTGGTCGATCTTGCCCGCAAACGCCGCCTGCCCAGCGACGCCACGGGAGGCTCCATCGCCACCGTAACCAACTTCGGCACTTTTGGCCTTACTTGGGCCACACCGATCCCATTGCCGGAACAAACCTTGGTGCTTGGGATGGGGGCAGGACGAAAGGCGCCCAATTGGGATGAATCGACCAAGCAATTCATTCCCGTTATGGAAGCGAATTTAACTTTAAGCTTCGATCACCGCGTGCTGGACGGCGGCGCCGCCGGGCGTCTTCTAAGCCGCATTGCAGCGCTGATGCGGGATCCGCAAAGCTTGTAGCCCATGAAACGAGGGCGCCCCGCTTAGTTTTTAAGCAAGACTTCCGCGATTTGCACGGCATTCAGCGCTGCGCCTTTGAGTAGCTGATCGCCGCTAACCCAGAAACAAAGCCCATTGTCGAGAGCGCAGTCTTTACGAATGCGCCCGACCTGGCAATTGTCCTTTTCAGCCGCGTAAAGTGGCAGCGGATATTCGGATTTTTCTGGATTATCAACGATGTCCAAGCCAGGCGCCTTGGCCAGAACGGCATGGGCCGCCTCGACAGTCACCGGCTTCTCAAATTCCGCGCTGACGGCTACGGAATGAGCGCGATACACCGGCACGCGCACGCATGTGACACTGGCTCGAAAGGCTGGGTGGTGCATGATCTTGCGCCCCTCGTTCTCCATCTTCATCTCCTCCTTCGTGTAGCCGGTGGGCAGGAAGGAATCAACCTGCGGCAGCACGTTGAAAGCAATTTGGTGGGGATAAACCTCCCGCGTTACGGGCTCGCCCGCGACAATTTGCCCGACCTGGCGGCGGAGTTCCTCAATGGCCTTGGCTCCGGTCCCGGATACCGCCTGATAACTGGAAGCGAAAATGCGCTTTACGCCAAAGGCCTGATGAAGCGGATAAAGCGCCATCAACGTGATGGCTGTCGTGCAATTTGGATTTGCGATGATGCCCTTATGGCTCTTCACGTCACCCTCGTTAATCTCAGGAATAACCAAAGGCACGGCGGGATCCATCCGGAACGCGCTGGAATTATCTACCACCACACATCCTGCTTTCACGGCGATAGGGCCAAATTCCTTGGAAATGCTGCCCCCAGCGCTAAAGAGCGCGATGTCCATGCCCTTGAAGGAATCCTTGGTCAATTCCTGGATGGTGATATCGTTGCCCTTATACTTCAGTTTTTTTCCCGCGGAACGCCCGGAGGCCAATAAGGTCAATTTACCGACCGGAAACTTGCGGGTTTCCAGCGTCTTGATCATTTCGATCCCGACCGCGCCCGTGGCGCCAACGATACCAACATGCGGATTTGCATTCATAAAAGGGCTGGGACTCTACTCCCTTGCAAATTCAGTGTCAATCGCGGGAAAAGAACGATTGAGCGCGGTTCTCGAATCTTGCGGTCAGGCGCGGCGCTATAGTAAGGTAACGGTATGACGAACGCGGTTGAGTCCCTTCCAACCATTCCAAGCGGCGCCCGGGCGTGGCCGCTCTCCTTGGCGGCTTACCACGCGTTAGGTGATTTGGGCTTGATTCCGGAGGAGAGCGAATTGCTTTACGGGCAGATTTTTCAAAAGATGTCCAAATCCCCACTCCACAGCTCCTTGGTGCGGCGGCTCGTGCGCCTGCTCAAATTATCAATTCCGTCCGGTCTCTTTTTGGATACGGAACAACCCATTTCCTGTGCCGACTCGGAGCCCGAGCCCGACATTGCGGTGATTCGGGGTTCTGAAGACGATTTTTGGAAACAGCACCCTCACACAGCTGAGTTGGCGGTGGAGATATGCGTAACCAGCCACGATTACGACCGATCCAAGCTCCGGGCCTACGCAGCCGCGAATGTCACAGAGTGCTGGCTGGTTCTCGGGCCAGAGAAGCAGGTTGAGGTTTATCGACAGCCGAGAGAGGGGCAGTACACCCAACAGATGGATCTTGGAATTAACGACACTTTGACCTGCGCGGTCCTTCCCGGTTTTTCTTTGCCGCTGAAATTGCTTTTCGCGGCCTGATTTGCCGACATCTCACTGGACTGTCAATCCATCCAGCCAGATGGTGAAAGCGTCGCCGCCCCAAGAGTCGAGGGCTATTCCGATGGCGGTGATGTGTTTGAGGTCCGGTTTGCCAGATTCCTGGCGGGTCCAATCCGCGTTGCCGTTAAGCGAGGCTTCAATCGGCATCCAGGTCCAGCGTGCTTCGCTGAAGGGGAGATCGTTGAGGAGATTGCGACCTTTCACCGGCTCAATCTTTACTTTGCCTCCCTTGCCGTATAGCCAGATCACCGGGCCGGGGCTTTGGTAGCCGGGCAAATTAGGGTTCGTCCCCTTAACCCAAAAGCGGATTTTGGTTTTGGCAGAAAAATCCCAGTCGGCGGATTGGTTTCCCGGGAAAATTGCGGTGGCGTATTGGCCGGGGTAAGGGTTTGGGGAAAAGCGCAGCGAAGCCTTGCCAGCAACTGAATCCGCGTCTTCGGCAAAGCTCATTTTGCCACGGCCATCGTTGCCTTCCAGCTCATATCCCCATTTGGCGGACTCGCCTTCTGTTCCAATCTCCTCTCGAACCGATTCAGTGACGACCAGATCGCGCCACGCAAGGTCCGCAAGGGAACCATTCTCCACGGTCAAGCCCAACCGATAGAATCCGGGTTTTGCAAACACATGTTCGAGCGCTGCCTGATCGCCAGACACATCTCCGACCGTCCAATGATATCGCAATGGCTTTCCGGAATGCTCGCGGCTGCCACTGGCGTCAAATCGGACTGGCATCCCCACCACGGCCCGCGAAGGACCCATCAAGCTGGCCGACGGCGCCCGGTTTTCTGAGGCGCCGCTCAAACGATGCAGTCCGGAAACGTCTTCCAAAGAATCCGGCTGCGCGTTGCCCGATTCCACATTGGGACCAACCCAGATTTGATCGCCCCAGCGGCCCCAGATACCCCAGCGGTTATTCTCCAGACGGTTCTGTTGGACGACCCAGTGATGGCTGCGCCATTTCGCTCCTTTGGATCCAACATCTCCGCGAAAAACAATGCCCGCTCCGTTGTTATGGTGGCACCAATTGCCGCTGATAATTGTGTGGCTGGAGGAACCACTCACAATGACGATCCCGCCGTGGTGAAATCCAGGCTCTGGAGCGTTGTGGTTGCCATTGGTCATTCCGTTGTAGGCAGCTTCATTGCCAATAAGGATGGTCTGATCGCTGCCACCGAGCCAAAACCCGTAACTGCCATGGTTGGCCTTGTTACGAATGTAGGTGTTCCCCGGGCTCCATGACTCAATGCAATTGTTATTCGCGTAGGAAGTGTCGTTTTCCACGAAAACATTTCCGCGCGAGACCCAGCCATTCGGCACACGGATAAAAATACCGTCGCCGCCCTGCGTGATATCATTCCGGAACCAGTAGTTTTCATCCGATCCACTTTCAATGAGCACTGAAGTGGAATCGCGAGCATGGACCTCTCCGGCCGCGCGATCGATACGAATCCCATAAGAAAGATTGTTGCGCAAAAATCGATTCCGCGAGGCATGCCAAAGTTTCGCGCAAGTGTTGGAACAGTGCGCAAAATCATTTCCTTCCACCAGATTGTCGTTCGAATTGATCAGATGAAGCCCGTCCCAAACGCGATTGGCCTTGCACTCGCGCACGACGCTTTGTTCAACACGCTCCAACAAGATCCCTCCGCGCGCGGGCAATTCTCCCCAACCATGTTTCGGGTTATCGTAATTGTCCGAGAAATCGCTTTGCTCCAGAAGCAATGCCTTGCTATCGCGAGCCACCAAGCCAGTGGAAAATCCCTGAACCTTCAGGTTGCGGACCGTCACGTTGACGCAACCTTCAATCAAGACGCCAATGCCCGCCTCTTCCAGCGACTTCAAATCAGACGCCACACCGCTTCCTTGCAAAGCCGCCCCATTCCCATCAATCGTCACATGACTGGAGCGCACGATCAGGCGCATGTTGAGTCTAGCTCCTTTTTCCAGCGTCAAATGATTGGTGACTACAATGGTCTGGACCTCTCCAGCTACGGCCAAATTCGTCAACATTGCGGCCAGCGTTAAAGCCCTCCCCAAGACGCGTATCGCCGACAGCGTTATCTTCATTTTTTGTTGGTTTCCGGCACTGTAAAAGCCCTCCACCCAAGTGGAAAGCTAAATGGGAGTGAAGGAGCGCCGGGAAGTTCAGCCGCTAACGAGCTATCCTGATTCAAGCGGAACGAATCTTGTCGTACTCCCTCTAATCGTTATTATCAGCCTATGAGTGTCCTACAAAAGCCTTCGATTTTCACACACGTCCCCTCCTGCCTGCTGGTTTGGAACCGTGGTTTTTGCCTGTTTCTGGGCGGCTTTGCGCTGCTTAATTTAGTGGTCGATTTCATGGCTCCTGGTTTCGATAGCAATGAATGGTGGATCATGATTCCAGGAGTATCGCGCGCGAGTTCTCAAGTTTTCCTCTTCCTGGCATCGCTGACATTGCTCGGTTATGGCATGAAGCCTGCCATGAGCAGGCAGCGGCGCGTTTTCACCCTCTCAATCTTGGGTTTTCTCGTTGCGGCCACGCTCTGGAATGGCATTGAGTTTTACTCGCTTGTCGCCCGGCAAAGAATCCAAACCGGGATTGCCCTGCCAGTCTCCTTCATCCTCTGTGGGTGCTTGCTCGCGGCCGTTGTGAGCGCTTTCAATCCTCCTCGCTGTTCCAATTTGAGAAGCCAAAATTTAAGGGTTGCGTTTTCACTGGCTTTCTTCCTTTTTGCCTTTCCGCTGCTGCAAATCTTCCTTTTCGGGAAAACCAGCTACGCCCGGCCTGCTCACGCCGCCGTTGTTTTTGGAGCCAGAACCTATGCCAACGGTCAGCCTTCCGATGCGCTGGCGGACCGCGTCCGCACGGCGTGCGACCTCTATAAACAAGGCAAGGTCCGCGCGCTCATTTTTTCAGGCGGACCAGGGGATGGAGCCATTCACGAAACGGAAGCGATGCGGCGGATGGCCATTGCGGTGGGGATACCTGATGAGGCCATACTGCTCGACCGAATGGGCTTGAACACGGACGCCACCATTGCAAATCTTCGACAACTCAAGACCGACCATCATTTTGGACGCGTACTGGCCGTGAGTCATTTCTATCATCTTCCCAGAATCAAAATGGCCTCCCACCAGGCTGGGTTTGAAGTTTACACCGTCCCTGCAAAAGAATCCTACCTTCTTAAGCAAATGCCGTATTTCATCGCCCGTGAAACCGCCGCGATTTGGGCCTATTACTTCCACCCTTTCAGAAGTCTCACTCGAAGGGCTTAATCGCAAACGGGAATTGCGCAGCGAAAATTACTCTGCCCCATCAACAATTCCTGGCGCAGAAGCCGTTTTTGAAATCACCCAAAAGCATCAGCTCGCCGGGTGGAGGAGAGGCCCGGCAGGCGCCAGAATTTCTTTTTAGGCTTCTTTTCGGTGGCCAGACGCAGTTCCGTGACAACGCGCTGTCCCAAAGTCCATAAGTCTGAACATTTGTCCAGGTTTCGTTCCAACGCGTGGGCTCCCGTGTCAATCACGCGCACTCCGTCAAAGCCGAGGAGATAGATGCGGGCCCGGCCTTCCGTGGGGTATGAAAATTCAGTTGTGATCTGGGCATCATCGTGATAGGCGTCGGCCGCTTTCACAAAGTTAACCGCGACGTTCCGAACGCTGGCATGGCGGCTGCCGCCTTGAATTCCAAACGTTGTCGTGGTGTAAAGGCTGGCATGACCGTCGCACATGGAAACAACAGTGGCAATGTGATCGCCAGAGTGCCAGTCCATCAGGACGCCGTAAATTCGAGGATGGTTTTGGCAAGGATGGACGCCCACGTGGGATGCGGGAGTGGTGAAAATCATTTCCCGCAGGTGGCGCATTCCCTCGGGACCGGCAAATGCTCCGCACGGCCGCGAAGCGCATGTCTTGCGGTTAATTCCAAAGGCCGAAGCGATAAATCTCAGCATAGCCAAATGTTTCCTGACGAGCCGAGGTCCGCGAACCGCATGGAAGTCCCATGCCAGATGCCTGGATCACAGCTCTCTAGTCGGAGGCCTGAACGCAGCCGACAAAAAGAGCTATCGGATAGCTATGGGTAAGACTTAAGGAGAAAAATTACTTTGGCAGAGATTGATCCACGGACCACTCTGCTATTTGGAAAAACCACCCGTGGAGGGCGGTAAAACGAATTCAGAATAGCCAAACGCTCTGCGAGGAAATAAAAACCTTCGTGACTGTTGACCGGCAATGGAAGTCTGGCCCACAACCAGACTTCCAACTTTCATGTTTATTTGCACTTTCGGAATTTAAGGAAAGAATGACCGAGCCCGCAGGCTTCGATATCCGTTAATTCCAAAAGGCAACAGGAGCAATACACCAGCAAGGTAAGTGGATGGCTCAGGAATGGGAGAGGCGGTGACGGTCCTTCCGGCAAATGAAGTACTAAAAGCTGGGCCGGTTGAAAGTGAGGTCAAGGTTCGCCCTCCAGTATTGAAGGTGACGCTCAGAACTGCCAGACCATTCGCGGCGATCGTCGCCAAATCTCCTTCGGGAACCGGTCCGGGAGTATATGTCAAGCCGCTGACATTCAGCAAAAGGCTCGCATTGAGCCCGCCAATACCCGCCAGCGTGCTTACGTTAACAAAATCCACCGTTCCAGTTAAAAGGCCGCTGGATGCGTCCCCAATCGTCAGAGTGCTGGAAGGGCCACTGACGGGCGCGCTCTCAAGCGGGCCAAACGGAGTGGGCGTGGTTGTAATAATCGGGCCGTAGCTAAACGGACCATTGTCGAATCGCCCAGGGTCCCCCGTGGCGGAAGATCCTGGCGTGGTGATGAAGAATTGCGCTCCAGAGCCAGACACTGGATTGAATTGAAAGGAATTGGCTGAGCCATTGAACTGGATTGAACTGCCCACGACATTGGCAAAATCCAATGCCAGAGCTGCGTAGGTTGCGGTCGCAGACAGCGCTATGGCGGTCGCGAGCACACACGTTTTTGCCTTCAACATAAGTAATCACTTTCGGGTTAGGATGGACCCGGCAGCTGTTCAAACCGCTCCCCTCACTCCAACTAAAGTGACAGAGAATGGGACCTACTCCTTGGCTTAAAACTTTTAAACCGTGATCTTAGATTACTTGTTTACTTAAACTCCGCGAATGATCCTAAAGCGTATTTTCGTCTCATGGAAAAACTTGAATCGTCCCGCGTAAATGATCGAGGAGCTTTCGGGGTTTGGATAACCTTGGGGATCAAAGCCTCTCCTTATCAAAAATCAGGAATAGTATGACCGAATCATAGTGCGTGAAATTCGTCGCGGCTTGGTTTCAGTCGGAAAAAGATGAACGGCATTAAAAAGCAAGTTGTCTCGCAGCCAACGCGGCATGGCAAACCGCATCGAACGTTGTTGCCGCTGTCAAAGCTCTTTTAAAATGTCCCCATTCTTAACTCGTTAAGAATGTCCCCTTTTTCCTTTTCATTTCTCTGTTTTGTTTGTGTTTCTCCGGCTTTTCTTTCCCATCCGCTCCCCCTTTTCTCCCTCCTTCAACGCTGGTTCTGCCGTGGAGTGGAATCCTTCGAGCGGAGCGAGAGGATGGAACGTAACGGCAGAACCAGCGTTGCCGCCTCCTTGCGGCCTTATGCCGCCTCCTTGACGTGTGGCACACGTTCGGCCCGCGCTTTCCTCCAGTGCCCCTTGCCAGCCGCGATGCCAAAACTCCTCCACGGGCTTCGCGCCGGTTCCTTTTTGACTTCGCTTTTCTCTTCCTTTCCCGCTGCCTTTGGCTCTCGCGCCCGTTTGGGCCGTCCAGGCAATTCCTTCCATTTCAACTTTTTGCCCTGATAGAGCAGTTGCAATTTCCCTGCCAGCGTCTGCCGCACCGTCACCTTTCTACCGGCCAGGCTCAGGGCCCCATTCTCCTTGGTCAATTGCAGCCATCTCCTCTCCCATTGCACCGTCCAATCCCGGCCCACATGTCGCTGCTCCTCCCAGCTCAAGACCTCATTCAAGTTTGTTTCCACACTCACTTTTCGATGCAGATCCGTTTCCTTGGCCGCCACCACCATTCCTTTCCGGTTCAATTCCTTTAAGAAATCCCTCTCCAAAAACTCGTTCCCCTCCTCAATGCCCGACACGTTCTGCAACCTCATTTCCTTCACCAAACGGTCCTGCAACAATCCGTTCATCCGCTCCACCCGCCCCTTGGCCTGCGGGGAATAGGCCAGTTTCAGCCCCACTCCCAGCGCCTTCATGGCCCGCGCAAATTGCGTCGCCGGCCGCTCTGCGCGCATTTGCTCCTCAATCCCAGGCTCCCGCGTGACCTGGTAAATGCTGTCCCGATCCACGTAGAGCCCCTGCGGCAATCCATGCTTCTCCACATATCCCTTAAAAACCCGGTAGGCCGCTTCGGTCGTTTCCTCCTCGAAGAATCTCGCGTGGGTCAGATTGGTCGCATCATCCACCATCACCATCAACACCGCCCAGGGCCCGCGCCCCTCAAACCAGTCGTGGTGCGACCCGTCCATCTGCACCAGCTCCCCCAGATGCTCCTTGCGCTCCCTCCATTGACGATGCTTCTGGCGCTCCCGTTTCCGCCGCCAGAGGCCCTGGGCCAAAAGCCAGCGCCGCAATGTCTCGGCGTCCAGCGTCATCCCTTCTCGGGCCAAATGCTCGCAGGCCAGGGTCGGCCCAAAATCCCCATAGCGCTCCCGGTAACGGGCCAGCGCTTTTTGCTTGAACCCCTCCGGCCGGGCGCGGCCGCTGGGTTTGCCGCGCAACCCATGCAGCAAACCTTTGTCCCCTTCTTTCTGAAAACGTTTCCAAATCCGTTTGCCTTGACGATAACTGACCCCCATGAGTTCAGCCGCTTTGGCCAACGTTATTTCCTTCCGCTTGGTCCGCCCCATCAACTCCAATCTCCGTCGTTCTTGCGCGCTCATTTGCAACATCTCCATCGGGCCTTACTTCCGCCCAAATGGGGACATTCTTAAAGAGCTTTCATGGGGACATTCTCATCGAGCTAAGACACGAACGTTGTTGCCGCTTGACTTCACCTCACGGAGGCCGATTTACTCCGGCATACATCCTTTATGAATTGGTTCTCTGATCCTTTTACCGCTAAACTGGAACAACGCTTCCGGAGTTGCATCTTACTTTCCCTTTGTTTCATGGGCGCGGGATACGCCGCGGATCCGGCCCAAACTGCCGGTCAACCTCCTGCGGCGGGACGCGAGCCCGCAACTCAAGCCGAGCAGGACTGGGTGGATAATCGCTGGGCCCGCACGGACAAAGGTCAATTCCTGACGTCGAACCTTGAAATACCCGGAGGAAGAATAGCCAAGGGCCTTTCCCTAAAAGTAGGCGCAAATGATGAGGGGGCCGTTTGTTTCGATACAGCGTCGTGCTCCCTTCGCGCAGGCTGGCTGGGAGGCTTTTTAAAAGTGGATCCCGCGCGATTCGGTCTCATTCAGGCGCCGCGAATCGATGGAGTGGTGCAATTCTCCGGCGCCAAGACCGCCGGATGGGTGGAAGCATCCTCGAGATATAATGGACTACACCTTAATGGCAAACGCGTGACGCTGGACTACGAAGTCGATCAGTCGCGAGTATTGGATTCGCCGTGGCTCGAAAAGGAGAACGGGCTGGCCGTTTTCACGCGTTCCCTGCGGATTGGTCCATCAAAGAGTCCATTGAAGCTGGCGCTCGCGAGCGGCGGCAAGAACATGAGCATGCAATCTGACAACTCGGGGGTTCAGGCTGTTACGGAGGTTGGGGACGGCATCCTGGCCACACAGGTTTTGGGAGCGGTGGCGCTTCCCAGTTTGGAGCGTGACACTCTGATCCTTTCTTTTGAGCCCCACGAGCAACCATTGACCGTTAAAATCCTTCTATGGAAAGGTGAGAGAAACAACCTTTCAAAGTTTACCGCTTTCGCCCGCTCCCATAAAAATTTGGAAGATCTGGAAGCCCTGGCTCAACCAGGACCTGCCCACTGGCTTCCAGCGCTGACCACCGTTGGCCAGCGCGGCCTCGACACTGATATCCTTGCCGTCGATACATTAACCCTCCCTTACGACAACCCTTGGAAAGCGTTGATGTTCTGCGCAGGGGTTGATTTTACGCCGGATGGCGCCGGCTATGTTTGCACGATTCATGGGGATGTTTGGAAAGTAACGGGCATCGATGACAAATTGCAGTCGCTGCGCTGGAAACGTTTTGCCACCGGGCTCTTTCAAGCGCTCGGCCTGAAGGTTCGTGACGGTGAAGTGTTCGTTCTGGGACGAGATCAGATCACCCGCCTGCGCGATCCAAATGGAGATGGCGAGGCCGATTTCTATGAGAACTTTTGCAATTTGATCGAAACCTCCACCGGCGGCCATAACTACGTGACCAGCCTGGAAAAGGACGATGCGGGAAACTTTTACTATGTTGACCCCATCGGCGCGCATCGCGTCTCCGCAAACGGCAAGCGAATTGAAACCCTCGCCACTGGATTTCGCAATCCCAATGGGCTGGGCGTGAGCCCCGATGGCATAATTGTCACAGTTGCCCCACAGCAAGGAGAGTGGACCCCTTCTTCGCAAATTTGTGAAATCAAAACCGATGGCTATTACGGCTACGGCGGGCCGAAGGTCACAGCCAGCCGGCCGCTGGGTTATAACCCTCCGCTCTGCTGGATTCCGCACAGCGTAGATAATTCCAGCGGCAGCCAGGTGTGGATTCCTGAAGGCAAATGGGGAGCGTTGGGAGGGCGCTTTTTACATCTGCTTTGGGGGCGATGCGGCTACATGTTGGTAGCGCGCGATGAAGTGGATGGAGTGGCTCAGGGGGCGGTGATTCCCTTGCCAGGGCGACTTCTCTCAGGACCAAACCGCGGCTCTTTTAACTCACTTGATGGTCATCTTTACATCGCGGGGAGCACAGGCTGGCAAACGAGTTCGCTCAAGGATGGCATGCTCCAAAGAGTGCGGTTCACCGGCAAACCCGTCCTCGCGCCTGTCGCGTGGCATGCCCACGCCAACGGCATTATTGTTCGCTTTGCCGAACCTCTGGACCGTTCCACAGTAGAGGACGCGGGCAGTTACTCCGTGCATCAATGGAACTATCGTTACGCTTCACAATATGGCTCAAAAGATTGGTCCGTTGCGCATCCGAAGTCAGAAGGTCATGACGAGGCGCCGGTCAAATCGGCCCGCCTCCTGCCCGATGGCAAAAGCGTCTTCATCGAGATGGCGAACCTCGAACCCGTCATGCAGATGGAGATTAAATACAATCTCTCCTCTGCCGCTGGCAAAGCCATGCGAAATCAGTTTTGGCTGACATTGAACAAGCTGGACGCTGCATTTAAGTAACTGAGACGCAGCTTTTACTCTGCTCGCAAAGCTGATTGAATGCGGTTAATGTGCAGAATCGTCTAAACTTGACCCGAAAACTTTTCATGTGACGTCTGAATTTCGCCAAGCGTTAGGGGCTGGGTTCGGCGGGCTCACCATCGCCCTGATATTCAGCGCGATGGAGCCCCTTGCCGTGCGCGGCGCGGAGGAGGCAGCCTCCCCGAAACAGGGTCATACTTTCGAAACGGCGATTCGTCCTCTTTTTGAAGCCAAATGCTGGCGATGTCACGGCCGCGACACGCAGAAAGGGGAACTGGATCTCAGCACACCAGCAGGCATTCTAAAGGGAGGCGAGGCCGGCCCTGTCCTGATTCCAGGGAAGCCAGAGGAAAGCCTTCTTTTCAAAAAAGTTCACGAGGGCGAAATGCCGCCCAAGAAAAAAGATCCGCTGAACGAAAAGGAGGTGCTTGCCATACGCCATTGGATTGAAGCGGGGGCGTTGTTTGGAGAGAAGCCGGCTGCCACCAGGCCGGAGGTAACCCAGCACGACGTCATCCCCCTTGTGCTTTTGCGCTGCGCTCCCTGCCATGGAGCGAGGAAACAAGAGGGCGAACTGGACCTGCGAACGCGCGCATCCATGCTGCGCGGGGGCAAGACTGGGCCTGTTTTTGTTCCTGGCAAGCCGGAGGAGAGCTTGATTTTAAAACGCCTGCGCGCGGAAGAAATGCCTCCGCGCAAGCGCCTCATCGAAGTCAGCGTAAAGCCGATGGAGTCAGATGAGATCGCCAAATTAAGTCAATGGATTGCGCTCGGAGCGCCGGAGGTAGCCGATGAACCCGACTTGGCCGGAACTCAGACTGATCCTTTGGTCCGCAAGGAAGATCGCGATTTTTGGTCCTTCCAGCCGCCCCGCAAGGTGGAGCCGCCAAAAGTAGCCCACCGCGATCAGGTGCGAAATTCGATCGATGCATTTGTGCTGCAAAAGCTGGAGGAAAAAGGGCTGGGGCTCTCTCCTTCGGCCGATCGTCTCACCTTGCTGCGCCGCGCTACATACGATCTCACAGGCCTTCCGCCAGAGCCTGCGGATGCAGCCGCGTTTCTCGCCGACGCAAGCCCCGCCGCCTACGAAAACCTAATTGATCGGCTGCTGGCTTCCCCTCGATACGGTGAACGATGGGGGCGACACTGGCTCGACGTGGCCGGATACGCCGATTGTGAAGGACGCCGGGAACAGCATTTGCCGCGTCCGGTCGCGTGGCGCTACCGCGATTATGTGATCCGCTCTTTTCAAGCGGACAAACCGTATGATCGCTTCCTGCAGGAGCAACTCGCGGGGGACGACCTGGCCAACTATGAACAGGCAAAGGAAATCACTCAAGAGTTAGAGGACAACCTGGTGGCGACCGCGTTTCTCCGCATGTCCCCGGACCCGACCTGGGCGAATCTGACCGGCTTTGTTCCAGACCGGCTGGAAGTGATGGCGGATGCCGTGGATGTGCTTGGATCGGGCATCATGGGACTGACTTTTAAATGCGCCCGTTGCCACACCCATAAGTTTGATCCCATTCCGCAGCGAGACTACTACCGTTTGGTTGCGCTCTTCAAGGGAGCTTACGATGAAAATGACTGGTTAAAACCAGAGCTGAATGCGTACGGCGGGGCCTTCAGCGGCGGTTTCGGAGAACGGTATTTGCCGTATGTCACCTCCGCTGAACGTAAGCGCATAGAACAGCATAACGCCAAAATCAAAGAAGAGGTTGCGGCATTGAAAGCAGGGCCGCAGACAGCCGAGACTCCAAAGCAAATCCAGGCGCTGGAGGCCAAAAAGCAGGCCGAGCCCAAGCTGATGGCTCTTTGGGACAGAGGCGCGTCATCGGAGACCTATCTTTACAGACGCGGAAATTATCTCACTGCTGGCCTGCCGGTCCATCCCGGCCCGCCGAGCATTCTTTCTGATGGCCAGACGAAATTTGAGGTTGCCCCACCCTGGCCAGGGGCGAAGTCCACTGGGCGGCGGTTAGCATTCGCAAAATGGCTGACGCATCCGGAACAACCTTTGACAGCTCGCGTGATGGTTAATCGAATCTGGCAGCACCACTTCGGCAACGGCATTGTGCGCAGCCTGGGAAATTTTGGCAAAATGGGAGACAAGCCGACGCATCCCGAACTGCTTGATTGGCTGGCCCGCGAATTTGTCCGACAGGGATGGAGCATGAAGGCAATGCACCGGGTAATGATGACTTCAAACACCTATAGGCAACGCTCCGCAGTCTCCCTTGAATTGGAACAAGCTGATCCGGGAAACCGACTGCTGTCGCGCATGCCGCTGCGCCGCCTGGAAGCAGAGGAATTGCGCGATTCGCTACTCTGGGTGGCGGGTCAACTTGATGAACATCGGTTTGGCCCCGCGGAGCCCGTGAATGTGCGCGGAGATGGACTGGTCCTTTCAGGAAAGCGGCGAAGTGTGTACGTCGAGCAACTCCGCAAAAGCCCCCCTTCCCTGCTCGAAACATTCGATTTGCCGGCGATGAACCCGAATTGCCTGCAGCGCACTGATTCCCTGGTGGCGCCGCAAGCGCTGCATCTGCTCAACGACGGCGCGGTGCTCGACATGGCGGGCCGCTTTGCCGATCATGTTATCCGCACGTCAACCGACGAACCCGCCCGACAGGTGGAGCAAGTTTATTGGATAGCGCTCAGCCGATTGCCGAGCTCCGAAGAGTATGAATGGTGCATTCAAACTCTGGCGGGCTTGAGGCAGGAATGGGCCAAGTCCTCGCTCCCAAAATCGGAATCAAACCGAAAAGCTCTCGCCGCCGTCTGCCATGCCGTCATGAATTCGGCCGCGTTTCTGTACATCGATTGAGGCACGCATGCAAACCCACTTGAACCCTTCTCTCTTCCCTCCGTTAAGTAGGCGGAGCTTCTTTCAAAAGGTCGGGCTGGGACTTCACGGAGCCGCCCTGGCGCACCTCTTTCGCCAAAGTCTCCGGGCTGAGAACAGGATGGCGGCTCCAAGCCTGCTGCCTCTCGCGCCGCACTTTCCCGCGAAAGCGAAATCAGTGATCCATCTTTTCATGAATGGTGGCCCAAGCCAGATGGATTTGTTCGATCCCAAGCCTGTCCTTGACGCGCATCACGGCGAACCTTACTTCAACAAAATCGCCGGCGAAGTTGAAAGCCCCAACTCAGCCGGGGCGCTCATGCGCAGTCCCTTCAAATTCGCGCAACACGGGAAGTGCGGCATGTGGGTCTCTGATGCGATGCCGCATTTGACGCGTCACGTCGATGATATTGCGCTTGTTCGCTCGCTGTTCACCACAAACATCACGCACGAGCCCGCGGTTTACTTGATCCAGACGGGGCGGATGATCTCCAGCCATCCCACCCTCGGATCGTGGGTTGTGTATGGCTTGGGGAGCGAATGCCAGAACCTGCCCGCCTATGTGGTGCTCGATGATCCTGGCGGACTGCCTGTCAATGGCGTGGAGAACTGGCAGGCCGGCTTCCTGCCTCCGCTTTACCAGGGGACTCGCTTTCGTTCCACAGGCTCCCCTGTGCTCAATCTCAAACCAGAGAAGGAAGACCCGCCACAAATCGTGCAGATGCAACGCGATCTATTGAGCCGATTGGACCAATTGCACAAACGCCAGCGTCCCGGCCAGCCAAACCTCGACGCCCGCATCGCGAGCTACGAACTGGCAGCGCGAATGCAGATGTCCGCCACCGATGCGCTTGATCTTTCGCGAGAGAGCAAAGCGACGCTTGAAATGTATGGCATTGGCCGCGAACCGACCAATTCCTACGGAAGGCGATGCCTCATCGCGCGGCGTTTGATCGAACGAGGCGTGCGTTTCGTGCAGCTCTACATCAACGGGCAGATTTGGGATAATCATACTGGCCTGGCCACGGACATGAAGGCCGCCTGCGACCGGACTGATTTGCCCATCGCGGGTTTGTTGCAGGATTTGAAACAACGCGGGCTCTTGCAGGAAACACTTGTGATTTGGGGAGGAGAGTTTGGACGGCTTCCGATAGCGCAGCTCACGCCGGATAAGGATGAAAAAAAGTCAGGACGCGACCATAACAAAAACGCCTTCTGCTCCTGGCTCGCTGGCGGTGGCGTGAAACCAGGAATCACCTACGGTTCAACAGACGAACTCGGCTTCGCGTCCGTGGAAAATCGCGTCAGCGTGCCCGACTGGCACGCCACCATTCTCCATTTGCTCGGCATCCGCCACGAAGAGCTATTCGTGGAGCGGCAAGGGCTGAAGGAAAGACTGACTGGCGTAAACGGCGCCCGCGTTGTGCAAGAAATACTGGCGTAAACGGTCGAATGCGCGAACTCTGCGGTGAACCCCCACGAATTGCGCGCGAAAGTGGAGGCCTTGAAGGTCCCCGTTCCATGAGTCCATCTTCGCTTCCAGAACAGCTTGATGCAGCCATGCGGGACCTTCCGGCAGAGGATCTCATTCGACAGGGTTGGGAGGACTTGAGCCAGGGACGGGAGTCCATTGGATCGCTCCTTTTATTGATTGGGGTTCCCCGACTTCTGAAGGCAGGACTTCCAATCCCACCGGAAAAGCGGGACGTTGATGCGGACAGAAAACTGTATCGATTGCTGGCGGCGGCCCATGGGTTGGAGGCCCATTCCCAGTACAACAGTTATATCCGGGAACTGGTCAGCTTCGAGCGCGCCCTTGAGCGGCGAGTTTCGGCGCGCCGGCAAGAATCCAAGGTCAAGCCGGCGGTTTGATATGGAGATGCGAGCAGACCAAGGGTGGATACTACCGGTTTTGCGTGGGGTGTTGCTCCAGCGCTTGGATTCTCCAAGCCTGCTAGCGCATTGAGAGAATATTTTGCCACGAAGGGCTTCCCAAGCGGCTGATGACTTTGTAAGCTGCTTGGATGCAAGCCCGAACGAACGCCCATTTTGGGACACGTGGATTCACGCTCATTGAACTTCTTGTCGTCGTCGCAATCATTGCCATCCTGGCGGGGATGCTTCTTCCTGCTCTGGCAAAAGCGAAGGAATCTGGCCGCAAAACGCAATGCATCAATAACCTGCGCCAGATGGGAATCGCCATGCTCATTTACTCCGAGGATAGCAACGGACTTGTGCCGCGCGGAAACGATCCGCTTTGGTGGCAAGTCCTCACGCCGAACTTGGGCCAGCGCACCACCAGGGAGTTTGCGAAAGTCAAAATCTACACCTGCCCCAGTTACCCCGCCGTCAAGTTCCAGAATAAGTTGCAAAGGCAGTTGATTTGCTACGTGGTGAATGCCTGGGAGTTCACGAATCCCAAGGATGTTTTCGGGCGTGAGGTCAGGGGATTGCAGAAGATTTCCAAAGTTCAGATTCCGGTGGAAACCGCTTACTTCGCCGATAACGAAAATGGGAATTGGCGGCCCGTGATCACCGAACTGAATATGAGTTCGCTAGAGCTTAATGACGTTTGGACACCGGCCCATTTGCCTTATGGGTCAAATGGCAAAACCCTCAGTCCTGAGAGACGAATCGCTGCTAAACGACATAGCCAAGGATCCAATCTACTCTACTACGACGGACATGCCGCCTACAAGAAGTCTCAACAAATCACTGTCGAGACCTGGCGGGATGTGCGGTATTAGATTTGCCGAACCTAGGGCTCAGGCGAGAATCTCGCGGATGATCCGGCCACCCGGTGTAATTGCGCGCGGTCGGCCATCGGCTCCTTCCAAGATAACTGATTGGTCGATTCCCATTGCCGCATAAAGTGTGGCAATGAAATCGGACGGACTCACTGGACTTTCGGTTGGCCGTTCTCCCTTGTCGTCCGAGGCTCCATGGACGTAGCCCTTCTTAACTCCAGCGCCAGTGAGCAGAATGTTGTACAGATAGGACCAATGGTCGCGGCCTCCGCTGCCGTTCACCTTTGGTGACCGGCCCATTTCTCCCATCACAACCACCAGCGTCTCGTCGAGCAACCCGCGCGCCTCCAAGTCTTCGCAGAGCGCGGAGTACACCTGGTCCAGGCATGGAAGGCGGAAATTCTTGAGGATTGGGAAGTGGCCCACGTGAGTATCCCAGGCGGTTGGGTCCGCGCCGGACTTCTCGAAACACTCCCAACAGACGGTTACAAACCGCGCGCCGCGCTCAACCATACGCCGGGCCATCAGTGTGGCCTCGCCGTAGAGATGCCGGCCATACCGGTCGCGCGTGGCTGGCGTTTCACCGGAAAGGTCGAAAGATCGCCAGGGGCTTTGGGCGGAATTGGCGTCGGCGAGGATATCGAACGCGCGGCGTTGATACATATCGAAGCCTTCATAAGCTTCTGAATTCCCCACCTTCCCGGCTTGCGCCTGGAGTTGCTCCCCCAACTGCTGGCGGCCTTTGAACCGGTCAAGAGTGATATCCGGATGCAATTCAGTCCCGAGCGGCAGGATTCGTCCGGTTGCTTCCCGCTGCACATCGTAAAAATCCTTCGGTTTGTAGGTGTTGGTCAGCTCGCATTGGGTAATGAGCGGGTCCCATTTGTGGCCGAGCCATCCCGCGAAGGGCCCGGGCCGGGTGATTTTGTCGCCCCAACCCGGATAGCACGGCATCCAGACGTTGCCTGGCATGGTGCGGCGCTCGTGCCGGTTGATATATTCAATGACCGATCCCATGCTGGGCCATTGAGTGGGAAGCGTGGGCACAAGCGATTCCAGCTTATCCGGCGGCGATCCGGTCATGGTATAAAGCAGACCGGCGCTGTGATCATTCATGTCATGCGTGGCCGAATGGATGAGCGTGGAGCGATTCATCCACTTCGCCATTCGGGGCAGGTACTCACAGAAGTGAATGCCGGGGACCGATGTCGGAATCGACCCGAACTCCCCGCGAAATTCGCGCGGGACGTTCGGCTTTGGGTCAAAAGTCTCCTGAATGGAAGGGCCGCCAAACAGGTAGAGGAGAATAACGGATTTTGCCTTCCCAGAGCCTGGCTGAACCTTTTGCGCTTCCTCAGCCCGCAACAAGTCTTCCAACGACAACCCGAGGAGCGAGAGCCCGCCCATGCGCAGCATCTCGCGGCGGGTAAACCCGGGGAAAG
>JADMIO010826316.1_pt1 | contig 101253 bp, 83 predicted proteins | sample 8958161 | NCBI WGS metagenome assembly JADMIO01 (sample SAMN16585339, study PRJNA669376) | soil metagenome | isolation source: Crop rotation soil | place: USA: Cullars Rotation, Alabama | collected 2011 | reverse complement strand
CGCGACAACTTGTCCACGTGGAATTCTAAGCTTAGGATCCCAATGTGCTGGAAAGCGGCCCTTGCATCGTATTGGCGTGCATCGGCTTATTCCTGGTTTCACTGGCCGCGGGCCGATTGCGCCCGCGTTTACTGACTCGCGCCCGATGAAACGCAAACCACATCTGGACCGCAAAGTTCCGGAACTCGCAGAAAAGCTCCGCCGCGAGGCCCGCCGCGTCACCGGTCCGCGCCAGGCGATCCTCGCGATCTTGCACGAGCACCGCGGGCCAATGACCATTAAAGAGATCTTCGACGCGTTGTCACCGGGGCATTGCGACCTGGCGACCGTTTATCGCTCAATGCACTTGCTCGAGCAGATGGGCATGGTGAAGCGGTTCGATCTTGGAGAAGGCGGCGCGCGGTTTGAGTTGCTGGATGACGGGGATGATGGCCACCATCACCATCTGGTCTGTACCCGTTGTTCGGAAATTGTGGAGGTCGAGGATTGTTTTCCGCATGAGCTTCAGGAGCGCATCGCTTCCCGCAACGGCTTCAAAGGCGTCACGCACAAGCTGGAGTTCTTCGGGGTCTGTCCGCGCTGCCAATAACTACTTGCAAAAGTCCGCAAACCACAGTTCCGGCATGGTTTCGAAGATGCGCTCCTCTTCGCGCCAAATAAATCGAACGAATTGCGCGTGCAAGGCCTGGTGCGGCAAAATCAACTCCTTCCGCTGCTCGTCGGTGAGCCGGTACTTTACGAAATCCAAATAGATGTTTTCATTTCGTCCGTAAAGCTTGTCGCCCACCACCGGATGGCCCACGTGGCTAAGGTGAATGCGAATCTGATGCTTCCGGCCCGTGAACGGTCGAACTTCCAGGAGCGTGAAGTCACCTTCAGTGCGGCTGAAACGGGAAATCACGGAAAACTCAGTCTGCGATGGCGCGCCGTCCGGACGCACACAGTCTTTGATCGCGACCTGGCTGTTTTCGTCGCGGCCGATCGGCGCTTCCACTCGACCGCGTGCGTCGCGGACGTGCCCATGGACGATGGCGCGATAAACCTTTTCTACTTCGCGTGTTTCCCAAATTCGGCGGATCTCGCGCGCCGCATTTGCGTCCTTGGCCACGAGAACCACGCCGCTAGTTTCCCGATCCAGCCGGTTGATAAGGTGCGGCACTCCACTCGCGCCCAAATATAATCGCGCGCGGCTGATCAGGCTCGAATAAGCGTCGCCTTTGGTCGGATGGCATACGAGCCCCGCGGGTTTGTTGATCACCAGCAGATCGGCGTCCTCGTGAATCACTTGGAACAGCGTTTCCAATTAAAGCACCCTAAGGGAAATTCCGCGATTTGGCGATCCGCCCATTGCTCAAAATGAAGCGCGTGGGATATTCGTCGCCAAAGCGGGCTGCGGCGCGTTCAGGACCTAAAGCGAAAAGCGCAGTCGCAAGCGCATCAGACTCAACGCACGTCGGCGCGATGACGCTGCACGCCGCAATACCTTCTACCGGCAGGCCTGTGCGGGGATTCAGGAGGTGCGCATATCGCTTGCCGCCGATTTCGAAATAATTCTCGTAATCGCCCGAAGTCGAAATCGCCGAGTCACGGAGAGGAATCCGGGTGCGCCGGCCTTTCTTCTTCGGATCTTCGAGCTGCACGTCCCAACGCCCCTGACCAGGCGGCGCGCCGCTGACCCGTAAGTCGCCCCCGGCGCGCACCAGAGCATTGGTGAAGCCCCGGGCGGCGAGCAGTTCGATGACCCGATCCACGATGTACCCTTTTGCAATCCCACCCAGATCGAGTGACACCGTCGGTAGCCGCCGACGTGAGGAGGGAGATTCGTGCGGCAGCCGATCGGGAGCTACGGGGGGAAGCAACCGTACGGTTTGGTTTGTCGCGTCGAGGGTAACGAGTTTGTAATTCACATACGGCAGCACTGCCCTCAACTCTCCTTCATTCGGAAGACGGTAATCCTTGCGGATAAAACCCCAGAGCTCCGCCAGCGGGCGAATGGTGATGTCAAAACTGCCGCCCGTTCGCTCTGAGATTTCCTGTGCCATTTGCAGGACCCGGAACAGATCATCGGAAACCGGGACGGGCGCCATGTCGGCGTTTCGATTCAAGGATACTAGTTCGCTATCGGCGCGATGCAGGCTCAGAATCCCGTCCAAACGCCGGACCTCGGCGAACGCGGAGGAGATCGCATCCTCAGCCTTGGACTCGTTCGTGCCGTATACTGCGATGACGACGAAGGTGCCCAGTAACGGCTGACTCCGTTGAATCCGCCGGAAATCCTCGTGGGCCGCAGACACGGGGTGGATGGCACGCGTTGCGCAACTAATCCCCGACGCCAAACACGCGAGGGCGCACCACGCGCTCGTACGTCGCCAACACGCGCTTAACCCCTTGCGTAACATGACGGCACGACAGCGTCGCGCCAGTGATGTTATAAACATCGTTCTCCAGCGCGAGCGGTGATCGTGCGGTCTTCCCTTTGAATTGCGACCGCCACTTCGGGTCGCGCACCTGATTTCCATAATGTTCACGATACTCAAGGATCTCCACTTGCAACACCGCGCCATTCGTGTTTACCGCGACTGCGTAATCAATCCGATCATGTTTGCCAATCACCTGATCGATAATTACGCAGCCGATCGCGTTCGTGCCCTGGGCCGCGAGCCAGACCTGCTGCTCCTTCGGCGCGCCGCTGGCCCCTGATTCCTTCTCGATGCGTTTCTTGTCTTCGGCCGAAATTGCAATCATCTTGCGCGACATACTCGTCGCCTGCGGAAAGCTGACACGCGCCGCCTCTTCCGCTGACAGGAATTTCTCGGCGCGAGCCGTAGCTGGCAGAAAGGTCGACGCAAAAACGCAAACACCCAGAGCCGCAACCAAAAGCCTCAATCGCTTTGCGGCGGCGCGCCACTGTGAGTTTGCATTCAATTCCCACATCAGAAGTTGTAGCCGGCGATGAGCCGCACTTCGACGCGCGTGTGCTCGTCCAATTCCAAGCCGTCTCTCGTGTCCGGGGTGCCGTGCACTTGCGGCAACACGGCCAGTGTTCCCCACCATTTGCCGCTCCCGTAGTGGACGTTGGGACCCACAAAATACGCGTCTGCCTCTTCGTCCTGGAGCATGCCTTCAAACACCCGGCGGTTGCGCGCTTCCAGCCCCACCGCCCAATGTGGCGTGAGTTTGTAGGACAAACCGGCTGTGAACTCGAGCACCGCTTCCTCCTCGGTTTCCGCGGCTTCGTATTCCCATTCCTGCTCGAAGATCGCGTTGAACGCCAGATTCCATTTCTCATCGTGCCCGAAGAATTTTTGAAAGATCAGCTTCTCCTCGAGTTCCAGTTCGTCGCCATCGGTCGTAACCTCGCCGTATAGCAGAAATCCGAGCGGCTTCGTGTGCGGATTCAGCACCTGAAATTTGTGCTCGGAGGAAATGCCTTTGAACTCAAACTCATCCACTTCGTCGCCCGCCACGTCCGAAAGGTCGCTGTGCGTATTGCGGAAATTCAGGTAGAGCGCCGTGGTGTAGCGGTCGGTAATTCCAAATTCAAGTTCCTCACGGAAGTCCCAGCGCGCAAAAACTCCCTCCTCCTTTTGTCCGTTGTACGTGACCCATTGCTCAAATTCGACGCCCCCCTTTGGCAGGACCGATGTGGCCTCGTAACTATAATTAAAGAAGCGTTCATCGGCATATGTGTTGACGGTCAGGGCCGCGCCGCAAGCCAGGACGGCGGCACCAAGCCCGGGAGACAAGATCGCGTTTTTCTTCATTGGTGGTCTTTTTGTTCGCGGTTAGTTCTGAGACTCAGTCTCAGTTCGTGCATCCTTATTGAGACCGAGTCTCATGTGCAAGAACTTTTTATGCCACCAGCTTTTGCGCCGTTCCTAGGGTGTCGATGTCGACCGCCGTCTTGTCCGTTCGAATCCGCACGATGCGCGGAAATCGCATCGCCAGCCCGCTATTATGCCGCTCGCTTGCCTGGATGCGGTCGAACGCGATCTCCAGTACGATTTGCGGTTCCACCTCAAAATATCGTCCGTGCTGGCGAGTCGCCGTTTTGAGAAAATGTTGCGTCAGTTCCGCGATTTCCGCATCGGTCAAACCCGTGTACGCTTTGCCAATCGTTTTCAATTCCCCAGTCGCCTCGTCACGCACTGCAAACGTGTAATCACTCAACACCGCTTTTCGTTTGCCATGTCCGTATTCCGCCCCCACCACCACGCAATCCAGCGTGGCGAGCGCTTTTTTCAGCTTCAACCACGCCATGCCCCGACGGCCGGGCGTATAAGGTGAGAGCGGGTCTTTCACCATCAAGCCTTCGTTGTTCCGTCCCCGGGCCGCCGCAAAGGCGGCTTCAATTTCCTCAGATGAGTTCGCCTGCGTGATGCCGGCCAGGCGAAGTTTCGCCGGGAGCGTCAGTGCTTCCAACGCGCGCCTGCGTTCCGCAAGCGGCCGATTCAACCAGCTTTCGCCGTCCCGCCACAGCAGGTCAAATGCGACAAACTCGATCGGGACTTCCTCACCCAAAAACAAATCAGGTTCCCGGCGCCCGAGACGCTTTTGCAATTCTGCAAATGGCAGTGCCACGCCCTCGCGCATCGCGAGCAACTCGCCGTCGAGAATCACGTCTGCGGAAATCCCGTGGGCCGCGTCCGCGATCTCGAAAAACGTCCGCGCGAGCGTTTTCAAGTCTCGCGAATACAGTTCTACGCGTCCGTCGACCTTGTGTAATTGGCAGCGAATCCCATCGTATTTGTCCTCGATCCACACTGGATGCAAGTGGGAGACGTCCGCTCCTTCCCCGCTCGCCGGTCCGCCGCCCTGAATGCGTTCCCAGATCGCCTGGGCCGTTTCCTCAGGTGAGGCCAGCATGAATTTCACCGGACGGAACGGCACCACGCTCGCTTCGCCAAGGCCGTTCCGCTTCGCGAGCACGGCGGTTTCACCGATGTGCCCCAACAAAAGGTTCGCCTGCCGCACATCATCCGCGGCCACTCCAAATGCCTGCGCGACCGCCTCTTCGACCAACCCTCCTTTCAGGCCGATCCGCAAATCGCTGGTGATGATCTTCACCAGGAATTTCACCTCGATCGCGCTGCATTGGCGCAGTAACTCTATTAGAATTGGCAGCTTGGCTCCGGGGCCTCGCGCGCCGAGAAGCGCCTCAAAGCCGGTCTGAACATCCATCAGGGTCAGACCCGCCGCCCCCGGCATAAGGAGCGGGACCTCTCGGGGATTTGCAGGTTCTCCCTCCGTGGGGCCTTCAATACAACGTTCGTAAACTTCATACGCGGTTTCCCCTAAATCACTATGCCGCAAGTACGCCTGGCGCAGCTCCTCTTCCGTGATCTGCGCCGCCGCGCACAATCCATCCCGCAGCAGCGCCCATCCAAGCTGAAGCGTCTTGTTCTCGGCCGAGGCAAATGGCGAGCCGGTGAACCACACGGCCACTGAGCCCAGGTTCGCTTCCGGCACAACCTGTAAGTAATTTGCAAGCCGCGCCGTCTTTTCGAGCTTGCTTGGCGTCGTCGAAATCGCCGCGCACGTGCGCGCAAAGTGCAAAAACAGCGCCGGATTGTCTTCAGTCGTGCCGCTCGAATGAGTATCGCAGGAGGGTAGCGCCCGGCGTAAGGCGGGAGTTGTTTCCGGATTCCCACGTTTCCCCTCCTCACGTCGGGGGCTACTACGCTGCCGTTGCCCGGAAAGTTTCAACGCCATCTGCTCCGCCCCTCCCAGAGCCCACGCTTCAATGCCCATTTCGCGCAAGGATTCTGCGAACTCAGCGGCGTAGCCGTGCAGCGTGTACACCACCTTCGGGTTCACCCGCTGAACCAATTCCAGCAACTGCGGATAATCCGCGTGATCGCTTAAGGGGAATGCGGCATCCACGCCGTAGCGGTAACGGCAGTTCGGGTCCACCGCCCAGCCCGTCAACACCGCCGTCCGCACCCGGCCCAGATTACGCAGCGTCGCCGATCCTGCGACACTGGGCGGGCAAATGAGCACACGCCCGGGCGTGGCTCCCGACGTAAGGAGGGAAATTCCTCCCGTGTCCGAAGCATTCCTCTCCTCACGTCCGAGGTTACGAGCATCGAAGAGCCCGTAGGCAGGCAATTCTCTCCCCAGTTGGCGGTAAACTTCCGTGAGCTTAAATGCCGTTCCGTGCAGGTCCAGTGCGAACCCCGCTTCCGCGAGCCCGCATAGGATTTCCTGGCTTTTGCCCAACGAATATCCCAGCAACACCGGAATCTCGTCGTTGTCCAGCGCTTCGCGGCAAAACCGAATGACGGCGCGGAGAACATCTTGTGTCGCCGGGAAGCAATAGTGCGGCAATCCATATGTGGTTTCCATGATCAGCACGTCCGCGCCGCAAGGCGCACATGCTTCGGCGGATAACCCGGGCCGTAACTTGAAGTCGCCGGTGTACAATACCGACATACCGGCGCCTTCAATGCGGGCCATGGAGCTGCCAAAGATGTGTCCCGCCGGAACGATCTTCAATTCATAGGGAACCTTCCCGCCGTTGAACGCGCGCGTTTCCTCGAACGCCAGGATGTGCTCCAGACGTTTCCCGGGCACCCGGGCCTGCATCAGCCGGGCAGTCGGCGCGCTCAGAATCACCTCCCGATGTTCCGCCACGTGATCCGAGTGCGCGTGGCTTACAAACACCTTCTCCGGACCGGTTCGCGGCCAGTGCGAGTCCAGCCATAGCCCCAATTCGGGCAACAACACGCCGCCTTGATGTAACTGGAACGTGAGCGCAGGCACGAGAAGAAGGTACGAACCACCCTCGGAATTGCAAATTCCACCACGGCCTCGCAGCCGAAACAGCGGGGCGGAACAGCCGCTAAACCGGCCGAATCGCCGCCGGTCAATTAAAACTTGGCGGAGTGCGGCGTTTGCACGAACTTAGCGCCATATGAGCAGCACCGTCCTTGAATCCGTGCCGGACCAGCAGGGGCACTTTGGCCCATACGGCGGCCGGTTCGTCCCGGAAACGCTCATGTATCCCCTGCAGCAGTTGGAGGACGAATACGCCAAGGCGCAGAAGGACCCCGAATTCCAGAAGGAGCTGGAATATTATCTTCGTGAGTTTTGCGGACGTCCCACGCCGCTCTACTTCGCCGAGCGGCTCACCCGTGAACTCGGTGGCGCAAAGATTTATCTCAAACGCGAAGACCTCCTCCACACCGGCGCGCACAAGATCAACAATTGTATGGGCCAAATCCTGCTCGCGCGGCGCATGGGCAAGACCCGCGTCATCGCCGAGACGGGCGCCGGACAACACGGCGTCGCCAGCGCCACGGTAGCGGCCATGTTCGGTTTCAAATGCGTCGTGTACATGGGCGAGACCGACTGCCAGCGCCAGGCGCTGAACGTCTATCGCATGAAGATGCTTGGAGCGGAAGTCGTCTCGGTGACGGCCGGCCAAAGGACGCTCAAGGAAGCAATCAATGAAGCGATGCGCGATTGGGTCACCAACGTGCGGAGTACCCATTACATTCTAGGCACCGCCTATGGCGCCCATCCCTATCCGGCTATGGTCCGCAATTTCCAGCGCGTTTTGGGCGACGAAGCGCGACGCCAGGTTCTGGAAAAGGAAAAGCGGGTTCCCGACCTGCTGATCGCTTGCGTCGGCGGCGGTTCGAATGCGATCGGCTTGTTCTATCCGTTTTTGAAAGATGAAGCGGTAAAAATGGTGGGCGTCGAAGCCGGTGGCGAAGGGATCAAGCCGAACAAACACGCCGCCCGTTTTCAGGGCGGGTCGCTGGGCGTCCTTCAAGGCACCCGGTCCTTCCTGCTGCAGGATGAGTTCGGCCAAATCCAGCTCACCCACAGTGTCTCGGCGGGCCTGGATTACGCCGCCGTGGGCCCTGAGCACGCCTGGTTGCGCGACAAGGGCCGGGTTGAATACAGCTACGCCACCGACGATGAAGCGCTCGCCGCGTTTTCCAAACTGGCGCGTCTGGAAGGCATCATCCCCGCCCTCGAATCTTCCCACGCCATCGCCGAAGTGATAAAGCGTGCACCCAAAATGCGCAAAGACCAGCTCGTCATCGTCAACCTTTCCGGACGCGGCGACAAAGACGTTTCCCAGGTCGCGCAATTCGTGAAACTGTAGAGTGCCGCACACCGCGTACTGGCACTTCTGACAATGTGCTTGACGGGATTTCCAATATAATGGACAACGAATTCCAGAATGGCAGAGCCAAAGTCCGATCTCAACGGACGCATCGCGCAACGCGTTCGTGAATTGCGCGCGGCTCGCGGCCTTTCGTTGGACGCCCTGGCCCGCAGCAGCGGCGTGAGCCGTTCCATGATCTCCCTCATTGAACGTGGTGAAAGCAGCGCCACGGCGGTTGTGCTGGAAAAGCTCGCCCTCTCCCTGGGCGTGGTGCTCGCTTCGCTATTTGATGCCTCCCCCACGCCCAAAGCGTCAGTAGATCCGATCGCCCGCCGCAAGGACCAGCCGGAATGGCAAGACCCGGCTTCGGGCTATATTCGGCGCAACGTCTCGCCGCCGGCGATGATGCAGCCCATGCAAATCGTCGAAGTGCATTTCCCAGCCGGCGCCCGGGTCGCGTTCGAGACCGCCGCCCTCAACCTGCGCGTTCATCAGCAAATCTGGATGCTCGATGGTGTCATGGAAATCACGCAGGGCGCTGAGCGTCACCGGTTGCAAAAGGGCGATTGCCTCGCGATGCAGCTTGATCGCCCACCCATCTTTCATAACCCCACGCGAACGCCCGCGCGGTATGCCGTGGTCATCGCTTCCGAAACGAAGGCGAGACGATGAGCACTCATCTGCGTGATCATTTCCGGATTCGCGTTGACGATCTGACCGGTCCCGAGATCGCCGATTTGCTGACCGAACACCTTCGGTGCATGGCCGAAGTTTCCCCTCCCGAAAGCAGGCATGCCCTCGATCTCGACGAACTCCGCAAGCCGGACATTAGTTTCTGGACCGTTTGGCACGAGCGCGACCTCACAGGGTGCGGCGCTTTGAAAGAACTGAATTCCACGCATGGCGAGATCAAATCCATGCGGACAGCGAAGTTATGGTTGAGAAAGGGCGTGGCCAGTATGCTTCTGGAGTACATCCTTGCCGAATCCAGACGCCGGGGGTATTCCCGCTTGAGTCTCGAAACCGGGTCCATGCCCTACTTCCAGCCCGCTCACAGGCTCTACAGTAAGTTCGGGTTTCGGATTTGCCCGCCGTTTAATGGCTACGTTGAAGACCCAAACAGCATCTTTATGGCGAAGGATCTGTGACCCACGACTGAAAGAACCTATGCGAGTGATCCAATGCGAACCGAATCGTCATGCCGAAGCCATTCTTGCCATCTTCAATGATGCGATTGTCAATTCGACGGCGCTCTATGATTACAAGCCTCGCACCCCCGAGATGATGGCCTCTTGGTTCAACGGCAAGTCGAAAGGAAACTTCCCCGTGATTGGCATCGAGAACGACACTGGCGATCTGATGGGATTCGGAAGCTACGGCAGCTTTCGGGCATGGCCCGCCTACAAATACTCCGTCGAACACTCGGTGTATGTTGACGCGCGTTTTCGGGGGCGGGGCATCGGCAAGCGCCTCCTGAAGGAACTCATTGCAACAGCGGAGCGCCAGGGTTACCACTTGCTCGTCGGCGTAATCGACACTTCCAATGCAGTGAGCATCCGGCTCCATGAGCATCTCGGTTTTGTCCATTCCGGCACCATTCGACAGGCTGGGTTCAAATTTGGCCGGTGGCTCGACGCGGCCTTTTATCAGCTGATTCTTTCTACCCCTTCGAATCCTGTCGATGGCTAACAGAATTTGATAGCGATATCAGCAATAATCAAATCGGCATCTGCATCGTAAAGCGAATCGTCGAACGCGGGCGCCTTTGAAAATGGGCGAGCCTTTACCGTAAAAGCATCCTGACGGAGAAAAAGTAATAGGTGTAGCCAACCGGGGTAGGTTCCATCCCTTGTAGGCCCGGTGCCCTCACCGGGCGCTGGACGGCGAAACGCTCACTTGAAAAACTTTTGGTGCGTCCAATTCCGGAATGTCCAGTCTGCCAAGCTCGGGCGACCGTACTTTGATTCGGCCGCCCATTCTGGCATACTGTTGATATGTCGGCGAGTGAGTTGATCCGCAAGAAGTTGGGCGAATTACCTCACAAACCCGGTGTGTACTTGATGAAAGACCGCTTCGGCACGGTCATTTACGTGGGCAAAGCGCGTGACCTGCGACGACGGGTGACGCAGTATTTTCAACCCTCGCGCAAGCTCGGCTGGGATTTGAAGTTCAAGGCGCTCGTGGACGCGATTTATGACTTCGACAGCCACGTGGTGCGGAGCGAGCCCGAGGCGCTATTGCTCGAAGGCAAGCTCATCAAGGAATTTCATCCCCGGTATAACGTCAGCTTTCGCGACGACAAACGTTTCCTTCTCGTGAAGGTGAACCTCAACGATCCGATTCCGCGCTTTACGTTGACTCGCCTCAAGCAGGAGGACGGAGCGCGGTATTTCGGGCCCTTCCCCAATGCCGGAGCGCTCCGGCATACCCTGGCACTCGTGCGGCGGCAATTTCACCTCCGGGGCTGCCGCCCCCTCACGCCCGGCGAGAACGATTATAAGCATTGCCTTTACGCGAACCTGAAGTTTTGCACCGCGCCCTGTATTCAGAATGTCACCCGCGACCAGTACCTTCAGCAGGTTGCAGCGGCCTGCGAGTTCCTGGCGGGCCATTGCGCAGAAATGAAAACGCAACTCGAAGAAGAAATGCGCAAGGCCGCCTCCGCCCAGGAATACGAAAAGGCCGCCGCACTGCGTGACACGCTCGACGCGCTGCGCCGCACGACGCTGAAGACGAACAAGTTCGTGCGGGTGCCTTACACGTTGCCGGTCGCGGCCGATCCAGACCGAGACCTGGCGGAACTTGGCGACGTTCTCGGCCTGCCCGGCCCGCCCCAGGTGATCGAAGGCTTCGATATTTCGAACATCAGCGGCACGTTCGCAGTGGCGTCGATGGTTGCGTTTCGCCATGGCCGTCCCGATCGCTCGAATTACCGCCGTTTCCGGATGAAAAGCGTCACTGGTCAGGACGATTTCGCATGCATGGCCGAAACGATTCGGCGGCGCTATACCCGCGTTTTGCGCGAGGCGAAGGAGCACTCCGCGCCTGCGGCGCTGCCGAATTTAATCCTGATCGACGGCGGCAAAGGCCAGCTAAACGCGGCGTGCGCCGAACTCGCTCAACTTGGCCTGAGTTCTGTCCCGATTATCGGCCTGGCCAAAGAATTCGAGGAGATCTATCGCCCGGGCCAGGGCGAGCCGCTGCGGCTTTCGGTAGAAAGCGGCGCCCTGAAATTGTTGCAGCGCGTCCGCGACGAATCGCACCGGTTTGCGAATACGTATAACGCCCAACTCCGCTTGAAGAAAATTTCCGAAAGCTTGCTCGACGAATTTCCCGGCATCGGCGAACAGCGGAAGGCCGCATTGTTGAAGCGCTTTGGCTCGGTCCAACGGCTGCGCGCAGCCACCGTAGACCAGATTGCCGAGGTGCCAGGTTTTGGGGGCAAAGCTGCCGCTGAACTGAAAGCGTTTTTGATGGCGCGAACGCCCTCCGGAGTCGCGCTGCCGCAGGCCTGCGAAGAAGATCGCAAGCCCGCGGAGGATGGTTGATTCTATGGTGTAAGCTGCTGGCGGCGGAGTTCGTCCTGCCGCTGCTGGTCTTGCGGCGCGACTTGCGAAGGTGGCGGGGACGTCTGCTGATTCTGTTGAATCTGTCCCGGCTGTGATCCCGGACTCCCGGTATTCGCTGGCGTTGTCGTCCGCTGCGAGATGCCGGTTTCGCTCTTCAAAGTGATATTGTTCACGACCTCGCGCACGCCGCGCACGTTCTTGGCGATATCCTCGGCCTTGCGTTTCTGTTCCTGCGACATGGCCCAGCCGCTCAGTTGCACCACTCCGTTATACGCCTTCACATCCACGTCGTTGAACTTATAGATGGGCGAATCGCTGAGCGCGCCGGACACCCGTCGCGAGATCATCATGTCATCCACTACCTGCCCTGATGAACGGTCCGCCGACGCGCACCCGGCAAGACCGCCGAAGCCAGCCGCCAGCCCTAACGCGACCACCAAGCCTTGAATATTCTTTCGCATATTGATTTCCCTTTGTTCGTATGTTCCCACAGTCCACTTATACAAATCCAGAAGCCGGAGAGGCGCTAATGGGGTGTTATCTGTAAAAGCAGAGCGCATCGCACCGCCGCCTTCGACTCCGCCGCCACCGTTGACAGTAACGCGCGCTTTCCCTAAAACTCCGCCAGCCATGAATGCCGTTCAAACTCTACCGGGCCGCTTTCTACCCATCTCCGCTGTAATTCTCGGTTTCCTCCGGTGCGACGCGTACGCCGCCGACGCCGTTGAGCCCCCCGTCGTGAGCGCACTCACCACCGCGCCGGCCGCAGCTGTGAACGCGGTAAATTCCGGGGACAACGCCTGGCTGCTGGTGAGTTCGGCCCTGGTGCTGATGATGACCGCCCCGGGATTGATCCTGTTTTATGGCGGCCTCGTACGCGGGAAAAATGTGCTCGCCACGATGATGCACAGCCTGATCCTCATGGGGGTCATTTCGCTGATTTGGATGATCTATGGTTACAGCGTGGCGTTTGGTGACGGCAATGCGCTCTTTGGCAAGCCAGCCACCCACTGGTTCTTCAAGGGAGTCGGTGCAGAGCCAAACGCGAACTACGCCGCCACAATTCCCCATCAAACGTACATGCTGTTCCAAATGATGTTCGCAATTATCACTCCAGCGCTGATCAGCGGGGCGATGGCGGAACGTGTGAAGTTCAGTGCGTATATGCTCTTTATGGTGCTGTGGATTACCGTGGTCTATCTGCCTCTTGCGCACATGGTGTGGGGCAATGGCGGACTGTTCAATTGGGCGCTCGGCGGCAAGATCCCCGTGCTGGATTTTGCGGGTGGCACTGTGGTGCACATCAGCTCCGGATTCTCGGCGTTGGTCTGCGCGCTCGTCCTTGGGAAGCGCCGCGGCTTTCCTCACGAACCCATGCCGCCTCACAACGTGGTGCTCAGCCTCATCGGAACCGGCCTGCTTTGGGTGGGTTGGTTCGGGTTTAACGGGGGCAGCGCCGTAAACGCAGGCGCGCTCGCCACGAGCGCATTCGCAGCGACACACTTCTCCGCGGCTGCGGCGGCGTTGAGTTGGTCCATTACGGAATGGATGCTCAAGGGCCGCCCCAGCGTGCTCGGCGCCGCCTCCGGCATGGTTGCAGGACTGGCAACCATTACGCCGGCGTCGGGCTTCGTCACCATTCCCGCGGCCTTTTGTATCGGGTTGGTCGGCGGCGTCGTGTGTTATTTCGCGGTCACCGCCGTCAAGAGCAAGTGCGGTTATGACGACTCGCTCGATGTTTTCGGCGTGCACGGAATCGGGAGCACCATCGGGATGTTGCTGCTCGGCTTTTTAGCCAATGCCAGCGTGAATCCCTTGATTGCCGACACGTTTAAAGTCAACGGCCAAGTCGTATCGCTCGCTGGCGGCATGGGCCAATTCCTCAACCAACTGAAAGGCGTATTATTTACGATCGCTTTGGCCGTGATCGCCACGTTTGTTATTTTGAAGCTGGTGGATGCAATTCTGGGGTTGCGTGTGACCGAAGAACAGGAAACACTTGGTTTGGATTTAAGCCAGCACGGCGAAAGGGCCTATAACGATTAACGCGGAGTGGGATGCATGAAGAAGATTGAAGCGATCATCAAGCCGTTCAAGTTGAACGAGGTGAAAGACGCCCTGCACGAACTCGGGCTGCTCGGCATGACCGTGACGGAAGTAAAGGGTTTTGGCCGGCAGAAGGGCCACACGGAAATTTATCGCGGCAGCGAATACACCGTGGATTTCCTCCCGAAAATCAAAATCGAAATCGTGCTGGCCGACAATCAGGTCGATCCCGCTGTCCAGGCCATCGTGGGTTCGGCTCGCACCGGAAAGATCGGCGATGGGAAAATTTTTATTTCGCAGATCGACGATGCCGTCCGCATCCGCACGGACGAGCGCGGCGAGAAGGCCGTGTAGCTATTCTGCTCTCGCGCTCACGAGCTCAGGCCGGTACCATTCTCCCCGCAGCCAGTCGACGATCAGTCCGATCGACTTTTGATCCAGGATCTTTTCGTCCCCGAACTTCGGCATGCGATCATTGCGTTTTCCGTAAAATCTCTCATGCGCCGGGTTGCTAATGAAATCGACCAGCCATTTACGCGAACCGTAGCCGCTCAGATCCGGGCCGGAAGCATCTTCGTCAGTGGAATGAAACGCGTGGCATTCAACGCAGTTGATGTCGCCCTTGATCAGTTCGCGGCCTTGCGCGACCAACGCCTTTTCCTGCGCATCCGCATCGCGCTGGGCCGGTAACTCGGCTTCGGCGGAAAGAGCTGCGATTACCTTCTGCACTTGCGCTTTCTGGTCCGGTGAATACTTCGCGACCTCCTTTTGAACGAACTTGACCATTTTGCCATTCGCGAATTTCGTGCTGCCAAAGTAATGCGAGGTCGCAATTTTCGTCGGGTCGAGAAGTCCAGAAACCCATTCGCGACTCGCGAAGCCTTTCAAGTCCGCGGCCGAAGGGACGTTCGTACTCACGTTGCCCAGCCCATCGTGGCCGCCGAAGCGATGGCAGCTCGCGCAATTGCGGGCAAACAACCGCGGCCCTTGCGTGAAGGCGTCCTCGCGCAACAGTTCAGCAGCACTTCCCTGCGGGATGCCTTTGGCGGAAGCGAGTTCGCGCGCGCGCTCGCCGTCCTGGGCCGCATTCTTTACTGCGACCACATATTGCGGGTTGGCGCGGTCGTGCTCGACCGCGAGCCAGGTGAGCAATGCCACGCCGGCGAAGAGGGCGAACATGAAACCGACATTGAAGCGGTGCCCGAGCCGCCAGCGGCCCACCAGCGGCATGATGAACATCAATCCGATCACGATGCTGGGAATCACAATCGCACCCCAGATCGCTTTGCTGCCCGGAAAGTATTTCAGCAGTTGATATAGAAACAAAAAGTACCACTCGGGCCGCGCGGCGGAATAGTTCTCGGACGGATCAGCGGGCGGTCCTAATTCCGCGCCGCCTTCCATGCCCATCAACCGCGGCCGAAGAACCAAAAACAACACCGCCGCCATGACTGCCAGGCAAGCGACAGCATCCTTCAGCACCTGGTCGGGCCAAAAATAGGTGTCGGGGCCTTTCCGGGGTTCTTTTACAGTAAGTCCATGTCGGCGAAACAAATAAATGTGCGCGGCGAGTAACACCATGATCAATCCCGGCAAAAGACCCGCGTGCAACGCAAAGAACCGCGTGAGCGTATGATGCCCGTAATCCGGTCCCCCAATCACCAATTTCTGCAATGCGGCTCCGATCCCGGGCGTCATCGCCATGATGTTCGTGGCGACCTTTGTGGCCCAGTAACCCTTTTGGTCCCAGGGCAGGAGATACCCGGTGAGCGACAGGGCGAGCACCAGCAGGAGCAGGAAAAAGCCAAACCAGAAATTCACTTCGCGCGGTGCTTTATAGGCGCCGTCGATTACCACTTGCATCAGGTGCAGGACCAGCAGGACGTTCATCGCTTGCGCGGTAAAGTGATGAATCCCACGCAGAGCCCACCCGCCAACCATCTCGTGCTGGATGTAATACACGCTGGCCCACGCCGTCTGTGAAGACGGCGAATAGGCAAACCATAAGAAGATGCCGGTGATGAATTGGACGACGAGGGCGAACGTGAGCGTGCTGCCCCACACATAACGCCACCGCGCGCCGCCGGGCACTTTCTCGTATAATGCTTCGTGAAGAAATTGTTTGCAGCCGGTCCGCTCGTCCAGCCAATTGAGCAGCGCCTTCATGCGGGGACTTTCTGGGCCGTACCGGTGAGGAAGTTCTGGAACTTGACCCAGACTTCCCCATTGCGAATTTCAGCCGGTAGTTCATCAAGCCCGCGGGGGGCAGGGCTTGCCGGATCGTTGATCTTTCCATCCAGGGCGAACGTACTGTTATGGCATGGACACAGGTACGAGGAGCGCCCCGGCTGGAAATCGACTGCGCAGCCCAGGTGGGGACAAACAATATTCAACGCCTGCACTTTTTCAGGCCCGAGCCGTCGAAGGTAGATGGCGCCTACCGGAACGTTCGGCGTGCGATTCCAGGCGTCCTGATGCGTGGTCAGCACCGAGAACTTTCGCGGCGAACCATCTTCGGGCAAGGCGCTCAGATTCGTCACCAAAATAAAATCGCCCCGAGCGGACTTGTGGCGAAGCGGATCGAGGAACACCGCGATACCCGTGACAATTGGCGCAAGGATCGCGGCCGTGCCCAGGCCCACACTACACGCCTTTTTTACAAACGCGCGCCGGTCCTGCTGGGCAATCAATGGTTCTTCAGGCATTGTGCTCATGTCAGACGCATGATCAAAGCCGCTGCTTCAATTGGCAACGGCAAAGAGCGCCGCCCACGCACGTTCGATGCGCAGATGCCGCCGAGAGTTCCCGTTCTGGGCACTTAAGGGACGAATTCTGCTGGTTTTACCTGCTTGGCGGAAATGCCGAAGATATTGCTACAGTGAGCTACGACAAATGGAGGCACAAATATGAATAAGGCAGTATCCATCGCGCTGCTGGTAGGCGGAGTCATTATGTTGTTCTTTGGCTTGCAAGCATCGCATTCGTTCAGTTCGGATGTTTCGCGCGCGTTCACCGGTTCGCCCACGGACAAGTCTGTGTGGCTGCTGATCGGCGGCGCTGTGGTGGGCATTATTGGACTCGTCGGCCTTCTTCGCGGAGCGAAGTAGCTACAAGCGCAGCAAAGCCTGCCGCAGATGGTCGGCAATGTAACGTTGCCGCTCCGGGTCAGTTATCTTATTGAAATTCGTCTCTGTGACGTAGAACGCGTCGATGGCCGCCCCTTTCTCAGTCGAGATTTTCGCCAAATAGATGTTCAGCTTCAACGCGGCGAACACCTGGGAGATCGTATACAGCAACCCCAGTCGGTCTTCCGTCTCGATTTCGATAATGGTGTTTATCTCCGACGTGTCGTTGTCGAAATAGATGCGGGTCGCAATGCGCTCGCCTTCAAGGGATTGATATAAGGGCTTCGGCGCGCGCTGCCGCGCGATCAAAGCCGGAAAATCGACCGCCTCGCCCACCAAAGCTTCCGAGAGAATGCTTTCGAATTGCTCACGCTCCTCGCGATTCACCAGCTTCCCAGTACGCGCGTCGGTCGCAAAAAACGTGTCCAGCACAATGCCGTCTTCGCGGCTGAAAACCTGGGCGCTGAGAATATTAATGCCTGCGGCGGCAAACGATCCGGCAATTTTGCTGAACAGCCCCGCGCGGTCCCACGTGCAAACCTTCACCGCCGTATAGCCTCGATCAGGCTCGTTGTGCCATGCCACAATCGGTTCCAGCGCCTTCTCCTCCTCCGCAATCTGATGGTGCATGAAACGATGCGCTTGGGTTAGGTCGGCCACAATCTCGCGCGTCGGATGAATGTCAAAATAGCGCCCCGGCAAGTGCTCAAAGTGCGCGTCGATCTCCTCCGGGCTGATGTTCTTCGGAGACACGCGGGCAACCTCTTCCTTTAGCAGCAGCCGCTGGCGTTCCTCGGCGCGAATAAAATCCGTGCCTCCTTGCAGAACCTGGAGCGCTTTGATGTAAAGCTCCCACAATAGCGAATCCTTGAATTCGTTCCAGAGTTTGTCGCTGGTCGCGCGCGAATCGGAAAAGGTGAGCAACGTGAGCATCCGTAGGTTTTCCACCGATTGCACCTGGGCCGCAAAATTACGGATCACCGAAGGGTCTTCCAGGTCCCGCCGTTGGGACACTTGCGACATCGTCAAATGCTGCTCGATCAGCAGCCGTAAACTATGTGTGGTGGTGCCATCGAGTTCCAACCGGCGCGAGACATTGAGCGCCAGTTGACCGCCGATTTCCGCGTGTTTTCCGGTATCCTCCGCTTTGCCGGCGTCGTGCAGCAGGAGCGCAAGATAAAGCACAAATGGCCGCTCCAGGCTCTGAAAGGCTTCGGCGTATTTATCGATCGGCGGTTCCGCCGCTCCCCAGATGCGATCCAACTGATCCACGCACATCAGTGTGTGTTCGTCCGCCGCATACTGGTGATAGAATTCATGCTGGACCAGGCAGGTGAGTTTGCCGAATTCGGGCAGGTACTTCCCCAGGAATCCCACCTCATGCATAGCGCGAAGAATCCGTGCCACGCTCCCTCGCTGGCTAAGGATTTGCAAAAACGTTTCCCGGACATGTTCGTCTTTCAGGAAATTGCGATCGACCAGGGCGAGTTCGGCGCGCATCAACTGCGCAAGGTCCGGATGCAATCTTAAGCCCCGTTGTTGCGCGTGCAAAAAGGCGCGCATCAGCCGGCGGGGCTGTTCTTTAAACACACGAGTGCTCGCAAACAGCAACTGTCCATCCACGAACTTGAACCCATCCACCGCGTCTGGCACGGGCTGGCGGAAGGGCGCGCTGATCAATTTCCGGATCGACGGCAGCCGCTTTACGCGAGGCAACAGTGCCAGGCGTTCTTCAATGGTTCGCGTGATGAGAAAAATATTGCGCGAATGAGTGTACAGATCCCGCATGAAGACTTCCAGGCGCGCGCGCGGAGACCGATCCGTATATCCCAGGTGCCAGGCAACCGGCGGCTGCAGATTGCGGGTAAGGACGTCCGCTGGCCGATTGGCCTGATAATGCAGTTCCGTGCGGACACGGAGCAGAAAATCGTACGCCGCCTCGATCTGTTTGCGTTCGGAAGCGGAGATCATCCCGCGTTCCTCCATGTCGTGTAGCGAGCGGGTCTTGTACTTGAAGAGCGCCATCCAGTACAGATTCTGCACATCCCGCAACCCACCGCAGGCATTTTTGATATTCGGCTCCTGCATGGTCGCCGAATTCCCAAATTTGGCCCGGCGCGCGTTCTGGTCCTGCACGCGCATATCGATATACTCTTCTTCGTGGCCCTCCACGCACTTAGCGAGGACCGCCTTTTGGAACTTGTCGAATAACTTTTCATCACCAGTGACCAACCGCGCTTCGATCAGCGACGTCTTGGATTGCATGTCGCGGTTGGCCATCTGCACCGATTCAGAAATGGTGCGCACGGAATGTCCGACCTTGAAGCCCAGGTCCCAAAGTGGGTATAGCAGGCCATCGATCACCTTGCTCAGTGAAGGCAGCGGCGTGCTCACGGCCACGACCTGTCCGGCGTGGAGAAACATAATGTCGATGTCGCTGTGCGGATTCAATTCCGCGCGCCCATAACCGCCGAGCGCCACGAGGGCCATCGGTGGAAATTCCTTTTGCGCTTGCTTGGAAAGGGTGTTTTTTGCCGCCGCCCACAGATGACGCACCAGAAGGTCCATCATTAAAGCCCGACCATGGCAAACGATGCGACCGCCGCTGCCGGAACGATGCAGGAGCTTAAGCCGATGGGACTCGACCTTCAAAAAGTTGCGAAAGCGAGCCAGTTCCGCCGCTGGGGCGACGCCCGGCGGAATGACCAAACGTTCCGCCGCATTAGCTTCCATCTTGTGCAACAAGGCCTGCATTGCTCGCCTGCAACTTAGGGCAGAAAAGAATCCGAAAGCAAGCTGGGTAGAGCGTCAACCTCCGAGCGGGCACACGCGATCTACGCTGCAACAATATGGTTGCGGATGGCGAAGCGAACGAGGTCCGCTTGCGAACGCAGCCCGAGTTTGCGCATCAAATTGCCCCGATGCATCTCAACGGTGCGCGGGCTAATCGACAGAACATTCCCGATTTGTGAACTGGTGAGCCCTTCCGCGGCCATTTGCAGTATTTCGTGCTCGCGGGTCGTCAGGATTTCGTGCGGCGCGCCCGAGCCGAACCGTTCAAGCAAACGGGTAATTTTTTTAGAATCGAGCTTTTGGCTGAGATAACCGTGCCCTTTGAGCACCGCGTCGATGGCTTGCAGTAGTTCTGCAAAGCTATCTTCCTTGATTACGTATCCGTCCGCGCCGCTGTTCAGGGCCTCCGCCACGAAGAGCTCATCAATGCGCATCGAGACAGCGAGAACCTTGGCAGCTTTGTCCAGCTTGCGCACCACCTGCAGGCCGTGCATTCCGGGCAACATCAAATCCAGAAGCACCAAATCCGGCTTCAGTTTCTCGGCCAACCGGATGCCTTCCTTCCCGTCGGCAGCTTCCCCGATCAATTTGAGGTTCGATCGAGTTTGCAACAACGACTTAAGACCTTCACGAAAAAGCGTGTGATCTTCAATGATGAGAATACTCGCCATATTTTTCAAATTAATCCTTTGCGTCTGGGTCAGCAACCGCTTTCAGTTTTTCTTTCACCGATTCACGAATCACGGCATAGAGTTTCTCAGGACTTTCCTGTTTCGCCACGTATGCCGCGGCGCCGGCCTGGCGCATCAATGCCTCGACCTCTTTGTCGTCGTGAATTGAAAAGCCGATTACATGCGGCGCGGGGTTGTTCCGCAGCATTCGGCGCGTCGCGTCGATACCATTCATTCCGGGCATATTGACATCCATCAACACGACATCCGGCCTTGCCTTTCTCGCGAGCGCGACCGCCGTCCGTCCGTTGCTGGCTTCGCCCACGATTCTGAGGTCGTTTTGATCACCCAACACCCTGCGCAACCCTTCACGCATCAGGCGGTTATCATCAACGATTAGAATCCTAATGCTTCCGTTCGGTTGACCGGTTCCTGTAGAGTGATGTTGGGCGCGGGTTCTTTGTTTAGGAACGGCAGGCCGGATTGGGACCGTCACCAGCACGTGCGTGCCTCGGGGCCCATTCGGAAGAATCTCCAGTCCGCCGCCCAGCAGGGCCATACGCTCGCGCAGGTAAGAAAGCCCAAAACCATAGGCCTCTTCCTTCCGCCGAAGGGGACCACGGAAACCCGGGCCGGCATCTCGCACGTGCACTTCGATCAAACCGTTCACACGCCGAATCATGACATGGGCCTCTTGGGTGCGAGCGTGTTTCAACACATTAAACAACAACTCGCGGACCGCCTGGTAAAGCAGCGCCAGCGATTCCAGGTCCGTCGGTTTGGATTTGCGATCAATCTTGAGATGGACCTTCAGGCCGTGAGTTTCCATCTCGTTCACGACGGCCTGCACCGCCAACAGCAGGTCGTTCCTTTTGAGCACCGGCGGGCTGAGCCGCGTCATCAATGAGCGCGTGTACTCGATGGCGTGGTCGATGTACTTTTGGAGGTAATGTACCGCGGGAACGGGCTTGTGCCGTCCCAGGGGTTGTGCGAGGGCGGCGACGCGGATTCTGGCGAGCGCCAGCAATTGCGCCAAATGGCTATGAATTTCGGCCGCGATCCGCTGGCGTTCACGCAGTTCGGCCCGGCTGAGCTGGAGCGCCAGGCAAGTAAGCTCGCGCTGTGAGATTTCCAACGCCACCGTGCGTTCGCGCACCCGTCGTTCGAGACTCTCGTTCATCATGCGCAATGCATCTTCAGCTTCCCGCTGCTCCGTCAAATCGCGGCTGATTGTAGTAAAGCCGATCACCGCGCCGTCGTGGTTTTTGATGGGAGTGATGATTTCATTGGCCCAGAAGCGCGACCGGTTCTTGCGAAGCCTCCATCCTTCCGTTTGAAACTGGCCTTTTCTACGGGCGGCAGTCAGTTCCCTTTGGGGCAGTTTCGCCCGACAGTCTTCGGACGTGTAAAAAACCGATATGTGCCGCCCCACGATCTCGTTCGCTTTATAGCCTTTCGTACGCTCGGCGCCCTTGTTCCACGTGGTGACGATCCCGTCCTCATCCAGCATGAAGACCGCATAGTCGGTAATGTGCTCGACGAGATGCCGGAACCTTTCGTTACACTCCTCCACGATCTTTTTGGGTGTGGAATCACGAACGATTTTTAGAAAACCAATGAGTTTCGCGGCGTCATTTCGTAAGGGCATCAGCAGACCATCTGCCCAAAACGCGGTTCCATCCCTCCTCAGCAGCCAGCGACTGTCCTCGGCACGCCCGTTTTGCAGGGCATGCGCCATTTCTCGCCGGTGGACCGCCCGTCTGCGATCCGCGGGGGCGAACACTCGTTCGATGCTCATCCCTGTCATTTGCCGCGCCGAATAACGAAACAGTTTTTCCGCCCCGGGGTTCCAACTGGTCACGTGGCCCCGAGGGTCGGTTGTGAGAATCGCAAAATCCTGCGCAGACTCAAAAATCAGCCGATATAACTGATTTGTGTCACACACTGCAAATGACGATGTCTTGCTCATGCTCTTCCCATGAACCAACCGCGTTAGGTACCGTTGACCCGATAACGCCTTTACGCAATTACGTGAAATTTCCGGGCGTACTGCGGCGCGTGCTCCATGGGAAGGTGAGGGTATTCACTAGCACGCGGTTTTGAAACGGCCCGCTCTAATAAAAATCAGGAGGAAGATATTGCCCCGCGATCGATTTTCATGGGGCTTGCACCCCGTTCTGAATTGAGCTAGCAAGGCGGTTTACATAAAATTTTTGTATGAGTGCCGCGTTCCCAAAGATAGCCAAAATCCAATACGAAGGTCCGAAATCGAAAAACCCCCTCGCGTTCAAGCAGTACAACCCTGACGAAAAGATCGAAGGGAAGCGCATGGAAGATCATTTCCGTTTTTCGGTGACGTATTGGCACACCTTTCGGGGACGCTTGAGCGATCCATTCGGTGTGGGCACCGCGATCAGGCCGTGGGACGACGGGACCGAATCGCTCAAAAACGCGCAGAAGCGCGCGCGAGTGGCGTTTGAATTTATCGAGAAGCTCGGCGCGCCTTTTTACGCCTTTCACGACCGCGATGTGGCGCCCGAAGGCAGTTCCCTGCGTGAATCGAACAATAATCTGGACGCCGTCGTGCAGGTATTGAAGGAAGAACAGGAACGCTCCGGAATCCGGCTGTTATGGGGAACGGCCTGTTTGTTTGCGCACCCCCGCTACGTGCATGGTGCGGCAACCAGTTGCAATGCGGATGTGTTTGCGTATGCCGCCGCGCAGGTGAAAAAGGCTATGGAGGTAACCCATGAATTGGGCGGCGAAGGCTACGTGTTCTGGGGCGGACGCGAAGGCTATTACACGCTTCTCAATACGGACATGAAGCGCGAACTCGACCACTTGGCCAGGTTGCTGCACATGGCCGTTGACTACAAAAAGAAGATTGGATTCAAGGGCCAGTTCTATATCGAGCCCAAACCCAAAGAGCCCACCAAACACCAATACGATTCCGATGCCGCCGCCTGCCTGAACTTTCTCCGCGAGTACGATTTGCTCGAGCACTTCAAACTCAACATCGAGACCAATCACGCCACGCTCGCTGGCCACAGCATGCAACACGAACTCGAGGTCGCAATGGCCGCTGATGCCCTCGGCTCCATCGATGCCAACATGGGCGATTTATTCCTCGGTTGGGATACCGACCAATTCCCCACCGACCTTTACTTGACGACACAAACGATGCTTTCGCTGTTAAAGATGGGCGGGTTGACCACCGGCGGGGTGAATTTCGATGCCAAGGTCCGGCGCGAGAGTTTCGAGCCCATCGATCTGTTTTACGCGCACATTGCGGGCATGGATACGTTTGCGCGGGGACTGAAAATCGCGGCCGCCATTCGGAAGGACGGACGCCTCGCCGATTTCCTTAAGGAGCGTTATAGTTCCTGGGATACAGGCATCGGCGCGAAAATCGAGAAAGGCCAGGCTGACTTTGCGTCTCTGGAGGCCTACATGCTCAAGAAGGGCGATGCTGCGCCCAATACCAGCGGACGGCAGGAACTCCTTGAAGCCCTCGTGAACGAATTCATTTAGCGGGCAACCTCAGCACCACCCGTGCGCCCGCGCCTGGTTCAGACTGCATCGCCGCGCTGCCGCCATGTGCGTCGATGATGCGCCCAACGATAGCCAGGCCCAAGCCAGTCCCTTTGGCTTTGGTCGTTTGTAATAAAGAACAGAAGGCCACTTTGCATTGCTCTGCCGTCATGCCTGCTCCGGTGTCCTGGAAAGCAATTTCAACCTGGCCCGGCGAGACCGTGCGCGAGGTGACGGTCAGCTCACCGCCTTCCCGCATTGCTTCCAGCGCATTCAACGTCACGTTCAGGAACGCTTGTTCGAGTTGGGTCGGATCGGCCATCACTTTGGGGAGGCTGGGCTCGAGCGCCAGTCGCAGCGTGATGTTCTGGTTTCGCAATTTGTGACGCGTCAGGAGCCGCAGGTCTTCGATCAGCTCATTGACGTCCACCGGCTCCAACTTCGGTTCGGAATTGCGCGCGAAATCCAGGACGCGATCTACAATGCGGTTCAAGACATCCATCTTCTGCCCTATTACTTCCACATCTTTGCCACGTGGATCGGCCGGGCCGAAATTCAGGTTTAACGAGTGGAAGAGCATCTTCATTACCGTAAGCGGGTTCCGAATTTCGTGCGCCACTTCCGCCGCCAGCAGGCCCAGCGCCGAAAGTTTTTCGTTTTGCCGAAGCTGTTCTTCGATGTCCACGACCCGCTCGTACAAGCGCGCTTTTTCAATCGCGATCGCGGAGAGGTCCGCCAGCGCGCTCAGGATGCGAATCTCTTCGTCCGAGAAGAGATACCGCTCTGCGGTGTACACGTTCAGTACGCCAATCGCCTGCCCCGCGAAAAGCAGGGGAGCGCTTACGAGCGAAACCAGGCCCTCCTGCCGCGCCAGGTCCACATTTTGATACCGCCCTGAAATCTGCACGTTTTCCTCCTGCAAAGGCTTCTTGCGGCGCACAACGACGCCCACCAGGCTTTCCTCGAGCTGCAACCTCGGTTTGTCTACGTAACCCGGGCCTGCGCCGAAATGCGCGCGAAGCACGAGCCACTCGCGAGTTTCATCCAACAGCAGGAGGGAACTCATTTTTCCGCCCATCAACGCGCACGCCTCGCGCGTGATGACGCCAAGGGTTTCATCCACGTTCAGCGTGGAACTGATCGTCTGGCTGATTTTTACCAACGTTTCCAGCAGCCGCGCTTTGAGCCGGGATTGCTCGTACAGCCACGTATGGTGGATCACTTTCGCGGCCTGCACGGCCAGCTCCTCCAATAGTTCCTGGTCACTTGAGGTGAAGGCATCCACGTCGTGCGAATCTACATTCAACACGCCCCGCACCTCGCCTTGGACTACCAGGGGCACGGTGAGTTCCGAGCGCACTTTGTCGGATAACTCCACGTAACGGGGATCGCGGGCAACATCGGGAACCAACGCCGCCTTGCCAGTCAGCGCGACCCAGCCAGTAAGCCCCTCGCCCAGCCGCAGCTTCAGTTCGCCCGCGTTATCCGGCAATCCCAGCGAAGCATGAATCTCCAAAAGCTGGTTCTTGGGGTTAAAAAGTATGACGGACCCGCTGTTCGCTCGCGTAAGCTGGACCGCTTCGCGCACGATCAATTGCAGCGCCTCCTGGGGATCGAGCGTAGAATGCAGGACGTTGCTGACTTGATAAAGTTGCGTCACTCGCGCCAGGCGCGCCCGCAACTCGGTCAACTCGTCCGATTCCGAGGTCACGCCCTCATTAGAGCAGATGCGGCCGCCAAACGCGAGGACGGAGGACTAACGAAACTTCCAGGTCAGGTAACTGCCACCTGCCGCAAAAAAAATGTTTGGAAACCACGCCGCGAGCCAGGGATAAACGAACCCCCGCGAACCGACCGCCAGCGCGATTTGCAACAAGACAAAGTAGATGAAACAAATGACGATGCTGCTCGATACCCCCGCGAACACATTCCGTCGGCCAGTGATCGCTCCAAACGGCAGAGCGATCAGCACGATCACAACGCACGTCCAGGGCGCTGCCAGGCGCCCGTGCAGTTTCGTATCGAGCATGTCCATGTCCGCCGAACTTTCCGGATGAAGCCGTTTGTAGTTCAGGATTTCCGCCACCGAGAGTTGCGCTTTCCGTATTGCGCGCAAGTTGTTCTTCATTTCGCTGATCTTGACTTCGCTTTCAATCTGCTCGGGAGTTTCCGTAAACTCCGTCATGAGCCGAACGTCCCGTTGCTCGGGCAGCGGCACGGCTCCCGGTACGGCTGGATACACCAGTTCGCTGACTTTGATGAACATCCACGCATCGTTCGTTCGCACGGCGCGCTCGGCCGAAATCTCGCACCGCGTCCCCGTCGCGAGAATCCAGGTCACGATCGGTCGCCACAGGGTCGTTGTCTGCCGATCGTACGCCTCGATGTACCACGTGCGGTGGTCGCGCAGGTTCGTGAATCCCAATTTCGTCACCCACCGTTTCGACGCCTTCTCTTTCTGTTTCGGCTCATAGCGGCGAAGCACCGTCTCAATTTCTTCCTGGCTCCGCGGCACCCACAACTCATTCAGCGCCAGCAACCCGATGCTGAGGAAAGCCCCAAGGAACAAGTAGGGCAGCGCCAGCCGCCAGATGCTGACCCCTGCCGCGCGCATCGCCACGAGCTCATTGTGCCGAGCATGATGCACCAGCGCGTAAAGCAGCGCGAGCAGCCACGCCGCGGGCACAATGGGAAACACCAGCCACTCAGGTGTTTTGATCACATAATAGTACGCAACATCCAACGGCTTGAGGCGCGCCCGCTGGAATGTGTCCACTTCCCCCATCACGTCCGACGAAATCCAAAAAATCAAAAAGCCCATGAGGCAGTAGCCGAACGGGATCAGCAGCTCGCGCAATAAATAGCGGTCCAGCAGCCGCATGCAGGCAGGCAAACTATGCGGCAGAACTAGCGATTGCAAGCGGCCGCAACGCGACTCGCCGGCGCGTGCTCGGGACGTCCAGTAAATAGCCATCGAGTCGCTTCGCTCCACATAGCCGCAGTGCATCCTTGCGCGAAGATTCTTCAACAGGTAAAAGCCATCGGCTCATGAGTGACGCCACCCTGCTTTATTATGGTCTTCCGGAGCCGCTGCCCAAACCGGTCGCGCTTCGTGCCGGCCCGCTCACAATGTCGTTCGATCCGGCCAATGGTTTCATTCGCCACATCCGCCTCGGCGATCACGAGATTGTGCGCGCGATCTATGGCGCGGTGCGCGATCACAATTGGGCCACCATTCCGACGCAGATCGTCAACCTCTCCCAACACGCCGAAAAAGGTTCCTTTCGCGTAACATTCGATGCGATTTGTCGCGAAGGTGTGGTCGATTACCTCTGGCGCGGCACGATCACCGGCGACGACACCGGCCAAGTGGTCTACGAGTTCGAGGGCGAATCCAAATCGCAATTCCTCCGGAATCGCATCGGCCTTTGCACGCTGCATCCCATTCCCGAGTGCGCCGGCAAACCGTGCGTCCTCGATCACGTCGACGGCTCGCGCGAGGAAGGCGCGTTCCCACGGCATATTTCCCCCGCCCAGCCATTCTTCGACATCCGTGCCATTACTTTTCCAATCGCCAACACCGGCGCTCAGGCGCAAATCCTGTTCGAGGGCGAGACGTTCGAGATGGAAGACCAGCGCAATTGGGGCGACGCTTCCTTCAAGACCTATTCAACGCCGCAACGATTGCCCAAACCCGCTCAGGTCCAACGCGGCGACAAGGTTCAGCACGCGGTCACCGTAAGTGCGAAAGGCCTCACACGTCCAATCTTGCCCGTCGTTCAGGGGCGGCCACCCCAACTCTCGATTGCAACCACTGCGGGGCTTACTTTGCCGCTCTTGGGGGCATGCATCCCCAGGGCGCCGCATTCGTTGTCCCCAGAGCAATCGCAACTGCTCCGCGTCCTAAAGCTCAACCATGTCCGCGCCGACCTCGATCTGGCGGGCGATTTCAGCGCCGCCCTGCAGCGCGCCCAGGAACAGGCGAATTCCCTCGGATGCGGCCTGCACCTCGCTTTAGCGTTGTCACCCGACCCCGCGGATGAGCTCGCGCGTTTGCGCAAAGAACTCGATCGCCTTAACGCGCGTGTTTTACTCTGGCTCATTTTTGCCCGCGGCGAACCATTGCCAGACGCGGGAAGGGTCCGCGCCGCTCAAAGCTCCCTGCAGTCGTATGCGCCGGGTGCTTTTTTTGCGGCCGGCACTCAGGAGTGGTTTGTGGACCTGAACACCTCCAGGCCTAACAGGGATTTCCAGGCACTGCTCGCCTTTGCGGCAAGCCCGCAAATTCATCAACGAGACAACGTGACAATGGTCGAAAATCTCGCCGGTCTCATGTATCAGGCGGAAAGCGCCAGGGAATTGTCCGCCAAACCCATCGTCTTCTCTCCCATTACGCTGCGCGCCACGCCGCGCTCCGTCCCACCCGGGATGGACCATGTTGACCCGCGACAACCCACGTTGCTTGGCGCGGGTTGGACGCTCGGCGCCATCGCCCGGCTCACTGAACCCGGTAACGTGCATAGTGCGACATTTTACGAAACGGTTGGCGCAACCGGGTTGATGGAGGAAGGCCGGGTCTTTCCCGTCTATCACCTGCTCGCGGACATCGGCGAGTTCGCCGCAACGAAAGTCTTTCAGACGCACTCGACCCATCCTTTGTTGGCCGATGGCTTGACCTTGGTGAACCCCCAAGGTCGTCGCCGCATCCTCGTCGCCAATTTCACTGACGAACCGTTGGAGACGAAGATCAAAACCGGCCAGACGAAGGCGCACATCCGGTATCTGGACGAAACGAATTGCCAGGCGGCAATGGCCAATCCCGAAGAGTTTCGTCGCGACCCCGGAATCCCCGCCGAATCGGTCGCGGGTAAAATCGAGCTCAGGCTTCTGCCGTTCGGCCTGGCCCGGGTCGATCTTGCGTGACCACCGGGTTTACCCGAGCCAATTCCTCACTAGTTCGGGGAACTGGCAATTGGCGCACAGCGCATCCGAATGTTCGCAAAAATCGCGCACAATCTGCAATAGGCCTTGCTGGGCCGCCGCGAAACGCAGCAGCTTCTTTGAAGTCGTTCCCAGCAACCGCTGCCGTGCGAGTCGAAGCATCGCGTTGTCCTCGGCTGCGGGCCAGGCGAAATAGCGCCGCTCCATCTCTTCGCGAACCGCTTCGTTCTTCCCCTCGACAGCCCGCATCCAGAGCCAGGGCAGGACCACGTTCACGGCCAGATCCGTGACGCGCGTTGCGCCAAGCAGAGGTTGGGACGATTTCAATTTCTTCGAGCGCAGGGTCCAGTGCCAGTTCCAGAATGGATCGGGCCGCACTTGCAATGCGTCGAGAAGACGCGCTTCGCACCCCTCCAGATTGCGGTCGGCGCACCATGTTTCCAGTGCGCCTATGAGTGTGCGTTGGGTCAGCCAGTTCGCCGCGAGCGCCAGCCGCCGCTGGGGATGATTTGCCGGTCGCAAGCCGTGCAAGTGCCACACCGCCCGCGGCAGTGCGCAATCCTCAAACGCCGCACGTTCGCGCCACCAAAAATCCCAGAGTTCCCGCGCGTACGTCCTCCCGCCGACTTCGTGCGGCAGCAAACCGGCCGTGCCCAGTAAGCGTGCCTGAACTTGCACCGGATCGCCGGGGCTGCCTTCCGGAAAAAGGCGTGTCCGCATTTCGGCCAACCGAAGCATCGGCCAGGTATTGTGTTTGTACCCCAGGCCGCGGAACAGTCCTTCCCATAAAGCTTGTTCCCAACCGGCTTGTCGCGCGCGAACCTCGAATTGTCTGGCTTTTGCCTCCAAACGCACCCGCGCGGCCTGTTGCAGCAACTCCGTCAGGCGCTCCTCAGAAAGATCGCGCAACGGTGCGCAGCATTTACCCTGCAACTCAGCCGGAAACGCGCGACTGGCATCCGTCCCCATCCACCCAAGCAGTTCCGGAACCGACGAATCCAGGACGTTTTTCAATGCTAGCGTGGGCAGGTTCCGAGTCCCTTCTCCTTCCCACACCACGTGCAGAATTACGTTTTTGAAATTCGAATTTCGGTCGTGACCATGCGCGCGCCATCCGCTGGCATGCAAGTCCACCTCGATGTCCCCGCTGATCGGCTTCTCCGAATCGAATTGAACGATCGCGTTTCGAAAATCGGGGCCGCCTTCATGGCTCCAAAATCCCGGATGCAGAATAATCAACCGCCGTCCATCCAACGTCCGCAACTGGTCGCGCAGCAGCCGTTGATGAAACCAGACGATCTGCAATAGGTCCTCCGCCGGCGTGCCCTTTCCTTCCTGCAGGGCCTGCGCTTGCCGATCGCGGAGTCTCCATTCCGCGTAAAAATTGCGCTTGCGCTTGATCACCTTCCGACGCTTTTCCCGCGCCTTGGAAATAAAGTCAAGAGCCCCGGTTAGACTTGCGGGTCTTACCGAACGGCAGGATAGCCATGCATTAAGCCCCGCGGTAAATGCAACGGGATTGGCAGGTTTCGGCGACGACAATTTCGGTGAGCAAGGGAAGTTTGGGTTTCAGGCGCTTCCAGATCCACACCGCGACGTTCTCGCTGGTCGGGTTTTCGAGTCCGGCAATTTCGTTCAGGTAAAAATGGTCCAGCTTCTCCCAGATCGGCTTGAAGGCCGCGGAGATGTCAGCGTAGTCCATCAGCCATCCGAGTTTTGGATCGCATTCGCCTCCGACAGCCACTTCAACCTGGAAACTGTGCCCGTGCAAACGGCGGCACTTGTGCGTTTTCGGCAAATGCGGCAGCAGATGCGCGGCCTCGAACTGGAACGTCTTCCGCAACTCGATCTTCATCCGGGAGAATATGTAAATGAATCGGTGGATTGGAAAGGGCCATTGATGAGGGTTGACGTTGCTCCTCTGGGTCACAAAATGACAGCCACTGATGACGACCGCCAACAAAATCACAATCATCCGGATTCTGCTGGTGCCGTTCTTTATCGTGCAATTCCTGTATTACGCCGAGACGCGCAACGAAATGTACCGCATCCTCGCCTTGCTCGCGTTTGGGGCCGCGGCGCTCAGCGACGCCATCGACGGCTATGTCGCGCGTCGGTACAACCAGCGCAGCGTTCTAGGCGCGGTATTGGATCCCCTTGCCGACAAACTGCTCCTGGTCTCAGGAATTGTGTTGTTGAGCTTTGACCACGGCCCCGTGTTGCCCCGAATTCCGCTTTGGCTCACGGGTATCATCCTGGGGCGTGATCTGCTATTGCTCATCGGTGTCGCGCTGCTGCACTACCTCGGATGCAAAGTCACCGTGCGTCCGGTTTTCATCGGCAAAGTCGCCACCGTGTTGCAAATGATCTGTGTCCTGTGGGGGATGTTTAAATGGCCCGCGAACGGGTTGCTGCTCTGGTCCGCGGCTGCCGCGGCTTTCACAGCTATTTCCGGGGTAATTTACATTTTCGCCGGCATGCGGCAACTGAGTGCCAGTCCCTCCAGTTCCGCTTCTGCACCGGAGTGACCCCATCCCGGTGGAGTCAAAGACCTCGTTCCTAACGGGTCACCTGACGCTTCCTAACGGGCAGGTTAACGGGTTTTGACATGCAAAAAAACCAATGTTTATGCGGGTCCTAACGGGGTTAACGGGTCTGGGCCCCCAAGCGAGCGCCCCCCTCCCCCTCGGGGGGTAAATTCTCAACCTTTTGTCCCGCCTCCGGTGAGCAACTAGGTGTGAAAGCCGATATGCAGGAACCCACCCTTGAGCAGTGCGCTCAATGTGAGTTCTTGCCCACCATCACGTCTTCCATTTTGGCAATCAGATCAGCGTTGATCTCGTCAACTGAACCATGCCCATCGATGATCTCAAAACCGTAATTCTTCTGTAGTTCCAAAAACTGCTGCGCCATCAGCGTCTGGTACTGCAGAAAACTGTCAAACATGTCGCGCGACAGGCCGATGTCCATCCCGCTTTCCCAGTAATCCAAAGTGGCAATCTTCGCGAAGGTGCGCTGCACCAACTCCTCGGGCGAAACCTGCAGGTAAAACACCGCGTCCGGAACCGGCGCAATTCCGTAGATGTTTTTCAACCAGGCCGCATCCATCCCGCGCACCAGGTCGCGGGCCATCAAGGTGTAAATGTACCGGTCCGCAAGCACCATGAACCCCGCCTTCATCGCTGGCAGGATGATGTTCTCCACCTGGTCCGCGAAGTCCGTCGCATAGAACAGGCTCAGCGTGGTCCGGCTCAGAATATTTCCCTCCTGGGCCTTTTCCAATTCCGCGCTCACCAGAGTCGAGCGCTTCAGGCCCACTTGCACCGTGGCATGGCCGCCCGATTCAAGCCAATCCACCAGCTTCGCGATCTGGGTCGAACGCCCGGAACCATCGGCGCCCTCCACGACGATGAGCTTGCCTTTGAGCTTCGTCGCGTCGAAACCCGGAATGCCATGCCCGTAGAAACGGTGCTTGGAATCCTGCGGCAGAACGACCCGGCTTTTCAGCGTTCGGCGCTCGCGTTTAACGGCGGCTTTTTCCATCAGCGGACGTTCAGCACGTCTCGTGCTAAACTATGAAGCGACGTTCCGTTTCACAACTGTTTTTAGCTCCCCGCCCGCTCCCGCTCTCGGTAATCCCCTTGACGCGTGCCCAAATGCGGATAGTGTCGCTTGTCAGGTTGATTGGGATAACGCTCTCTCTGGGCGCCGGGGTTTCGGAGCCAAGGGTCGGCCAACTTACTACTACGAATGAAATATGTATTGATAACGGCCGCCGGGCTCGCGTTGGCTATAACGTTGAGCGCCGCGGACTCGAATACGACCGGTCCGCTGAAAGACCAGAAAGACAAGGTCAGCTACGGCTACGGAATGCAAATCGGCTCGGGCCTGAAGCGCCAGGGGATCGATATTAATCCCGACCTTCTGGCCGCCGGCCTGAAAGCCGCGCTGGCCGGCGAGAAAACGCTCATCACCGAAGAGGAAGCACGCGAGGCGATGATGGCCATGCAAAAGGAAATGCAGGCCAAGCGCATGGAAAAGCAGAAGGTCGAAGGCGAAGAAAACAAAAAGAAGGGCGACCAATTCCTGGCGGATAACAAAAAGAAAGAAGGCGTTAAGACCACGGCAAGCGGCCTGCAATATCAGGTGGTCACGATGGGCAAAGGCCCGAAGCCCAAAGCCGACGATACGGTCTCCACGCATTATCGCGGCACTCTGATTGACGGCACCGAGTTCGACAGTTCCTACAAACGTGGGGAACCCGCGAAATTCCCGGTGAATGGCGTGATCAAGGGTTGGACTGAGGCCTTGCAGATGATGCCCGTTGGATCGAAGTGGAAGCTCTTCATCCCGGGGGATCTCGCCTACGGCCCGAGTGGCCGCCCGGGCATTCCGCCGAATGCGACGTTGATCTTCGATATCGAGCTGCTCTCGATCGAACCGAAAACCGAAGGCGCCGGTACCCCGAAATAACGGAAAGCGTGATTTAAAAGCCCCGATTGCAACGCGCAGTTGGGGCTTTTTCATGCGGGCGAATCAGCGAAGGATTCCCCCCGGAATTTGCCCTTTTGTCGTACAAAAAAGTCCTTGTGAAAATTTTCACGATCATGCAAGTTCTCCCGCGCTTCGAGCGCGAACGCTCTTCGAAGCGGGGATTGTTGGTCCCCATGAAGTCGTTGGCAAGCGCACTGTCATGCGTCAATTGAAACTTATTTTGGGCGTGCTCCTTCTCTCTGGACTCGCCTTTTCCGGACTGGCCGCCGAAGGCTCTCACGCCGCCGCGGCGGGGCCGCCGGTTACTCCCGCCGCGCCTACACTGGTTGACCTTGGCGCCAAGCTCGGTTTGCCGTTCTCCATTCCGATCACCAACTCTATGATCTACACCTGGGTCATCATGGCCCTGCTGTTCATTGTGATCCGTCTGGGCACCCGAAATCTCAAAGTCATTCCGACCGGATTGCAGAACGCCATTGAAATGGTAGTCGAACAACTGGAAGACCTTACCAAAGGGCTGCTGGAGCCGAAGGTCGTGGGTTGGTGCTTCCCGCTGATCGCGACCTATTTCATTTTCATTGTCCTTTCCAATCTGCTCGGATTGTTACCCGTGGTCGGGAGTATCGGCTGGGGCCACCCGAACCCGCATAGCTCGTTGCCGTTCGCCCTGGAGCATGCGGATACTCCGTTGCTTCGCCCCCCCACCGCCGACGCGAATACCACGATCGCCATGGCGCTCATTTTCTTTATCATGAGCAGCATTTGGGCGGTTAAATACAACGGCCCGCTCGGGTTGGTGAAGCACGTGTTCGGCGTGAAGGGAGGAATGACCGGCCCAATTCTCATTCCTTTGTTTCTCATCTTCCTTTTTATTGGCGTCATCGAAGTCATTTCGATCCTCATGCGCCCCGTCGCGCTCGCGATGCGGCTGTATGGGAATATTTATGGCGGTGAAAACGTGCTGACGCTCATGCTGGGTGTCGGTCCGAAATGGCTCTTCGGCTTGACGGCCATTCCCTTTTATTTCCTGGAATTGGTGGTAGCGATCGTGCAGGCGCTGGTGTTCACGGTGCTCTGTATCGCCTTTATCGGCACGCTGTGCAGTCACAGCGATGATGTGCAACACGTGCATTAAAACGAATTTGCGGCAGGGACCGTCCATGTGAGCGGGCTGCTGCGCAACAAAGAACAAGAGCAAGAAAGGTGATTGAGTATGATGCTAGCAGAACTGTCGGGCAGCATGAGCATGCTGGGCGTAGGATTGGTCGGCCTTGGCGGCGCCTTGGGCGTCGGCGTCGCCGGAGCGAAGGCGGCGGAAGCGATCGGCCGCAATCCAGGTGCCTTCGGAAAAGTTTTTACCGTCGGGCTGATCGCCATGGCGCTCGCCGAAGGATTGGCCATTCTGGCCTTCTTTGTCGTGCAACGCGGGTAACGCGCTATGGGCGATACACTGCACTCCCTCGGCGTTTATTGGCCAAAGTTAATCGCGCAACTGGTTAACTTTGCCATCGTCCTCTTCGTTCTGTGGCGCTTCGCCTATCGGCCCGTGCTCGCGATGCTCGAGCAGCGCCGGCAAAAGGTCGCCGAAGCCATGGTGAACGCCGAGAAAGCGCGCGAGGAACTCGCCCGCACCGAAGCGCAGCGCCAGCAAGTGCTCGCCGAGACTAATGCCCAGGCCAATAAGCTGATCGAGGAAGCCCGTGCGGCCGCCGCAAAGGTGCGTGAGCAGGAAACCCAAAAAGCCATCAAAGAAGCCGAGCAGATTGTCACCAAAGCGCGAGAGGCCGCCGCCCTTGAGCGCACGCGCATGCTCGCCGACGTAAAACGCGAATTGGGCCGGCTCGTGGTTGCCACCACTTCAAAGGTGACCGGCAAGGTTCTCACGCCTGATGATCAGCGGCGTTTGGGTGAGGAAACCACCCGCGCCTTGGCCGAATAATGAAAATCTCGCGCCAATCCAAACGCGAAGCAAAGGCGCTGTTCCGCAGCGTGCACGCAAACGGCGTGTTCGACGAGAACAGGTTGCGCCAGGCAGTGCAGTGGATCGCTGAGAACAAGCCTCGTGGCTACCTTGGCCTGCTGTCGCACCTGCAGCATTTGGTGAAGCTCGATGCCCAACGCCGCACGGCGCGTATCGATACCGCCACGCCGCTCACCCCGGAAATCGAGGCAAATCTCAAGAACACCTTGACTCGTCGTTATGGTGCTGGCCTCACATATTCCTTCCATACCAATCCCGCACTGTTGGGTGGCATGCGCATTCGCGTCGGCAGCGATGTATACGATGGCACGGTGAGTGGACGTTTGCGGCAATTGGAAGAAAGTTTGGCGTGATAACATAAGTTTATGATGAACGTATTGGAATCCATTGAAGCGCAGATCGCCGGTGTGAAGACCGCTCCCGCCCGGCAGAACGTCGGCACCGTCCGCGAAATCGGGGATGGCGTCGCTAAAATCGAAGGCCTCACCGACGCGATGCTGAACGAGATGATCGATTTCGGCAACAACGTCACCGGCCTCGCGCTCAACCTCGAAGAAACCGAAGTCGGCGCCATCATCTTGGGCGATTACACCAGCGTCAAAGAAGGCCAGGAAGTCCGCACCACCGGCAAACTCCTTCAGGTCCCCGTCGGCAAAGGCCTGCTCGGCCGCGTCGTCAATTCTCTCGGCCATCCGGTCGATGGCAAAGGTCCCATTAAGACCGATGCCGCTTACCCGGTCGAAAAAATTGCGCCCGGCATTATCAAACGCCGGTCCGTGAGCCAGCCGGTGCAGACCGGCATTATGTCCGTGGACGCGATGATCCCGATTGGCCGTGGCCAGCGCGAATTGATCATTGGCGACCGTTCGACGGGCAAAACGACGATCTGCATTGATACCATGATCAATCAGGCGCGGCTGAACCGCGCCGCCGAAAGTTCGGGCGACAAAAGCTATCGGCCGTTGTATTGCATCTACGTTGCCATCGGCCAGAAGCAATCCAATATCGCGAATACCATTCGCGTCCTCGAGGAAAATGGCGCGATGCCCTACACCATCGTGGTCACCGCCGCCGCATCCGATTCCGCCACCAACCAATACCTCGCCCCCTTTGCCGGTTGCGCCATGGGCGAATGGTTCATGGACAACGGAATGGACGCTCTCATCATTTACGACGATCTGTCCAAGCACGCCGTCGCCTATCGCCAGGTTTCCCTGGTGCTGAAACGCCCCTCCGGCCGCGAAGCCTATCCCGGCGACGTCTTTTATCTCCATAGCCGCTTGTTGGAACGCGCCGCGCGTCTCGGTGAGAAGTACGGCAACGGCTCGCTGACTGCCCTGCCGATTATTGAAACGCAATTGGGCGACGTCTCCGCTTATATTCCCACCAACGTTATCTCCATTACCGACGGCCAAATCTACCTGGAAACCGATTTGTTCTATCAGGGCGTGCGTCCCGCGATCTCGGTAGGTCTTTCCGTTTCGCGCGTCGGTTCGGCGGCACAAACCAAGGCCATGAAACAAGTCGCCGGCCGCGTCAAGCTGGAGCTCGCGCAATTTCGCGAACTCGCCGCGTTTGCCCAGTTCGGTTCGGACCTTGACCCCGCCACCCAGGCCAAAATCGAGCGCGGCAAACGCATCGTCGAAATCTTCAAGCAGCCGCAGTACAATCCTGTCGCCCTCGAGGTGCAGGTCGCAGTTTCCTGGGCCGCCCAAAACGGGTATTTTGACGACGTTCCCGTGGAACGCATCAAGGACGCGCAAACGAAGATGGCGGATTACCTCACCAGCCGCAAAGCGGACCTGATGGGGCGTATCAACAAGGAAAAAGCCCTCAACGACGCGCTCACGAACGATCTCAAGGCCGCGGTTACCGAATTTAAATCGACCTATAAGCCCTAGCTCATGGCCAGCGCACGCGACATACGCCGGCGTATCCGGTCCATCAAGAACACTTCGCAGATCACCAAAGCGATGCAGATGGTGGCGGCGTCCAAAATGCGTCGTGCGCAGCAAGCCGCCCTCGCCGGCCGGCCATATGCCTCTCTCATGAACGAAGTGTTGGGCGAGGTGACGTATCACGCTGGAGATTTCACTCACCCACTCATGGAGAAGCGTGAAGGCGGGAAGCGCGCCGTGATTGTGGTCAGCACGGACAAGGGATTATGCGGCGCCCTCAACAGCAACCTGCTGCGTGAGGCGGCCAAGTCCGACAAGGAGAGCACCGTCTATATCACCGCGGGCCGGAAGGGCTCCCAATTTATCGCGCGCACAAAACGGCAATTGGCCGCCGAATTCACTTACAAGGACGCGCCACTGTTCAGCGAAGCGCGCGCGATTTCTCGGTTCGCTCAGGAATTGTTCACCAAGGGCGAAGTCAATCGCGTGGACATTCTCTACACCAATTTCATCTCGACGCTCAGCCAGAAGCCCGAAACGCTTCCGTTTTTGCCCGTCGGCGAAATCAAGGGCGTCACCGCGGGCGTGGCCGGCCACGAATCATCGGAGCAATTGCTGAAGGGCGCCACCGAATTTGTTTTTGAGCCCGGTCCCGCTGCGGTGCTCGGCGGGTTGCTCCCGCATTATCTTAATTTCCAGGTTTACCAGATTCTGCTGGAGGCGAAGGCAAGTGAGCACAGCGCGCGCATGGTGGCGATGAAAAACGCGACCGACAACGCCAAACAGCTCATTAAAGACCTTACCATCCAATACAACAAACTCCGTCAGGACAGCATCACCAAAGAATTGTTGGAAATCGCGACTGCTGCCATGGCGCTCGAAGGATAATTTATCGTTATGAATAAAGGCAAAGTCGTTCAAGTGATTGGCCCCGTCGTGGACGTTGAGTTCGCGGAAAAGCTTCCGGCCATCTACAACGCGCTCACCGTCGATTACGCCATTCAGGGCACGCCCACCAAACTCACACTGGAAGTGCAACAGCACCTCGGTGAAAACTGGGTGCGCGCCGTCGCGATGAGCTCCACGGAAGGTCTCCGCCGCGGCTTTGATGTCAATGACACCGGCGCGCCCATCTCCATGCCCGTCGGCGATGGCGTCATGGGCCGCGTCTTTAACGTCATCGGCGAACCGGTCGATGAACGGGGTCCGGTGAAGGCCGACAAGTACTACCCGATTCACCGCAAGCCGCCGGCGCTCGTGGATCAATCCACCAGCCCCCAGGTGCTCGCCACCGGCATCAAGGTTATTGACCTCATTTGCCCTTTTTTGAAGGGCGGCAAAGTCGGCGCGTTCGGCGGCGCCGGCGTCGGCAAGACGGTCGTAATCATGGAGCTGATTAACAATATCGCCAAGCAGCATGGTGGCTATTCCGTGTTCGCCGGCGTCGGCGAACGGACCCGCGAAGGCAACGATCTTTACCATGAAATGTCCGAAGCCGAAGTCATCAATCAAAAAGACCTCAGCAAATCCAAGGTCGCCCTGGTGTTCGGCCAGATGAATGAGCCGCCCGGCGCGCGCTTGCGCGTGGCCCTTTCTGGGTTGGCCGTTACGGAGTATTTCCGCGACGAAAAGAACCAGGACGTGCTTCTGTTCATCGACAACATTTTCCGATTCTCGCAAGCGGGTTCGGAAGTGTCTGCGCTGTTGGGCCGCACGCCGAGCGCGGTCGGTTATCAACCGACCCTCGCTGCCGAGATGGGCGATCTACAGGAACGGATTACCTCGACCAAGAAAGGTTCCATCACGTCCTTTCAAGCGATTTACGTGCCCGCCGACGACATCACGGACCCGGCTCCGGCCACGACCTTCACGCACCTGGATGCCACCATCGTGTTGGAACGCGCGCTCACGGAATTAGGCATTTACCCGGCCGTCGATCCCCTGGCTTCGACCTCGCGCGCTCTCGCACCTGAAATCGTGGGCAAGGAACATTACGAAGTCGCTCGCGGTGTTCAGCGCGTGCTGCAACGGTATAAAGACCTGCAGGATATTATCGCCATCCTGGGTATGGACGAGCTTTCCCCCGAAGACAAGCTTACCGTCTTTCGCGCCCGAAAAATTCAGCGCTTCCTCAGTCAGCCGTTCTCCGTGGCCGCGGTCTTCACTGGTCGCGAAGGCAAGCAAGTGCCCGTAGCCGATACCGTGCGCGGCTTTAAGGAAATTCTCGATGGCAAGCACGATGATGTGCCCGAAGGCAACTTCTACATGAAGGGCGGCATCGACGAAATCTATCAGGCGGAAAAGTAATCATGGCGACGCTGAAACTTGAAATCGTCACGCCCGAGGCGAAGACCTATTCCGAAGACGTCGACATGGTCACGCTTCCAGCCGCCGAAGGTGAAATGGGCGTCATGCCAAATCACGTCCCGCTAATGACGCAAATCGTCGCGGGCGAAGTCTATGTCCGCAAGGACAACCGCGATTACTTCCTCGCCATTGGCGATGGCTTCGTCCAGATCACCGGCGAGCGCGTCGCCATCATGACCGACATGGCCATTAAAGCGGAGAACATCGATGAAGCCAAAGCCGAAGAGGCCCGCCGTCGTGCCGAGGCCCGCTTGGCTGAAAAGCTCGACGACGAAGAAGCCGCCACAGTCGCCGCTTCTCTCGCCCACTCCCTCGCGCAACTCAAGGTTAAGCGTCGCGCGCACCGATAGTGGCTTCTAAACGGAACCGGCTCCTTCGGGATTCGGATCAAAGCCGATGATCGGCAAAAAGAGGGCGATCACGACACCGCCGACAATGATCGCCAGAAAGATGATCAGAGCAGGTTCCAGCAACGAAAGCGCGGCGGCAACCGAGTTGTCCACTTCCTCATCGTAGTTGTCGGCCACTTTCAGGAGCATGTCGGGAAGAGCGCCGCTTTGCTCGCCGACGTCGATCATGCTGATGACCGTGGAAGGAAATAGGCCGCAGGTTTGCAATGGAGCCGTAAGGGTGTCCCCCGCTTCGATGCGTTGATGTGCCTGGTTGATCGCCCGCGCTAAAACAACATTGTTTGCCGTCTCACGCGCAATGGTCAGCGCTTGAAGCAGCGGCACGCCGTTCTGCAACATCGTGCCGAGAGTCCGGGTGAGCCGCGCAATGGCGGCCTTGCGCGCCACTCGACCGATGACGGGCAGCCGCAATTTCACTCGATCGAACGCGGCGCGTCCGCGCGCCGTTGCCTTGGTCAACTTGAAGCCAATGGCGGCCGCACATCCGCTCGCCAGGACCAGCAGCCAATGCTTCTGTGCGAAGGTGGAGCAATCGATGACGAATTCGGTGAATGCGGGCAGTCCTTTGCCCCCGTTCAGTTCCGCAAACACGGCCGTGAACCTTGGGATCACGAACAGCGTCAGCAACGCAAGCATGCCCAGCGCGAAGAAGACAACGAGAATGGGATACGCTAACGCCGCACGCATGCGCCCACGAATCCGGCCGCTTCGTTCGAGGAAATCGGCGAGCCGCGCCAATGCGCTTTCCAACATTCCCGCAGTCTCGCCTGCAATGACTAGGTTCAAGTACAGTCGATTAAACATCTTAGGATGTTTTCGCAGCGCGTCGGAAAATGTCGCCCCGCCCTCAATGTCCAGGACCAGGTCAGCCACGGTCGCTTGCAGGTTGCGGTTTTCCTCCTGCTGCTGAATCGACCGCAGGGCGCGTACCAGCGGAATGCCCGCCTCCAACAATGTCGCCAACTGCCGCGTGAAGGCCACCAGCGCCTTTGCGGGCACTTTCGTGTCTCGCGCCGTGTTTGCGCGATCGGCGGCGACGCGCTTTCGGCGTAGCTTAAGCGTCACGACTTCGCGAAAGGCGCGTTGTGGTTTTTCTTTCACGCACGTCGGGAACAAGCCCATCTCCTTTACGCGCCTGAGTGCCTGGGTCCAACTCTTCTCCTGAACGTTGCCCTGAAAAAGTTTCCCTTTGGAATCGAACGCCGTGTACACGAAGGTGGTCATAATGCCGCCACTTTTGAGGTTAGTCACAGCATACTTGCTAATGAACCGATTTGCAAGGCAAGAGCGGCAGCCACCCGCGGCGCATTAACGCGCGGCTTTCCGGTTCTTCTCCAGGTTCTTCAACGCGGCGACGGCTGCTTCGCTCTCGGCGGCTTTCTTGCTTTTGCCCGTGCCCCGGCCGAGTTCCACGCCGCCGTGATAGACCGCACATTCGAACACCCGGTCGTGGTCGGGTCCGCTCACCGACGTCAGATCGTAATCCGGCGGTTCCGGCGATTCGGCCTGCAGAATTTCCTGCAGCTCACCCTTGGGATTATCAAGGTTCGGAATCGCTTTTAACTCACCAAATGCATCGCGGAACCAGCGCAGGATAAACTCGCGGGCCGCTTCGTAACCGCTATCGAGGAAAATCGCGCCCAGCAGGGCTTCGTAGGCATCCGCCAGGTTGGACGGACGCTCGCGCCCGCCGGTCGTTTCCTCGCCGCGGCTCAGGATGAGATGATCCCCCAGACTAATCTGACGCGCCTGTGCCGCGAGCGTCCTGCGATTTACCATTTGCGCGCGCGCCTTGGTGAGCGGGCCCTCACTGACGTTTGGAAAACGCAGGAACAGTTCGTTCGTCAAAACGAGGCCGAGAACGGAGTCGCCGAGAAACTCCAGACGCTGGTTGTGCGGGATAACACCCGCCGCTTCATGGGCGACCGAAGGGTGCGTCAACGCCAGCTTAAGCAGCTTTTCGTCCTGGAATTTGTAGCCCAGGCGTTTTTGCAGCGCTTCTAATTTCGGCACAACGCCTACCTAATACCTCGCCGAGTGCCGTGTCACAAGGGCGGAGTGTTTTCCGGCCTCTTCTGCGACATTTCTGCTGCGACCCCTGCGCTCGGCGAAGGGCGGACCGAAGAAGCCGCCTCGCGGGGCCTGCTACGATGCCGATTACTCCAGGACGCGCATTTGAACTGCATCCACAGGGGTTTCGCCAGACAACATGGAACTGACGATCACGACGGTATCGCCTTTTTCCAGCAGACCCTTCGAACGGAGCGTCGTGAGTCCGGCTTCAATTGTTTTTTCGGGATCACGCAGGTTAAAGTCCAGAATGAACGGGTGCACCGCCCAGTTCAGACAAAGGGATTTGGCGACTTCCGCGCTGGGACACAGCGCGTAAATGGAGGAATATCGGGGGCGCATCCACGACACGTAACGGCCCATAGACCCCCGCGTGGTGTACACCAGGAGAGCACGGGCACGCAATTCATCAGCCATGACGACCGCACTGCGCGCCATCTTTTGGCGCGCGACCGATAGGGCCGCTGCATGGCTGAAATTTGCGCCACCATCCCGCTCGATCCGTTGGGCGATACGGTCGAACACTTCGACGCATTTCAGCGGATATTTGCCGACACTGGTTTCCCCGCTCAACATGATTGCATCGGCTTGCTCAAACACGGCGTTCGCCACATCCGTCACTTCCGCGCGCGTGGGCATGGGATTTTCGATCATGCTCTCGAGCATGTGGGTCGCCACGATCACCGGTCGTCCGATTTCGAGACAGGTCTTCACCATCTTGCGCTGAACGATCGGAAGTTCCTCATAAGGGATTTCGATTCCGAGATCGCCGCGTGCCACCATGATGGCGTCCGACACCGCGGCAATCTGGTCGAAGTTCTCAACGGCTTGCTGATCCTCGATCTTTGCGATGATTTTGGGCGGGTGCGCCCATTTGGCGGTGATGGCTTTGAGCTGCTCAATATCCGTAGGTTCGCGAACGAAAGAGAGAGCAACGTATTCCACGCCGAGCTCGCGGCCCAATTCCAAATCATCGAGGTCCTTGGCGGTGAGCGCGGGCAAGCTGACTTTTACGCCGGGAAGGTTGATGTGGCGCCGGCTGCCGAGCGTCCCCGGTGTGAGTACTTCGCATTCGACCTTGTTACGCTTCTTCGCCAGCACTTTCATGTGGATCTGACCGTTGTCGATCAGCACCACATCGCCCACATTGATGTCATTCACGAAATCGGCGTAATTAACATCCACCGATTGAAGCTCTTCGCTCTTTTCGCCACGCACGGTCAGCGTGAACTTCTGGCCAGGTTTGAGATCCAGCGGCACGGAAAGCTCGCCCGTCCGGATGGCCGGGCCCTGTGTATCCATGAGAATCGCGACACAACACTCTCGCTGGGCCGCGATGTCACGCAGCCTGCGGGCCATCTGGCGCGCCCATTTATGAGGTGCGTGCGACATATTCAAGCGGGCGATGTTCATGCCCGCATCAATCAATTTCGCGACCATTTCGGGCGTTTCCGTCGCGGGGCCGAGCGTGGCAATGATTTTTGTTTTTCTCATTGGTTCAATCTTGCGAGCAGCCCGGAGAAACGGTTTTCGGTCCGATTATTTCGCACCGCCATGGCGAGAGCTTTGCGCTGCCCAATCAGCACCACCAGCTTTTTTCCGCGGGTGATGCCAGTATAAACGAGGTTCCGCTGGAGCAAGAGGTATTGCTGCATCGCCAAAGGGATCACAACCACGGGAAATTCGCTGCCCTGGGATTTGTGAATGGTGATGGCATACGCCAGCGTGATTTCGTCCAGTTCGCCAAAGTCATAGACCACGTTGCGTCCATCGTATTGCACCACCACCTCGCGCTCGGCAGGATCAATTTTCTCGATCTGCCCGATGTCGCCGTTGAAGACGTCTTTGTCGTAATCGTTTTCAGTCTGGATAACCTTGTCGCGCGCGCGGAACTGCCAGCCGAACTTGTCGATCGTCGGTTCGTCTCTGCGTGCGGGGTTAAGGACGTTTTGCAAGCTGACGTTGAGCTCACGAATACCGAGCGAACCGCGATTCATGGGGCAGAGCACCTGGATGTCGCGAATAGGATCGAAGCGGAACTTCGCCGGAATACGCGTTTTCACCATGTCGACGAGCGTTTCAGCAATTTGGTCTGGTTCATTCCGCTCGATGAAATAAAAATCCGAATCGTCCCCCTTCTCAGGCAAGTCCGGAATCAAACCGGCGTTGATCTGGTGAGCCGAGGTGATGATGCGACTGTGGGCCGCCTGGCGGAAGACCTCCGTGAGTCGCGCGACGGGAACTCGTTTGCTCTCGATGAGATCGCGCAGCACCATGCCCGGCCCAACCGAAGGCAATTGATCCACGTCGCCGACGAGCAACAGCGCGGAATTGATTGGCAAGGCGCGCAGCACCCGGTGCATCAAAGGCACATCAACCATCGAACATTCGTCCACCACAAGCAGATCGCAATCGAGGGGGTTGCTTTCGTTGCGCCCGAATCCGCCCGAGCCTCCTTGCGCTTCGAGCAACCGATGAATCGTGCGGGCTTCCAGGCCCGTGGCTTCGGTGAGGCGTTTCGCGGCCCTGCCTGTTGGAGCGCACAACAGGCAGCGAACCTTCTTCGCCCGAAGAATCTGAAGGATTGCATTGACGAGGGTTGTCTTGCCTACCCCCGGCCCTCCGGTAATCACCAGGACCCTGGACGAGAGGGCCTGGCCTAACGCCTCACGCTGGCTTTGGGCCAGGTCTTTGCCGGTCTTTTTCTGCACCCATTCAATGGCTTTTACAAAGTCGATGGGCGGATAATTGGCCAGCGCGCTCGATAGATCGCAAATTAATGCCGCCAAACCCTCTTCCGCTTTTTTGAGGTGCGGCAGGAAGACCAGCTTCTCGCCTCCGATCGTATCCATCGCCAACTCATTCAGCGCGACGGTCCGCTCAAATGCCTGGTCTACCAGCGCAGCATTTACCGCCAGGAGTCGGGCGGCCTCCTCCTTGAGCACCTGGAGCGGCAGAGCGCAATGGCCCTCGCCGGTCGCTTCGGCGAGAACATGGTGCAGCCCCGCCGAGGCGCGCACGAGCGAATCGTGCGGAATGCCGACGCGTTGGGCGATCTGGTCGGCGGTCTTGAAACCGATGCCATGAATTTCGCGCGCGAGCAAATAGGGATTCGCGCGCAGCCGTTCGATGGCCGAGTCGCCGTACGTCTTGTGAATCCTCACCGCGCGGCTGGTGGTGACGCCGTGGGAATGGAGGAAGACCATAATCTCGCGAACGACTTTCTGGTCTAACCACGCCGTCTTGATCTTCCAGCGGCGCCCCGGCCCGATCCCGTCCACTTCTTCGAGCCGGCCGGATTCGTTCTCGATAATGTCGAAGATTTTCTCGCGAAACTTCGCCACGAGCTTCTTTGCATAGACCGGCCCAATTCCCTTCACCATGCCGCTGCCGAGGTACTTCTCGATCCCCTCAATAGTGGTCGGCGGCGTGCTGGTGAGGATGTCGGCGCGGAATTGGCGCCCGAACTCGCGGTCTTGCACCCAACGACCTTCGGCCGTGAGCCATTCGCCGGCGGTCACGGATGCAAGGGAGCCGACGATCGTGACCAGGTCGCGAAAGCCTTTGACGTTCACTTTGAGCACCGCGAACCCGTTTTCCTCGTTGTAAAAGGTGACACGTTCGACCAGGCCGGAGAGGCTTTCGATCGGGCCGTTTGCAGTCTGGCTTTGCGCCACGGAAGAATGATGCGGACAGAACCGGTCGAACTCAAGAGCAAGGCTTGGTAGACTAACCAGTTTTGGTTGGTGGAAAACGGTTGTATTTTAGGTGGTTACGTGGAAGGTTTCAAGAACTGACGCGCCGGTCTGAACCGTGCGACCGTTTAACGCTGGATGCCGCAATCGGTCTACAAGATTTTGCTGGTCGAGGATTCCGATGATTATGCCCTTGTGATGACGCGGGGGATTCACCGCAGCGCGGGCTTTCAACTGGTGTGGCGCGCCAAGGACGGATTGGAGGCAATCAAGTATCTCGGCGCGAGCGGCGAGTATGGAAACCGGGAAAAGTTTCCGATGCCAGACGTGATGCTGCTGGACGTGCAAATGCCGCGAAAGGACGGCTGGGAAGTGCTCGAATGGCTCAAGGACCAACCGGTAAAGCCGGTCGTGGTGGTGCTCACTATTCTTGAGAACCCCGCGTCTCGTAAAAAGGCCTTGGGCCTCGGGGCTGACGAATTCCAAGTGAAGCCGTATGACGAGGAGGGCTTAAAACAGTTCCTTAGCTGGTTGCGGGAATTAATCCGCGAAGCGAGGCAACGCACCGCCTGAGGAGTTTGGAAAAAGGTCTTGCTACCTATATCGAACGGGGCAAGATGCGCCTGCTTATGAAAATCATACACCTTGGGAGTGCTCTGCTCGTCACGTGTTTCTTTCTGTTCTCCGGATGCGCGAAAAAGTCGGAGGTCGACACGACAAAGATGGAACAAAGCTTCGCTTCCGCCGAACCCGCCAGCAAGAGCGAATCGGATAAGGCGGTGGCCTCGATCAAGGCGGGCGATTATCAGGGGGCTATTGCTTCTCTCCAGAAGCTCGCGTCGCAGGCGAAGCTCACGGACGAACAGAAGAATGCGGTGAAGGATGTTATCGACCAGGTGCAGGCAAAGCTTAAAGACGCGATGAAGGACGCGACGAAAGCGACCGACAAAGCGATGGATGACCTGAAGAAGTCGATGCCGAAGTAGCACGCGAATTCTCATTTTACACGGCATAACCGCTGACCGAATCACGGTTAAGTCGCGACGTTTTGGGTTATGGGTGCAGATCATATTACACGGAGACGTTTTCTTTATTCCACCGGCACTCTTGCGGGCGCCATCGCATTCGGCGGTTGCGCGAGGCAAAAAACGGCCCGGCCACGGGCGATTTCGCCGAATGAGAAGCTGAACATCGGCATGATCGGGGGTGGCGGGAAAGCGGTAGAGAATCTGAAGGGGGTCAGTAGCGAGAACATCGTGGCGATCTGTGACGTCGACCAGGTTAGGGCCGCCGAAGGCTTTAAGCTGGCGCCGCAGGCAAAGCGGTACCGTGACTTCCGGAAGATGCTGGAATCGGAGAAGTCACTCGATGCTGTGGTCGTCACGACGCCAGACCACACGCACGCCGTGGCGGCGGTAACGGCGATGAAACTGGGGAAGCATGTGTATTGCGAAAAGCCGCTCGCGCACTCAATCCACGAAGCGCGCATCATGCGAGATGTGGCTCGCCAGCACAAGGTCGCCACGCAGATGGGCAACCAGGGGCACGCTTACGAAAGCACCCGGCGCGTGGTCGAACTGGTGCGGGCCGGAGCGTTAGGCGCGGTACGCGAAGTGCATGTGTGGACGGACCGGCCTATTTGGCCCCAGGGACTAGACCGCCCGACGGAAACGAAACCGATTCCGGCATCGCTCGATTGGGATCTTTGGCTCGGTCCGGCGCGGTACCGGCCATACAATGCGGCATACCTGCCGTTCAATTGGCGCGGGTGGTGGGATTTTGGGACGGGTGCTTTGGGGGACATGGCATGTCATTGTTGGGACACCGCATATTGGGCGCTGGACCTCGGTGTTCCAGAGACGGCGGAAGCGGAGTCTTCCGGCGCGAATGCGGAAACCGCGCCCAAGTGGTCGATTATCCAATACCAGTTCCCGGCGCGGAAAGCTCGCGGCCCGGTGAAACTGACCTGGTACGATGGCGGCAAGTTGCCGAATACCGATCTCATCGGTGGCGCAGAGTATCCGAAGAATGGGAGTCTGATTGTCGGCGAAAAGGGTTCGATTGCCATGAAAGATTGGAACGCAGACCGTTTTCAGCTTCTGCCGGCAGAAAAGTTCAAGGACTATCCGCAACCGCCACAAACCATTCGTCGTTCGCCGGGCGTTTACAAGGAATGGATCGCCGCGTGCAAAGGCGGGCCGGCCACAATGTCGAATTTCGATTACGCTTCAGAGCTGACCGAAGCGGTGCTTCTAGGAAACGTGGCCTTGCGGATGGGGAAACGCGTTGAATGGGACGCACGCAACATGCGCGCGAAGGGTGCGCCCGAAGCAGACGCATACATCCGAGCAGAGTATCGGCAGGGCTGGAGCTTGTGAGCCGGCAGGAGACGCGCAAACCGCAGCGAACCGTAGGCGTCAGCCTTGACACATCACTGATTCCGGTTTAACGCATGGGCGAATGAATCTCACTGACGTATCAGCCGCGCAACTACGACGTGCGCTCGACATCAAACAACGGATTGAATCTCTGGAACAAGAATTGAATACGATCCTTGGCGGCTCAGGCGGCGGGGACGCGGGCAGCCGGAGGCGGCAAGGCCGCGGACGAAAAATGAGTGCGGCGGCTCGTGCTCGGATCGCGGCTGCTCAGCGAGCGCGTTGGGCGAAAATAAAAAGCCGCTCATCAAACGGCTCTCCGGCTGGCGCTAAAGTCCCTCGGTCCAAGCGTCGCCTCAGCGCGGCTGGTCGTGCGGCGATCATTGCAGCCACGAAGGCACGTTGGGCACGGGTAAAAGCCGGTAAATGATTCCAGCGGGCCAACTCGCCCATTCTTGTATACGCGGGCGAGACTTTCTTCCGGCTTTCATTCTCAAAAAAGAAGTTCGTCTCAAGACGGGAAAAGGCCCCTTTCTTCGTTACCTGAGCAGTTATTCCAGAGCTTGCTGCATGAGGTGCGTCGGGCGTATCGACTTTTGCTCTTTTTAACTGGAGCCAGTTGTCGGATTTGAACCGACGACCGACGGTTTACAAAACCGTTGCTCTACCACTGAGCTAAACTGGCTGCGCGGAAATGGTCGGGGCGGTGAGATTTGAACTCACGACCTCTTGCACCCCAAGCAAGCGCGCATACCAGACTACGCTACGCCCCGACCTCACGCCCATTCGTTGCCAAACGAGCGTCGGGCAATATCGCGAAGGCCTCCGATGAATTCAACTCTTTTCCCCGGGCAGCGCGCCGTGCCACCACGCCAAAAATCCTGCTTGGCCACTCGCACCCTTTCAGGCATAAAAAGGCGGCAACGGACGTAAACCGAACGAGCTGCAATCAGGACCATGACTATGTCAGCGATATCTTTCCCGTCGGTCACGGGAAAGGCCCTCACCTGCGTCACGGCCGCTTACGTCCTCGGCACTCTTACCGCCGGTTATTATTGGGTCCGATGGCGCACGGGGCTGGACGTCCGGCAGTTCGGCAGCGGCAACGTCGGCGCTCGCAACGTCGGCCGCATCACTGGCGCGCCCGGCTTTCTTGTCACCTTGCTTTGGGACGTCACCAAAGGGGCCATGGCGGTGGCCATGGCGAATTATTTTGCCTTAAGCCCCGAGGGTGCCGTGGCGTGTATTCTCGCAGTCGTTGCCGGCCACAACTGGCCTCCGCAACTTCGCTTTCACGGCGGCAAGGGCGTGGCCACTTCCGTCGGCGCCATCCTCGCTTTCGACCCCTGGGCGGCCCTGGTTTTGTGCGTTACGTTTCTTCCTTTGTGGGCGCTGGTCCGCAGTTTCACGCTGGGCGGTTTGCTCGCCTTCGCCATTGCCCCGCTCGCTCTGTTCGTCGCCGGCTTTGGTAATCCCGTCATCGCTGCGATCTCGTTTTTGGCTATTGTCCTGTTGATCACTCACCGCCGAAACATCCGGGAAGAAGTCTCTGGCCTGCTTCCCGCGCGCCCTTTCAAGGATTCGCCCAACGAGATTGACAAACCACAGAGTCATGAGCGCTGAGCCATCGCTGAAATTCAAAATCGCGACCGAACCCTGGGAGTTCGAAGCCATCCACCGCCTCAATTATAAAACCTTCGTCGAAGAAATTCCGCAGCACGCCCGCAACCCCGAGCAACGCCTCGTCGATAAATTCCATCACGAGAACGCCTACGCGATCTGTCTGCACGGTCAGGAACTGGTGGGCATGGTCGCGGGACGCGCTCACCGCCCCTTCTCTCTCGACACCAAGCTTCCCGACCTCGACAGCCACCTGCCGGCGGGCCGCAAACCCGTCGAAGTTCGCCTTCTTTCTGTCGAGAAGAAACACCGGAACGGTTTCGTTTTCTCAAAGTTGGTGGGTCTCATCGCCCATCACTTCCGCGAGCAAGGTTGTGACCTCGCAATTATCTCCGGCACCACGCGGCAATTGCGCCTCTACAAGCATCTCGGCTTCATTCCCTTCGGGCCGGCCGTCGGGACAGGCGAAGCCCACTTCCAGCCCATGTACCTCACGCTGGAAACCTTTCTCCAAATGGCCAGGCTCCTGTCTCCGCCCTCGGAGGAAGTAAATCGCATCTTGACCAACTATCTCCCCGGGCCCGTCGATGTGCACGAAGAAGTCCGCAAGGCCTTCGAACAACCGCCTGTCTCTCATCGCTCTGATATTTTCATTGCGGACTTCAAGATGGCCAAGCGCTTCCTGTGCGAACTCGCCGGCGCCAAATCTGTTGAGATTTTGCTCGGCTCCGGCAGCCTCGCCAACGACGCCGTCGCGGGACAAATCACCCTGCTTCGCAAACCCGGCTTAATTCTCAGCAACGGCGAGTTCGGCGATCGTTTGATCGATCACGCCTCGCGTCTTGGCTTGGATTTCCGCGTTATGCAAGCTCCCTGGGGCCAGCCTTTCGATTACGCGACTATTCGCAGTCAGCTTCAGGGATCGCCGGAATTGGACTGGATCTGGACAACACATTGCGAGACCTCCACGGGGATGCTCAACGAGCTCAGTGTGCTGAAGGAGATTTGTGCTGAGCGCGGCGTGAAGCTGTGCCTCGATTGCATCTCCTCGCTGGGCACGGTACCGGTTGATCTCGAGGGTGTTTACCTCGCGTCAGGCGTCAGCGGGAAGGGCCTCGGTTCATTTCCGGGCCTGTCCATGGTTTTTTGTCATCACAATCTCACGCCTTCCCAACGCTTGCCCCGTTATCTCGATCTCGGTTACTGGGCCTCGCAGGACGGCATTCCGTTCACCCATTCCTCCAATCTTTTGTACGCCTTGCTCACCGCGCTGAAACGCGCGTGCTGGAAAGACAAATTCGCCCAGATCTCCGACGTCTCGCGCTGGCTCCGCGGACGATTGCGCGAGTTGGGTTTCGAGATCGTCGTCGCGGACGCCATTGCTTCGCCGGCCGTCGTCACCATCCTTCTGCCCCAACAGGTAAGTTCCCGCCATATAGGCTGGCTTTTGCAACAGGAAGGTTATCTGCTCAGTTATAAGAGCGAATATCTCCTGCGCCGCAACTGGATCCAAATCTGCCTGATGGGGGAATGGTCGCGCGACAACCTGGAAACGCTGCCGAACGTCCTCGCCAACCTCTGCGCCCGCGTGCAAAAACCCCGCTTGTTAATCGCATAGTTAACCTGCCCGGCAGCCAACGTGAGCAGGCTCATTCTCATACCGTTACGATCCAGGTCGCCTCAAACTACGCGCCGGCTTGCCCGTCCTGAAAGCCGATGACCGCCCGCTTGGATTGGAAAAAAGCGCTCCCGTGGGCCCTCTATGATTGGGCCAATTCTGCGTACGCCATCACCGTGCTTACCGGCCTCTTTCCGATTTTTTTTAAAGATTACTGGAACCCTTCCGGAACACCGGAAGTGGAAAGCACCTTTCGCCTCGGCCGCGCCAACTCCATCGCCGGCATCACCGTCGCATGTCTCGCGCCGGTCCTCGCGTCCATCGCGGACCGCGGCGGGGCGCGCAAAAGGTTCCTCGTGTTCTTCGCCACGCTCGGCGTGGTCATGACCGGCTCCCTGTTTTTCGTCGCCGGCGGCCAATGGACCACGGCCCTATTGGTTTACATTTTCGGCACCATCGGCTTCACCGGAGCGAACATTTTCTATGATTCGCTGCTGGTGAACGTGGCCGAAAAAGAAAAATTCGATCTCGTCTCCGCACTTGGTTATGCCATTGGCTACCTCGGCGGCGGCCTCTTGTTCCTTGGCACCGTGCTCATGGTGCTGCACCCGCACAAATTCGGCCTCGCGGATTCCACGCAGGCCGTGAAGGTTGCCTTCCTCGCCGTCGCGGTCTGGTGGGCCGTCTTTTCGCTGCCACTGATTCTCTGGGTGAAAGAGCCAAAACCAGCCGCTATCGCGCCCTCGGCCCTCGCGGCCATCACCGCCGGTTTTCGCCAGCTTGCCGAGACCTTTCGCCACATTCGCCAGCTCAAGAGCGTCGCCGTGTTTCTCCTCGCCTATTGGCTCTACATCGACGGCGTTGACACAATCATTTTAATGGCCACCGACTACGGCAAATCTCTCGGCTTTGACACCAATAAACTGATCGTCGCCTTGCTCATCACCCAATTCGTTGGTTTTCCCGCCGCTCTGCTCTTCGGCAAACTCGGGGAAAACATCGGCGCCAAACGCGGCATTTTCATTGGTCTTGCTGTCTACCTTTGCATCACCCTCTGGGGATTCTTCATGAAGCACGCGAACGAATTCTTCGGCATGGCAATAGTCATCGGTCTCGTCCAGGGCGGCGTCCAGTCCCTCAGCCGTTCCTTTTATGCGCGGTTGATCCCGCCGGATAAGTCCGGCGAGTTCTTCGGCTTCTATAACATGCTCGGCAAGTTCGCCACCGTCCTGGGTCCCATCCTCATGGGAGTCGTTGGGAAGCTCAGTGGCAACCCTCGCCTTGGCATCTTCGCCATTGCCACTCTCTTCATCGCCGGTGCCGCCCTCCTCGCAAAAATCCCCACACCTCGCGACAGCCCGCTCGGTAGCTAGCCCGCCCCGTTCCGCCACGGTGATATGGCTCCCGCTGGCAGGCGTGGCCCCTTTACAAATTGGCCGCAAACGCCAGCAACTTCTGGTACTCCACCAATACCGTCTCAATCGCCACCACAAACGCCTCGAGCTGCAACTCCTCGGGGGCTTGATGCGGCGTTTCCAAAATAATCTCGAAAGGCGCGGGATTCAATTCCGGCGGCGAGGCAAGAATCCCATCATAACACTCCGAAATGATCCCATTCTCCGCCGGAAATCCATCAATCAACCGCTCGCGGTTCCGCGGCAGCACTTTTTCCGCCGCCGCCAGCGCCGGCTCCAGCAAACCCCGCGTCAGCACCGCCCCACGCACAAAGCCATACAGACCCGAGCTCGTGTCATCTGAGTGCAGCGAGATCAACCCATGGAACTTGTGCGCGCGGATCTCCTGCTCGAGCAACTGCACTTCAGGTTCGGTCGAGTTCCTCCAGAATTCGCGGTTCAAATCCTTTCCCGAGCGGGAAAGACGGGACCCGATCGCGAACCCGGAAGGATTGCAGATCGGATAAAAAAACAGCTCGTACCCGGTTGCCAACGCCGGCCGCGCAGAAACCCTCGAAACCACGCGCACCAGCGCATGCGTTCCCGCCGGTTCGTCTCCGTGGATCCCTGCGAAAAGTCCAATGCGGACCCAATCCCCACCTCCATGAGGCCCAGCAAATCGGTAACACGGCAGCTCCACGCTTTGGTCGCTCGACCGGCGGGGATGGCTCAATGGCGAATTCGCCAGCGGCGCCAGGGCCTTCCGAATTGGCTCATCCATTGAGCCCACTCTACTCAACCGCGCGTTCCTCGAAACCAAAAACGTAACGACGGGGACACATCCCACAACCGGGCGCCCGCTGGAGCGCCAAGTTGTACGCGGAAAGGGAGCGCTGAAACCAGCGCTCCCTTGCAATTAACCTCCAGCAACCTTTATTGCTGGCTCGGAGACTGACTCGGAGATTGACTCGGCGTCTGACTTGGGGTCTGACTCGGAGTCTGTTGCTGCTGCGAGCTCGAGCTGGAGCCGCCCTGAGAGCTGCTCGACCCGCTTTGCGAGCCGCTGGCGTTCGTCGATGACGACCCTTGGCCCGGGCTGGCGTTCGTGCTGCTCGACGAGTTCGTTCGGGTGATTGATCCAGAACCATAAGTGCTGGACGAACCGCTCGATGACTGCCGATCCGAACTTGAACTCGTGCCACCAGTGCCGCTGGTATCACGATTTTGATCGCACGCAGTCAGAAGACCGGCTGCGGCTAATACGAGAAACAGTTTTTTCATAGACCTCCTATTGCATGTTGTTTTTTCAAACACGCCCCAAACCTCCCTCGAATCGAAAACGTCGCAAATGGGGTGAGTTCCGAATCCGTTCCCGTGCGCTTTTTTCGCCCGTTTTCGCCCGGTTTCCGAGGACTTTACCCCACTAGGGGCGGGAAAAACCCGGTGATATCCTGCCTTCAAGAAATGGAGGTACTATGAACGATCTCGCAACGTCATTCAAAGTTGGCATCGGTGCAGCCTGGGGAAACGTGCTGCTGTTTGGACCGAAACTGCTCATGTTTTTGGTCATTCTCGTCGTCGGTTACTACATCGCCAAGTTCTTATGCAAGCTCTTCAATCGCGTTCTCGAGCGTGTCGGGTTCGACCGCCTGGTCGAACGCGGCGGTATCAAGCGCATGCTCGACCGCACGAACTGGGATGCCAGCGACATACTCTCAAAGCTCCTGTTCTACTTTGTGATGCTCTTTACGCTCCAGTTGGCCTTTGGCGTATTCGGGCCCAATCCGATTAGCGCCTTGCTCACCGGGATCGTTGCTTATTTGCCCAATATTTTCGTCGCGCTGATTATTGTCGTGCTGTCCGCCGCAATTGCCGCGGGCGTCAAACAAATGATCCAGGCCGGCCTGGGCGGACTCAACTATGGTCGCGTGCTGGCGAACGCCGCCGCCATCGTGATTCTCGGGATCGGTATCTTCGCCGCGTTGAACCAATTGAACATCGCCCCCGCGATCGTGAACGGCCTGTTTTACGCAGCCTTGGCCATCGTCGCGGGCTCGGCCATCATTGCCATCGGCGGGGGCGGCATCTTGCCGATGCGCGGTGTATGGGAACGTGCGCTCGGACGCATGCAACAGGAAGCCCCTCGCATCAAAGCCGAAGCTCAGGGCGCGAGCGAGCGTGTAAAAGGCCAAACGGAGCAATGGAAACAGGAGGCCCAACATGCCTATCACGAAGCCCATGCCGGGGAAAGTGATCCTCGGGAACACGAAGCCCAGCCTCGCTTTAAAACCTGAGTTCCGTCGGAAGCAACAAATAATCACACCCCGCTTCGGCATCGAAGCGGGGTTTCTTTTTCCGTGTTCTCCTCGCCCACATGGCCTAATCTCACATTGTGAATTGGGCCAAAGATTGCGCCGCAGTCATCCCCTGCTTCAACGAGTCCGCACACATCGGACCCCTCGTTGCCGAAGTTGCCAGATTCCTTCCTCACGTTTTTGTCGTCGACGACGGCTCCACTGACCAAACTGCGTCCGCCGCCCGCCCAGCCGCCGTCATTGCTCACACCCAAAATCTCGGAAAAGGCCTTTCCGTTCAGACCGGCCTGGAGACCGCGCGGCAGCGTGGCTTCACGTGGGCAGCCTTGCTCGACGGGGACGGCCAGCATTCCCCGCGCGACCTTCCTCGGTTTTTTGGCGCCGCGGAAAAAACCGCCGCCCGCCTGGTCATTGGCAATCGCATGGTAGACCCGCGCCCGATGCCTTTGGTGCGCCGCTATGTGAATCGCTGGATGAGCCGCCGCCTTTCGCGCCGCGCGGGCCAATCTCTGCCCGACAGCCAATGCGGCTTCCGCCTCGTCCACCTCCCTTCATGGTCGAAACTCACACTGCAAGCCCGTCACTTCGAGATTGAATCCGAGATGCTTCTAGCCTTCCTCGAAGCTGGCTTCCGCGTCGAGTTCGTGCCCATTCAGGTGATTTACAATTCCGCCAAAAGCAAAATTCATCCCCTCGCCGACACCTGGCGATGGTTCCGCTGGTGGTTCTCTCGCGACGGCGCCTCCTCACCCGCGCCGCTTCCGCGCGTCCATCAGGATTCGGGAGCCGAAGTATAATCTCACCTGCGCCTCCGGTATTCCCGCTTCCGTCGCCCAGCGCCTCCACTCCCCGACCCGAAAACCCCGCCGAATCGAAATCACGCCGTCCGCCGCTAGCTCGCGCGAGCACCTCGCCAGCAGCGTCCCCACGCGCACGAGCACGCACATGGCCACATTCCGGTGCAGGTCGCTGAACACCACCAATTCGCGCGCCACGCGCCACGCTTCCCGAAAGTGCCGGCAAATTTGCTCCGGCAAATCCAAGTGATGCGTCATTTGCGACGCGATCACCACGTCGAAACTGTTGTCTGCAAATGGAAGGTTCAGCACCGACGCGCCCACTTTCCAGTTGCCGTTGTTCAATTGGAGCGCCGCCACGTTCAAATCCAGATCCGTCACCTGCCAATCCCATCCTCGCTTCGCGGCCCAGGCCCGCAATTCCCGGCCCAGCAACCCGTCGCCTGCCCCGAGATCCAAAATTCTCAATCGCTCCCGCTGCTTCGCTTCCAACCGGCGCGGAATCAACCATTCAAACGGATGCGAAAATTTGAAGATTCTGTTCACGCGCCCGAGCTGCTCGTACCCCTGCGCGATCTCCTCCCGCGAGCGATCCAGCGAATCGAAATATTCCGCTTGCGTGCTGCGCTCGCTTAAAAACATGCTTGTTCTGTACGGAAGCTCATCTGGCGACACAAGCAAAAGCCGTCTCGTGGCCGCGCCGCATCGCGCGGTGGCTGCGCAGCATTCTCCTCTTGATCGCCCTGGCCCTCGGCATCGGCTGGACGCTCAATCGCACCGAAGCCGCCCTTGATCGGGATGCTTCCCCCGCCGGCCTCGCTCGCGGTTTGCTTCACGGCGCGCTCATGCCCCTCGCCCTTCCGAATCTCGTCATTGGCCGGGACGTTCCCATCTACGCCTCGCACAACACCGGCGTGAGTTACAAGCTCGGCTACACCGCCGGCGTCAACGCGTGTGGGGCCATCTTCTTCGGGTGCTTTTATTGGCGGCTGCACCGCCTGCGCAAGCGTTCCGGACCGGAAGCCGCACGGCCCGGTGTTCCCGCTGGGCCGCGTGGGGAACCTTAATTCCATGGCGATCTATCCGGATTTGCAAGGCACGGCCGTTTTAATCACGGGTGGCGCTGGGCATCGGCGCGGCGCTTGTCCGCTCCTTTCACACCCAGGGCGCGCGCGTTTTCTTCTGCGATGTCGACCGACTCGCCGGTCGCAGCCTGGCCGAAGCCTTCCCCCAAAACGTCCATTTCGCTTCCGTCGATCTCCGCAAAGAAGACCAGGTCCGCAAGTGGATTGACACTGTCGCGCGCCGCGCCGGAGTCATCCGCGTGCTCATCAACAACGCCGCGCGCGATCCTCGCATTCCCCTCGACAAACTCACCTCCGAGCAATGGGACGACCTTTTCGCCTGCAACTTGCGCGCCCTGCTCTTCACCTGCAAAGCGGCGGCCAAATGGATGCATCCGGGAAGTTCCATCATCAACTTCTCTTCCATCACCTTCCATATCGCGCCGGCGGAAATGACGGCTTACGTTGCGACCAAAGCCGCCATCCTGGGCTTTACCCGTTCCCTCGCCCGGGAACTCGGTCCCCGACACGTTCGGGTGAACACCATCTCTCCTGGCTGGGTCATGACCGAGCGCCAACTCCGCCAATTCATCACCCCCGCCGTTAAGCGCCTCATCCACCGGTCGCAGTGTATTCCTGATCGCATCCAGCCGGAAGAAATCGCCCGCATTGCTCTGTTCCTCGCCAGCGAAGCCAGCACCGCCATCACGGGCCAGGAAATCCTCGCGGACCGCGGCTGGTCCTATTCTTAGTGTTTATCGGGATCCCCTCGGGGTTTTAACCCATCCCTTCCGCCGCTTTTGCCGTTGCATCCCATGGCACGTTGCACCACTGTCTCAGATGTTCGGGGCCTCGCAGGGATGACCGCGGGTTCAGCTTCGCTATGAAAGCAGAACGTCAAAAAAAATCAGAAGACAAGGGACCGACCCCGCCCAAAAAGCGCGCCGCGCCCGCTAAGTCGCCGAAACTGAACGTTCCCGCGATTCTGCTGGAAGGGGATGCGTCCACTTCGCCCTCTCCGCTTCCGAGCGGGCCCGGCGAGCGTTTTGCGCGCCCCCAGCCTCCCACTTCTGCAAAGCCGGCGCCCTCGCAGGATTTGCCTGAGGCTTACGGCACCGGCCGCATGCTGCTCACCGCTCGCGACCCCCATTGGCTTTACGCCCACTGGGACCTCACGCGCGAGCAACTCCGGAAATTCAACGCCGCGTCCACCGATGGCCACCTCGTCCTGCGCATCTATCAGAATGCCATCGAGGGCGCGCCGCTCAGCGATGTCCATGTGCACCCCGAGTCCACCAACTGGTTCGTCAACGTGCCCCACGCAAACGCCCGCTACATCGCCCAGCTTGGCTACTATTCCGCCAGCGGCGCCTGGACTCCTGTCGCCACGTCCGCCGCCACGATCACTCCGCCCGACAGCATGTCCGAAGACCATTCCGCATGGTTCGCCACGCTGCCGTCCGAATTACAAATCAACGAGCTGGTCAAAGTCGTAAAGTCCGCCATCGGGGAAAGCGTCCCTCTCATGGAGGCCATCCAGCAACTCCGCTCCATGGGTTACGTCCAGCTTCCCGATCAGGATGTCATTTCGTCCGCACAATGGACTCCGGAGCAGGAACGCGCCCTGGCGGCGGTCCTTAACATGGACGCCGTACGCCGCCTTTGGATCGGTTCGGTCGAAGTCACCGAACTCGTCCGCCGCAAATGGCAGCAGGAACTTTTCTCGGCTGCCGCCGCCGAATTCAGCGCGCCGACTTCCTGGAGCGGAGCGTTCGGCGAATTCTCCAGCTTCAGCAGCCTCTCAAGCCCTTTTGGCCCGGGCGAACGTCGTAAGGGGTTCTGGTTCAACATCAATGCGGAGCTCATCATCTACGGCGCCACCGAGCCCGACGCGAGCGTCACCATTGGCGAGCGCAAGATTCATCTCCGGCCCGACGGCACCTTCAGCTATCGCTTTTCCTTGCCTGACGGCAAATTCGATCTGCCTACCATGGCCGTGTCTTCCGACCAATCCGATAGCCGCAAGGCGGCCCTGAGTTTCAGCCGTAAAACCGAGTATCGCGGTGAAGTCCCTCCTCATCCCCAGGACCCCAAATTGAAGCCGCCCCTCACCCAAAATCTCGAAACCTAGCGGTGCACAATCCGCCGCGCAGCCAAAGGACAATATGCAATTCTCGAAACCGGCTGCCAAAGACATCGCCGTCGTCGCGGTTGGGCCACAGAGGCCGCTGAACTCTAACCCTCTATGGCGTCCCAAGGCTATCTAGCGCTCATCCTCCACGGGCATCTGCCCTTCGTCCGCCATCCGGAGCACGAGCGCTTTCTCGAGGAGAACTGGCTTTTCGAGGCGATCACCGAATGTTACCTCCCTCTCATCCAGATGATCGATGGCTGGCAGCGCGACGGCATGGACGGCCGCTTCACCCTCACGCTGAGTCCCACGCTTTGTTCCATGCTGCTGGACCCGCTTCTGCAAGACCGTTACGTGCGCCACCTCGAAGGCCTTCAGGAACTCTCGGAACGCGAAATCCATCGCACCTATTGGGACAAAACCTTTCAACCGCTCGCCTGGGTCTATCAACACCGCTTCAACTCGCTCCGGGAAACGTACTTCGCGAACGGCCGGAACCTCGTCGCTGCGTTCCGAAAATTTCAGGAAGCCGGCAAACTCGAAATCATTACCACGGCTGCCACCCATGCCGTCCTCCCCTTGCTCTCAGGGCACCCCTCTTCCATTCGCGGTCAGGTCCTCACTGCCCGCGACCATTACCGCTCCTGCTTCGGGTGTGACCCGCGCGGCATTTGGCTCCCGGAATGCGCGTATACTCCCGAGATCGAACCTTTCCTTCAGGAAGCCGGCATCCGTTGGTTTCTTCTCGACACCCATGGGCTCCTGCTCGCCCGGCCCCGGCCTCGTTACGGCATTTTCGCCCCCGTCTTCACACCGAATGGGCTCGCTGCGGTAGCCCGGGACCTCGATTCCGCCAAACAAGTATGGAGCAAGAACGAGGGCTACCCTGGCGACCCACGTTATCGCGATTTCTACCGCGACATCGGCTTCGACCTCGATTTCGATTACGTGAAGCCTTATCTTCCGGACCCGACCACACGCACCTTCACGGGCATCAAGTATCACGCCATTAGCGGGCACGGTCCCGAAAAAACCATTTACGATCGCTCCGCTGCTCTTCAGGCCGCCGCCAATCATGCCGGCCATTTCTTAAACGCCCGCCTCGAGCAGGTACGCTCACTGAACAAAGTGATGGATCGTCCGCCGCTGCTCGTATCGCCGTACGATGCCGAACTGTTCGGCCATTGGTGGTACGAAGGCCCTGAGTTTCTCGATTACCTTGTCCGCAAAACGGTCTACGATCAACACCTCATCGCGCTGACCACACCATGGGATTTCCTGCGCCGCAATCCCACCCAGCAAGTCACACAGCCCACCGCCTCCAGTTGGGGTGAGGAAGGCTATTGGAAAGTCTGGCTCAACGAAAACAATCAGTGGATTTACCCGCATCTTGACCTCGCTCAGGAACGCATGACTCGTCTCGCGCGCTCTTTTCCGAAATCTTCCGGCCTCACGGAACGCGCCTTGAAGCAGGCCGCCCGCGAATTGTTGCTCGCGCAGTCCAGCGACTGGCCCTTCATTCTCCGCACCGGCACCAGCCCGGATTACGCCCGCAAACGCGTCAAGGACCACTTGCTCCGTTTCACCGCGCTGTTTGAGCAACTTGAAAGAGGCCAGGTCGATGAAGCTCAGCTCGGAGAAACTGAATTCCTCGATAACCTCTTCCCCGATGTGAATTATCACTATTGGGCGTGACCGCAGGGCCACGGCGCAGGCCGTTACCCCTTCAATCCCAAAAACAAAATCACCAGGTCGATGATAAACAACAGCACGATCGTCACTTCCAAAATAATCATCACTCGATTCGTTTGGTCGTGCTTCATGATCTCATACAGCCCGTCCAGGGTCTGCAGCTTCTCGTCGATCGTCCGGTGCCAATCCGCAAGGTGAAACCGTTCGGCGATGTTCTTGTAAATCCGCGCCAAGTGCCAATCCCCGAAAAACTTGGTGATGTTCGATAGCTCGTCGCTGAACCGCGCCAGGTCGATGCGAATTTCCTTCAGCTCGCGCATGACCTGCCGGGCGCGCGCAGGCCGCTTGCTCAGATCCCGATACGCCCGTTCCAGCGCATTGTCCAGGATGCGGTCATACGCTTCCAACTCCGCCAATTGCAAGTTGGCCAGTTCCATGATGTACAGCGTTTCATCAAAATCGCATTCCTCGTCGACCAACAGTGCCGCATCCCAGTCGATCACCGCCAGATCATTCTGGTAATAGCTCAATGCCCGCACGGTATTCTCCTCCGCTTCCTGCTTGGAGAGATTCGCCGCGTTCTCTTCCTGCGTCAGCAGCGACGCCACCTGCCGCCGGTGTGCCTGCAGCCAATTCTCCGCCGCGCTGGGCGCCCCTTCGCTCGTCGTGAGCGGCGCTTCCACGCAAAAGACCGTGTACGCTTCTTCATCCAGCAGCTTCGGCACGGGCCGGACATAGAAGGGCTCCAGCTCGCGCCGCACCTCTTCCGCCAGTTCCCGCACTTCGTCCGTCAACGCGCCTGTTTCCAATTGCAAATCGTGGTAACTCACCAGGTCCTCGATCCGGTCTACCTCGAAGGGAATGCTCACGGTGATGCTGATCGCTCCTACGGGCAGCAGTTTCACAATCCGCTCGACCTTAACCGGCCCGTGCGGCCCAATCCGCTCAATGATCGGCAAGCGGACCATCTGGGGCTTATAGAAGAATACATGGCGCGGACTCCGTTTGCTTGGCCCGAACGCATACGGTTCCGTTCGCTGCCCTAATAAATACTCCACCGGCTCTCGCGTCATCTCGTACGCCACGTCATATGCGTACATATAGACCACTTCGCCCTTATATCGCTTCTTTTTAGGGTTACTTTCACGTTGAAGTGACGACAAACCTACGTTTGTAGTGACCGTGGTCATGCCTACACTTTACCCGAATCCGAACGGAACTCCAAGCTCCGATTCCAAATCTAAGCTGCTGATTTTGAAGATGTTGCGCTTTCTATGCGACGGATGCTCTCTCGGCAGATGTCTACCGCCGCCTTGGGGCGTCCCAAAGACTTCGCGGCCACCGCCATTTCCCTCAGACGCGCGCTTCCCAACAGCTTTTCCAGACGGAAAGGCAGATCCTCGATCCGATTTGCTTTCGCTCCCGCGCCATTCTCCAGCAGAAAGTCACTATTCGCCGCCTCCTGGCCCGGTATTGGGTCGATAATGAAGATCGGTTTTCCCAACGCCAGAGCCTCAGAGGTGGTTAATCCGCCCGGCTTCGTAATGATCAGGTCCGCCACCGCCATCAATTCCTGCATGTTCTGCACGAAACCGAACAGGTGCGTCGGATGCCGCCGGTCCAGCATCGCCAATTCCTGCTTCAACTCCGCGTTGCGTCCGCACACAATCAGGATCTGGACGGTATATGATACCTTCTGCAATTCCTTGAAAATCTCCGCCACGGGACCCATCCCAAAACCGCCGCTCAGGACCAGCAACGTCGGCAGATCATCCCGCAGCCCCATTTGCTTCCGCAGCGCTCCCGGTTGGATCCGCGCGCTAAAACGTGACGAAACCGGAATGCCTGTTACGGCGATATTCTCCGGCTCCGCGCCGCGCGCCACCAGCCGCGCCTTCGTTTGTTCCGCCGCCACGCAATACAGGTCCACATTTGGTTCCATCCACAATGCGTGCGCCTCGAAATCCGTGATCGTGCTCACCATGAAATGCGCGTCCTGGGTGCCGCGCTCCCCGATCAACCGCCCGATAATCTCCAGCGGCAGATAATGCGTGCACAGAACCACCTCGGGTTTCAGGGCATTGAAATGCTTCACGAACTTTGTCGTTGTCATCTGCGACAATAACCGCCGAAACCGTGTCAACCTCCGCACCAGCGCCGGGTTGTCCGTTTTCTTGAACACGTGCGCCCACAACTCCGGCGCGTGCTCGATTAGCTTTACATAACTCTCGATGTACACCGTCCGGTACAGCTTCGGTGTGAAGTCCAGGACATCCAGCCGCTCGATTTCGTCTCCTGCCCGCACGCTTCGCCACGCTTCCTCCAGCGCTGCCGCCGCCTGCAAATGCCCTGCTCCCGCCGTCACCGTCGCAATCAAGACTCGCATCATTTCCAGTAACTCAAAGCCTCGCATCTTTTGAAATCTCAAATTGTGTTGGCACGGTGTGTTGGCACGGTGTGTTCACGGAGCGTGGCGGGTGCGGCTCTGGAACGTGCGGTACGGGAGGAGTGCGGGCGTGAGTGAGTGGCCGCTGTGGTGCGGGTGGGGCAGCATGGGGGAAACGAGGCGGCGGTGTTTTGCGTTTTTGGCTGCTGCGGCTCTGGAGAGCCGCGGTCCGCGGAGAGAATAGGCGGTGGGTTTTCAAAAGGGAGCGGGTGCGGGATTTGGGTGATCGAGGGGCGGCTCAGCGGGACGCTTCGCCCTACCGGGGGGAGGACTCTCGGGGTGTGACATTGGGGGACGGTGATGTGGGTGAGCGGGTCGGCGGGACGCCGGCGCTCTCGATATCGGTAATCGGTAATGGGTGATCGGGGAGTGGGGAGTGGTTCAGAGATGGTTTTGGGTGGGGGGAGCATGAGGGTAGATCATAATCATAAGTGTAGGGTGGTATGGTACAGCAAACGGCTTATAGTGCAAGGGATAATAGCGTATAAATTATTCGGAGGTCGCCTTGGATTTTGACGGAAGGGTGTCGCGATCCGGGCTCGGCGGGAGCCTCGGCCCACCGAGTGAAGTTTTTCGGATGAGGTGGACGGGTTTGGGATTGGGGATTCGCGGGAGTGGCTGAGCGGCTCTGGCGCAACGTGAAATGGAAGCACGTATTCCTGCGCGAGCGCCTCCATCGCCGTAACCCCTTCACCAGATCCAATTCCGGGAACACATCGATCGAGCACGGGCGCAGCCGAGGTCGACGACGAGGACGAATAGGATGTGCAAGAGAGCGAAAGCGCCCAGCTTCGTGGATTTTGGCCTTGGGGTTCGTGCGGACAGGCTGTCCGCGCTCCGATGGGGTGGACGGTGTCGGGCAGGCGGTTCTTGCATTGTGGAGGAAGGGGAGTCATGCTTAGTTTGCATTAGCCAGTGAAAGGCCGCGGGGACAAATGAGTGATTCGCCGGAAACAGATTTTGATCTGGAGTTGCATTTTCTGCCTGCGTGGGCGCAAAAGCCCGCGCAGGAGAATCGCTACGCGGAGTATCGCGGCGAGCCGGAGCGCGAAGGTGGCCGGGAACGGCGAGGGGACCGAGGGCCGCGCGACCGGCGCCGGGATGAAGGAGGTCCGCGACGGCCTCGAAGTGGCGGGCCACCCGGGCGCGAAGGTTTTCGAGGGAAAGCCCCGCGACGGGATGGAGGCCGGCGTGACGATCGTGGCCGGAGCCCGCAACCGGAGCGGCCCGCTGCGCCGCCGACGCCGCTGCCGGAAGTACAGGTGAACCTGATTCCGGACGACAAGGGGGTCGATTCGCTGGCGCGACAAATCAAGATGACGGGCCGGGCGTATCCGTTGTTCGACATTGCACAGATGATCCTGCAGAAGCCGGAGCGGTATTCGGTGACGCTCACCACGAAAAAGAAGGCGGACGGAACGGTGGCGCAACCTTTATTCGTGTGCGCGCTGGATGAGACGCCGTGGTTGAGCGAAGACGACGCGGTGCGGTGGGTGATGGAGAAGCATTTCCAGACGTTTTATCAGCCGGAGAAAACGAAGATCGAGGGTCCCAAGGGGGTTTATACTTTTGTGGCCCAATGCGGATTGAGCGGAGAAATCCTTGGCCCGCCGAATTATCACGATTACCAGAACAAGCTGCGCAAGCTGCACGGGGAACGTTTTTCGCGGATGCCGTTCGAGGCGTATAAGGCGCGGGTGAAGATCGTGAAGGACGAGGAGACGATCAAGAAATGGGTGGAGGAGCAAAGCTGGAAAACGGAATATGTGGCGCTGAATGTGCCCGAAGCGGTGCGGCTAGAATCACGGGAGGAAGTGGAGAAACATTTTCGAGAGACACATTTGGCGAACATAATCAAGCAGGTGGATACGTGCCGGTTGAGCGGGACGGCGAGCCGGCAAGTGCGCTCCGGGGGGTTGAACCGTTTGATCCGGCAGACCTGGGAGGAGCAACGACGGTTTCCGCTGCAGATTGCCACGGTGTTAAGCCAGCAATTCGCCGGGCGCGGCCTGCAGTTCTTCAAGGTGAACAAAACGGTGACGCATGTGGCGGTGGCGCGGCCGCATTTTTTGGACATGGAGGAGACGCCGGTGTCGGAAGGGGTGCGGAAGATCGTGCATTTTATCAACGAGCATCCGAAGACCACGCGGCGGGATTTGCTGGCGGCCCTGGCGCCATCGGCCGAGAAGCCGGAGATTACGGCACCGGCGGAAGGCGCCGCGACGGAACCGGTCGTTCCGGAGCCGACGCCCGAACAAACTTCAGTCATCACGGATTTGCACTGGTTGATTCATCAGGGGCATGTGATCGAATTTGCGAACGGGAAACTGGACACGGCGAAAAAGCCCCTGCCGAAACCTCCAAAGCCAGAGAAGGCGGCGACTCAGACGCAACCTGAAGGGGCGACGCATCCCGCGCCGGGCGACCCCGGGAGCGTGGCCTCGGGCGTAACAGCGCCGGGAGAGGCGACCTCGGAAATTGCAACGCCGGTGGCCGGCCCGACCGAACCGGGAGCGGCACAGCACAGCGCGCCGGCGGAGCCGGGCGAAGTGGAGCAGCAAAACGTGGCAGCGCCGAGCGCCGCGACCGAGCAGCAGCCTGCTCCTGCGGAAACAACTTAAACCATTAGCTCTTAGCCTGCGGCAGGGCTCGGTCTTTGTCGGATTCCTTTTTGGGGAAGGTGAGATGCGCTTCTTCCGCCTCCTTGCGAAACCATTGATTAAAGGCCTCGTTCTGGCGGTACAGCCGAAGACGTGACAGGAATTCCGGCAGATGTTCTTTCACTTTGTCTTCGGGCACCGGAATCCGGTCCTGCATGTAGATGACCATGCCGCCATCCGCAGTGGGGATGAATTGGCTGGCCTGGCCCTTCTTGAGGTCGGAGGCGAAATTGTGCAAGGTGCGGAAGTTGATGCGTTCGTCGATATTGGTGAGGGACGAGGTGCTGGCGGAAAATTCGGGAATGGAAACCACCTTTGCATTAGCGGCTTTGGCGAGGTCTTCGAATGGTTTGCCCTGTTTTAACGCGTTCGTGACCGTGGTGGCAAAGGTCTGACCTTCCTGCCGGGCCAATTGCAGCGCGCGCTCGAGCTTGTAATCGGCGGTGACCTTGTCTTTCACCTGATCGAAGTTCTGCATCAGGCTGGGGAGGCGCTGCTTGAGGGCCATGACGTAAACGGCGTTGGAAGAGATGAGGGGCCGAACGGAAACGGGCGCCTGGTCGGTGAGTTCGAAGGCCTGCGCCTTAAAAGTTTGAGGCAGATCGGTGTCTTCGAGGCCTTTGGTGCGATCGAAAGGCGGGGTGACTTTCACTTCCAGGCCGCTGCCGGCGGCGAGTTTCTCAAAGGTCGCGGCGCTCGTGGCGTTGGTGTTGTATAGATCGGTGGCGAAGTCGTTCGCCTTGCGATGAGCCTCACTGAGCGCGAAATTGCGCCGGATTTCTTCCTTTAAGCGAGCCTTGGCGTCGGCTTCGGAGAGTTTTTCGCCTTTCTCATTCTTGAATGCATCGGCGCCTTTCTGGGCGTATTCCTGATCGATCGCGGCGTTCAGGTTTGTGCGCTGCGCGAGAAGCTTATCGGCCTCGGCCAGGTAATTGGTCAGGGGAAAGGCGACATAATCGATCTGGATGCGCTCGGGAATACGGTAATTCGCCATTTGATTGGTGAAGTACTGGCCGAGCGCACCGTTGGTGACGGTGACTTTGTCGAGGTAATTTGAACCCCAGAAGGTGGCCACCTGAGCCTTCATCGTTTCATTTTCGCTCTTGTAGAGCTTCTCGGCCTCTGTGGGATTGAGCAAGCGCGCGCTGGCGGCGGCGACGCTCACCAGTTGCTGAATGGCGGCTTCGTGGCGCAAGTAGCTGTCGAGGTCCTGCATGGTGACGCCTTCCTTGCGGAGATATTCGGCGACGAAGCGGCTGATGTTGTCCGCCAATTCGCGTCCGAGCCGCTCGCGGGTGAGCCGGGCGACGGCGTCATCGCTCACCTTGATGTCGAACTCGTTGACTTTTTTCATCAGGAAGACGCGGGAAACGGCGGCATTTCTCAAGCGCTCGTCAGCGGCGGCGTCCTTGCCCGGCCACTGTCCGCCGGATTGAAAAAACTGGTTGAGATGCGCTTCGCGGTAGGCGTCGTAGAATTCGGCCTCGGTGATGGGCTTGCCGTCGATGGAGCCGTAATCGACTTTGGCGGTGCGGCCGCCCATGCCGGAGAGGTTGACGTTAGGAGAAAAGAAAATGACGAAGGAAAGGATCGTAATCGTAATGATTATGATCCAGAGCCAGTTTTGATGGCGTCGAATTGTGCCGAACATAAGGTCGTTATAATCGAACGCGCAACGTAGCCAAGCGCCCCATGGGGGTCAAACGGGAAAATGGCTTTTACGCGGGCTTTTTGGGCGATAAAGCAAGGTTATTCCGAAGCGCGATCGCCCGGTTTGTTGGACATTTTCAGGGTCTTTTGCAGGAAGGCCATGAAGGAACGTTTCCGCTTGGGGGCGCCGATGGGTTCACAGGGATTGCTGCAGGAGGCGCACAGGAACAGGAGCTTGCCGCCGGTGCGACGAATCTTGTGAACGCAATCGTCGCACATCAGTTGTTTGCAGGACACACACCGGAAGGTGGCGCGCAAATCTGTATGATTGGCGCAAGAAGAGGTGCCGTCGGGAAGGAGGACAGGCCGGGCGATCTGCGGCGCGGTGTCGAATTTGGGGATGGCGATGTTTACCTGGGCGTTTTCGAACACCATCTCGACCTCGCCGACATGAAAGGTCTGGCCTTCGGTGAGGGTCGCTTCGGTGACGGGCTGGTGCTCGATGTAAGTGCCGTTGGTGGAGCCGCAATCGCGGACGTGCACGACGCCGTCGCCCAACGTCAATTCGCAATGGCTGCCGGAGACGGTGGGGTGGTCCAACTGAAGATCGTTCTTCGCGTGGCGGCCGAGGCGGTTTACACCGGTCTTAAGCTCGTACGAGCGAACGGGCACTTCGGAACACTTTATTACTAACCTTGGCATGCCTTGTCGGAATCCTTTTTCCGATTGCGGAAGAAAATAACCTTTTAGGCGAACGCTGTCGAATAAAAACAGGGACAAAGTTCAGAGAAGAGCGAACTGCAGAGGGCCTTGGAGATCAGGCGCTTCGGCTCGTATGCCTTCGGACCCAGGCAACGGTCCGGAGCATGGCTTTCAAGGACATCAAAACGCTGATGTGACCGTGGGGCAGGCGCCAAATATCGGGATGGCCCCAGGCCTGCCAAAGTTCCTCGATGGTGGCGACTTTCGCGAAGAGGTCGTGGATGGATTCGATGATCAGGATGTTCTCGGGGCCCGGAAATGGGCGGTGGGAGGCGAGGTTCAGGCGGCTTACGTCGAAGCTTCGGCCCGCGAGTGAGTGGCGAATGGGTTCGCAGAAGGGAAGGTCGCGAATGGCGTGATCGAGCCGGACCACGGGGGACATGAGGACGGTGAAGGCGACCCGGGGCTCGGTGGCGGAGATTAGCCCGGAAAGCCATGCTCCCAGAGAAATGCCCCAAATGCCAATCTGGGCCGACCCGAGATTTTGAAGCCAACCGATGGCGGCGCGGCAATCTGCAATTGCCTGCCGCGTGGCGGAGAGCATGACGCGGAGGTCATGGGAAATGAAATTGTTGATGGTTTGGACCCCCTTGGGGCGACGATGGGCGTGATAGGGCAGTTCGATCATGGCGGCGTTTACGCCACGGTGAGCGAGAAGGCGGGCAAGGAACGGGAATTGATAGAGGTAGCCGAGTTCGCCGTTCCAGCCGTGGACGAGCAGGACGGATGGGCGCTGCTTCCAGTTTTTGCCGACACGGAAGAAACGTCCCCAAACCGTATCGTTCTCAGAACCATTTGAGAGGGAGGAAGGGAAACGAAAATTCTTATCGGAGTAGAAGTGCGGTTGCGCCGGGGGAACGCCGCCGGGCCAGAAGAAGCTGTCGTCGGCCAGCATCGCCTCGGCTTCGGCGAGATGCCCGGCGGGTCCTTCGCCAAGACGGACGCTGGTGCAAGCGGAGCGGATGGCGAGCTCATCCAAGGGTTCAGTGAAACGGCGCCACACAGGCGGAATATACCTTTGGGAGAGAGGGCTACCAACTAAACCAGCCGAGGCGCCGCTTGTTGGTCCAGTAGAGCAGGCCGAGAATTCGCATTTCGACCACGAGAAAGTAGAAGGCGATGGGTGCGCTGACGATGAAAGGCATGAACGGGACCTGAAGAAAAGTTTCCAGAAGGTAATTAATCCCCCATTCGACCCCGACGATCATCAGCAACACGGCGCATGCCACCAGATATTGCAGCGGAACCTTGCAGATTGAGAGGATGACCAGCAATGGATTCAACGCTGCCAAGCTGTCGTACATCGCGACGGCGAGCACGCCCATGGGTAAATAAAAGAATCCGAAAACCAGGAGTGGAATTGCGGCCTCGGGAAGGAAGAAGTACGCGGCAATGGCCGGACCAAAGCAAACCAAGCCGGTGGCGAGATACAGGAAGAATGGCCGCAGGACATCGGCCCAGATTTCGGTAACGTCCGGCCAACCCGCGGGGCCGTCGTCGCCCTGCGCCGTGTGATGGACCAGCTTTTGCATCGTGGCCGCGATATAACCGCCAACCAAGGCAGCGATCCGCCAGGAGAAGCTGCCCAGGAAATGAAAGATGAGATAGAGGATACCGCCGAAGATCAGCAGAAAAACTCCATCGCGCTTAAAAGGAAAGGCGAACGCGCCGGGGAGTTTGCTATAGAATGTCTCAGCCTGCTTTTGCACCTCGGCAAAACATTTTTCGACGGGAACACATTCTTCGCCGCAATTACGGCAAAACACCATGTCGCGATTTGCCACGCGGCGGCGGTTGACGCAGAGCGGGCAGAACCATTTGTGACAGCCCTTGCAGATGAGTGAACCCGCAACGTTGGGATGGTTGGGACAATTGGCTGAGTCAGGTTCCAGGTCGGTAGCGATCTCACCGGCTGGGTCCGGCGGAGCTTCCGGGATTGCAGGGGGCGCAACCGTGGGCAGAGATATGCGCATTCGCGATGGCTCTTCATAAACCATTTCGAACGAACCAAGCCGAAGTGATTGGCCTGGGCGGAGCACGCCTTCGCTCACCGGTTGATGATCGACGAAGGTCCCGTTCGTGGAGCCGAGGTCGCGAATCGTCGTCGTGCCGGTGTCCACGATGATTTCGCAATGCGAACTGGAGACCGAAGGATCGTTTAGTTGAATGGTGTTCGCGGCGCTGCGTCCCACCCGGTGCGTGCCTGGGGTGAGATCGATCTCCTCAACTTGCGACCCATTAGTGAAGCGCAATTTCGGCATTGTGAATGCGGCGCCTAATCCACCTGGCATTCGGCGAGGAGCTGCTTGTAAACGGCGCGGGCGTGGTCGTAGGCGCGCTCGGCGTCCTGCATTTCGGCGGCGGCAATCATGCTTTTCTTTTGCGACCAGCATTGGTCGACGCCTTTGAGGCACCATTCGAGGCTGCGGCGGGAGGCGCGAATGGGCTTGCCATCCACGAGGACAAAGATGGGGTTGGTATGAGAGGAAGGCAGGATGCGCAGCGCGACCCAACTGCTCTGCTTGATGGGAACCTCGAATGAGAGGTCCTGCAGCTTGCCGTCGGCTTTGAGTTCCTTTTTGGCGACAGAAAAGCCGTTGACGATGAGTTCGACGGGGACGTTGCGGGATTCGTTAATCCTGGCGCGCTCGATGTCCCAATAGGGCTTCTGATCCACGCGCAGCTTCTTGATCTGCTGGTCGGGGGTGTCGTTCAGGTAGGCCGCGGCTTTGGCGGTGATGCGAACGGTTTTGGGGTCCTTCAGCCGAAGCTCGCTGCCCTTTTCACCCATCGCGCAATCGTCGACCTTGAAATCGAACAGATGACTCCGGCCATCGCTGACGTAGTTGCGGCCCTGGCGGACGCCCTCGCACCACGCGTCGTAATCGAGTTTGTCGCCCAGTTTCACGTAGGAGCGGCCCAAGCCGACTTTCTCGCCGTAAATGCAGGGGAAATCGGTTTCGCCGCTGACGCGCGTGCGAAAGCCCGCGTTCAAGGTGTGGTACCAGATGTTTAATTCCCAAGTGGAAGGGGTGTCGACCATGGAGAGGAAATCCACGGCCGGAACGGGCTTGCCATCAGGGCCGGGCACTTGATGCGTGACATCGACGATGTACTCGTTGGCGCCGATGCCGTCGAATTTCGGCACGTTAAAATTCGGGAGGTTGTTGCCGTCGACCTGCAAACCCCAACCGGAATGCGCGGGACCGGTGACGGCGCCCTGTTTTTTGGCCCATTTGAGGGAATTGAGGCAAAGCGTTGGCCAGTGATGCATGGAATCGCCACCGGGATACATTTGATCCTTGAGACGCAAGAGGACGAGATGGCCGGAGCGGTGCGAACCGAACCCGGAAATCTCGATGTCGTAACGAAGCAGGTATGGATATTGGGAGACCTTGTCGACGGCACCGCAGAAGAATTGCTTTTGATAATCGAAGCAGGGGCCCCAGGTGAGATTGGCGCCGACCTTCAAGTCCTCGCCCATGCAATGGCGGATCATGTCTTCGGCATGGACGCCTTCGGTGGGTTTCACATAATGGGCGCAACCCGCGGCGTGGATGTGGTGATCGCCGGACCACCAGCCACGCAGGGAGGGATCGATCCAACGCTTGACGCGAAAGTCCCAGTCCTGGCGAGCGCTATCGGTGACACGCAGCTTTTTGGTTTGGGTGACCGATTCGGGACCACGCGAGAATTCGACGGAATATTCGCCCGGGGGAAGGCGCAGCGTTTCGCCATCAGTACGGTAAATCTGAGGATGGAATGAAAAATCGGGCGCGAGACGTTTCGCCTGGGAAGGATAGACGTGGCCTTGCGCATCGCGAATCACAAAGGAAGCGGTGGTGGGTTTGCCGTGTTCATCCTGCACGCGCAACGCGACTTCGTGCGCGGGCTGGCATTGGAAAAGCACGTCTACGTCGCTCCGATAACCGAGGTCCTGAGTGCCCTGGCCGATGTTAAAAGAAAACTTCGCTTCGCGTTTGCCGGCATCGCGGCTGTAAAGCTGGAGGATGCGGTACTCCAAACCGAGGCCGCTCAAACTTTTAGCGAGCGGCTGTTGATCGAACATTTGGAGATCGAGCCAGCGATCGGCGACTTCGGTTTGGGGTGAGTTGTGCAATTTCTGCGCGTTGGGACTGGAGGCCTTCAGGGTGGCGGTGGAGCCCGATTCGTTCTGAACCTTCACAAGAAAATGCCGCCAGCCCTGCTCGAGCAATTCGGGCGTGGCTTCACCCGGCGCAACCTTGACCCGCATTTCCGGATTGATATGGATGCCGAAGAGCGCGTAACGATCCAACGTGCCCTGGATTTTTTCCAACGCGCCCTTCCGATCGTTGGATTTGAGCGCCGCCTGGATCGCCTCTTTGTCCGCGACGCGCAAAGGGGAACCGAGGTAATCGCAGGCTTCGACGAGGCGGCGGACCTGCGAAGCGAAGGGTTGGAACTCGACATCCGCAACGATGGGCAGCGGCGCGGGAATGGCGGTTTGAAGCAGAAGCGCCGCACTTCCAAGCGCAGCGGCAAGAAACATCCGGCGGTTCGACATAAGCAGTTCCTTTGGTTTGGCGGAAGCCTAGCCAGACCGAAGAAGCTGCGCCAGAACGATTTTACTGCCCGAGCCGGTAGAAGCGCGAGCCGGGGGCGGGCGTGAGTTCCAGTACCTTGCGATTGCCGCGGAGCACCGGCGGCTGCACGACCGGGTCCCAAGCCCCTGAACCGAGTTGATCGGAGGAAAACAAGTTCCAGCCGGTCGCGCCGGCGTCCCAGGAGATCTCAAGGTTGCCATTGGCCAGGAGGGCAACCGAAGGTTGGGGAGCGTACGCCTGGAGTCGATAGCCGGAGCCAACGACTTCCAAGTCGAAACCGAGATCGGAGCTGGTCCCGCCGTTCTGGTGTACTTCGACCGCGACGAGATTCGTGGCCTGGAGATTGGTTACGCCAAACGAAGCCGAGAAAGAGGTGAGCTCATCAATGCCGCCGACCGCCGTCGAGGCGAGCGTCGTGTACGAAACCGGACCGAGAGGCATATTGCTGCGGAAGGCTTCGACGCCGTTAAACCAAACCACCGCGCCGTCGTCACGTATGAGACGGAAAATCAGATTGGTGATCGTGACATTCGAGGGCGCAAGGAAAGCATGCCGGAAGTAGGTGGTAATGTACTTCTGATTCACATTCGGGCCGTAACTGACCGTGGTCGCTTCCCCATCGCCGCCGTAGCCCAGGCGCGCCGCGCCAACTTTCCAAAAGGAATCCACGGCGTTGACGCGCGTCCAATTCGTGCCCTGGTTCGAGCCGTTGTCGAGATAACGCCACGTCGCCCCGGAGGGAACGAGGGTTAGCGCAACTTTTTCCAAACCGATGCCCAAAGCAACCGGCGCGGAGTCTACCGTCGAACCGAAGTCGTCGGTGGCGCGTGCGGTGACTTCCTTGACGCCGCGGTCGGAAGTGTTCCACACGAATGAATAGGGGGCGGAGGTGGCTTCGCCAATTTTGGCACCATCGGCGAAGAATTCCACTTTGGCGACATTGCGGCCCTGGCCCGGCCAAACGAACGCTTCGAGCGGCACGGAAGCCGGCACACGGAAGATCGCATTGTTGGCGGGACGGCCGACGACGACGCGCGGAGCGGTCGTGCCCAGTGCGCTCAAATACAGGTCAAAGCCCAGGTCCAGGCGGGTATCGACGGCTTGGTGAAGTTCGACGGCGATAAGATTGGAGCCTGGGAGCAAGCCGCCCGCCGCGAGGTTGTAGATAAAGAATTGCTGCTCATCCAAGCCTTCCACGAGGCTTAAGGCGGCGGTGGAGTTCGCGATGGGGCCTTCGGGCATGTTGCTGCGAAGCACTTCATTTCCGTTCACGTACACCACGGCGCCATCGTCGCGTTGCAACTGGATGACCAATTGATCCAACAGAGCGGGATTGGGCACATTGAACGAACGCCGGAAGTAGTAAGTGGTCCGCCCTGAAGGCAGGGTGGTGGCTTCGCCATCCAGGCCAAAGCCGAAGCGCGCTGCGCCCACCGGCCACGACACGGGGTCATACGAAGGTGAATTCCAGTTTGTAGGCGGCGCCGCGGCGTTGGGCCAGTAACTCCAGGTTGATCCCGAAGTGAAAAACGTCTGCGCCACAGGCGTAATGAGCAGCGGCGGGCCGCTCACGGTGATATGGACCGGGGGTGACGTGATGGAAGCGCCGGTGCTCGAGTGCGCCACCGCGGTGAGAACATAATCGCCGGAGGCGGCATTGTCCCAGGCGAAATCGAACGGCAGGGCGGAGGCTTCGCCGATCTTCTGGCCGTTCGCCAGGAAATCGACGCTGGTGATCGGTGTGCTGAATCGGGCAAAGGCGCTGAGGCCGATCGTGTCCGGCAAAGTGACATGTGCGCCGTTTGCGGGCGTGGCGAGATAGATGCCATTTACCACGTTTGTGGCCTGCTCTCCAATCAGAGCGAGGTCGAAGCCGAGGTCCGAGCTGGTAATTGCCGCCTGATGGATCTCGACGGCAATGACGTTTTCACCCGTGACCAGGGAATCCGGGCTGAGCGGCGTCTCGAGCAAGGCCTGTTCCTCCGCGCCATCCACGGTGTTGAGCGCCAGAGAATTGTAGCTCAACCTGCCTTCGCGCAGGTTACTGCGATAGACTTCGGTTCCGTTGAGGTAAACCACGGCGCCATCATCGCGGGTGAGCAGCAATTTGAGAGCGCCAAACGCGGCGGGATCGGTCACCTCGAATTTTCGCCGGAAAAAGGTGGTGATGTATTTCTTTTGGGCGTCATTGCCAAAGCTGAGGGTTGTGTTTTCCCCATCGCCGCCGTACCCGAGCCGAGCGTAACCTTCCGCCCAAGCGGCATCGTTGAACGCCGGCGCGGTCCACGCTGCGCCCTGGTCTGAACCATCATCCAGGTAGCGCCACCGCGAATTAGGCGACACAAGCTGTTCGCCCACCGGCGGAGCGCTGATGCGAATGTTCACCGGCGCGGACGTGAGCGATTGCCCGTTGCCCTGCAGCGCAACGGCGCGGAGTTGATGCACGCCGAACGGAGGAGATGTCCACGTGAAGGCATAGGGCGCGGTCTGAACGTCGCCGATAGGCGAGGTTCCATCATAATAAGCGACCTGCGTGATGGTTTCGCCTTCGACTGGGACCGCAATCGTCGAAACGTCGACGTCCACATTCCCGAAGAATTCCGCTCCGTGCGCCGGGGAGGTCAGATACGCTCCCGGAGCGCGATTCGTGGAAAGCGTGCCGGTCAGATCGAAATCGAAACTCAAGTCCGGGTCGGTAATGGAGTACTGATGCATTCCGACCGCGATGACGTTAATGCCGGCAACCAAGTAACGGGGATTCACAATGCGCGGATAATAGATGTCTGCTTCCTGCTCACTCAGCGCAAGGGTCGAATAATCCACCGCACCGAGGGGCAGGTTATTGCGATAGACTTCGGTTCCGTTCAGATAAACGATGCCTCCGTCGTCGCGCAGCAAACGCAATTGTAGAGTGGCCACGTCACTCGGATCGGGCACGTAAAAGCTTCGGCGAAAATAGGTCGTGATGTGTTTGGCATTCTCGTCAGGCCCGTAACTGACGACGGTGGATTCATCCCCGTCGCCATAGCCCAATCGCGCGGCGCCTGACGGCCAACCGCTGTCGTCGAAGCCCAGATGCTGCCAGTTCGTGCCGTAGTCCGTTCCCGTGTCCGAGTACTTCCAGACGGCGCCCGTGGGAATCAGGCTCGCAACCATCGACGGGGCAGGTGCCACGACGCTGATGTTCACCGGGGCGGACGTCAGATTATTTCCCGCGGTGTCCCGCGCGACGACGGTGAGGACGTGCGCGCCAATTGGAGCGCTGTTCCAGGTGAAGTTGAAGGGCGCGGCGGTGAGCTGGCCGATTTTTCCACCGTTGGCGAAAAACTCGACGAGATTGAAGGAGGTGGTCGTGCTCTGCGGATTGGCGCTGATTACGATGTTCGTTGGCCCGCGGTAGATGGCGTTCTCCGCCGGGCTTGCGATATAGACGACGGCGATCTGCGAAATGTTTGAGATTGCCGTTGCGGTGATCCCCAGTTGGAAACTCACGTCCGAGCTGTTGCCGGCATCCTGGTGCACCTCGACTGCCAGGACGTTGCGCCCTGGCACAAACGCGGACCGCTGCACGGGCACGACGGTCGTGGCTTCCGAGTTCGCGGACGCCAACGTGGTGTAGGTGATGACGCCCGCCGGCATGTTGTCCCGGAGGATTTCCTTTCCATTTAAATAGACGACTGCCCCATCGTCGCGCAGCAGCCTCAGGCTGTAGTTGGTAAAAGTGGTTGGGTCGCTTAGCTGAAATGCCTGGCGGAAGTAGTACGTGATATACTTGCTGCTGGAGCTCGGGCCGTAATTGATCACGGTCGCTTCATCTCCATCCCCGTACCCCAATTGCGCCGGGCCGCTGGCCCAGAGGTTGTCGTCGAAGTCAGGATTGATCCAATTGGTGCCCTGGTTGGAGCCGTTATCGAGATATTTCCAGACGGAGTTGCTGGCCACGATTGATCCGCCGCTCAACGGTGTGGCGACGGTTACGAAATCGAGATTGCTCTTGCTCGGGCCGACCGCGATCGGATTGGCAAAGAATGGCGCCGCGAAAATATAGGGATAAGAGAGCGCGGACAGCGTGTAACTTCCGGCGTTCAGCCGCGAAATGGTGTACGTGCCATCACTATCGGTGTACGTGTAACGTGATGAGGAAGCGCTGACCAGGACGCCGCCAAGCGGCTTGCCGTCCGACAGCACGCGTCCGCTCAGCGTAAACGTGCTCGGCGAACCCACACGAACGATTGTAGAATCGATGGCGGTGCCGCCTTTCATATCACTGACGAAGCAGCGAACGACGTAATCGTTGGCGGTCGCCCAGCTTTTCACCACCACCGGGCTGTTACTGCTGAAGGTGCCGTCGCCAAATTCCCAGCAATACGCGAGCGCATCGCCGTTCGGATCGCTCGCGGCTGCGTTGAAGGTCACCAGGCCATTGACCCCTGCGGTTGGGCTGCTGGCGGACACAATGACGCGCGGCGCCTGATTGGTGGGAAACGGCCCGAAGTTTACGACCACGTCAATGGATTCGGGATAGGTATTGCCCTTGGCGACGGGAGTAATGTGCACGTTGGCCTGCGGATCGCTGAAGGTGCGGCCGATGACAATTGCCGAATCGTTTTTGCCATCGCTGGTGCCGGGTGTGGTATCGATCAGTTGGCTGCTGGATCCACCCTTGCTTCCCCAGCGCAACCCGATGCCGTTCATGAGCCATGGGTTACTCGTATATCGCTGGCGAAATTCGAGATAGTAATCCAGGCTGCCATCGCGTGTGAAGCGGACGCCGCGCAGTCCACTCGTATCGGGATTGTCGTGCGCGTAAATCCGATACAGGCCGCTCGTGTTGATGAAGGGGAAGTCCTCGTCGGGAATCCACCCAATCCACCACTTGAATTTCGAGACATACTGGCCGGGACCGGTGCCGTCATCGACTCCGCCGCCGCCCATAACATCGTATGGGTCGCCGTATTCCTGGTTGCCGCCCGTGCCGATGGCGCTTTGCCCGCCGGTATCCCAGAAGTTGGCGTGTGGAAAGCCGAGGTTGTGCCCGAGTTCATGGCAACTGATGCCGCGTGACGCACCGACCACCCACGCGCCCGGTCCTCCGACGTAGCCGAGCCCGCCAAAATCAAATGAGGGCCTCCCGCCGCCGGTGTAGATCGCGTCGAAATCATATTTGCTCAGATCGATGCCTTGAGCGGTGGCGGCCTGGCGGACGGCATCGCGCATGGGAATTGCGCGATCATTGAACGATGCGTAGTTGGTCGCGAGGGTCACCTGCACGATATCGGAGCCTTTGCCCAGTTCTGCGAGGCTGGTGTGGCCGAACGAACAGATGCGCCAATACGTATCCACGGCGGCATGCACGGGCACCAGTTGAGAAACGGAAATATCGGGTGTGGGCAAATCCGAGAACGCGACGCGAATCATCAGCAGCCGTTTGCGTCCTTCGGTATAAGGGGATTCGGAAACCTCTCCTTCAGCGCCGCCGCCGCCAAGCTGCGCGGCAGAGGCCATCAAGTGGCGATTGAGTTCCTCACGGTGACCTGATCCACAGAGCCACACCACTTTCCCCCCCACATCCACTGGCGTCGGTTCATTGTTTGCCACCGCCAGGTCGCCTGACACCGCGCAAATGGCTTCTCCGGGTACAAGATTCAGCGCCGTGCGCTCGGCAGGTTCGACGTCGCGATACAGTTTGTCGCTTAAGGCAATCACGTCATCCACGGCGATGCCATTAAACGGCTGGTTTTTGCGGGTCGGCAATTCCGCCCGCGCGCCATACACGAACGCGCGATACTCTTTGCCATCAATGGCCGCACTGCGGGTGATCGGGGGCACCTGACCCTCCTTGCCGGGTGCAGGCACCGCGCCCAAAACGTTGTAGTCCCCATGCGCGTCGATGCGTTTTTCCAGCAAACCCTGAACGGGCGTGGGTAATTGCTGGCGGACCGACACGGGCAATGCCAATTCCAGCGCGCGCTTGGGATCGGTTTGGATCAGTTGGCGCATCTCGGCGCGGCGTTCGCGGGCAAAGGCGAGGCCAGCCTCCTCCATATCGGCGCGCTGCTCCGCAGTGGCTGCCCGCAAATACTCTGCGGACCATGCGGCAAACCTTTCAATCGCCGGCGGAGCCGCGGCAACGGTGGGCGTGGAAGACGCAGCCTCGATTTTAAGTTTGGTAACCTCGGGTAATTCCGTGGAGCGATTTTGCTTTTGGGAAAGCAGGCCCAGGACGACGACGATCACGGCAAGAGCAAAAACGCAAAAAACTCCCCTTAAGCACATTCTGTTTTTCATACGTTCGAACGCGAATTGACGAGCCATCCCTTGCAGCCGAAAACCAAACAACACTGCTATTCAGGGGCTTCCGGAGCGAGGATGGGCCAAAGCGACCGCGGATTCAAGCTGAATTGCATCGGTTTGACATACGGTTCATATCTGGAAGACCGTTACTTCAACCGAATTTCAGCGGAACTGGCGAAACTTGAAGATGCTGCGCAAATGCGGTTAGCTGGTAGGGGGCTCGGCGGGCCAGCTACCTATCGAGCCGGGCTCGACGAAGCTCCAGATCGGGATGTTTGGCATACCGGAAAACCATGCACGTTTGATGAATAGCCCATCCTTTAGGTCGGCGCTGTTGAGATTCCGACAATTCCACCGGACCTGGGTAACCGTCGTGCCTGTCAGAAACTGGAGGTATCTGTGGACGGAAAAATGATCACGCGGGTGTGGATCCCGACCGTTTGGGTCTGCCAAAATGAGCGCACGGGCGATTTCAAACTGATCGAATGGGGGCGCCAAAGATGGCGCGGGTGGCAGCTATGCTGTGGGGCCACTGATTTCTGCGTCCCAAGAAGAAATGAAAACTCGTGGGTTGAAGCTGATCCTTCGCTCTCTGCGCGATTATACTCTTTGGCCTGGCGACTTTGATTTCAAATCTGAGATCCGCGGCATGGACAGCAGAACGTTGAGCAAATTTGTGAATGGCTATAAATTTGTGAGTGTGCTTCAACGCGAGCAGGATTCCCTCTCGGTTATACCTAGTCATCGAACAACTGGTGGCTGGCGTGGAATCACTGGCCACCTAACCGAGGAGGTTTCGTTTTTGCTGCCGGTCACGCAGAAGGCGTTTTACGAAGCTCTGATGAAGGCATTCGACGTGGCCAGCTGAACAAACACAAATCATTGCTTTTGAGTTTCTGTTAAGTACCGACACCCATATGCCCGGCTCAGCTCAAAGCACCTGTCTGAGGGCACTCTCAATAGCCTTCGTTTTGAACAGGGAGTTGATAAGGCATGACGGTTCCAAAACCTTCCAAGCTCAGTTGGCCGAAGCTCTGATTTGCCGCTGATAACAAATCACTTGACGCTGTTGACGAGGGGGGAGAGGCCCTGGATGCGGACTTCAAGGCGGTCGCCGGATTCGATGGGGCCGACGCCGCTCGGTGTGCCGGTCAGGATGATGTCGCCGGGCATCAGGGTCATGTTCGTGGAAATGAAGCTTACCAGGTCGAAGCAGTTGAAAATCAACTGGCTGGTGTTGGAGTTCTGGCGCAATTGGCCATTTTGAAAAAGTTGGATGGTCAAGTCATGCGGATCGATCTTGGTTTCCACGCAAGGCCCGAGCGGCGTGAAGGTGTCGAACGATTTCGCGCGGCACCATTGGCTCTCGCTGTTTTGGATGGTGCGGTCGGTGATGTCTTGCGCGGAGGTGTAGCCGAAGATGTAGCGCGCCGCCGCAGCCGGGGTGACGTTCCGGACCCGGCGACCGATTACGATCACCAGTTCGGCCTCGAAATCGGTCCGGTGATTTGGAAAAGGAATCTCGATTTTGGACCCATCCGGTATGAGTGACGTCGGCGCTTTGAACCAAATGAGCGGCTCCTTCGGCAGGGGCTTACCGGATTCGCGGGCATGATCGGCGTAGTTCAAGCCGACGGCGACGACTTTCCCCGGCGCAACGGGAGTGAGGGTGCGCAGGCCGGCGCGTTTCAGGGGCTTCTTTTCAAAGGAAGGAGAGCCAAATACATCCCCCTGAAGCCGGTACAACTCCCCATCCACCACTTTAGCGTAGAAAATGTCTTCGCCTTTTTGAAAACGCCCGATTGCTGCCATAAAGGTGGCAGGATTACTAACAAAACGGCAACTTCCCTCGCAAGATGAATCGGAACCAGGTCCAGAACCTTTTCCTCGCCCGCGGCGTTTAACTGTTGTTATATTGTGGGCGCAGTGAAGTTGGCTGGAAATTGGAAGTGGGTCTGCACCCTGGCAGTACTCCTTTGGAGTTGCCGCGCGCCGGCGGCGACCAACTCGCTGGATTGGCGTCAAATCAAGGGTCGGGAGCAGGTTTCGGCGGACATCGCCACCTGGGACCTGAACACCGTGCTGGAGAATATCGCGGCGGCGACGGGTTGGGACATTTACGTGGAACCCAACACGAAAGAGAAGGTGTCAACGAAGTTCAAGGATCGTCCTGCGGGCGATGCGCTCAAGTTGCTGCTCGGAAACCTCAGCTTTGCCCTCCTGCCCCAAACTAACGGGCCGAATAAGCTTTATGTGTTTCGAAATTTAAAATCCGACGCGACCCTGCAAGTCAAAGCGCCAAGGAAGAAGAAGCTGATCGACGAGACCAAGGCGATCGAGAATGAGCTCGTCGCGAAGCTAAAACCCGGAGAGAACATCGACGATCTGGCGAAGGAATGGGGAGCGAAGGTGACCGGGCGGCTCGATAAACTCAACGCGTATCGATTGCAGTTCGATGATGCTGCGGCCACCGAGGAAGCCCGCAAGAAACTCGAATCCGATCCGAATGTCGAAAGCATAGAAAACAATTACCCGATTTCTCGTCCCGAACAGAGTGCGCAACTCAGCCCCGGCTCGGGGGCGCCGTTGAACCTGAACGTTACGCCGGGGGACTCCGGTGGGCAGACGATTGTAGGGCTGATCGATACGGTCGTGCAAAAATGGGGCGGGCCGGCGGATGCATTCCTGATGCCGGGACAGTCAGTGGCGGGCGAGGCACATCCAGGCGCCGATTACCCGACGCACGGCACGGCGATGGCCGAAACAATTTTGCGCGGCGCGGCTGACGCTGCACGGGGGCAATCAACGTTGGACCTGAAGATTCTAAACATCGACGTTTACGGAGATAATCCGACCACGAGCACGTTTCAGCTTACCGAAGGTCTGATCAAAGCTGTCGAGGCGGGCGCAAACCCGATCAATATGAGTCTCGGAAGCCCAATGAACAGTCCGTTGCTGAATCAGGCTGTTACTTCGGCGTTAAAAAACGGCGTGCAGATTTATGCGGCTGCCGGCAATGAACCGACTGGGGAACCGGTCTACCCGGCGGCGATTCCGGGGGTCAACAATGTGGGCGCTTTGGATCCAAGGACAGGGCAACCTGCGTGGTACTCAAATTACGGCCCAAGCATTGATCTTTGGGGCCCCGGGACCGTGCCCATCAACTTCAATAATCAGCTTCAGTGGGTCACGGGGACCTCACCCGCAACCGCGTACGAGAGCGGCAAGCACGCGGTGCAACCCGCCAGCACGACGAAGTAATCCCGTCGTTTCCTGCTTGAAGCCCTTGCGGCGTCCGGTAACCTAAATTCGTGTTTTGGTCGGATCGAATGAGTTTTCTCGTGGCCGTCATCCTTTATGGGGTGAGCACGCTGTATTCGATCTTCCTGTTCCGCAAAGGATTCCGGCAGGATAGCCGCGTCTCTTATCTGCTGTTGCTGGCAGGATTTCTGTTTCATACCGCAGCGATGGTGCAACGCGGGTTTCGCCTGGATCGGTGTCCGATTCACAATCTATTCGAGGCCACCATGTTCGTTGAATGGGCGCTTCTGATTACTTATCTGGCGATCGGCATTGGCGCGCGGTTGCGCTTTCTGGGCGCATTCGTTTCGCCGCTGCTCTTCATCGTGGGGGTCTTCGCGCTCATGCCGCAACTGGACGTGGAAGGCCCGGCGCTCAGCGCGCGGCAGGGCTGGCTGAGCTTTCATGTCGCGCTGTTCGCGATTGCGTATGGGGCTTTTGGTCTCAGCTCGATCGCAGGGATCATGTATCTGGTGCAGGAGCGCGACCTGAAACTGCACAAATTGCGTGTGATCTTTTCGCTGATGCCTCCCCTGCAACGCCTGGATCTTGCCGCCGGCCGCCTGCTGCTGGCCGGGTTGACCATGTGGACGGCGGCGCTCCTGATCAGCGCGGGACTGGCGCGCGGCGTTGAAAATGTAAACTATTTGCAGGACCCGAAGATCCTGTGGTCCTGCCTCGTTTGGGCGCTTTATGCAGGGCTGGTGATCATGCGGTGGAAGTTCGCGCAGGGCGGGCGAAAGTTCGCGCTCGGCGCCATCATTACGTTCGCGTTCGTGCTGTTGACCTATCCGCTTTCCAGCCTGCTCTCCCCCATTCATCGCCCCTGAACTATGCTGCTGGTGATCGGATTAAGTCATCACACCGCGCCGGTCACGCTGCGGGAGCGGTTCGCCTTCAGCGAGGCGCGCGTGCCGGCCACACTGCAGACGCTGCGGGAGAGCGGCCTGGTGGATGAAGCGGTGATCCTCTCGACGTGCAATCGCGTGGAGTTGTATGTGGCGACGACCGTCGAGCCGCGGCGCGCGTTCGCATCCTTGAGCGATTATCTCACCCATTGCCACGACTATCGCGATCCGCTCACGGACGAGTTCTATACGCTGGTAGAACCGCAGAGCCTGGAACACCTCTTTCGCGTGGCGTGCGGGCTGGATTCCATGGTGCTCGGGGAAACGGAAATCCTCGGGCAATTGAAAAAAGCGTATGACGTGGCCCTCGGCTTGAAAAGCACCGGTCCGGTGCTGAACAAGGCCTTCCAGAAGGCGTTCAATGTCGCCAAACACGTCCGCACCGAAACGAACATCCAACGCGGCAGCATTTCGGTAGGTTCCGTGGCGGTCGATCTCGCGGAGAAGATTTTTAGCAGCTTGCAGGACCGGCAGATCATGGTGATCGGCGCGGGTGACACCAGTGAGAAAACGGCGCGGGCGCTCCTTTCCCGCGGGGCCAAAAGCATCATTGTGTCCAATCGCTCGTATGATCGGGCGGCCGCGCTCGCAACCGAGCTGGGCGGGCGGGCCATTCACTTCGATCATTGGGGGATGGAATTTGAGCCAATCGATATCGTGATCAGCAGCACGTCCGCTCCGCATTATGTGCTGGATCGCGCGAAGCTGGAGGAGTTGATGCGCGCGCGCCGGAATCGGCCGCTGTTGCTGATCGACATCGCGGTGCCGCGAGACATCGATCCGGCCGTGAACTTCCTCGACAACGTGTACCTTTACAACATCGACGACCTGCAGACGATCGCGGAGGATTCTTTGCGTCAGCGCAAAGAGGAGATGGCGCGTTGTGAGGCGATCATTCAGGAGAAAGCGCGCAGCCTGGCCGGCGCGCCGCGTCGCCCGGCGATGCCCGGTGGGGCGGAGCCGGCGTTCGGCCACGAATAACCAAGCTGTTCCGTGCCTTTGGGCTGGAGCATCACGGAGATTGTTTTTTCGATGTCTTTCGCGCATGCTCGTGACATGCGATCGGTTCAAGGATGCGCGTGGGGCCGGCTGGGCCTGCTCTTATTCCTGATCGCCACCGCGGCAGGGGCTCAGGAAACCGAATTGCGGGAGATCAAGAGCAAAGCCGAAGCCGGCGATATCGAGGCGCAATTTCAGCTCGCGATGATGTATGACCTCGGCATCGGCGCGCCAAAGAACTACAGCGAATCCGGCAAATGGTATCAGAAGGCGGGCAGCGCGGGAGTCGCCGAGGCGCAATTTCAGTTGGGGGTTCGATATTACGAACACGGCAAAAAGGCCAAGGAGAATTACGTGACGGCGTTTTCGTGGTTCTTCAAAGCCGCGAACCAGGGCATGGCCGAATCGCAATACAATGTGGCGCTGATGTATCAGTTAGGACGGGGTGTCCCGACCAATCGCGTCGAAGCGTACAAATGGTATCTGATCGCCGCGGCGCAAGGTTACCCGAAAGCGCTGCTGGCGCGCGATACGCTTGGCTCGGACCTCACACGCCAGGAAATGCTGGAAGGCGAGCGGCGAGCCGCGGCGTTTGAGCCTAAACGTGTCTTTCGCGCGCAGGGCGGGCTGGCAAAGGCCGGCGAGGAACCGAAAGCCAGCGGCACCGGGTTTTTCATTACCGAGGATGGTTACATCGTGACGAATTTTCACGTGGTGAACGGTTTCACGAGTTACATGGTGAAAACGAAAAGAGGGAGCTTCCCGGCGCGCGTCGTGCGCACCGATGAGACGAACGATCTCGCGCTGTTGAAAGTGTTCGGCAGCTTTTCCGCGCTGGCGATTGGGAACAGTTCTGAATCCCGCCTGGGAGATCCGGTGTTCACGATCGGGTTTCCGAACGTCGACGTGCAGGGCGTCGAACCCAAGCTCACGCGCGGCGATATCAGCAGCCTGGCGGGCATCAAAGATGATCCGCGCCATTTTCAGATCAGCGTTCCGGTGCAGCCCGGCAATTCCGGGGGGCCGCTGGTCGCATTGAGCGGCAACGTCGTCGGCGTGGTGACCATGCGCCTGGGCGATTGGCGCGCCCTGCGGATCACCGGGGCGCTGCCGCAAAACGTGAATTACGCGGTGAAGAGTTCCCTCATTCGCCATTTCGTCGATGCGGTGCCGGAGGCGGCCCGCAAGCTCAAAGCGCCCGCTCAAAACGCCGCCAGGAAATTCGACGAGATCGTCAAGGACACCAACGAGGCGGTCGCGATCGTCCTGAGTTACTGACATTTCGCCCACGGGAAATCTTCCGAATAAAATATTAATTACTTATATACGGAATGCATCTGCTTATCCGCATATAAGTATTTTAGATTTTACTCCCCTGGAACGTATAAGTTGTCTCTTGGGCGTCACTCGTGTTAACAATGCGGCGAAGAAAATGAAGACCTGCATGAACATACGAATCGATGCATGGCCGCTGGCCGTCGCGGGTGCGACACGTCATGAAGGGCGGAGCACCGGTTGTGTGTTTAGCCTTAGTCTATCCAGGCCATATATGAGTTTGTGCAAAAATCAATCGAACCCGGGTAGACGGGAGGTAAGCAGGAGCTAAAGAACTCGTTGTTGGATTTTCCAACCCTGCTTACCGCGCGTAAGCAGGGTTTTTTATTGCCCTGAAACGATGAACAAAAGGCAACACGACACAAATTGGCGGCAGAAACTTATAGAGCCCGCTGGGCGGGCGAGATCGGCGAGGGCTGGTCACGATTTTCCCAAACTTTACAGTTTAAGGGCTTCGGAGGAGGTGTGCCCCAAACACCGAAAGGTCCACCGTGAAATACCTGTGGCCACAGCGATAACGACCTGTGACGGTGTTTGTTCTTTGTTAATGGCATGGCCTGGAGCGCGACGCCGCTCCAGGCCACTTTGATTTCAAAACGCGGCTGTGATTTAACAGCAGAATATCTCCTCGCCAGGGAGAGGGTCCGGGTGCGATTCCCGGCAGCCGCTCCATCAGGCTGCGTGTCAGCACACTTCCGAGTCTCCAAAACTCAGTTTACTCCGGGCAGCACGGAGGCAGCCTGCCAATTTTCGGGGTCGTGGCAGACAAGCAATGCACTTGCCCTGCAAGCAAGCTCATGTGGGAGCGTTACCCACCGGCTCCACTTATTTGTTGCGGGAAACTCGACCAAAGTACAGAGAGAAGCCTCATAAACTTCTTCAGGTGGGTGTGACTCCCACTCCCGCTACCATTTCGCTCTCGTAGCTGAATAGAAAAGCCACCCGTTGTCTGCGGGAAGAGTGTGGGTGCAAGTCCCATCGGGAGCGCCAATCACTGCTCAGTCGGATAACAGTAGTCCGCCCGCCTGTTAAGCGGGACAGTGCCGGTGCGAATCCAGCCTGAGCAGCCATTTTTGCTCGCGTAGCTCAATCGACAGAGCGCAGCGCTTCTAACGCTGAAGATGCAGGCGCGACTCCTGCCGCGAGTGCCGTTTCTCCAGGGCGTAATGTCAGCATCAGCAGCAGACGGCCTCGCCTGGAACGAGGAGGTCGGGAGTGCAATTCTCCCCGCCCTGACCATTTTAGGAGCAACTCAGGAATTTAGAATGCAGAGTTCGGAAGACCAACATTCTGCACGCTCAACTCTCAACTTTGCACTCAAGGAAGGCAGGCAGATATAAGCTGGCTGCACCTGTCTTGAAAACAGGGTTGGCCCTTGCGCCAAGGTCGGAGCATTACCGACGCCTTCCGCCATTATCCGTCCTGTAGCTCAAAAGCAGAGCACTCGCCTGATAAGCGAGAGAACGTGGAGCATTACCGCGCGGGACGACCCGCTCCGTAAACCCTCAGAAAGGAACCCATGAAACCTGTTATGCGATTCAAAAGCCAACTGCTCTTCCGCAAGAGCTACAAACCAAGCCGTATCTCGCCGCGTAAGGTCGCGAAATTTTTCCGACCGCACCCGCGGCCCAAGTCATTTCCCCGAGTAGCTGAGGCAGATTAGCGCAGCGCTGAAGCCGCTGAGACGCCGGCGCGATTCCGGCCTCGGGGACCAACACTTAAAGGATAATCGTGAACACTATAAATGAGACTGAAGTGCGCCTCATCGCGTCCTCGCGCAATTGGATTGAAGGCGAAGCTGTGCGCCAGCTTTATGCGGCAGCGGCACTAGACGGTATGTGCCAGGTGGTCGGCTTGCCGGACTTGCATCCAGGCAACGGCAGCCCGGTCGGCGCGGCGTTCGTGTCCGCAGACGTGATCTATCCGCACCTAATCGGCACGGACATTGGCTGCGGCATGGCGTGGTTCGAAACGGACTTGCTCCGCCGCAAGGTGAAGCTCGATCGCTGGTCCGAGCGCTTGCGCGATCTCGAACATCCGTGGGAAGGCAACGTCCTCCCGTGGTTGCGTCGCGAAGGTCTTGTGTCCTCCGAGTTCGACGCGGCCCTGGGCACGATTGGCGGCGGCAATCACTTCGCGGAATTGCAAGCAATCGAAAAGGTTGCGGCTCGAAGCGAGTTCGAAGCCCTCGGATTCAATGCGGACAACTTGTTCGTTCTCGTCCATAGCGGCTCGCGCGGACTCGGCGAAGAAACGGCGTTTCGCGCGCACGCGAAAACGCATGGCGCAGACCGCATCAATGCCGCCGAAGCCGAAACCTATCTCGCCGCGCACGACGAAGCGGTTCGCTGGGCCAGGGCTAATCGCGCGCTGATCGCGCATCGTTTCGCCGAGGCGTTGAACACGAGCGCGTCGCTCGCATGGGATGCTTGCCACAACAGCATCTCGCGCCGCGATGGCGTTTGGGTGCATCGCAAAGGCGCGACTCCAAGCGATGCCGGAATCGCGGTGATTCCCGGTTCACGCGGCACGTTGAGTTACCTCGTCAAAATCACGAGCGACTCTGCGGCTTCCGCCTGGTCCATTGCTCATGGCGCCGGTCGCAAATGGTCCCGCAGCGAAAGCCGCGCCCGCATGCGCGAACGTTACCACCACACAGAGTTGGTCCAAACCGGCCTTGGTGGAAGCGTGATTTGCGAAAATCGCGACCTCCTCTATGAGGAAGCGCCGGAGGCCTACAAGAAAATCGAAGGGGTCGTGCAAGACCTGGTCGATGCCGGACTCGTGTCGGTCATCGCCACCTTGCGCCCGCTCATCACCTACAAAACGCGCGCGGTCCGCCGCTGATCGCGGGCTACTCCGTCAATGCAAAGCAGCTCGCGCACTCTGCCCTTCAAGCAGAGCCTAGCCGGTGCGAGTCCGGCGACGGAGACCAGCTTTGCTCTCAAGGTGTAAGAGATGTGCATGTCTCCCTGCGAAGGAGAAGGTTCGTGGTGCGAATCCACGTGAGAGCGCCATTTGCCTCTGTGCCTCAGCAGCTACAGGGCGAGTTTCGTAAACTCGTATTCGTCGGTGCGAGTCCGACCAGAGGCTCCATCAGGGTAGTGGTGTAATCAGCAGCATCTCTCACTGTGACTGAGACGGTTCGGGTGCGAATCCCGACTCCCTGACCATTTGCTAGGATCTGCTGTGGCGCGGCAACAGGTCGGCCAGCAGCTCGAAAACATTGCCAACCGTTTGCACCTGCTCGAGCCGTTCATCAGGAATCGACAAATTGAAGCGATCTTCGAGCGCCATATTTATTTCGATGAGTCTCAGCGAGTCTGCGCCGAGATCCTCTTCGAGCCGGGCGTCGGCCGTCAATTGCGCTTCAGCGACGCCGAGTTCCTCTGTGAGGATCTTCATCACGGCCTTGGCGTCCCTTTCAGATAAAAGGTCATGCATAACTTTTTGCGCGTAGCGTAATGCGGTGGAATCAACTTGATAGTAGAATGATCGCGATCTACTGTACTGCACAGTCATGTTTCTGAAGCTTTTCGCGGAAAGCGGCCTGTCGCTCGATCGGTTGAGGTCCCTGGTGGAAGTCGGCGCCGCGGGGAGCATTGCGAAAGCTGCCGAGGGCGATCCGGTTCGGCAAAGTCAATACAGCCGCCAGATCAAGGAGTTGGAAGACTTCTTCACCGTTAAACTGATCGAGCGACACGGGAAAGGTGTGCGATTCACTTCCAACGGCAAGGAATTGGCGCGCATATCGCGCTTCTTTCTATTGGGGCTCTCGAATTTCCAGCGCGGCTGCAGCGCGGAACAACAAACGTTTCAAATCGGCGCGAGCGCCACGTTCATCCACCAGTTTCTAGTCTCGGTTTTATCGGACAGCCGAATCATTAAAGGGGACACACGCTACGCGACCGAGGTTGCTGACGACCAGGAAATTGAGCGTCGTCTGCATGACCTGACCCTGGATTTTGGCGTGACACACCGCGCAACGATGAGTCGCCCGTTGCAAACGAAAGCATTGGGCAAATGGAGCCTGCGTTTATTGGTGCCCAAAGCCTTGCACCGGAACGAAGCGAGTGCAGCGCGCGCGTTCAAAGAGCATCGACTGCCCCTCGTGCTTGCAAAACGCGAACTGGATATGGCCGATCTGGCCGAGCTCAAAGACTATGAGCCGCGTCTCGCCTGCGATAGTTTCCTCGATGCACTCATCGCGATCGGCGCGCACGGCGTCGGGACCGTAGTTCCCGATTTCCTGGTCCCAGCGCAAAATTCGAAGGCTTACCTGCGCGTCCGAATGCAAGCAATCGACTCGCAGGCTTGTCATTTTTACCTCGCCTGGAATCCGCGTTTGCTCCGTTTGAATCCGCGCGCAACGCGGAAGCGCGATTTTCTGGCAGAGTCCCTCGCCCGACGCTTGGCGGGGTACCCCAAACCGCTTTGATCTGGCCAGCAGCCTTCCGGCAATTACCGGATCGGTTCTGCGTATTGGCTGGTTCAATGTCGACTGATAATCGACCACCATGGCAACCGCGGGTTCGAATCCCGTACTTGGGCTTGTGGCGTAAAGCTGGCGCGCAAGCGCGGCTCAAAAGCGGCCTTGCGAGAATGCGGAAGCATTCTCCCGCCGCTGGAGAGTGGCCTTATGCCACGAGTCCATCAACCCATTAGAAAGGAGCTACTTATGAACCCGATCGAAATTATCCTCGGCATCTTTGTGCCGCTGATCGCCCTGTGGATCGGCGCCGCTGCGCTCAAAAAGGTCCGCCGCGCATTCATCGTGCCGGAAGGCTACGCCGGCTTGCTCTATCGCAAGGGCAAGTTTGCTGAACGGCTCGGCGCCGGCCGCCACGTGCGCTGGGGACGCTTCCTCACGCTCGAGCCGTCTGACCTTCGCAAGGCCTGCCTCGCGATCGCCGGACAGGAAGTTCTCACGGCCGACAATGTGGGCCTCAAGCTCAGCCTGTTCGTGACGTATCAGGTCACCGATCCGGTGAAGGCCGCGCACGAAACGCAGAACTGGCACGGCGACATCTACAACGTGGCGCAAGTCGCGCTGCGTGCCGTGATTGCCGCGACGCCAGTCGACGCGCTGCTCGGAAATCGCCTGGATATCAGCGCGCAACTCCTCGCTCGCGTGCAGCCGGAGACGGCCAAAATTGGCGTCACCGCGCATGCGGTCGAAGTGAAGGACGTGATGTTCTCTGGCGAACTCAAGCGCGCGTTTGCGGACGTGCTTAAGGTGAAACAGGAGGGCCAGGCTGCACTTGAGCGCGCCCGCGGCGAAAGCGCTGCCCTGCGCAATCTTGCGAACGCTGCCCGTGTCCTCGAAGGGAATCCCGCGCTCATGAACCTGCGTGTGCTGCAATCACGCAGCGCCGCACAGAACGCGGGTAATACCCTCGTGCTCGGGGTGCCGGGCTTCGTGCCGTTGAAGAACGGCAAGGCAGGTTCGCCTGCCCCGAATCCGGAAGACCACGGAGCAAGTTAACAAACGCGGGCGGGAACGAAAGTTTCCGCCCGCGCATTCGCAGGAATATTCAAACTCATAATCACATGAAACCAATTACAGAGAACAGTTATGAAAAAACGATCAAGGCAAGGCCTCCACCGCGTCCGAGTGGAGGTTTGCTCGTATGGAGATTACGTTGAGCGCATCGCAGAACTCGAAGGCCTGCTCGCGAAGAAACCTCGGACGCTTCGGATCGAAATTGTCGGCACCGGTGCAATCCAGGCGGACGTCGCACTGCGTTTCCGCGCCGTGTTGCTGGAACGTTCCCCAAAGACACGAATTGTCACGGATGCCCGTTCCAGTTTACAGGGCGGCTCGGTGCTGCTCTGGCTCCTGGGTGACAGGCGAACGATTCGTGACGACGCAAAACTCTATTTTCGTCCTACCACGTTGTCTGAAGACGATGAGGTGCCGGAGAAAGGAGTTTGGAAGGAGGTTGAACCGCGGTATCAGGACTCGTATTCCGAGATTGACCCGGACGAGGGCGATTATGCGCGAGTGCTGGAAATCATCAACGAGTTCCTTCCCGTCAAGGAAATGGCAGGACGGCTCGTCGGCGTGCCGGTGCTTCGGCAATTCGGCCTCGTCGAGAACGAAAAGGTGGACGACTTCCTGGCCACTGTTTTCGCCAAAAGTCCGAGACGTGTCGAAAGCTCACTCAACGAAATGGACCATCAGCGGACCGTGCGACGTGAGAAGGCTCGCCCGCGTCCGTTAAGGAAATGATCTGGCTCAAAGACGCCAGGAAAAACGCGGGCGGAGGTGGAAACTTCCGCCCGCCCCTTTTGAAGCCATCCTCATTCTATGGATGGCTGAGTCACGGTTTGCCGGCGTTTTTCCGAAAAGGTTGTGACTGCTTATAGAGCGAGAGCCGCTCTCGCATGGCCTTCTGTTCCGAGTCGGGTGGATTGCCGATGCGCAATGCTTGTTCCTGGAATTCAATGGCGCGTTTGAAATCACCCGCTTCGGCGTAAGCGGCGGCGAGAGTGTCGATGCGGCCTCCATGCTTCCATTGTGTCAACTCACACGCTTTGGTGGCGGCAGAGACTGCTTCACTTCCGTTTCGGACCGAGGCATCGGGACAGGTGGCTTTGATCCAGGCGAGGTGGTTGTAAACCCCGGCATCCTTTGCGTCCAAATGGATGGCTTCCTGAAGTGTTTCGACCGCCTTCGCATATTGACCGAGGGCCTCGTAACGAAGAGCGCAGGCTCTAAGGAAGACTTGGGGGCCGCCACGCTGCACGAAATGAAAACCATCATTTTTAAGATGATTGACGACGAGGCTCGGCTTTCCCGGTTCTTTAAGCACATGATCCTTGACCAGGCAATATATGCGCGATCCAGGGTCGTCTCCCTTGCCGGCCGTCTGCGGGCGCATCGCGGCGACGAAATCCTGACAGTCCCGATCGGCGAGGGCTCCAACAATGAGCCCCACGCGATCAGGCAAGCTTAAAACATGGTAATCCGGTTCCGAACGAACCAATACCGGGCCCACGTAACGCCAGTTCGACGAAGGCGCTTGCGTTGAAGGCTGCTTCAACTCCGCCATGCATTCTGCGCAGAGGGGACTTTGCTTCCTGCCGGGAAGCCAACGAAATTCGCGAACGTAAGCCCAATGAGTGTTCATCTGGCATCCGTAGTTGCGGCAGTGGCCATTCCGCGCATGGACCGGCCTTTCCACTAGGCCCAGCAGGTGTCCTGTTTCGTGAAGCAGGATTTCATTCAAGGCGAGTCCAAGAGAAAACCGCGCATTGAAGTAAATTGCCGGGTACGGATAAGTCTCGGCATACGGTGGCGTTCTCCCCAACCGTCCGGGGTAATAGAGCACATAGATGAACGCCGTTAGCGAGGCATTGGTCTTTTCCGGGCCATCGATGTAACGGCGAGCCAACGCCCGGGCTGATATTCTCCGCGCAGCTTCCTTTGGGATCACGTTACTGCGCACGACTTTAATTCCGCCAGGTTTTTCGCAATGCGCAGACAAAAACTCCTCGAGCTGTTGCAGGGCGATGTCCTTTGGCTCACATCCTTCCACCGCGTCTACCTCCACATACAGGCGGGAGTGCGGCGTAGGAAGAAGATAAAGCGGAGCGTGCACCGCAATCAAACCTGAGTTTGCGTTGGACAGTGATGCCGTGCGAGTGGAACAGCCTGCCATCATGAGGCAAGACGCGATCAGCGCTATGGCAAAGAAGCGTGATGATGACGTGGCCAGCGCTCTCATTCTCCGGTCGCATTATTCACGTCTGAAAACAAGGCGGGCAAGGTCGAATTGGATCGCGATTTCTGGTTTTCCATCCGGATGAATTCGGCAATTTCGTGATTCCGCATTCCCAATTTCATCCCGTTGGCCGAGGAGCACAGGCGGCGGTTTGCAAAACCGCAGAGGCTGGTGCGATTCCAGCACGGGATTCCATTTCAACACGCGGAATTCGGAGGCGGAATGCGAAATCGAACAGTCTCAGTGCGCTCGGCGCGGATCACGATTGTTTTCGGGATTGCGATAATCAACGAATTGACTTGGATCGGTGCCGTTGATGAATTCCTCGATATTGGTGTAGCCATCTCCGTCGGGGTCGGCAGCGGCGTCGGCGGCATCGTGAGGATTCAGTTTGTAACGCAACTCCCATTCATTAGGCATGCCATCGTGATCGTCGTCGGGCGGCGCGACGGCTGGTTTGTAAACCGCATAACCCTTGGACGGCCAATCGTCAGTTTTCCCAGGAGGGTTTCCGGTATCCTTGCGCACGCTGGTTGCAACATAGTCGGTAATAAAATCGCGCATCGGCAGGCTGGCACCGCCTGAACGCAGTACATCGTCGTAGGCTTGGAGCGCAGATTGAGTTTCGATTGGTGGTGCCGGAAAAGGCGCATCCATCAAGGTTTCGGGCGGCACATTCAGAACGCGTGGTGATTTCTTGAGCTTGGAATTCCGAATCACATTGTCCGCCCCATGGAACTGGCCGCAGAGTTGATGCATTCCGTCGAAAAACGCCTCACGCCGCGCACCGTGTTCCAGTACACTTGCGATGTAATTGAGCTTAAGAAAGTCCATCGTGCCGTCGCCGCCACCGGAATCCCAGAAGTAATGAAGCACGTTGTTCCGGTAATCGAGACGCATCCCGGAGAGGCGGGGATTTCGTCCCAGCGTAAACGCAGACAGACTGTGGTGCAGCGAGATATATCCCCAGCCACCGAAAGCATAAGCATGTGAGTGATTGCCAGATTCGTGAACGGAGTTCGTCAAACCACCATAAACGTAATTCCACTGGAGCGTGACAGCGGTGCGACTGGCGGGCGTACGCGCGGCATACACTGAGATGATCTGGTCGTTCGCGTAAGCGAACTCACAATGATCCACGACGATGTTTAGCCCGCTGATGTCGAGTGCGTGAGTCTGGTCGCCAAGGACTCGCGGCATCTGGCCGGGGCCTTTAATATCGCCGACGCGAAGGCGCAAATACCTCAGCACCACGTCGTGGGTCATAATTTCGATTCCCCAATTGCGGATCTGCACGCCTTGGCCGGGCGCGGTGTTGGCCGCAATCGTAATGTAAGGATTGCGAATCTTGAGTTGTGACTTGAGTTCGATAGTTCCGGAAACGGCAAGCACGATGATGCGCGGGCCACTGGCTTCGACCGCCTCGCGGAAGCTCCCGGGAATGCGTTTCTCAGCCGGGATGTGAGGGTAACCCGGCAAGATGCGCCGTTTCCCATCGCGGCCTTCTTCGCCCAGCGCTTTATCGGGCCGTCCATCTCGGCGTTCGGACAGGTAATCCTCCAGCGTGGTAACGACATAAACTTTTCCGCCGCGTCCGCCCGGCGTAAGCGCGCCGAAACCTTCAGCTCCGGGGAAAGCCGGCAGCCGTGTGTGCTCCAGCGACGCGACCGGCGCCACGGGTTCGAGATCAATTTGCAGATAGACAGAACCGCGCCCTGTGCCCGAGAAATCGCTGAACGTCAGCTTGGTCCCGCCTGGTAGCACGTACGTGTGGATGCGTGGATGCCGGAAGGGAAGTTCCTTTGCACCGTAATGTTTTAACGCCGCAACGAGCTGGTGAATGTTGTCGCCGATCTCCTTCCGCACCGATTCCTCCAGTGATGGGAACAATGCTTTGGTTTCGTCGGACAATGAATAGTCTGTGTATTGAATTCCGCCATCGAGCGGTCGACCGATGTGAAAGCGAATCACCGGCCGCGCAGGATCGAACACGTAGTATTCCGTTTCGTAGGCAAGTTGGTTCCAAACCGGAAGACCCGGCCAATTTGTTGAACGCTGGCCATCGAAAAGCAACGGGTAGTCATCAGATCCTTGAACCAGTTCCACCTCGGCTGGAAATACTTTGGAAACCAGCTCCCGAGGAGGAAGCTTCCACGGATCATCCAGCGTTAGAAACTTCGCGAGGACTGGAAATTTTTCGATGGATGGAATGGCCGCTGGCGCTTTGGGAAAACGCTTTGCCAGAACTGATTCAGCCTCTGCGCGGACCAGAGACGTAAAAAACAGCAAACTCCAGACGAGCGGTTTCATTTGTGACGAATCTGCCAAGGTTCAGCCTCGCCTGCCACGGCAAAGTTTGGGATGGCACACAAATGAGCTTGCGAGCGGAAGCGTAGGCACGTCATGGCCCATTGGCCGAGCAGCACAGGTGGCGGTTTGCAAAGCCGCGAACGCTGGTGCAATTCCAGCACGGGATTCCATTTTAGGGCTGTTAGTCCGTTAAAGAGACGGGGTGGACTGTAAATCCATCGCGCATCGCGTCCGGCAGGAGCATTACCTGCGCAGCCCACCATTTCGAAGGCCGGCGTGGCTCAGTAGCGACAGCAGCAGTCTTGTAAACTGCCAAGGGATACTTCACGAGAGTGCGAGTCTCTCCGCCGGCTCCAATTTGGAGAAAGGAATGGCTGATTGAAAAATAGCTGAAAGGCGTGCCGGGCAACATGGCTCGACGCGACCTTTGCCTTCCGCGTTCCTTCTTCAATCCTTTGGTTACAGAAACGCATCAGTGCAGAATCCCACGGGAAGCCTTGTAGTGCCCGGGCTTTTTCATTTTTCACTCTGCATTCTGAACCCCGCACTCCAATGCTCCCGTAGCTCAATTACCAGAGCGCGACGCTTCGAACGTCGGAGATGAAGGTGAGAGCCCTTCCGGGAGTGCCAATATATCTCGGGGTCGAATAACAGCAGTTCAGCCGCCTTTGAAGCGGCCCGTGCCGGTGCAAATCCAGCCCCGAGAGCTTTACCAGCCGCGTTAGCCCAACCAGCAAGAGGCGTCCCGCTCAGAACGGGAAGGTTGAGGGTGCAAATCCTTCACGCGGCACCATTTCCGCCCGCTTAGCCCAACGCAGAGGCAGCGAACTTAAGATTCGCTCAGTGCTGGTGCAAACCCGGCAGCGGGCACTCGGTTTCTGACGCCTCTGACGTATTCATTGACGGTTCCGGACGGCTTACCTGACGCCTCGAAGGTGCACGAAAGCCTTGCAAACATTGAGGGTTGACGGCTTGACGGCTTGTAGGGGTGAGCAATATGGGTCCTTCTACGCTGACTCCTTTTTCTCCGTGTGTAGCCCAACGCAGAGGCGCCGGCTTCAAGAGCCGGACAGTGCAGGTGCAAGTCCTGCCACGCGGACCAGCGGAATGCCAACCAGACAAGCGGCCTGGGCCTGTTTGCTAAACAGTGTGCTCCTTCATCGGGGGTGTGGTGCAAGTCCACGACATTCCGCCACTCTTGCGCGCGAAGTTCAAAGAGAACCGTCCGCCTTATAAGCGGAATCGCACTAGATGAGTGCCGGGCTCCGGAGCGTTACCGGACGCGCGTACCATCGTTTGCTCACGTAGCCCAACCAGCAGAGGCACAACGTCGAGAGCGTCGCCAGTGCAGGTGCGAATCCTGCCGTGAGCACCAATTCAGGAGCCGAAGCCACAGGAGACCGGCACCGGACTTTTAATCCGGCAAGGTGAGGTTGCAACTACCTCCGGCCCCACTTATTAGCGCGTTAGCTCAAAATGAGAGCGGCAGTCTTACAAACTGAGGACGCTGGAGAGTTACCAGCACGGGCTACCAATTTCCGCCGTGCCATAACAGGAACAAACACCCCAAGAAGCTATGAACAGTGCATTGAACAAACCAACCGTGCTGGTGCTGAACCGCAATTGGCAAGCGATCAACGTCCGCACGCCCGCGGACGCGCTCTGCCAAATGGCAACGAACGTCGCCACCGCGCTCGAAATCGACGGCGAGAACATCCGTCCCGTAAAATGGGAGGCATGGCTCACGCTGCCGATTCGCGAACAGGACAGCGCGATCCGCACGGTGCGTGGTCCCATTCGCATGCCGACCGTGATTGTCCTCGCAAACTTCTCCCGCGTTCCGAAGAAGCGCCCGAAGCTCAGCGCAAAAGGCATTCGCGAGCGCGATGGCAACCGCTGCCAATACACGGGCGCGTTGCTCAAACCGGACGAAGGCAGCCTCGATCACGTCTTGCCCCGCTCGCGCGGTGGCCGCGACACCTGGGAAAACCTGGTTTGGGCGAGCAAAGCCGTGAACGCGCGCAAAGGCAACCGTCTCCCGCAGGAAGCCGGACTCAAGTTGCTCTCAATTCCGCGCGCGCCGAAGGAACTGCCTGCAAGCGCCTTGATCCACAACGCAAACGCAGTGGCCGATTGGAACCTGTTCCTCCGCAGAGCTTAACCTTGGGAGGTCATTTGGCCGAAGAAGACTCGCGCCGAATGATCTCCCCAATCGAGGTGGCCTTCGAATCGTGAAGCTACGCGGCGACCGGAGAATCATCCCACGCTCGTCAACCGCTTGCTGCGTGGGACGGCCCACGTTTCGCGATTGGTTTCGCGGCGGCCCAGAGCTCGTGATTCCCCGTTGGCTGTTGGCTGCGGCTGCAGTTCGGGCTTCAGGACAACTTTGATGCAACCATTTTCTTTGCGCGCGAAGACATCATAGGCTTCATCGGCTTCGGCCAGCGGCACGCGATGGGTGACGATAAAGGAGGGATCGATCTCTTTCTTCAGAATCCGATCGAGCAATGGCCGCATATACTTTTGCACATTCGTCTGGCCCATGCGAATCGTCAGCCCTTTCGCAAAAGCCACGCCGAACGGAATTTTGTCGATAAAACCGGAGTACACCCCGGGGACAGACAGCGTGCCACCCTTGCGGCAAATACGCATCGCCTGGCGCAGCACGAACGGGCGATCGCTTTCCAGCCGCATCGATTGTTTCACGTTGTCGTACACCGAGCCGTGGGCCTCCATGCCCACGGCGTCGATGCACGAATCAGGTCCCCGCCCCCCAGTCATCTCCTTAAGCGCATCGTGCACGTCTGCACTTGAAGAAATCGTCTCAGCGCCCGCTTCCTCGGCCATTTGCAGGCGCTCAGGAATACTGTCGATGGCAATCACCCGTTCCGCGCCGAGCAGGAACGCGCTCCGAATCGCGAATTGCCCCACCGGTCCGCATCCCCACACCGCCACGATATCCCCCGGATGGATGTTACAACTTTCCGCTGCCTGGTAACCGGTCGGAAAGATGTCTGAAAGAAACAGGGCCTGCTCGTCGCTAATTCCTTCCGGAACTTTGATCGGGCCAACGTCCGCAAACGGCACCCGCACATACTCCGCCTGGCCGCCGGCGTATCCGCCGTAAAAATGCGAGTAGCCAAAGAGACCCGCGGTGGAAAAGCCATTCAACCGCGCGTTGAGCACGGCGTTCGGATTGGAATTATCGCACAAGGAAAACATCTGCTGCTCGCAGAACCAGCAACGGCCGCACGAAAGGCTGAAGGGCACCACCACCCGATCTCCGGCCTTCAACGACTTCACCGCATGGCCAACCTCCACCACTTCACCCATGAATTCGTGCCCGAGAATGTCGCCTTCCTTCATCGTCGGAATCATCCCGTGATACAGGTGCAAATCGGATCCGCAAATCGCGGTCGACGTGACCTTCAGAATGATGTCCGTGCCATTGATGATCTTCGGGTCGGGCGCGGTGGTGACTCGCAGGTCGTTCTTTCCAAACCAACACACAGCTTTCATGCGCGTTTCCTCCCTCGGTTCATTTCTCCAACCGGCTGACCCATCGTGGACGGTATCTCGCCAATCTCCATTAACGCTTTGAAGCGGCCTAAATCTTCCTCCACCTGAATATCCGGTTCTTCGCCGTACAGCTTCGCCACGAGAGCGCCCAGGCTTCCCACCGGCGGAATGTACTGCAACGTCACAATCACTTCGGTTCCGCGGTTCGCCGGGGCCGGGCGGAACCGCACCGAACCGGCGTTGTCAATTTCGGAACCGGGCTTCGACTCCCAGGCGAGATATTCGTTTTCAGTCTCCTTTACGATCACCGCATCCCATTCCGCCGTGGTTCCGGCGGGTGATTTAGCGACCCAATGCGATTCCTTATTGGAGGTTTCCTTTACGGAAATCAGGTGCCTGGCGAACTGCGTCAGATTCTCCAAACGCCGCCAGAAACGAAACAAGTCTTCGCAACTGCGATTGATCGTTACGGCTTTGATGACCCGGCGAGCGCGGTTTCTCTCCACGCTCAACCCCCGCTTTCGTTTCTCCTCAACCATCATTTCCATAATCCTCCAACACCGGTTCCCAGTCCAACCTCGCAACTTAGGAGCGGACGATTGCGCGCGCTATTGGGTTAATCACCTTCCCGCCACGCGCCCAACCGCCGCAAAATTTCGTGCATTTGCGAAGAACTTCGCCCACCATCGCCCGCGTGATGAAGCCTTCGATTTTTGTTCCCGTCCTTGCTTTCGTTCTTCCTCTCGCCGCGCGAAGCGAAATGGAATCGCTCTATTGCCGCCAGGCCCAGGCGCTGCTCGCCCCCGGTGACGTGGCGGTTTCCCGGCAATATGCGCCGAGCCGCCAGATCGACATTCTGCACGTTGCGCTCGATGTGACCCCCGATTTCAAAACGCGTTCCGTGGCCGGCGAGGTCACTCTCCGTTTCAAGCCGATCGCCAAACCGTTTTCGGAACTCAAGTTGGACGGCGTCGATCTATCCGTCGAGAACGTCGGCTCGTCGGAGAAGATCGCCGGCTGGCATGCCTCCGCAGAGAACGTCGTCGTCACCTTCGAACCGCCCATTCCGGCGGACCACGAAGCCACGGTAAACATCCGCTACTCAGCGGCGCCGCGAAAAGGCCTTTACTTTCGCACGCCCGAAATGGGCTACAAAAGCGAAGACACGCACCTCTGGACCCAGGGCGAACCCACCGAAGCGCGCCACTGGTATCCCTCCTATGATTCTCCCAACGAAAAATTCACCTCCGAAGTCACCTGTCATGTCCCCGAGGGAATGGTGGTGCTCTCCAATGGCAAACTCGTCTCCGAAGAGAAGGACTCCGGTTCGGCTCGCATCGCGGTCCGCTGGCTCCAGGACAAGCCCCACGCCAATTACTTAATCGCGCTGGTCGCGGGCAACTTCAAAAAAGTAGAAGACACCTTCCGCGGGATTCCGATCGCGCTCTATACGCCGGCCTCGCAAATCGAACACGCGATGAATTCGTTCAGGGACACCAAGGACATGATGGCCTTTTTCGAGAAAGAAATTGGCGTGCCCTATCCCTGGGCCAAGTACTATCAGGTGTGCGTGGATGATTTCGGCTGGGGCGGCATGGAGAATACCACGCTCACGATCCTGAACGACCGCACGTTGCATCCGATCGAGTCCGAACCGCTGGTGTCCAGCCAGGGGCTGATCGCGCATGAATTGGCGCACCAATGGTTCGGTGATCTCGTCACCTGCAAGGATTGGTCGCACATCTGGCTCAACGAGGGCTTCGCCACCTATTACGACGCACTCTACGACGGCCATAAGGATGGTCCCGACGAGTTCCTGCATAGTATGTATCAAAGCGCCAAGGGCATCCTCAGCCAGCCCAATCAGACCAACGCCATGGTGCGCCGCGATTGGCGGGAAGCCGAAGAGCTCTTCAACTACCTCGCCTACCCGAAAGGAAGCTGGGTTCTGCACATGCTCCGCAGCCAGGTCGGCCCGGAACTTTTCCAGCACAGTGGGATCCGAAGCTTGGAATTCACGTGACTTGAAGTCGCGGCC